>Ga0209719_1000011_pt1 | contig 348230 bp, 288 predicted proteins | sample AD_JPNAS2_MetaG_FD_184421 | JGI IMG/M metagenome (GOLD analysis project Ga0209719, IMG submission 184421) | Active sludge microbial communities of municipal wastewater-treating anaerobic digesters from Japan - AD_JPNAS2_MetaG (SPAdes) (version 2) | ecosystem: Engineered > Bioreactor >...
CTTAGATATGAATCTGCTTTCGCTAAAGGAATTCCAAAGAGCCATACAAGACTGGGTCAACCAATACAATTATCAAAGACCGCATTCGAGTTTACAGTACGAAGTGCCTATTAGATATCACATTGCCCGTTATTGACTTTTTGATGAACCGATGATTCATTATGAATCATCGGTAGTGAGACACTTTTTATGCTATACTTTCTCATGAAAACTGTCTCACTTTTGGGGGCATATCAGTATCTTACTGTTGAATTTCACTTCCGCTTTCCGGCTATCTACTCTTGGTTGTTTGACCTTTATCGGCCCGATTCCCGTTTGGATCTCCCGCTCTCGGTGATAGCCATTTCGGTAGACCAGCCTTCTTCCTTCTTCATCCCGTAGCGTTTCGGTCTTTTCCATAAATTCTTTAATTTCGTCATTTAAGGCTATGCGAAGCATAACTCTCGCCCCGTGTCTGGCCAATTCTTCTAAACTGTTGATGTTCACATTTTCGTCCCATTCCCACTCAATGCATCCCTCTTGAATGTTCCTGCTTTTTCGTTTATAATCTTTCACGGCGTATCCTCCTTTTGGTCTCGCTGGACCTTTTTTCCTAATCGTAGGATACGCCTTTTTTTTCGCTTTTTACCCTTTTCCGAACATTTTGTTTATAACTCATAAAAATCGAGTTTCACGGTGAACAAAAAGATCATTAAACGTTGCCCACTCGGTAGGTAAAATGGAACATTTTGCTTTTCGAGAGCCCAAAATCTTATGAGCTGTTTTCAGCGGTTCGGGGCCTGCCGAGTGTTAGAATAGCTTGAAGCATCGATTGAAAAATCTCCCTGCCTAGGAAGGCTTTAGGGTGCTTATACTTTATATCATCCTTCGGTGTATGGCGTTCTCGGTACACGTAGGCACAGACCTCGGCCTTAAACTGAAACAAGTTCATACGCTACTGCGGCGAACTAATCTTTTCGTGGACTTTACACAGTTTGCCTTTGTAGATAAATTTCGCTCCTCCTTTGAAATTGATTAGGAAAGTTTATTCCCTGTTTTATTGTTCTACTTCGCTGAAATAGCTCGGTTCTACTAACCCTATCAGAGATTCAAAAAAGCGGAAGTCCCTTCTCCATTACAAAGACCCAATGAGCCCTTTATCTTTGGTAACTCTATCAAAGGCAAGCATTACCTACCGTTAATTTGCCATAATTACGTTAACAGTTGTATTTATTACGGTAATAACGAAGAAGGAGCCCTTACAATTAATTTAAAAGTTCAAGCAACTCGATCTCAAAGTCGCGATCTTTTTCATTGAGGTACTTGTTCAATTCGCCTGAGTTTTCCTTTTGAATGTAATGAAAATTTGCGAGTAATTCGTGAAGTCTATCAGCAATCACCGTTGGAAAATCTGAATCGTATAAAAACAGGTGATCTTTTATAGAACTATTATTTATAGCTTCAATATTGGAAGCAAAAACAATTTTGCCATAAGTTAGGTATTGTAGAACCTTTGAGGGAAAAGAATACTTTCCAAACGAAGAGGCGATTAATTGTGGAGCAATGCAGATATCAGATTCTTTGAGTTTTTTCTCCAATTCTTCTTCAGAAAGAAACCCATGGAAAACCACTTTGATGCCCTTTATAGTTAGAGCATCTATCGCCTTAAAGAACGATTTCTTTGTCTCTCCGCCTTTTTTTCCATGAAAATACCCGCAAATATCTAAAACGATTTTTAGGTTTCTAGAAGTGTATTTGTCTGAATATACTGACAAGGCCTCTAAGAAATTCATGATACCTCTCTCGTAATCAATGCTTCCTGAATAAAATAACCCGATGGAATCATTTGAAAGAGTTTGCCGTTGTCTATATCGCATTCGATATTCTCCGTAACATATTGGGCCCTGGGCCTTCGGATTTAAGACAATGACTTTATTTTTTATATATTCATTTACAAATATATAGCGATAAACGTTTTTAAAAGACTTAAATTCGAAATAATTGTATAATGATTTTTTAATTAGGTTGATTTCTCTAGCCTGGCCGTGAAATTCTTCAATCTCAATGATTATATTATCTTTCGGGATGTCATTTCTCTTCTTTAGAGAATTGAGTATTGTAAGGGTTTGCCAGGGATTAGAATAGATTATTATTTTCGAATTATCTTTTAATTCATGTTTAATAAACTTCCTCAAATAAGAAAGCGAGGATATGACATCGCAAAGTTTAATATAATCGTAACCCGAACTTTTAATGCTCAAATATATTATCTCGTAATTGTCTTTTCTAACTCTCTTCGTCCTATGGACTCCCGATTCACCGGCAAATCCAGGCGATACAACACGAACGTTGAAACGTGAGTTTATCTTAGAGATAATATACTTCATTTTGTTTGTAGATCCGGGAGCGGGGATGGGGTTTCTTTCGTAAATATCTTCTGGGTCGGCATAAATGCCAAAATAGTATAAATCCTCTTTCATAAAACACCTCGGAGTTATTGATAAATGCAGGGAAAAAGCGTAACCGAGCATATCTCCAGCGATCCGTTTAACGACGCGTTTCCATTCTGGAACTGCTGGAATATGCCATCCATTCCAAAACCTAGGGAATCTCTTTGTAACCTCGCAGTTTGTGCATGCCTTCTTCAATGTTGGATAATTTATACATCATCGCAAACGTTGTTTTTCGGTTGCGACAGTTCATTCCTCATTTTTTCTTGAGCCTTTTTGCCTTGAGACGTATGGTAGAGAAGCTCGATTCTTTCAGTTTCGTGGTTCTGATATGCTGGAAGTGCGCTGCTGGAAAATCATAGATTGTCAGCAATTCCTCCGCGTCTTTCGGCAGGCCCTTCAGCGCTTTGGGTTATATAAGGACCTCGAAGTTATAGTTAAAAACCACCTCTTGGCTGTTTGTCCTTTTCCGGCCCCATGCCCCAAATGGCTCTGCCGCTCCCGGTGATAGCCATATCGATAGACCAGCCTTTCCCTTTTTCACTCCGTAGCGTTTTATTCTTAAAAAACCGTCGATTTCGTTTTTAAAGGCCTTGCAAAGTATGATCTCGCCCTGTGATTGGCAAATTCTAAAACGTTTTGTTTTTTTTTCGATCTAGATCCCTACTACCATCACTCTTGGTGGTTTCTGAATTTAGATATAATCTTTCGCGGGGCTCCTCCTTTTATCTGTGAGATCTTTTTTTCGAAATCGCAGGGAACGCCTAATGTTCGCTTTTTACTCTTTTCAACATTTTTTCGTTATAATTAATGGTGTACTCATTTTTCGTCGGAGCGTCTAATCAGCTTCTTTGTACCCCTTATTGAAATAGGCGTCACCTGAACATGCTGACAGTTTATTCAAAATCAATAAACAAGTTCAACAATTTATAGTTTTCCTTTTTTGTCGTTTATTAGAACTATACAATCGGGGGAGTACTAAATGGTCAGCTAAAGGAACGTATATTAACCAATAAAAAGGTGTATATAAATGCCCCGTTGCAAAATGAAATAGTATCAGGTATATTACAATAGAAACGTCCATTTTAAGCATTACACGCTTGAAAAAGATTGCTAGGGTTATTAAGTAGACGAAGCTTAGGTACCCAAACGAAATGAATAACAACATTGCAGTGTTATCGATCGATGTCCCAACAGTACCGCTAGTTTTTTGAAAGAAATATGCGATGTCGCTATCTATATGTTGCTCGATAAATTTATCCGTATTCCCAATCCCAATTCCAAAGAAGTAATTCGTTGCAACATACTTTGCTAATTGAAAAGGTGCAATAATACGAAAATAACCAGAAGTTCCTATGGCAGATAATTGATCAAATTTGTTAAAAGTTCGAATAACCCTAGCGGAAATAGGCGAAAACGGGTGAATAAGAAAAATGATAATTAAAAACCATACAAGCAACAGGAGAATTCTCTTTATCTGAAAAAACCGTCTTGAGATTGTCTTTAAATATTGCAAAACGGTACAGATAGTTAATATGAAAAAAGCAGAAGTAGAAAGGCTTGAAATTATACCAAAAAATAATATGCCTTTAATTAGCCTGCGTTGTCTGAAATTAGAATACTCTACTAACAAAAATGCGTACGTACCGTAAAGCCCGAAGATACTCGGTTCAAAATACAGGGAAGGCGAACGCCAAGATGACGGCCCATAATTGTAGAGTAGGGTTTGGACTTTGACCGTTTGATCCAAAAAAGGATAAACTAACAAACGATTTGTAAAACCAAAATAACTAATAAAAATAAACTGAAATATTCCGACTGAAGCAAGTATTAAATTAGCGGAAATGAATGCTGTGATATAAGTAGTTCTATATTTATACCTAGCGCAGGTATATATTAAGAAAACAAATAACGACGACACGAACAGTTGTATGCAGCTTTTTACTCCCTCAGATATATCGGTAGAAAGTAACGCGCTAAAAACCGGAATTACTAGAATTAAAAAATAATAAGCAACGATAATATTGGGTTTGAAATTATACTTATTAAAGAAAAGTATTAGAATAAGGTGAAACACGCTTAGGACTATTAGAAGCTCAGAAAGTGCTACACTTTTACCGTGCAAATCGAATACTTTAAAATTCATGAACAGAATAATGAAGAAGAAAATGCTATTCATAAAACGCTCTGAGCTATTTTCCAATCTCAATGTTGACGATATAAAAAACGCCTCCTTGAAAAGCGTCTACCAAAAAACATCATTCGAAGGTCGGGCTAATTTTAAAAAGGTGTAATCTGTGGTACTTATTTTAGAGTAGCAGTTAAAGATTTCATAATGGTACTGAGTAATCATACGACCTCTTCTGGTTTCTAGTAAACAAGGAAATATCGGACCAAGCGGTAGCTGGTTTAAATTTAGGAAAAGCAAAACAGTAGGTTATGAAATATCTAAGTCGAAATCGTATTCATATCATTATATTATTACAATATAACGATTTAGAGATTGAAATACCACTCGTCTTGGGCGTGGATGTAACAATGCAACTTTACATCGTTGTGAAGCCTGTGAATACTAGCGCTCAGAGAAAAAGGATTCCGTTGTTCTTATAAAAGGCCGAGTGAAATAGGTTACAGCAAAAAACGAAACAGCCAATCAAAAGTAATAATATAGTCTGCAGTGAGTCAAGTTTTGTTCTGATGTTTGTAGCATTCTTAGCAGGTCATTGAAAATCAGATAAGCGATCGCTATCAGGATCAAAAAATGGCTTTGCGCGCTTTCTTTACGCGAATGGCATTTCGCCAAAGAGAGGTTCTGTTTCGCGAATTTGAAGAATGACTCAATCGTCCATCGAAGAGAATAGTACTCAATGATCGCCTCGCTCGGAAGGCTTCTATCGGTACAGGCTAAAAGGGCTCGGGAACCGTCTTCCAGATCCGTCGCCACGACTTTCACCAGTACTCTTAAGGATTGAACCTTGGCATCAAAAGAATGATAGCGGATAACCTTATTTCCCAACCTAGATGTACGGTTCATAGGCGCGTTGGCCACCAAATCCTTCACTTTCTTCCATTCTCCATCAACACATAGAATGATGTTGTTTTTGAACCGGCCGATGAAGTCTGACTCGAACAGCTTCTTGCAAGATTCTATCAGGGGCGCATTCGTGCACCAGCTGTCTGCGATGATTATCGCGTGGCGTATGAATTGATCTTTGAGCCAGGATATGGCCATCTCTATCTTAGAGCGATAGGGCTCGCTTTCCTCTTTTGAAGATTTGGCAAAGAGCATCTCCAACGGGTGAAAGACCTTGTTCTTTACCTCACCTATGGTCAGGATGACCTGAGAGAGGATAAACCTTTTGTCGCAATGGTCATAATGCTTGGAAGCAAACGGTATCAACTTCCCTCGGCGAGCGATCTGAGTGTCGTCGATGACCAGAATGTGGCGGTGTTGGCTTGTGCCTTCCCCCACCATCTGTCTTCTGAAGAGCGAGAACAAGAGATTTTTCATCGTTGCCCAGAATTCGTCGTGAGAATGAAGAAAGCGGAGCAATGAAGAAGTTCTCGATGCTGTCGAAAAACGTTCCGAACCTTTCCTGAACAATTCGCTTAATAAGTGGTAGAATGGTCAAGTCGGTACTCCTCCTCCTTATTATTTTGGTCACACTTAATAATTTGAGATGGAGTACCGATTTTTCTTATTCCGTGTTCGCTTTCTTTTCAAAGACCGATTTCATTCAGTTTTTCGCTTATCTGGTTTTTGTAATGGCCACGCACAAGTTGAGATACAAGATAATAATAGGGCGATATACTTTAAATTTAAATTTCGGCGCGACAATAATTGCGATAACATTCGTTTATCCCATCTTTCAAAGTAATTCTCTTTTTCCAACCGAGTCTACTTATTTTACTCACATCCAACAACTTCCTCATTGTCCCATCCGGCTTAGAGCGGTCGAACGTGATCTCGCCCCGAAAACCCACGATTTCTTTGATCATTTCAGCGAGCTCGAGGATCGATATGTCTTCGCCCGTTCCTACGTTTATGTGTTCATCATCTTCGTAGTTTTTCATAAGGAAGATAAGGGCATCGGCTAAATCATCCACATACAAGAATTCCCGTCTCGGCGTTCCTGTGCCCCACAGTTCTACGAAAGGAGAGTTGCTTACCTTCGCTTCGTGAAATTTCCGTATCAGAGCGGGTAATACGTGGGAGGTTTCTAAGTCGTAATTGTCGTTTGGACCGTAAAGGTTCGTCGGCATCGCGCTGATGAAGTTGTTACCGTATTGTTTTCGGAAGAACTGGCACATCTTGAGTCCCGCAATCTTGGCGATGGCGTAGGCTTCGTTGGTGGGTTCCAACGGTCCCGTCAAGAGGTATTCCTCTTTGATCGGTTGTGGGCATTCTTTCGGGTAGATGCAGGAGCTTCCCAAAAACAACAGCTTTTTTACTCTTTGATCGTGCGCGGCCTTGATGACGTTCGTTTCTATCGCGAGGTTTATGTAGATGAAGTCTGCCGGGTAGGTATGGTTGGCTTGTATCCCCCCCACTTTTGCCGCCGCAAGAAATACAAATTCCGGTTTTTCTTGCTCGAATAACCGATTCGTTAACGCTTGATTCGTTAGGTCGCACTCTTGGCTGGTTCGGGTTATGATGTGACGGTATCCCTGTTCTCTCAATTTCCTGACGATGGCGGAACCTACCAGTCCCGTATGACCTGCCACGTATATTCTGGAGTCTATATGGAAATAGCTATCTCCGCTTGGCGTATCGCTATCGTTCAAATCCCGCTTCCCTACCTTTTCGTCAGATACTCACTATTCTTTGTATTCCCTTTTGTATTTCTCGTATTTCGCTTTCTTGTAGTCGTATTCTACCATTATACGGACGAGTTCATCAAATTTCACTTTCGGCTCCCAGCCGAGCTGTCTTTTCGCTTTTGAGTAGTCCCCGAGGAGCGTTTCGACTTCTGTCGGTCGGTAATAGGCGGGGTCTATTTCTATGACGACTTCCCCTTCTCTTAAATCGTGTTGCTCAGACTGGTTCTGTGATGCTTGGCCATACGGTGGCGCACCACCTACTGTACGCGCAATGCCTTTTTCTTGATCTCCGCCTCCTTCCCAAGCGAGCTCTATTCCCACGTGTAAGAAGGCTTTTTCGCAGAATTCCCTGATCGTATGGTTTTCGTTCGTCGCGATCACGTAGTCGCCGGGGTCTGATTGTTGCAACATCAACCACATCGCTTCCACGTAATCCGGCGCGTATCCCCAATCCCTCTTAGAGTCGAGGTTTCCTAAATAGAGTTTTTTCTGTAGCCCCACGCGAATTCTGGCGGCCGCTTTCGAGATCTTCCGGGTTACGAACGTCTCTCCGCGCCTAGGCGATTCGTGGTTAAATAGGATTCCATTGCTCGCGAACAAACCGTAAGCCTCTCGGTAATTCACGGTAATCCAATAGGCGTAAAGCTTGGCTGCCGCATAGGGGCTTCTAGGATAAAAGGGTGTCGACTCTCTTTGCGGGGTTTCTTGGACTTTTCCAAACAGTTCACTGGTCGAGGCTTGGTAAAACTTCGTCCGGTCTTGGAGTCCAAGGAATTTGATCGCTTCCAGGAGCCTTAAGGTTCCGAGGCCGTCTGCATTTGCCGTGTATTCCGGTGTTTCAAAGGACACTTTCACGTGGCTTTGGGCCGCTAAGTTGTAGATTTCGTCGGGCTGTACTTCTTGTATCAAACGAATGAGATTCGAGGCATCGGTTAAGTCCCCGTAGCGTAGAAATAGGTTCACGTTTTTGTCGTGTCGGTCTTTGTATAAATGGTCGATCCTGTTCGTGTTGAAACTGCTCGACCGCCTGATGATTCCGTGGACTTCGTATCCTTTTTCTAACAAGAATTCGGTCAAATACGACCCGTCCTGTCCGGTTATTCCTGTAATCAACGCTTTTTTACTTTGCAAAGGTTGCCTCCGTTTCTTTGATCACGTCTAAATACTCTTTCAAGCGATAGTCCCGACGGAGATTCGTAGAATAGTACGTGGCGGCGTTTCTGCTCATTTCCGACAAGATATCTGGTTTATCGACGACGCTTTTGATCACTTGATAGAAGTCTTCAACCCCATTTTTGGGTATCTGGAATCCGAAACGGCCAGTCTACAGATGGTGGCTAATCTCTGCGGCTTTTTTAGACTTTCGTTTCTGCCCACTTTCTTGGACGATTCGGAATTATGCCCTCCTCTAATCTTAAAAACCGATTTCTTCGATCTCAGATAGCCTTTGCAACCCATAGTATAGCGCTTTGTGTTCGCGAGAACGTTCCGTATTGCCAGTATATAAAATTTAGTTCTCTTCTAAGTTAGATGAATAGAAATACAGTTATACCAAGCTTGGTACGTCGAACTTGAGTTTCCCGAAGCCCAAAAAGAGCATCTACGGCGTCGATCACACGGAAGGAAGAATAGGTCATAATCCCTTTATGATGGGTTAAAAGTGCTAGAGCCGCTATCAGCATTTCGGGTACCCTAGATTGTTAGCATAGCTGTTAACCACGCCCTTTTCTACGTGCCACTTCGCCAACCTGCCTGCGCCCAGAAGACTTATGCTTTTCGACTCCATCCGCGGTGTATGGATTCTTGAGTTATTCGCGTGCGGATAGGTCTTAAAATGAAACAGGTTCATATGCCACACTGCTAAATAACAAACACAGCTCATCTTCGTAGGGAAATTCGCTCCTCGTTTGAATCAATGTAGCTTAGCGCTTCCGGCTCTTTAAGCTCTACTTTTCTGACGTACCACAGTTCCACTCACCCAAGCTGTTGTTCAAAAAAAAGGAAGTCTCTATTTCACCTCTATAGCCTCTAAATGGGTATTATTCTTTGGGTATTCTATCATATGACGTACGGTATCTAAGTCTTTATTGTCCATTGCTTGGTTCTTTCCCATAAAAGGCGGTTGAAAATCAAAATCATAGAACGACTCTGGTAGTTTCATAAGCGTTTTCAAAATCCCGTTCGTCGAATTTTCCCTTCAGTAGGCAATCTACGATATATTCATACTCGCCGGAAAACCCTTTGTCCTGCTGGAGCTTTCGGAGCCGTTTTTTTGTTTTCCCATAAATCTCGGCTTTATGAAAATTATCTATTCTACCAACCATGCCGTTGCAGAATACGTTTATTCTTTCTTTAGGATAACTTTTCGCGCCCATAGACGTATATATGATATTTGCAACCGATCCATTAGCGTATTTTAGGGTCAGACTCAGGTTATCTGAACCCGAATGCTGTATCGATAAAGAGTTAAGGGAGAAAAGGGATTTGTCAATTGGTGTCGATTCTGTAAAATATCCAGATAAATCCACAAAATGACATACTTCCCCAATGAGCCGCCCCCCCCCTTTTTCCGGGCTTTGAATCCAATTCTTTTTGGGGATATACCCGGCGTTCACGGTATATTGAATGATACACGGATGCTTGTCTGTTTGCATGTTCTCTTTAATGAACCGCGCGAAAGGAGAAAAGCGCCTGTTAAAACCGACGAATAAGTGTTGCTGGTTCCTTTCGTAAGCGACTTTTACGCTTTCAAGTTGTTCTTCTGTTATTGCGAGCGGTTTTTCGACATAGACGTGTTTACCAGCATCTAAAGATTCGGTCGCTAGTTGGGCGTGTGAGTCGTGTTGTGTTGCTATAATAATCAAGTCGATAGTCGGATCAGACAATAATCGTTTGTAATCGCTAGTTGAATAATCAAACTGATGGTTTCTAAGCGTTTGTCCAGCTGTCGTGCTTGATGTGGTTGCCATCCCTATTAATCGGAAGTCTTTTATTTTTTTCAAATTCGGAATTATCACGCTACGAGCGAAATTTCCCACGCCGATAATGCCCACACCGATAGTACCCGTTACTTTTTTCGGTTCCTTCCTTACGATTGTTGTTACGGGTTCAGTATTCTCGCAGTATTCGAATAATATTCCTGAATAATTCTTTTTGTTTTGTTTCTCTGTTATTAGTTCGTAAGCATCTCTCGCTTCTTCCAAGCTAAACCGATGAGATATCAAATCACTTATATGAAGTTTCCCTTCGCTTAACAATCTAATAAACTCTTCCATAAGTCTGTTTTCGGTCCACCTAACGTAGCCAATAGGATAATCAATACCTTTTTCTTCGTAGTTACTATCGTATCTTCCGGGGCCGTAAGAGCGGGAGAGCTTAAAAGTCAATTCTTTTTGGTAGAAGCTTCTTCTCGGGATATCCATTTTCGTTACACCGACCATAGAAATGATGGAACGATCCCGAGCGATTTCGGCTGCAATTTCGATCGGGTCGTTCGTTTCGGTCGCTGCGGTGATGATGATTTTATCTACTCCGTAACTGTTTGTAAGGTAATTAGTCCGTTCAACCAAATCCGGCGCAGCCGCGTTGATGAAATGGTTGATGTATTGCTTTCCGATAATATACTTCGAGTCATCAATGTCTATACCGATGACCGTGTTCGAGTAAGCGTTCAAGACTTGGCAAGTTATCTGTCCCAACAACCCTAAACCAATAACTGCGACCTTTTCCCCAGATTGGACTTCCGCTTGTTTTATTCCCTGAAGAGCGATCGCACCCAACGCGACAAAAGCGGCGTGTTCTAAGTTTTGAAAGGTGCTGGGAAGTTTCACCGCCAAATTTCGGGGAACGTAGTTTATTTCGGCATGGTTGGCATATAAGGCGCCCGCTATCGCTACGTAATCTCCTTTCTGGAATTGGTCACAGGAACCGCCAACTTCAATAACCTCTCCCATAGCGCTGTATCCTAACGGTAATGGTTCATCCAGCTTATTGAACGCCGTTTTTATCGTAGCAATCAATCCGTCAGTTTGCATTTTATCTATCGCCTTTTTGATTTGATCTGGCCTAGTTTTTGCTTTTTGGAGTAAATTCATTTTTCCGAAATCGATGAGCGTTTTTTCTGTCCCTGCGCTGACCAGAGAGTATCGGGTTCTAACTAGTATGCCGTCTTTTTTACATGCCGGACTAGGAAGCTCCATGATCAATATTTCTCCGGTTTTTACGTCTGTGAAAATTTGTTTCATCGGTTATCCCTCTACAGTTCGACTATTCGAAATATCTCTTTTGCTTTGATTGCTTCTTTTTGAGTTTTAAACTCCTGATGCGCTACCGTAGTTATTATACAATCCGATTGTACCAAAATATCCTGTAAGCACAGATTCTTGAGGCCATTTATTTCATTTTTGGAGCAATTCGGCTCGCACACTAAGACCTGATACCCTTTTCCCACTAACGAATCTGCAATCTCCAAGGAAGGGCTTTCTCTGAGATCGCCTATATCTGGTTTATAAGCTAACCCGAGTATTCCGAGTTTGATACGCTTCTCTTTTCCTGCATATAGGCTTTTTATTCGATTTTCGATCCGACTCACGATCCAATGAGGTTTGCTGTCGTTGACTTGTCGCGCTTGTTTTATCAAATTACTGTTGGCTGGAAAACTTTCGACTAGAAACCACGGATCCACAGAAATGCAATGCCCTCCTACACCTGCTCCGGGAGAAAGGATTTGAACTCGCGGATGTTTATTTGCTAAGCGGATTAATTCCCAGACATCGATATTTATTTCATCACAAAGAATGCTGAGTTCATTAGCAAAAGCGATATTAACATCTCGATATGCGTTTTCTATCAATTTGCACATTTCTGCTGTTTTGGTGTCTGTAATGTAAATTTCTCCGCCTTTCACGATAGCGGAATAAAGTTCTTTTACCACTTGAGCCGATTCGGAGTCAGAGGTACCGATGATTCGATGGTTATTTTTTAGTTCGTAGAGAATTTTTCCCGGTAAGACTCTTTCGGGACAATGAGCGAGATGAAAGTCACGTCCTTTCTCTAAACCCGAGCGCTCTTCGATTATCCTTCCGAACACTCCCTCAGTAGTTTTCGGCGGTACAGTGGACTCGAGAATAACGGTATTTCCCTTTTCTATAACGTCACCCAATGATTTCGCAGCTTCTATGACTAAGGATAGATCGGCAATTCTTTTTGTTTCGCGCTTTTGGAACGGCGTCGGTACGCAGACGATATGGACCTCCGCCTTTTTCAATTCTTCTGATGGAATGAGCTTCTTTTGCTCAAGAACGGTTTTGAAAAGTCCAAGCAAATCTGGTTCTTTGATATGGATTTCACCATTTTTTAGGGTTTGTATGATTTTAGGATTGGTATCATACCCATAAACTTCATATCCTTCCGCCGCAAATATGGTCGCGGTAGGAAGTCCAATGTAACCCATTCCTATAACGTTTATCGTTTGCTTGGGCAACGAATGATTCCCCCTATGGATTGCTGTTGTTTAAGACTTAATTATGATTTCAAAAAGGTAGTTTCTATCTTTATTGAGTTTTGGTCTGGTTTCTGCGCTGTAATAACCAGAGTTTTCTTGTTCAATTGGTGCCCGTATGCTTTTGAGTACAAAGTCTCTTTGATTTCTATATCAGAAGGCTCTTCTGAATGGATAATGATTTTTCCGACCATAATTTCATTTTTCAAGAGAAGGATTTTTCCAGGATCCCTCACCAACGAAATTCCTGGGTCAAAATGCCAATACACTTTAGCCACACCGGTTTCTGCCCCAGCAATTTTGTCCCGGACGCATAGCACTGAAAAATCCCTTTTTAGGTTTATTACCCTTGTATGTTTAACTCTACTAAAATCAAATCCTTGTAGAACCCCTTGAAACCTTAGCTCACAATCAGTATGATCCGTTTCCCATTGTATCACTTTCGCAGGGGTTTTCCATCGGAAGGTTCGCCATTGTTTCGTTTGGTCTTTCCCGTTCCATTCGAGGGTATTATGCGCCTGTGTGCTTCGGTAATATTTTCTTTCCTTTATACAAGAATTATAGCGATAGGTACCGCTGTCGACAAGGATATCATTCCTGTCTACGGATAGTTCGATGTGGAATAGATCCGCGTGCGCGTGCCATCGATGGGGGCCGAATTTTACTAAAAAATAACTTTCCTCGGTTTTGTATATAAAAAAACCTCCTTCTTCGAATTGCCAGGCTCCAGCTCGGATTCGATTTCGCCCCTCGAAAAAAGGGTCTGTAATAATCGGGCAAACACATCCTTCGTCATTGTCTCCTATGTTGGGAAAAGACCCATCCGGTTTTTCTATCGCGTCTAAAAAAAACAAAGCTTTCAACAAGCTCTCAGAATGAATGGATAATAACTCCTGAGCAATGATTAAAAATTCTAGAGAGAACCGATGGTATTGTATGGATTGTTCGATGTTTACGCCATCCTCGAGAAATTGTCGTTTGATCTCTTTTTCAACTTTTCGCGTTTTTTTCTTCGTCAATATCGCTAGCGCGACCAGCTCACCTAAATAGTGGTTGTTGCGTATTGCGTGTCTCGATATCCACAAAGTTTTTTTTAAAAAATCTGTATGTTGATCCAGGAGAGGGCCAAATCCAGTATCTTCCTTGTCGCAAGCAATAATGTACAGATTAATCGCTCTTATTGCGACTTCCAACCCCACTGCCCAACCTAGCCCGTTTGGATAGGGGTTTCTTTTGAACCATTCGTGAATAATGTCAACTACTAAGTTTTCTTCGCCGAATAACTTCGCTTCGAAGTAGGCCGCGGACCACTGCCATCCTCTCGCGATTTCCCAAAAATCTTTCGGATCCCTATCGGTCCAATGGGTTTTCCAAAAAGGTGTATCATAATAGGAACGGCTATATATTCCATCTTCTGGTGTGATATTTCCGAAAACCAAATATTCGCCTCTTTTTAAACGAGAATAGTGCTCTGTCGAATTCGGAGATGCAGCCGCGATGTTCTCCCAAATATAAGTTCGCTTCTTCACATTGCTTGGGTTAAATAGCCAAGAATAAACCCCTGCTCTTTGAAGGCTTTTCTCGACGAGTTTCGTAAGAAGCGTTTCAATCAACACAGTTTATCGTGCGTTCTATTATTTCGGCGAATTTAATGTTTAGTTTGCTTCGAAGGTATTTTTCCCGAAGGGCGACGCGTCCGCTGATGCTATCGAACAATGCTCCCTCCTCTAATTTTCTTTGTAGGTGATTTAAAGCGAGCGTTAACGAAGGCGCGTTACCACTCTCGAATGGAAAATCTACTTGTTTCAGTTCTTCCATTATTTGTTTCGATACCCCTGATAAACCATAAACAACGGGTTTGCCGGTTGCTACGTACTCGAAGAGCTTTGACGGTATCGTCTTCTCAAACATGGAAACATTTTTCAAGTGGATGAAAAACGCGTCCGTATTCCTGTATTTCTCAAAGAGTTCTACTCTGTCAACCGGTGGCGATAGCATTATATTTTTTATCCCGTTCTCTTTAATAGCTTGGTATAGTTGGTTCCTATCGCTGCCATCTCCGACCAACTCAAATATAAAAGTATCTTGAAAAGCCTTAGCAACGGACAATAAGATGGACAAATCTTGAGCAATACCTATGTTACCTGCATAAAGAATGCGAAAGGGTTTAGGTCCTGGTTTTCGCGTACCCATAGTAGCTAATTTGTCAAAGAATGTGTCTTCTATTCCGTTAGTGATGACGATAGGTTTTTTGTTGCTAAATTCGAGAATCGGCTGATAAAAACCTGGAGAGTTAATGACGATCTGTTTAGTCTGTTCATAACAAGTCTTTTCGATCTTTTTTAGCGCCTTATAGATAATGGAGGAAGGCTTTGCTATTCCTAAATCCAGGAGCACATCCGGCCATAGGTCACGGACATCAAGAATGAAGGGCTTTTTCGATTTTTTCGCGATAGTAGCGCCAACATAAGCCACTAACAATTGTGGAGTTGTTGCTAAGATCCCGTCAACAGAATCCGCAATCTTTTTTCCAACTCTAGTTGCCTTATGATAAAAAAACCAGTAATTAATACTCCTTCTAAGAAAATCCCGCTTTTGTCTGGGGATTCTTACTCGGATGATCGTTTCCTTCGTTTTTTTAAACTTTAAACCCTTGTGAAGCGTATGGTAGCGATTAGGAGTCCCCGTTAGGACGGTGATTTCATGTCCTCTAGCTATAAGTGCGTCTACTAAGGATTTTATACGAAATGCGCCCGCCCCTAAATCCGGTGGATAATTTTGAGAAATTATTAGGATCTTCATCATTAATCCTTATTTTTAGTAATCTCATTATATTGAAGCGCCGAATTACTATGGCTTTCGGATTCCCAAATTCTTTTTTTTCTTAATTTGCCCTTTAGAAATGACTTGAGTAAGCATAGTATTTCAGGGTATTTTGCGAACTCTACCATTGACTGAACTGTCGTGGTCTGGACTGGGTAATAGTATTGATTGATAAATACCACTTCCGTTTGATTTTTATCCACAGTTTCGCTGTTGAATACTTTGCCCGATGTCTATTCGAAAGCATCTCTTCGCGAAGCGGGTGAACTTACTTTTGGTTTGATGCGAAATATAGCCATTTTTGTCACCTTTACGATGCAGTGATTCATTGGAATATTATAACGCATCCTACGGGTTAAGGCGAGTTCGGAGCAGTAACAAAAAAAACTTGCTATTCGAAACCCTGAGGATCGCCTTTCGGACGAGTTGCTGCCCTCTTATGTTCACGGAGAAGGGCTCAAGCAAGGAAATTCGCGTAACCAATAAGACTAAGAGTCCGTCAAGGCCACAGGAAATCCCATACAGCACGGAAGGTCGAGGACTCATCCGTTCTGGAACTCAGCGTCAGCAGTTCTACATTTTTCGACGGCACGGAACACTTAATAAAAGGAGCCAGTCGAGGGCTACCCTTTTTTTGGAAGATCGAATTGTTTTGATTTACACGGCGGGCGTCGCTTGTTCGATCCGATACCCTTTCAGGTTCCGCTGTTCGGTGTCGATCTCGATCCCAACGTAGTACAGGTTCTTTCCACGATACTTCTCTCCGTACCCTTTTTCGCGAATTTGTTGCAGCGCTTTTTCCGCTGGCGCTTTCTTCAATTCCATTATGTACACGTCTTCTCCGTAGACGAGGACCAAGTCGCTGCGCCCCAGATTCGTCATCTCTTCCGCCTTCGCCTCTATCCCGCATCCCCGGAATAGAGTCAGCAGTACTACGTGATAGAACCGTTCTAACCGCTCGGGATGATTGTCTTTTTGCTCTTCGCGTTTGTGGTAGAGAGTGTATGGAATGCTGGCGAAGGTTATTCGCATCTGGTCGAAGATTATTCCGAAGTCCCTTTTGTCCAATCCGTCCAGGATTCCGTTCCGGATTGCGTCGTTCGTCTGAGGTTCCAGCCCGTAGCGGTGAAGCAACAGGAGTTGGCTGAAGGCGTCTTTCACTTCTTGATTCGGGAAATCTAACTCATACCCCCTCTTTTCACGATATCCTTTGAAGGTCAGGTATCCCGATTGCGTCAGAAAACTTGCCGCCGGCGCCGCTTCTATTTCATAGGCGCTGAATAGGCTTTCGCTTATTGGGTACTCCATTAGTTCGTCAATTTCTATCTCGTGGCGTTTGATGTACTCGCCCAAGAAATACGGTGACCCCGTTTCAAACCAGTAGTTCTTAAACCGGTAGTCCTTGAAGTATCCTAATATCGAGAAGGGATTGTACACGAAGGCTTTCCCGTCAAACGAAAATCCGTTGTAGTACCGTCGGATCTCTTCCAGGTATTCCTCTCGGCTTTGTCCCGTTTGTCTGATCCCCTCTTCGATATACTCCCGGAAATCCTGTTCCAGTTCTTCCTGCGTATACCCCAGCATCGTCGCGTATCGTTCGGTGTAACTGATGTCGTATAAGTTGTTTAGCGAGGAAAAGACCCCCGCTTTCGTGAATTTCGTGATCCCGGTCATCAGGACGAACCGCAGATACGGGTCCGCGTCCTTAATCGTGGAACAGAACGTTCGAAGCAAGTCTCGGTTCTTCTGCGCGATTTCCGGTTCGTGCAAGTGGTCGAGTATCGGTTTGTCGTATTCGTCGATGAGTAAAACCAAGCGCTCCCCGGTTTTCTCGTAAACTGAAGAGAAGAGGCGACGAAAGGCGACCTTCAGTAAGCGACTGTCCAACGTCAATCCGAAGGTCTTATATATATCTTCGAGCAAATTCAATAGGCTTGCTTGTAGCGCTTCCGGAGTAGACGTGTCTGTTTCTGTCAAACTGATATGTACTACCGGATAAGCTTTCCAATCCCATCGGCTTTCTATCCAGGTGTCTTTGAACAGTCCTTTCTCCCCGAGAAAGAGATACTTCAGCGTTGAGAGCGTCAGCGATTTCCCGAATAGGCGAGGGCGTGAGAGGAAATAGGGTGTTCCCTCATTCGCTAACTGATACAGATAGCGGGTTTTGTCAACGTAAAGGTATCCTTCTTCTCGCAATTTCCTATAATCCTGGATTCCGATCGGTAGCTTTTTCATTTGCCCTCGCATTTGTATTCGTTGGTCGCCTTATGTGTATAGTATAACATAATATCGTCGACGTATCAAATCGCACGCGGGGAACGACAAAAATGGGATTCACACAGAGAACACAGAGGGCACGGAGGAAGAAAAAAGAAGGGTTCGCACAGAGAACACGGAGGGCACGAAGGAAGAAAAAAGAAGGGTTCGCACAGAGAACACAGAGGGCGCGGAGGGCACGGAGAAGCAAATTCATCCGAATAAAGCCAAAGACATGCCAAACTGAAGTTTGGCGTTCCCAGACGTTCCAAAGAGGGGATCGCGGGGTCCCTTTGGTTACCCCGCGATAACCCCACACGAGCATCGCGGCGTAAGCGTTTTTTCTTTTCGCGACGGCGCGATACGCATTTCAAAAAATGGGGTTCGCACGGAGAGCACAGAGGGCACGGAGGGCACGGAGAAGCAAATTCAACCTAAAAAAGCCAAAGACATACCAAACTGAAGTTTGGCGTTCCCAGACGTTCCAAAGAGGGGATCGCGGGGTCCCTTTGGTTACCCCGCGATAACCCGCGAAAGCTGGCGTTCCCAGGCGCGATACGTTTTTGAGAAAGGGCAAAGGGCGCATCGCGAGACTTCGTGGGCTTCCGAAGTCAGCCCGCTGGTTACCCCGCGATAACCCTGCACGGGCATCGCGGCGCAAGCACCCCTTCTTTTCGCGACGGCGCGATACGCATTTCAAAAAATGGGGTTCGCACGGAGGGCACGGAGGGCACGGAGAAGCAAATTCATCCGAATAAAGCCAAAGACATGCCAAACTGAAGTTTGCGTTCCCAGACGTTCCAAAGCGGGGATCGCGGGGTCCCTTTGGTTACCCCGCGATAACCCGCGAAAGCTGGCGTTCCCAGGCGCTCTCAGGTGCGGAGTCGCGGGGTCGTAAATGTACTAACCCCGCGATGATCCTCTTAGTTATGTCGTCCCATAACTTGACCTACAACGGCTCCATAATCCCGTTTAACCCTGTGGTATAATCTTTTCGGGAATGATATTCTATCCTAAGAAGGAGGGCGCCTGTGAAGAAGCTCCCGGTGGGGTTGCAGGATTTTTGTAAGTTGCGAACGTACGGGTATCTCTACGTCGATAAAACGCGTTTTCTATACGAAATGGCCAAAGAAACGACTCCCATTTTTCTCTCGCGACCACGGCGTTTCGGGAAGTCGTTGACGGTGTCGACGATGAAGTATCTTTTCCAGGGAGAGAAGTCACTCTTCCAAGATACGTGGATATACGACCGTTGGGATTGGAATACCCGCTACCCTGTTGTGCATATCAGTATGACGGAGGTGGATTCTTCTTCTCCTGATAGGCTCGAGGAGAGTTTGTTTAACCTTCTAATGGAGTGCTTCGCCTCTTTCGATCTGGTCTTGGATGTCCGTTTGGTGAAGGATGCCTTTCGCCGCTTGTTTTCTTCAGTCTACAGAAAAACCGGTCAGAGGATCGTCTTACTGATTGACGAGTATGACAAGCCCATACTGGATCATCTGCATGAACCGGCTCTGGCCGACGCGATTCGCGGTGTGCTCCGGAACTTCTATTCCACGATCAAGGACGCCGATCCGTTTCTACGCTTTGTCTTTATCACGGGGATTACGAAGTTCACTAAGGCCGGCGTTTTTTCCACTTTGAACAACCTAAACGATATCACTTTCAAGGAGTCCTATGCCACGATGTTAGGGTATACGCAGGAGGAACTGGAAGAGGTCTTCTCTGAACATATCGATGCCGCGTCTCACAAGCTGGGTCAAGACCGCCAAGTCTTCCTGGATGATCTGCGCCGCTACTACAATGGCTTTTCTTTCGATGGACAGGAGTTCGTGTACAATCCTTTCTCGGTGTTGGGATTCTTTGGCGATTATCGCTACCGCAACTATTGGTTCGAATCGGGTTCGCCATACTTTCTGAGTCAGTATATCCGGACACACCGGATCGAGTTTGACAAACTCACCGACCATCCCGTGACCGAGAGCCTCTTCAGCAACTATGAGATAGAGAAGTCTCCTCCGGAGAGTTTCTTAGTGCAGTCAGGCTATCTGACGTTCAAGGATTATGACAGGGAATTGGGATATACGTTGGACTTTCCGAACCAGGAGGTGAAGGATGCGTTCAATCAGTTGATCCTGCTGAATTCGTACGAACTGGACGACTATCAGGCGGGCGCGATACGAGCGGCGATGATCGAAGGGTTGCGCAATCGGGACTTTCCCAGGATTTTCGCGCAGATGCAACAGGTCTTTTCCGCGATTCCATATCATTTATACCTGAATCGGCTAGAGAAGAAAGATCTGACGGGCGGGATCGAGCGCTTGGAGCGTTATTACCACGTGGTGTTGCTGACACTACTGTGGGGGTGCGGGATCGATGCAGTGGCGGAAGAACCTTTAAACCTGGGCAGGAGCGATCTGGCGATACGCTATGGGCAGGATGTGTGGCTACTGGAACTGAAGAAGGCGCCGAATCCCCAGGCGGTGAAGGCCACCGCGCAACAAGGCCTGGAGCAGATCAAAGAGAAGGGCTATGCGAACAGGTATAAAGGGCGGGCCTTGTTCCTCGTGGGGATTGGAATCGATGAGGAGAAACGAAATCTCGGCTGTTATACGATGGAGAGGGTTTCTTCTTAAAACGCGGGAAAATGGTTTCGCACGGAGGGCGCGAAAGAAAAAAGAGGGGGTTCGCACGGAGGGCACAGAGGGTACGGAGAAAGAAAAAGAAGGGTTCGCACAGAGAACACGGAGGGCACGGAGAAAGAAAAAAGAAGGGTTCGCACAGAGAACACGGAGGGCACGGAGAAAGATGAAAACGTAGAAGATATGGCGGACTGAAGTGCGGAGTTCCTAGGAGTTCCCAAGAAGCGAACTCAGAGAAGCAAAAAAACAAATATGAAAAAGAAGACATACCGCACTAAAGTGCGGCGCTCCCAAGAAGCGTAAAGCTGAAAAATCAAAACCCAGGTATGCCGGACTGAAGTCCTGCGTTCCCAAGAGGCGTTCCCAGGGCGTTTCCAGGAAGCACTTGCCGCACGGGAGGTGGATAGGAGTATGGGGCACACGAAAACTTTGTTCGAAGAGACGATGAACCGCATTCGAGACACCGGGACGATCGCGTTGCTCTCTAATGACTCGTCTCAAATTACCCCGAGTTCAAGCGCCCACAGAATCCTTACAGCCCTATATCCCGCTTTTCAAAGGGTTTTTGAAAGGTGTGGCGTTCATATTCTTAAAAAAGCCACCTTCCAAGACACCCTCCAAGAATCGGTATGGTCCTGTCGCACTTTCAATCTCCCTTTCTATCTCCTGCTTCTTGAGAATAGCGAATCCTTCGATCAAGTGTACGAATGGCTCGCCGATGAGCATTCGCGCCGTGTGTTCGATTGGTTCGTCCAAGTCCATATGAGCGGCTTGTTCTTGGGCCGCTTTACCCCAAAGATTTTTCCCTTCGTGGAAAGGGGTGAGGCGCCTACTCATCCGCCAATCGCGGTAAAAAGACGCGGGTTCTTTCGCTACCGCTATTTCGTGGACAAATATCAGTTTCATTGTTCTGAGCCGGTTATCGAGCCCGTCTTTCTACGCCGGGATTACGCATATCGGGACATCGTACTTCCATCTTCGGGTGAGAGTATCGTGGAGGGCGGGGGTTACTATGGTGAAACCGCGCTTTGGTTTTCGGATGCCGTGGGACCTGCCGGCCACGTTTGGTCGTTTGAACCAGATGCGCATAGTTACCGGATGCTCTGCGAGAATATGGCCCGTAACCGCTTAAAAAACGTCACTCCGGTTCCTGTTGGGTTATGGGATACGGAAGGGCAGATCGGGTTCCGCTCACAGGCTTCCGCTTCGAGGGCCGCGGAAGGGGATTGCGCCAAGCCTGTGCCCGTGATCACGCTAGACCGCTTAGTCGAACGGGAACGGTTGGAAAAGGTCGACTATATCAAGTTGGATATCGAAGGCGCCGAACGCCGCGCTTTATTGGGGATGGAACACACGATCCGATACTTCCGGCCGAAACTCGCGATCTGCGTGTACCATTTGTTTGATGATATCATCGCAATCCCTCGGCTCGTGAAAGAGCTCTGCCCGGACTATGTGCTGTATTTGGATCATAAGTCGGATACCCTTTCGGAGACGGTCTTGTTTGCTCTTCCTCGAACGCGTGCCGAACTTTCTGGGGGCGCCTAGTTTGGTATGCCCTTTGCTTTTCTAGGACACGAAAACAGGCGAAAAGAAGGTTTCGCAGGGAGGACACAGAGGGCACGGAGAAAGGAAAAAAGAAGGTTTCGCACAGAGAGCACAGAGGGCACGGAGGAAGAGAAAAGAAGGTTTCGAACGGAGGGCACAGAGGGCACAGAGAAAGAAAAAAGAAGGTTTCGCACGGAGGGCACAGAGGGCACGGAGAACACGCTGGGAACGCCAACTGTTAATGGCATGGTTTCTAGGCCGTTAACAAGATAAAAAGAGGGGTTTCGCACAGAGAGCACAGAGGGCACGGAGGAAGAGAAAAGAAGGTTTCGAACGGAGGGCACAGAGGGCACAGAGAAAGAAAAAAGAAGGTTTCGCACGGAGGGCACGGCGAAAGATGAAAACGTAGAAGACATGCCGCACTGAAGTGCGGCGTTCCCAGGAGAACACGGAGGACACGGAGAAAGAAAAAAGAAGGTTTCGCACAGAGGGCACAAAGGCCGCGGGGGCGCGCTGGGAACGCCAACTTTTAAGTTGGCACGGTTTATTGGCCGTTAAAAAGACAAAAAAAGGGGTTCGCACAGAGAACACAGAGGGCACGGAGGGCACAGAGAAAGAAAGAAGAAGGTTTCGCACAGAGAACTCAGAGGGCACGGAGGAAGAGAAAAGAAGGTTTCGCACGGAGAACACGGAGGGCACGGCGAAAGATGAAAACGTAGAAGACACGCCGCACTGAAGTGCGGCGTTCCCAGGAGAACACAGAGGGCACGGCGAAAGATGAAAACGTAGAAGACATGCCAAACTAAAGTTTGGCGTTCCCAGGCGTTCCAAAGCGGGAATCGCGGGGTCCCGTTGGTTACCCCGCGATTAACCACAAAGTGCGGCGTTCCCAGGAGAACACAGAGGGCACAGAGAAAGAAAAAAGAAGGTTTCGCACAGAGAACACAGAGGGCACGGAGGAGGGATGGAAACGTGGAAGACATGCCGCACTGAAGTGCGGCGTTCCCAGGAGGGCACAGAGGGCACGGAGGAGGGATGAAAACGTAGAAAACATGCCGCACTGAAGTGCGGCGTTCCCAGGAGTCCTCAGAAAGGCGAGGCCCAATTTTGGAAGATTGAAATGATTTGATTTACACCGCGGGCGTCGATTGTTCGATCCGATACCCTTTCAGGTTCCGTTGTTCGGTGTCAATTTCGATCCCAACGTAATACAGGTTCTTTCCGCGGTACTTTTCTCCGTACCCTTTTTCGCGGATTTGTTGCAGCGCTTTTTCCGCTGGCGCTTTCTTCAATTCCATTATGTACACGTCTTCACCGTAGACGAGGACTAAGTCGCTGCGTCCCAGGTGCGTCATCTCTTCCGCCTTCACCTCTATCCCGCATCCCCAGAATAGAGTCAGCAGTACAACGTGATAGAACCGTTCTAATCGCTCGGGATGATTCTCTTTTTGCTCTTCGCGTTTGTGGTAGAGCGTGTACGGAATGTTCGCGAAGGTTCTTCGCATCTGTTCGAAAACTTTTCCAAAATCTCTTTTATCCAATCCGTTCAGGATTCCGTTCCGGATCGCGTCGTTCGTCTGAGGTTCCAGCCCGTATCGGTGAAGCAACAGGAGTTGGCTGAAGGCGTCTTTCACTTCTTGATTCGGGAAACCTAACTCATATCCCCTCTTTTCACGATATCCTTTGAAGGTCAAATACCCCGATTGCGTCAGAAAACTCGCCGGCGGCGCCGCTTCTATCTCATAGGCGCTGAATAGGCTTTCGCTTATTGGGTACTCCATTAGTTCGTCTATTTCGATCTCGTGACGTTTGATGTACTCGGCCAAGAAATATGGTGACCCCGTTTCGAACCAGTAGTTCTTAAACCGGTAGTTTCTGAAGTATCCTAATATTGAGAAGGGATTGTAGACGAAGGCTTTCCCGTCAAACGAAAATCCGTTGTAGTACCGTCGGATCTCTTCCAGGTATTCCTCTCGGCTTCGTCCCGTTAGTCTGATCCCTTCTTCGATATACTCTCGGAAATCCTGTTCCAGTTCTTCCTGCGTGTACCCCAGCATCGTCGCGTATCGTTCGGTGTAACTGATGTCGTATAAGTTGTTTAGCGAGGAAAAGACTCCCGCTTTCGTGAATTTCGTGATCCCGGTCATCAGGACGAACCGCAGATACGGGTCCGCGTCCTTGATCGTGGAATAGAACGTCCGAAGCAGATCTCGGTGTTTTTGCGCAATTTCCGGTTCGTGCAAGTGGTCGAGTATCGGCTTGTCGTATTCGTCGATGAGTAAGACAAGTCGTTCCCGTTTTCCCATTTTTTCGATCAGTTCGGTGAAGGCGTACTTGTAATGTGCTTCTTCCAGAGATATTCCGTTTTCTTCCGCGATTCTTTTTAGCCGGTAGGTGATTCCACGTCCGACCGCTTGGGGGTCCGCAGTATCCACTTCCGTCATACTCAGATGGATCACCGGATAAGCTTTCCAGTCCCATCGGTTTTCTATCCAGGTGTCTTTGAATAGTCCTTTCTCGCCAAGGAAAAGATATTTCAACGTCGAGAGCGTCAGCGATTTCCCGAATCGGCGTGGGCGTGAGAGGAAATACGGTGTACCCTCATTTGCTAATTGATACAGATAGCGGGTTTTGTCAACGTAAAGGTATCCATCTTCTCGTAGTTTTTTATAGTCTTGGATTCCGATCGGTAGCTTTTTCATTTACCCTCGCATTTGTATTTTTTGGTACCCCTATGAGAGAGTATAACATGAAGAGCGTCTCGATTTGTGAAGTTGCGCACAGAGGAAGAAAAAAGTGGGTTTCGCATTGAGGACACAGAGAAAGAAAAAAGAAGGGTTCGCACAGAGAACACAGGGGCACAGAGGGTATGGAGGAAGAAAAAAGAAGGGTTCGCACAGAGAACACAGAGGGCACGGAGGAGGAAAAAAGAAGGTTTCGCACGGAGAACACAGAGGGCCCTGAAAAAGAAAAAAAGAAGGGTTCGCACGGAGAACACAGAGGGCACGGAGAAAGATGAAAACGTAGAAGACATGCCGGACTGAAGTCCGGCGTTCCCAGGAGAACCCGGAGGGCACAGAGAAAGAAAAAAAGAAGGGTTCGCACGGAGGGCACAGAGGGCGCAGAGAAAAAAAAAAGAAGGTTTCGCACGGAGAGCACCGAGGGCACGGAGGAGTGATGAAAGCGTTGAAGACATGCCGGACTGAAGTCCGGAGTTCCCAGGGGTTCCCTGAAGGCACAGAGGCCCCAGAGAGCACACTGGGAACGCCAACTTTTAAGTTGGCAGGTCTTTAGCGGGCCGTAAAAAGGGCGAAGAGCGTATCGCGGGGTCCCGTTGGTTACCCCGCGATTAACCTCAAAGTGCGGCGTTCCCAGGCGCTCCCAAAAATCGGTTAGTCTTCATCGCAGCCAATCAAAATGATGGCTACAGGGACTGAAGGGAAGTGCCTTTTTAGTCTTTCTATATCAAATACGAGTTGTTCTCCGTACGAAACGCCGCTTGACATCTGTTTGTGCATACTATAACAAGGAACGATTTCTATGCCGACGTCCATTTGTCCGCTGTTATAAAAAACTGGAATTTCGCCAAGTCATAAAACATGAAGGCGTATTTCCCTAATTGTACTTCAATGAGCACTCTCTTTTTGCAAAAACGATTTGTTTGTAAGCTCCTGGTACTTCGATCTCATACCCTTGTCGGGTTTGATCCTGATTTGGGTCGATTACTATCGTATACTTTTCGCGAACCTCAGCGAAGTCTCGATCACCGAATTATTTTTGAACTGTCGGTTTAGATCGATGGGGCTTAGAGGAACAGTCTTGTTCGATTTTCCCGTATGCACTATCTTGGGATGAATACTCGGCGTTTTCGCGCTTGGGTCATAGATCGGACGCTCCATAGGTCGGATTCTTAGTTCTCCTTTTTCTGCGGCCATGATTCTGCTTCGTGCGATTTCAACGTACTTTTTTTCTATTTCCGCCCCGATTGCCTTTCGTTGATGAATCATTGAAGCGATTTGCGTGGTTCCTGACCCACAGAACGGATCGAGTACCCAATCGCCTTCCTTTGTCATCGAGAGTACAAGGCGTTCGATGAGTTCTACCGGGAATTGCGCTGGGTGAATGGTTTTCTCGATATGATTCGCTTTTACGTTTGGGATATCCCAAACATCCGTTGGATTTTTCCCCAAAGGATTGCAAGAGAGCTCTCCCCGCTTCTCACCTTTGAAATACTTCTTTTCTGGGTACTTCTGCGGGACGCGTATGGGATCGACGTTGAAATAATAATCATCGGTTTTTGTAAACCATAATATTGTTTCGTATCTGCCAGAGAACCTCTTCGTCGCGTGTAAACCGTGACCATAATGCCATATTATCCGGTTCCTGAGCTGAAGATTCAATTCTTGAAAAATTGGGTATAGGAATATGTCGAGAGGCAAGATTTCTCCGTTGTCAACGTAGTTTCCTACTTGCCAACAGATACTACCCTCAGGCTTAAGCACCCGGTAGCATTCTTCGATTACTCTCTTTTGTGACTGGTAGTAGGCGCTTAAGGAGGATTTTTCTTCGTATTCTTTTCCTATGTTATAGGGAGGTGAGGTGACCACGAGCTGGACCGTTTCTTCTGGGATGGTGCCCAACAGAGTTAGACAGTCGCCTTCATAAAGAACTATCGTTGCGTTTGGATCGAAGTGATCGGCTATGCGCGCCATCTGACCTCCTTTCACCCACAATTACTCTCCCTATTCCTCTCCTTCCTCGTCGTATTCCTGATAAACCATCTCGGGCCGGACGAGTGGGAAGGCGATGACGTCTCGGATGCTCGGCGCGTCAGACAGGAACATGATGAAGCGGTCTATCCCGATGCCTAGGCCGCCGGTTGGGGGCATTCCGTATTCCAGCGCTCGTACGAAGTCCATATCCATCATTTGCGCTTCTTCGTCTCCGCTTTCACGCAATTTCACCTGTCCTTCGAACCGTTCGCGCTGGTCCACGGGATCGTTCAATTCGCTGAACGCGTTCGCCATCTCCCGCCCGTAGATGATGAGCTCGAATCGTTCGGTGAGACCGGCTTTGGACCGATGCTTTTTAGCCAACGGGGAGATCTCGATCGGATGGTCGATGATGAACACGGGTTGAACGACTTTGTCTTCGACGAGGTCCCATAACGCTTCGATCAGATGCCCGCGGTCCGTCAGCTCCGGCTCCTGGCCCCTCTGCTTCAGGTAATCGAGTAGTTGCGCATCGCTGCTGGAGTCTACGTCCATCTGGAGGTGCCGGTTTATGAAGTCTATCATCGGGATGCGCTCCCACGGGGGTTCGAAGTTGATCTCCACGCCTTGATAGGTGAGGAGATAGGTGCCAAACATCTTCTTGACTACCGATGACATCAGGCTTTCGGTGAGTTCCATCATATCTTCATAGTCGGCGTAGGCCTGATAACATTCCATCATCGTGAATTCCGGGCTGTGCTTGTAGCTGACCCCCTCGTTTCGGAAGTTGCGGTTGATCTCGTAGACTCGGTCGAAACCCCCGACGATCAAGCGTTTTAAGTAGAGTTCGGGCGCTATTCTTAAATACAGATCAATATCGTAAGCGTTCATACGGGTCACGAACGGCCTCGCGGAAGCGCCACCTAAAATGTACTGGAGCATCGGCGTCTCTACCTCGACGAACTGCCGGTTGTTCATAAACTCGCGTATGAGCTTCAACGCCTCGAAACGCACTTTGAACCGTTTCATGCTTTCGTCGTTCGCAATCAAGTCGACGTACCGTTGTCGATAGATGACCTCTTTGTCCTTTATTCCGTGCCATTTTTCGGGTAGCGGGCGTACGGTTTTCGTCAACAATTGGATCTGTTGGGTGTAAATGGTCAACTCCCCGGTCTTTGAGCGAAAAGGGAACCCGACGATGCCCGCGTAATCACCGACATTGATGTGCTTCTTGAAGAAGGAGTACGCTTCCTCTCCCACTCCGGCTTGGCGAATGTAAACCTGTATCTTGCCGTAGTAGTCGGATATCACAAAGAAGGCCGATTTGCCGTGATCGCGTATGGCGATGACCCGGCCCGCACAGTGTACCGTTTCGCTCTCTAGGGTCTGCTCCGGTTGGAGGTAGGCGAAAGTCTCCAGTATTTTGTCAGTCGTATGGGTTCTTTCGAATTCATGCGGATAGGGGTTAACCCCCTGAGCGCGTAGTTCGGCGATCTCTTGAAGCCGTTGCTCTCTGATGCTGTCTGACATACTTAGCCTCCTGTGTTTAGAGTTCGATCCCCATTATTTTAAAACGCTGGATACCTCCGGGAGTTTTCACACGGATCTCTTCTCCGACCCTTCTGCCGCTGATTTCTTTTCCTAACGGAGACTCGACGCTGATCTTTTTTTCGAAGATGTCCGCTTCTTGTGAGTTCACGATCTTGATCTTCTGCTCTTTGTTGGTTTTTAGGTCCTTGAGCAACACCTGGTGTCCCAAGTTGATGACATCGGTTTGTATGTCATTGGGGTCGATGATCTCCGCCTTCTGCAAGATGTTCTCTATCTCGATGATCCGGCCGTTGATCCGCCCTTGCTCATTTTTCGCCTCTTCGTATTCGCTGTTTTCGCTGAGGTCCCCGAACTCCCGGGCCTCTTTTATCCGTTGGGCGATTTCATACATCAATTTTTCCCGAAGCTGCTTCAATTCCTCGTTTAACGAGTCGAATCCCTCTTTCGTCAAGTAGATGATGTCTTTCGATTTGGCCACTTACGTTCCTCCCCTTCCCAGTTCATCGATGATATGTCGAAACTGATCGATATCTCGGAAATCTTTGTAGACCGACGCGAACCGGACGTAAGCCACGTTGTCTAGCTTCTTCAAGGCTTCCATCACCCATTCGCCGATCTGCGTCGTTTTAACCTCCGTCAGGTCGCTTCGTTGGATTTGCAGTTCTACATCCGATACCAAGGCGTTGAGCTGCTCTTCCGAGATGCTCCGTTTTTCACACGAGCGGATCAATCCGTTCAGGATCTTTTCGCGTTTGAAAGGCTCCCGCCGGCCATCTCGTTTGATCACCACGACCGGCTGCATCTCATACCGCTCATAGGTCGTGAATCTGGCACGACAAGACGGACAGACGCGCCGTCTGCGAACGGCTTTGTTCTCTTCGGCGGGTCTGGAGTCGGCGACTTTCGTGTCTTCATAACCGCAGAAAAGGCATTTCATCTTTCTTCCTCATCTAATAGATGAGCCAATTTTATCATTTTTTTAATGCGATTGTACAGGGCCGACTTGCCTATTGGACTTTTCATCAAGGAATCTAGTTCGCTCAAGCTCAGGTCTTCGTTGTTGAGGCGCAGCAGGGCGATCTCGCGGCTCTCGGCGTCCAAGGCCCCTAACCCCAGCGTCTTTTGAATCGTGCGGATCGCTCGGATCTGGGTAAAGTTGCTGCGCGCCGTTTTATTGGCGTTCGCGAGCGTAAAATTGATCGTCCGGTTGAAGTCCGCTTTCACCTTCCTCTGGTCCGCGATCGTTTCGATCTTTTCGGCGCCAACGGCCGCGCCCATCATTTCCAGCAACGCGATCATATCGATGACGCTTTTGATATAGAACTTGTACCCTTTCGCGGAGAGGACGATGCCGGGGGTCATACGGTAGTGTTTTCTCAACAATTCGGCGACGAAGCGTACGATGACATCGCTTTCTTTCTCGATTAACTCGAGATGATACAGTCGTTTCGGGTCGCTGATGTACCCGCCGACAAGAAAACATCCTCTCAGGAAATCACCGATGTACAGCGTGTCTTGACTCAGGACCGACTGCCAGCTCTCCGCTCGAGAATCGATACGGAAACGCTCCCAGAGGTCTTGGTTGAAAAGGTCCATAGGGATCGTCACCCTGAAAGACTTTTGCCGTTCGAAGTAGCGGTGGAGTTCGTAGGAGGCCTCGATATCTCGATAGCCCAATCGTTTCAATAGGGACAGGACGCGGCGGGTGACGTAGACGGGGGAGATATGAAAGACGTAGGAATGGCTTTTGTCTTCCTGGCTACCCGAAAGCAGAATGCTTCCGCGAAATTTGAGCATACCGAAGAGCTCCAACAGGCAAGAACGCGTATCCCCACAGGGCGCTGCCGCCAATTCCTCTTTGACCATGGAACAAAAACTCAACCGCGCGCCTCTGTCACGAAAAGATGCGCTTCAAGATCGTGGCCAGTTTGATCTCGTCGTGTCGCACCTTGAGTAGTTGGTCGCGATCGTCTACCACAAGCTTCAGGAGTTTTTCTATAGAGACCCGCCTAGGAATCGCGGCGGAGTCGATCCGCACCGGTTCCGCGCCTTGTTCCGCATAGCGCTGCATCAGCGTCTCCGGGATCCCTTCCGAATTCGCGATAAGGTCATCCAAGGGAGAACCCAGATAGCGCTCGATCTCTGAAACGTGGTCGGAAAGGGTCATTCCGAGCGTTTCACCCATTTGCGTCATGATGTTGGCGACGTAGACTTTTCGACAGGGGTTCGCGGCGATCGCTTCTGGTACGCCATCGGCCAGGATATTCGGGATGATGCTGGTGTATAGGCTTCCGGGTCCGAAGACTATGCCGCGGGCGCTTTTCAAGGCCCTAATGACCTCAGGTATCGCAGAAAAGCGTTTGTTGGTCGTGATGTAGATGATCTTTCCGCGGTTTCGTTCGATTCCCTTCTCTCCGATTAAGGTTTCGCCCAGGTTGTTCACCGCGATCAGCCGAACGATCTGAGAACTCACGGGGTAGACGGTTCCTTGGATCCCGAGGACGTCGGAGAGCTTCATCACCGCTTCGGGAAAGCTCCCTAGTATTTTCGTCAGCGCCGCGAGCACAATGTTACCGACCGAATGGTTTTCGAAAACCCCGGTGTCGGTGAATCGGTAGCGGATCAATTGGGTCAGCAGGTTCTCGTCTTCGGCCAACGCGACGATATTGTTACGCACATCTCCGGGGGGCGGTATGTGCATCTCCTCACGTATGGTGCCCGAGCTCCCGCCTTCGTCCGTGATCGTCACCACTGCGGTCAACCGGAAAGCCCGGATGTTCTTCAATCCTCTCAGAAGGGTAGAGAGACCCGTTCCGCCGCCTATGACGACGATGTCTTTCATCGCGCGCACCTGCTCCGCTTACAACCGGATATCCCGGTGCTCGACGTAAACGGAAAATCCCTCTGCCGAAAAGAACTCGCGTATTCTTTCGGTAAGGAATACCGATCGGTGTCTCCCTCCGGAACAGCCGATAGCCACGGTGACGCTGTCTCTTCCCTCTTCTTCATAGCGATGCAAGCCGATTTCCAGCATTGAGATCACGGTTTGGATGAAGTCGGACACGATTGGGAATTTCGAGAAAAAATCTCCTAACAGCGGGTCCAAACCGTCTAGATGCGCCAGTTCCGGGCGATAGTAGGGATTTGGCAGGAAACGGGTATCCACCACGAAATCGGCTCCGAGGGGCATCCCGTGCTTGTATCCGAAGCTGATTAGGCGCAGGGCGGTGATTCGGCCTCGAGATTCGAAGGACCAAACGACGATGGACTTGAGGGCTTCGCGGAGTTCGTGGGTGTTCCAGTTGGAGGTGTCGATCACGTTGTCCGCGATCTCTTTGATCGGGGCGAGGAAATCGATCTCTTTACGGTACGCCTCCGCAAGACTGCCCCCATCGGTCAACGGGTGCTTACGACGGGTCAACGCGTACCGTCTAATAATATGCGTTTCTTGAGCCTCGAGGAAAATGATCCTGATGTCAACCTCGGGGTGCATTTCGCGGTATTGCAGGATGGTTTCTTTGGCGATATCGAGGCGTTGTTTCCAGCGGGCGTCGACCACGAGCGCCATCTTCTGGACGTCCATATGTTCAAAGAGAGACATCATGTCTTTCAAGAGTTGAGGGGGGATATTGTCCACGCAAAAAAAACCGATATCTTCCAACAACCCGAGGCAGGTCGTTTTTCCAGAACCGGATAGCCCAGAAAGGATCACCAGATTCCTGGTTTTCTCGTTATGCATGGGGCGCTTCTTTCTCAAAAAAACAGTGAAGTTTCTGTGTTGCCAAAGCGTTCCTTTAACCGACCATATCGCTACGGTTCGATTTTACGTGGCCTACTTCCAGAGAGAGCCTTTCGACCTTTTCTTCCAATCGCTTGACCTCTTCTTCCAGCTGCGTTTCTCGCGTTACGTGGTTCAGTAGCATCAATACGAAAACCTCTTTCAGCCCCTCTTCCGGATTCGATTCGATATGCTGTCGGTAACGGGAAAGCTCGTTTTCGAGCTCCGTTTTCATCTTCTGAATCTTTTCTCCCGGTTCGTCAGACAAAAACGAAAAAGTGTAACCCCCTAGATCAAACGTGATTTTTCTTTTCAAAAAACCAACCCCCCTCTATCGCCTCTTTATTTTACCATAACTACCGCGCCATCGCAATATCCGTGTGAGCCAAGTTATGGAGTGGCATAACTAAGAGGTTCATCGCGGGGTAAGTGGTTTTTACGACCGCGATCCGCCTTATGCCCTCTCATAAACGTATCGCGCCGTCGCGAAAAGAAGGAGCGCTTACGCCGCGATGACTATGTGGGCTAAAAATCGCGCGATCGATTCTGGCCTTGTTTCTTGATTACACCCCATAGCTTGAACCACACCAATATCCCCGTCACTGGGAACGCCAATTTTAAAGCTGGCATGCCTTGAAAAAAGGTTTCGCACAGAGAGCACAGAGAACACAGAGGGCACAGAGAAAGATGAAAGAAAGAAGACATGCCGCACTGAAGTGCGGCGTTCCCAGGCGTTCCCATAAAAACGAAAGCGCCAAAAAAGAAGGCATGCCAAACTGAAGTTTGGCGTTCCAAGGCGCTCATAGAAAAGCAAAAACACCAAAAATACAAGAAGACATGCCGCACTGAAGCGCGGCGTTCCCAGGCGTTCCCAGGCGTTCCCAGTGCGCTTTCGGCAAACGCCGCGGAAGGTTTTGCGTTTTTTCGTGCTATAATTTGTAATCATGGGAAAGAACTGTCATATACACAAACAGCGTGAAGAGGACATGGTTAGCGGGTTTGAGCGGCGTTTGGGCTTGACCTTCAAAGACAAAGACCTGCTCAAACTGGCGTTGTCTCACTCTTCTTGGGTCTACGAACAAGCGGTTAAAACTGCGGAGACTGCCCCGCAATCGAACGAGCGGCTCGAATTCCTCGGAGACGCCATCGTGGGCTTCCTAGTCGTTGAAAAACTGTACAGAGATTATCCTCTGGAAAACGAGGGGACTTTGGCCAGGGTGAAAGCGGTGATGGCGAGCGAACCGCTGCTCTCTCGGGCAGCGAAAGCGTTGGATATGGGGAAGTTTTTGTTTTTGGGGAAGGGGGAGATCCACTCCGGCGGGAGAGAGAGGGACTCGATATTGGCCGACGCCTTCGAAGCCGTTTGTGGCGCTATCTATCTCGATTTGGGAATGGATCCTGTTCGGCTCCTTCTAGAACGCTTGCTGTTCCCCTATTTGCAAGACGTTTTCGACGACGTCATCTGCTTGGACTATAAGTCGAAGCTTCAGGAGTTCACACAGGGGGTGGACCGTTTACTTCCCGAGTACCGGTTGGTCTCTGTATCCGGACCTTCTCACCAACCGCTCTTCGTCGTCGATGTGTACCTGGAGTCCAGACTGCTCGCGAGAGGCGAAGGGAGAACCAAAAAAGAAGCGGAACAGAACGCGGCGGAAGGCGGGATCAAGCTGCTTTCAAAGGAGAGATCCGATGGGCTCGGCTAAAAGTAACGGCATCATCCCGGTTTTCCTCTCCTATATGGGATGCCCAAACCAATGTTTGTTTTGCTCTCAAAAAGGGGTCACCGAAGACGATTCGCAGAGGTCCTTCGAGGAACTCGATGAACGCGTGATGACGTTTATTTCCTCCCGCTCTAACCGTTCGAACTCATCCGAAGTCTCTTCCAGGCGTTTTGAGATCGCCTTCTACGGCGGTACCTTCACGTCTATTCCGGAACCCATGCAGGAGGCTTTTCTGCGTTGGGCCTACCGATGGCTGGAGAGGGGCTCGATCGATTCGATACGGGTCTCGACCCGCCCGGATGACCTGACCGTAGACAAACTGCAATGCTTGGCGCGTTATGGCGTGAAAACCATCGAAATTGGGGCGCAGAGTTTTGACGATCACACCCTGCGTCTCAATCGCCGTTCCTACACCTCCGAGGATATCGACCGCGCCTTCGGGCTTCTCAAGTCGTCGCCTTTTCGTGTCGGCGTACATTTGATGACCCATCTGTACGGTTCGTCCGAGGCTATCGATGCCCAGTCGTTGTCCGCTGCCCTGTCGTACCGGCCGGCTTTTTTACGCTTGCATCCGACCTTGGTGCTTCGGCATACCGGACTGGAAGGACTCTATCGCGAGAGACGCTACCGACCGGCCTCCCTCTTCGAAGGGGTGGACGGCTGCTCTGACGCGCTATTGCTCTGTCGGAGCGCGCAAACCCCTGTCGCGCGAATGGGCTTGCACATCCCAGCGAACCGCGTTTCAGAGGTCGTCGCCGGACCCTACCACCCCGCGTTCGGGGACCTCGTATCCAAAATGGCCGACTTGAAAGAACTCATCGCTTCCGAACGTCTCGTTGACTATGCGGGGGATGGATTGGATCAGAAGTATCGGGAGGCCCTCGGTTCACATAAAGGGTTCTTTGCCAAGTGGTTTCGAGAACGAAGTCGCGAAGCGCGCCACGTTAGAGCGCGACGTTAAGGGGGGTGCGGAAGGTTATGCGGTTTTTCCTTTTCCTAATGGGTATCCTACTTTTCTGTAATAGCGCGTGGGCGGACTTCAAGACCGTCCTGACGAAGTACTTCGAAACCTGTCCGGCCGCGGTCACCACGGAATTGGTCTGGCAAAACGCGAACGACGAGTACAACGCCGCCTTGCTCAGAGCCTCCTCCAAGCTCGAAATCCTTATGGCGGACGTGGCGCGTTATGAGAAACAGCTCGCCTATACCTCCAAAAAATGGGCCCTGATCGCCGATTTGATCGACGCCCTTTTGGACTGGAAACTCGCGCAGATCGAGAAGAATATCGCCGAAGTCGAATACAATATGTACAGCGAGGACTATACGAACAAACAAAAAGCCTTCACCTACGGAGGCGTGTCCGAAACGGAAGTACAGATCGCGCTGATTCGTCGGGACCTGCATCTGGCCGAACTCGAATATTACAAAAACTATAGGGCCCAACTGGAGACCCATTTGAAGGAAACCCTTTCCGTTAGCGAGATCCCGACGATTACCCTTCCTTTGGCCGCTTTGCCGACGCTCAACGAGGAGACCCAAAAGAAAGCCAAGGACGGTTCGATCGAGATCAAGATTGCCCAATCCAGCAACGAGATCGAAATGACCCGATACCGGCTTTCCTCCGCCGGGATGACGACCGCCTATCAAGCCGACTACTCCAAGCGTATGGCGAAAATACACGAGTTGAACATCAAATCGCTGGAACAAGACCTGTACTATGACCTGGCGCGCTATCACGAAGGACTCAAGATCGCGACCGCGCGTCTAAAGGCTTCTCAAGACGAAAAGAACCTCCAGCTCAACCAATTGCCGAAGGTGCAAGAGGCGCACACCAAGGGATATATCACCGCGAACGATTACTACAAGAAGCTGTTGGAGATCTATGCCTACGACCGGACGGCGCACCACGCAGAAAAGGAGTACCTCGAATCGTTGATCGCTTTTCTAAAACAGAGTAACGCGGATCCAATCGCGGTGTTTCCGCTGTACGTCCAAACGAAATGACCGATCCCGCGAGCGGAATAGAGACGGGATCCGGGAAGGAGATGCCAATGCGGGAGATCGTTCTTCGAGTTCCTCGAGAAAGGGCCGAAGAGGCTGAAAGCCTGATACTCGTCGGTCTGAGCGACACGGAAGGTCCGTCGGAGTTCAATTACTACCTGGAAGAACCCGAGGGCCTAACAGAATCTGTTTTTCACCTGTTTGTGCCTGAAGCGGATGCGGCCGTAGTATTGTCTTGGATAGAAGAGAATCGGGGCGTCTTTGGGAAAGCTTCCGTTCGGGTGGTTGTGGACGGTGATTGGTCCGCCTTTTACATAAAAACCCTGGAACCGTATTGGCTCACGCCAAACGTTTTGGTGGACCCTTTCGTCGGCACGGAACGCGAGATACTGCTTGTCAGGATTGCGTGCGGTAAAGCCTTTGGAATTGGTGATCACTCGACGACGCGTATGGCGGTCGAACTCCTCCAGAAATACCTGAAACGAGGGCAGCGGGTTTTGGACGTGGGATACGGCACAGGCATCCTGTCTATTTTGGCCTCGAAATGGGGGGCCCGTTCGGTGACCGGTTTTGACATCGATCCCGATGCCGTCCGAGAAGCCCGAGGTAACGCCAGACTGAACCAATGCGATCCAGCACCTGACTTTCGGGAAGGAGACTACGTCCATATATCGGAACGGGTTCCATTTGACCTTTTCGTATCGAATATCTACGTTGAGGTGTTGGAAGAGGCGGTGAAGGCCTCTCTAAATAGCGTGGAGCGCACAGAGGGATCGGAAAAGGTGTACATTTTATCCGGTATCTTAGAGACGAAATGGCGGATATTTGACAAGAAGATGCGGGGGTTGGGCTTATGTTTCGTAGAAAAGCGAATCGATAGCCCTTGGGTCGCCGGCGTGTGGACACTGAAGCCCGATACCGTCCGTTAGCCATATTAGTGAAAAAGGAGAGTCCGAATGATCGAAAAAAACTTTAGACCATCTATCCGGCGGCTGTTATTCGCGCTGTTCCTGCTCGGGGCCGGCATTATCTATGCGCAGCAGGCGCCAACGCTAACCGTAGCCAACACCAAAGATGAGAGCTGGGATTTTACGATACGCGTGATGACCCAGACCTTCGCGACGGAAACGGTGTTTTTTAGTCAAGCCGAGGGCGTCACGACCTTTACCGCCAATGCCGTGCTCTTTTCTCAAGGTCAACCGGCCATACTGCTTGCGAGCGGGAAGACCGACGATAGCCGTATAGTCGAATACGCCCTCGATGTGGACTACAACGGAAAACGCACGATGATCGAAGCAACGGTGAAAGGAGACGTGTTGGAGGTCCGGTCGGGGGAGAAGACCGTCACCCTTCCCTGGACGCCCAACACCATCTTGTTGGACAACAATATGTCATTCATGTGGCAATACTTTCTGTACTATTATCCGTACGCGGGGACGAACGATTTTATCGCGGTGATACCGCAACTCGTCGCCTCGCAGGACACTATCGCCTTTCCGTTTACGATACAGAGAGCGGTCGAATCGGACGGAAAGGTGACCTTGAATTTTTCGCTGGCGAGCTCCCTCGGGATCATTAACGCGAGTAATCGATACCGCCTCTCCCATATCCAAATCGGCGTGACTAAGATGGAAAGGACTCGTTGATGGCCCAAGGGAAGATCACCGTGATTGTCGGTCCGATGTATTCGGGCAAAACCTCGGAACTGCTATCCTATGCCGAAATCTATAAGCTCGGTAAAAAACGGTATCAGATATTCAAGCCCATCATCGACAACCGGTATCGGTTGCAGGAGATCCGTTCGCATTCGGGTATGAAAGAAAGCGCCATTCCGATCGCCCACAGTGCCGATGCGGAGAGGTATATCACGGATGAGAAGGCGATCTTTTTCGATGAGGTCCAATTCTTCGATCGGGACTTGGCCGATGTCGTGAAAAAGATTCGACATCTTGGGAAAGACGTCATCTGCGCCGGACTCGATATGAGCTTCAAAGAAAACCCATTCGAGACGACTGCTTTGCTGCTTTGTTTGGCCGATGTGGTAATCAAAAAACGGGCAGTTTGCCACGAATGCGGAGAATACAACGGGATCATTACCTACAAGTACGTCGACAACGAGTCTGAGATAGACGTGGGCGGGTTCGATAAATACTTCGCGGTTTGTCTGGATTGCTATCACAAACTGACTCAACAATAACTGGGGTCTTCAGGCCGCTATGACGACGTACTATGAGGTAGCGATATCCGGGAATCCCCTACGGCGAGCCTTCACTTACGCTTCTTCCGAAGAAATCGATCCCGGAACGCGGGTGGTCGTCGATTTCCGGAATCGGGTCACGATCGGGTACGTTTTGGACGTCGCCCATCCCTCGGAAGAGCTGGCCGCCAAAACGAAAGCGCTCCTCGAGATCGTCGACTACTACCCCCTGCTGACGTCGACCCACATCGAGCTCGCGAAACGGACCGCTCGGTATTTTTTCTCTCCGATCGGGAAAGTCTGCGATCTCTTCTTTTCCGCCTCGCCCCAAATCGTAGTTCAGACGCGTCTCGTTCGGTCCTCTTACGATGAGATGCCGGGATTCGAGAGTGCCGAGGCCTCCGTACCCGCGGAGGTCTTTTTCCAGAGGGTAGGGCGGAAAAAGGGGCGCGTCCTTCTGGAAGAATGGCTGAAAGAGAAACGCGTTGTGAGGGCGATCGGTCTGAAAACCAGAACGCAGCGAACCCGCACCGACTCTTGGATACGGCCGGTCGATGACCTCGGGCAAGCGCTGTCTAAACTAGAGAAAACCTCGGGTAAAGAGTGGGCCATCATGCAGCACCTGCTCTTGCACGCTGAGGAACCGGCCTCTTACGTAAAAAAGACCTTTCGCGTCAACGACGCTACCCTTCTATCTATGGCCAAGCGCCGCCTTCTATTGATCGAAGAGATGGACGATTCGGAGGCGACCTATGTCGAAGAGCGGGGGCGGGTGAACCTGACGGACCGGCAAAAAGAGGTCAGTCGGTCGATTCTGCGCGATATCGACAGGTCCGCGCCGGTGTTGGAGCACGTGATCCACGGGGTGACGGGCAGCGGGAAGACGGAGGTTTACTTTTCTGTGATCGCCGAGATACTCAAAAGGGGGCGAGCGGTTCTTTTTCTGATCCCTGAGATATCTCTTTCTCCACAAACGATCGCCCGGGTCAGAACCCGTTTTCCAGATGTGGAGGTGGGCATTTACCACTCGGCGTTGAAACCGGCCCAGCGACAGCGAGAGTGGCAAAAGGCCGTCATAGGCGAAACGAAGATTTTTTTGGGCACACGGAGCGCGCTTTGGGTCCCGATGCCGAATTTGGGACTCATCATCGTGGATGAAGAACACGACACGAGTTATGCGCAGGAAGACGCCCAACCCTACTATGACACGAAACGGGTCGTTCGATGGCTCAGCGAGCTGGGTGGCATACCGGTCGTCTACGGGTCCGCCACCCCGCGGATCGAGACATTTTACGAGGCTCAAGAACTACGGCAAACGCGGTTACATACATTACCCGAACGCCCCCTCGGTATTTCCCTTCCGCACGTCCGTTTGATCGATATGATACACGCCGAGAGAGTGAACGCGTTCTTTTCAAAAGAGCTCGTGCAGAGTATGGATGAAGTTTTGTCCCGCGGGAAACAGGTTTTTTTATTGGCAAACCGAAAAGGGTTCGCGCCCTTTTTGATCTGCTCGATGTGCGGTTTCGTCGCCAAATGCGTGCAATGCGACGTCTCCTTGACCTACCATCAAGCGACCCGTCGGTTAAAATGCCACTATTGCGGATTCGAGACCTCGCTTTATACGCGTTGCCCCTCTTGCGAAAGAGAAGGGCTCCATTTCTCCGGTTACGGGACAGAAAAAGTGGAGGAGGTGTTGAAAACCCTCTTTCCGGATCGACGTGTTCTTCGAATGGACAAAGAGGCTATAGACAGCCTCGAAAAGTTGAGCGCGGCCTTGGAACGCATTAAGGACAAAAAAATAGACATCGTGGTGGGCACGAAGATGATCTCGAAAGGACTGGACTTCCCAGAGGTGGAGTTGGTGGGTGTATTGGACGCCGATCATTTTCTGTACTTCCCCGATTTCCGTTCTTCCGAGAGGACCTTCCAGCTGTTGAGCCAGATGTCGGGAAGAGCCGGTCGAGCGTTCTCAGAGTCTTTAGTGCTCGTTCAGACGCGCTCGATCGATAAAACTTCGATCCAGAAAAGCGCCCTGCATGATTATCCGGGATTCTTCGCTCAAGAAACCCAAAACCGAAAAATGGCAAGCTATCCTCCTTATGGGCATATCGTGATTTTGAATTTTACGTGTTATGATAAGGAGGTCGGCGCCGCGCTTTCATCGAAGATCAGTACGGAATTGAAAGAATCGCTCGGTCCCGAAAACAAGATGTTGGGACCGACGGAAGCCTTGATCTTTAAGCTCTCCGGGCAATACCGCTATCGAACGATGGTCAAGACACAGCAACCGGAGAAGGTAGTCGGGGCTATCGAGAGTATGTTCGACCGAAACCCAGACTATGAAAAGACGGTCAGTGTCGTAGTCGACCCCCTGGGTATGATACTCTAGCGGGAGCGGAATGATGAATGAATTTCTTTTGAGTCTGTGGTGGAACTTCTTTAAGCTCATCGGTGTGCCCTTCTTCACGTTGAGATTCCGCACACGATACGAGGGCCCTTCTCCCAAGACACAGTTTATTGTGGTCGCGAACCATACGCGAGATATCGATCCCGCCTTGATCTCTTGGTTCCTCAAGCGTCCCGCGCATTGGCTCTCCGCGCAGGAGGCTTTTATCAACCCCTTTAGGCGCGCCTTGCTCACTTCGCTCGGCGCTTTTCAGATCATACGGTACGAGACCGACCTCTTGGTCGTGAAACGGATCATCGAAGCGGTTAAGGCTGGAAAGTGCATAGCGATGTTCCCTTACGGTAACGCTTCTTGGGACGGGGTTTTTGAAGCGCCGGGGCAGGGAACGCTGGACCTTGTGCGTTTTTTGAAGATTCCCGTCCTGGCTATACGCGCCGAGGGAGCCTACTTGTCTTTCCCGCGGTGGGCGAGGAGAAGGCGAAAGGGTCCGATTTTCTTAAAAGCCGCTTTACTCGACCCGGATGAGGCGATTCGGCATATCACTTTTTCCGAATGGGATTGGCAGAGGGAGCGGATGGAGAGATACCCCGGAAAAGACAAGGCGGCGGGTTTAGAACGGATTCTGTGGTTTTGCCCGTTTTGTGGGGGTTTTCGCTCCATAGCCATTGAGGGTGACAGCGCGAAGTGTCGGGCGTGTCGATCGGTCTACACCGTGGACGATTACGGATTCGTGGAGGGAAACACCATCGCGGAGTTGTTGACCCAACAGCTTGCGTTTCTTTCTGACTACCTGCGCATACAAGAGAAGGTGAGCCTTGGGCGCGTAGACCTGTTTATCAGGAATAAAGGGGCGCTCCGTTATCACAGCCGCTACCGGGCCACTCTCTCTTTATTCCCAGACTCGATATCGATCGAACCGGAAAACGGAGGGCGGGTTCGGACGCAGGAAGGTGCGGCGGCTCTAAACACGTGCTTCTACTATGAGAATATCAAGCATCAGGTTGGTTTTCAGAAAACGATGCTGGAATTTGGCTACGACGAGGAGGTCGTTCGCATCCGAACGGATGACTCCAGCCTATTGCTCCTCAAGGCGATCGAGCAAAAAAAAAGGGAGGCAACTCATGTACTGGACTATGATTGACGATATCGTCTATATCTTGATGTTTTTTGCGGGGGCTATGCTGCTCAAGCGGTTCGTCCCTTTCCTACGGAAAGCGATCATACCGAACTCTATCCTCGCCGGGTTCATCGGATTCATCCTCGGCCCGAACGTGCTCAATTGGGTTCATTTCGATGTCGAGACATTGGGGCAGATGATCTACCATCTGACGGCCATAGGGTTCATCGCCCTAAGTCTGAGAAAGGTCACCCGTGGAAAAAACACCGTCCAATACGTGAATGCGGGGATGATCATCGTCGCGACTTACCTGTTTCAAGGCATTTTCGGATTTTTACTCTTTTGGGGGTGGCACGCGCTAGAACCCCAAGTGACGCCCATCATCGGTTTTCTCGTGCCGATGGGGTATGGTCAAGGTCCCGGTCAAGCCTTTTCGATCGGCACACAATGGGAAGGTTTGGGGTTGGCGAACGGCGGCGCGCTAGGTCTGGCGATAGCGGCTGCCGGTTTCGCTTGGGCGACGCTTGGGGGGATCTTCATCCTGAACGTCGTGCTGAAGAGAAAGAAATTGCGTGACTCAGTCCAGTTCATCGGGAAAAAGCCGATCCAGGTCCAAGATTTCGAGTTTTCTGATATCGATGGGTTGACCGTACAACTCGTTATGATCGTGTCCGTGTATATGATCGTCTATGGCGCCCTCTTCCTCCTCACCCGTTATGTTTTAGATTTCTTCCCGATCGGTAAGACGTTAGGCCCCGTCCTTTGGGGATTCCATTTCGCATTTGGAGCGGCCGCGGCGGTGTTTTTCAGAAAAGGGTACGAAGTGCTCCACGAAAAGAAGATCGTGCACGAGAACTATCTGAACGACTTTTTGTTGCATCGGATCGCCGGTGGCGTTTTTGATTTCATGGTAGCGGCTTCGATCAGTGCCATCGCCTTGCGAAAGATCACCGATGTTCTGCTGGCGCTCTTCGTCATATGCTTCATCGCTGGAGTTTTGACATATTTCTTTGTGGCGTGGCTTGTGAGGAAAACGATGAAAGAAAAGCAGCTTGAAAATATCTTGGCCCTGTTCGGGAACCTCACCGGAACCATCTCTACGGGAATGGCCTTGTTAAGAGAAGTAGACCCGGGCTTGGAATCCGGGGCGTCGGATAATCTCGTCTTCGGTAGCGGCGTCGCCATCTTCATCGGGATACCGATGCTCCTGGTGCTATCCCTGCCCCCCTTCGTTTTGTCCACGGGGAATCAGGCCTATTACTGGTATGCGTTTTTGCTGATGGTCGGCTTTTTCTTGGGAATGTTTCTCCTGTGGTTCCGACCACGCTTCAAGAGAAATCCCTGAAGAACACGCCCAAGGGCGCTTGATATATGGAGGAGGAATGTGATGTACACGATCGTTTTACTTAGACACGGGGAGAGCGTTTGGAACAAAGAGAACCTGTACACCGGCTGGACCGACGTCGGTCTCTCGGAAAAAGGGGTCGAGGAGGCCCGCTCGGCGGGGCGGGTTCTCAAACAACTAGGGTATGAATTTAATATGGCCTTTACGTCCGTGCTCAAACGGGCGATACTGACCTTGGAATTGGCGTTAACCGAGATGGATCAGCTGTGGATACCGGTCGAAAAGTCTTGGAGGCTGAACGAACGCCACTACGGGGCACTGCAAGGATTGAACAAAGCGCAAACAGCACAGGAATACGGGGAACAACAGGTGAAACTCTGGCGGCGAAGTTACGATGTACCGCCTCCCGTTTTAACACCCGACGACGCGCGATACCCGGGGAATGATCCCAGATATCAGGATCTGGACCCACGGGTACTCCCGCTCTCCGAATGCCTAAAAGACACGTTGGAGCGCGTTTTACCCTACTGGCACGATCGCATCGCGGTCGAAATCAAAAAGAACCGAAAGATTCTCATCGCTGCGCACGGCAACAGCCTGCGCGCGTTGGTCAAATACCTCGACAGGATTCCGGACGACGAGATCGTCGAGCTCAACATACCGACCGGCGTTCCCCTCGTTTATGAACTGAAAAAAGACTTGACACCGATTCGGCACTACTATCTGGGCGACGAAGAAACGATCAGGAAAGCGCAGGAAGCGGTGAAAAATCAAGGTAAAGCTAAAGGATAGCGGGCGGGATAGTCGAGAGCGCCCGGTCAGTTGGTGTGGGTCAAGTTACGGGGTGACATAGCTAAGAGGTTAATCGCGGGGTAACCAGCGGGCTGACTTCGGAAGCCCACGAACTCTCGCGATCCGCCCTTTGCCTTTTTTTAGCCGCGATAGGCCTGTGGGGTTATCGCGGGGTAAGTGGTTTTTACGACCCCGCGATTTGGCATTCTCGTGTGTTATCGCGCAGTAACTAACAGGACTGCGCGATCCGTTCTTTCCCATTGTTTCTATTGAAAGTAACAGTATCGGGCAGCCAGAAAGTACCAAAACGTATCGCGCCGTCGCGAAAAGAAGGGGCGCTTACACCCTGATGCTCGCGTGGGGTTTCGCGGGGTAAGTGGTTTTTACGACCCTACGAGAAAATCTGCCAACTTAAAAGTTGGCGTTCCCAAGGCGTTCACAAAAGTCTTTGCTCTGCGTTCTCTGTGCTCTCTGTGCGCCCCCCCCTTTTTTCGCGCCGTCGCGAAAAGAAGCCGCGCTTACGCCGCGTTGACTACGTGGATTAAAAATCGTGCGATTGAATCTGGCCTTGTTTCTTGGCTCTTCGATACATTACTTGAAGCCCACTGATCATCCAAGAAATACAAGGTAACATAAGAGGAATAGAAAGAGTCTGCGGGATGTCCGATTATGCGATTAGAGCGGATTAGCGAAACGGTCTAAGGGTCTACAGAATTATTACGATAGAAGATGTTAATTAAGTACGTCTTGTAAATAGTCGAAGAGCCTGTTTCTTGATTGCACCCCATAGCGTGACCCACACGGTCAATTGACATTTTCGGTTCGGTATGGTAGAATACACCGCGTGAGACAGGGTGTGTAGCTCAGTGGGAGAGCGCTTCCTTGACACGGAAGAGGTCGAAAGTTCAATCCTTTCCACACCCACCAAAAAAGGGTCCCGTACGGGCCCTTTTTTTATTACTTGCTGGGAGTGCCCTGGGAACGCCGCACGGCTCGGTGCCCCGCGTTCGTGCGGCATGTTTTTCGGGCTTTATGTTTACTGGGAACGCCCCGAAGACGTTCCCAAGCGCGAGGCTCCCAGTGCGTTCCCGGAATGGTGGAAACTGTAAAAAAGAGCAGTCGGCTTGAGAGTCGGCGCTACGGAGCGGTCCGGATTAAGTCCAAAAGGTATTCCTTTCGGATCGGGATTTCTCTAACGCGTTTACCGATCGCATCCGAAACGGCGTTTGCGATCGCGGCGGGCGTCGGGATCAAGGACGGCTCCCCTATTCCTTTTGCGCCGAACGGCCCTTTCGAGAACGGCTCTTCCACGATCGACACCTTGAAGATTTCCGGTGTTTCGTGGATCGTCGGAATCGTTAAGGTGTTGAAGTTGTCGCTGACGATCTTTCCTTTTTCGTTCACTTTTAGGTTCTCGTAGAGGGCGTATCCCATCCCCTGAACGAAACCCCCGTGTATCTGGCCGATCACACCGTCCGGGTTTAGCGCTTTTCCTACGTCGTGCGCGGTGTAAACCTCTTTTACGACGACCTCTGCGGTCAGGCAGTCCACTTCGACGACGACGATTTGTGAGGCGAAAGAATAGGTGACGTAAGCTTCGCCGAATCCGTTCTCGGGATCCCAGGTCAGTCGCGGGGTTTGGAACCAGCCGGTCGCGCATAGGCCGATATTTTTCTTGAGGGCGATACCGGCCAACTCTCCAAAGCCGACAGGTTTCTGGCCTTCCGTGTTGCTGAAAACTCCTCCGGTGTATCGGACGCTCTGGGGCGGTACCGCCATCTCAGTACTGTAGAGCGCGGTGAGCGTTTTCAACAGTTCTTGGCACGCAAGCACAGCGGCGTTCCCGCTAAAAACCGTGGTGCGGGAGGCCACGGTCGGTCCGCTGTCGGGCAAAAAGAAGGTGTCCGTTTGGTAGACGTGGATCTTCTCCATCGGCTGTTGCAGCACTTCGCCGACAATTGCGCCGATAACTGTTTTCGCTCCCTGCCCCATCTCCGTGCCACCGATGTGAACGCTGATGCTCCCGTCCGGCAGGACATTGACGAAGGCGCCGCTGGCGTCCAACGCGTGCCCCATCGCTCCCAACGCCACACCGTAGTGTATGTGAGCGATGCCCACACCGCGTTTCAGATGTTTGTGCTCGCGATTGAACTGGGCGACGCGCTCTTTTAAGCGTTCCCAATCTGAGAGGCGTTCCACCTCTTCCAAGGTTTTTTTCGCTCCTACGGATTCGGGAAGAAGATGGCCGGTCGGGGTGGTCTTACCTTTTTCCAGCGCGTTGATTTTCCGCAGGTACAGGCGGTCTTTTTTCAGATGATCGGCTACATCGTCGATGATCCCTTCGATACCGATGAAAACCTGTGGAGACCCGAAACCGCGATAGGCGCCGGAAGGGACTTTGTTCGTGTAGTGGCCGTAGACATCCACCCGTACGTTCGGGATCTCGTATGCCCCTGCCGCGTGGACGCTCGATCGCCACAAAACGGTGGGAGAGAGGGTGGAATGGCCGCCGATATCGGCGTGCGCTTCCACCTGTATGGAGCGCAAACGGCCGTAGTCGGCGATGCCCACTTTGTAGCGGCTCTTGATCGGATGCCGTTTACTGGTCCATTGGATATCTTCTTCTCTGCTTAAAACCAATTTGACCGGCCGATGCAGGTGATAGGCGGCTAAAGCTGCGGGTATGGCGAAATAGGTGGGCACCTCTTCTTTCCCGCCAAACGCCCCTCCGGTGACCGACTGGATGATGCGTATCCGGTTGATGGGAAAGCCGAGGGCTCGGGCTACCCCGTTCTGAACGTAATAGGGGCATTGCATCGACCCGTAGATGGTCATCACATTGTCTTGATCGTATAGGGCGATCATACCTTGCGTCTCCAAGTAGGCATGCTCCTGATAGTCCGCGAAAAAGTCCCCTTCGAAGACGTAGTCGCAGGAATCGAACATCGTCTTCGGATCCGAATCGCCTTTGCGTATCTTCTGGTGAACGGCGGGAACGTAATCTCCGCCTTTCTGCAATTCTCGTATACGCTCATTCAAAGACAAAACCGGCTTCTTTTCAGCGACCATAACCGTGACTTTTTCTGCGGCGCGCAAGGCCTGCTCCCGGGTGTGCGCCACCACGAAGGCGACGTAATCGCCCACGTATCGTATCTCATCTCCGGGCTTGAGTAGGATTGGGTAATCGGGTACGGGTGATCCCATTTGATTTTCGCCGGGGATATCGGCGTGAGTTAAAACGGCCAGTACGCCATCTGACCCTCGGGCTTTACTAATATCGATCGATCTTAACGCTCCGGAGGCGACTTCAGCTGTTCTGATCGCCAAATAGACCGTATCCGAGAAGTGTAAGTCGTCTACGTATTTGGCCGCGCCTAAGACCTTCTCGGACGCGTCCGAACGCACCAATTGAGTTCCGATCAACGTGAGTGGATTCTTTTCCATCGTCATTCTCCCATCAATCAAAGATAATCTGCGCCAATAGATCTTTGAACCCCAATCTCAATAGTTGGATCAAAAAACTGATCTTGGCTTCGTCGCGGCTTTCCAAACCGAAAAACAGATGTTTACCCTTGTGTGAAGCCGGTAGGGTAAAGAGGATCGTGCCCGTTTCGGGTAGGTAGTCCATCCAGAGTTCTTCAGACTGGTCTTCGTAGTGTTGGAACAGTTTTTCCGAAATCACGGGGTTGGTGTTTTCGGGGATGAGGATCGGCTTGCCATCCTTAGAGAAAAGCAGGTATAGGCCGGTGGTTTGAAACTGGTTCGAAAAAAACCGCTCCGCCATTTCGTAGAAACCCGAGAGGCCGACGGTTTTTCTGGCCTCAACGTACAATTCATTGACGTTTTGCAAAGTTTTCATCACGTTTTCATAGGTGTTCTCGAGCTTTTTGATCTCCGATCGATTGAAGTAATCGTGAAGGCTCAACCCCGTAAGCGCGTTTAGAATATTTAAAAACTCATAGTCCTGGGGGGGAAAGCGCTCGAAAAGAAGCAAGGCAAGCACATCGCCATCGGAGGATCTCAAAATCGTCGCCAAAGTGGGATGATGGCCCTCTTGCGTCAATACGGCGAGGAGGCTTTCGGCATTTCCGAAATCATCGAAGAAGGCTTCGCGTTCCGTTCTTTTATCGAGGTGATAGATGTCCCAACAAGAAACGACCTTGACATACAGCGCCGGATATATACCGTTTTCGGGGTAGGGCCAAAGGATCTGGCTCCAGGTTTTTTTGTAGTAGGGCAGGAGCATAGAGGGCTGAAAGAGCTCGTGGTACATATCTAGCAGGATCTTGATCTTATCGCTGAGGGTATCTTGCGCCGATAAGTATTGAAACCCTTTGAAGAAAGAGAGGAACTGGAAGTTGTACCGGTCCACCGCCCTCTCCTTCATCTCGAAGTCTTCCTTGAGCTGATAGAATTCGATGATCTTCGAGATGACGCGGGTCAAACTTTCTAGAATCGTGCGGTCGCTTTCTCCATAAGCTTCATTTTTCCCGGCGATGATGACGTATCGAATGGTCCCCTCCATGATGATCGGGATACCGTAGAGCCCGCGAAAGTCGCTCAACTGGGTCCATTCTGGGAACAATCGGTTCTTTTTCAGGTCGACGGGGAAAGAAAAGGTCAACGGGTAGGAGTTCCCACTAGAGAACTTCAGTAATGAAGGGGGGACGGACAGCCCGTGCGCGTGAAGCAGCTCGTACCCGTTTTTTCCTCGTCGGTAAAGAACCGTGAAGCTCAGTAAAAGCTCACCCATCGCGTCATTAAGGATGCCGATCATCTCTTCCCTTTCGACCGGTTCCAGGATTGTATTGAGGATGGCTTCGATGCCGGTGATGCTATAGACGAGCTTGGAGATCGTTTCTCCCTGTTTTTCCGTGGTCCGATAGAGTTGTTGTATCTCTACCACTTTCGTGATGGTTTGAAGGCTGCTTTCATCGATCGGAATCGCGGACAAGAGCAGGGTGTCCGAGCCGATCGGATAACGAAGGTAATCGGGGATTTCTCGGAGTATCTCTTCGGATGAGGTGTACAGGTATTGCTGAGGGATATATCCCGAGGAGTCCTGAACGATCCAACTGCCGCTTTCCGTTTTCGTCAGAATTAATCCGCCTTTGCCTTGATTTTTGTATAGGTATTCCAGAACTTCTGTGAAAACCCTCGGTGTACCCATGTACCGTATCAGATTATGCATTCCATCACCTTTCCTAGGTTCGGCCGCTTGTCGGCTCTTATGCCTTATCGGGTAAGGATCTCTTTGGAGATACGATTTTGTTCTCGGATCAGCTCGCTTAATTCGACGCCGAGCAACCGGCCATCCCGTATCCGAATCTCCCCGTTGATCACCGAAAGGTCTACGCGCTTCGCGTCACAGAGGACGAGGGCGGCGATCGGGTCGGACAACCCTCCCGCGAACTCGAGGCGGTCGACGGAAAACCCGATGAAGTCCGCCGCCTTTCCAACCTCCAGAGAGCCCAACTCACCTTCTCGCCTTAAGACACGGGCTCCACCATAAGTGGCGCATTCGAGCGCGGTTTTTACCGCTAGGGCGTCTGCGCCTTTCGTCACGCGTTGCAACAACAGCGCGTTTCGCGCCTCCTGAATCATATTTCCCGTATCGTTGCTGGCGCTGCCATCCACCGCGAGCGAAACACGGATTTGCGGCTTCCGTAGCATCTCTACGATCGGCGCGATTCCGGAGCCTAATCGCATATTTGAGGTTGGACAGTGGGAGACTCCGACTTGATGTTCGGCGAATCTTTCGATATCGGACTCGCTCACCCATACGCAGTGCGCGAACCAGGCGTTGGGATTCAACCATCCCCATTTTTCCATCAAAGCGACCGGGGTCAGACCGAACCGTTCTAGACAATGCCGTTCCTCGTCTTGCGTTTCCGCTAAGTGCGTGTGGACGAGCACATCCTCTTTTATCGCCAGTTCAAGCGTTTCCACCATCAAACGTTCGGAAACAGAAAACGGGCTGCAAGGCGCTAAGGCAATACGCAGCATCGATTTCGGTGTCGGATCGTGGTAGGTTCGGATAATGCGGATCGATTCGGACAGGATCTCCGTTTCTGTCTGCACCACACAGTCCGGCGGCAATCCGCCGTCTTTCTTGCTCAGCGACATACTGCCCCGGCAAGGATGAAAACGAACGCCGGTCTCCCGCGCTGCCTGTATCTCTGCATCAAACAGATGGTTTTGATTGAAGGGGAAAAGATAGAACATATCCGATGTCGTCGTCACTCCGGAGAGCATCATTTCGTAGATGCCGACTTTCGCTGCGGAGGTGATCGCTCGAGCGTCGATGTGTTTCCATCGTTCGTATAGAAAGGTCAGCCAATCGAAAAGCTTGGCGTTCTGGACGCCTTTGACATTCCGGAAAAGGCTCTGGTATAGGTGATGATGGGTATTGACAAATCCGGGTATGATGACGAGGCCGGAACAATCGATCACCTCATCCGCTTGTACGTGCTCTAGGGCAGGGTCTGACCCGATGGCCGCGATGGTGTCGTCCTCAACGAGGATAGCGGCTTGGGTCCATTCCGTTTGGTTCCGATCGAAGGTTCCGAGCGCTTCGATGTTTTTGAACAGTGTTTTCATCCTCTATCTCCTGATATAAAGATGTGATGCCGGCTTCTTTTCCTATTTTTGCGGTCACTGGAGAGGAATCCATTCTTAATTATAGCATATTTGGGTTCGCGGTAAAGCCCGAGTGTGGGTCAAGTTACGGGGTGTAATCAAGAAACAAGGCCAGAATCGATCGCGCGATTTTTAGCCCACATAGTCATCGCGGCGTAAGCGCTTCTTATTTTCGCGACGGCGCGATACGTTTTTGAGAGGGCATAAGGCGGATCGCGGGGTCGTAAAAACCACTTACCCCGCGATGAACCTCTTAGTTATGCCACTCCATAACTTGACTCACACGCGAGGTGACGCGCCTGGCCCCTCGTGGTATAATGAGGGCTATTCCGAGTCTATAGAAGGAGGCCCGTGGAAAACGTCAAACGTATCTTTCTAGAAGAACACCAAATGGAAATCGCGTTGATTGGGACGATGCACGTATCCCAGGACAGCGCGTCGGCGGTGCAACGACTGATTTTGGAAGAAGGGCCGGACACCGTCTGTATCGAGCTCGATGAAAGCCGAATGGATGCGATCGCGCACTATCGAGAATCTGGTCGAGAGGGTCACGGAGCCAATCGATCTTTGGAGCGCTTGTTGGAAAGCTTTCAAAAGCAGATTGGAGACAAGATGAATACCGCCCCAGGGGCCGATTTTTCGGTGGCGATAGAGAGCGCGAGAACGGTTCAGGCTCGGGTCGTCTTGATCGATCGAGATATACGAACCACGCTAGACCGTATGTGGAAAGCGTTGGGACCCTTCGGCAAGTTGCGGTTTTTCTTTTACCTCGTTCGTGAGATGCGCCAGGCGCGATTGATGAAACAGGAAGAGTTGGAAAGTCTGACTGAGCAGCAGGAGGTTTTCGAAGCGCTCGAGGAGTTGGCCGAGCGTTTCCCCGCGCTCAAAAGAACGCTCGTGGATGAGCGAGACGCGCATATGGCCGCCCGAATCAAGGAGTGCGGCGGGAAAAAAGTGGTGGTTGTTCTAGGCGCCGGCCACCTCCTAGGCGTGACGCGGCTTCTGCAAATGGCGCCTTAAGGATTCCGGCCGACCCGTTCAGAGAAGGTCCCGTCCGCTCCTCCTGTCCCGCTCGATGGCTGGTTTCAAGGCTCTATCTTCCTCTTGTTTAAGCGTATAACTTCACGACCTTGTTATATTCTTTCAGAATGCTCTGAAGAATGTCGATGTGCTTGAAGTCGTCGTGATATAAAATGTTGATCTCCCGGATCATACTGAGGTTTTCTATAGGCAGGACCGTAATCTTCCCTTTTTTAAGTTCATCCAAGCATGCGCTTTTCGCCAGGATAGAAACCCCGATATCCCGGCGGATGAGGTCTTTGATCGTTGCGATGTTATCGACTTCCAGGATCACGTTAAAATCGTTGAGTGACATATTGTTGCTTTCTAAGTGGGCGATGAAAAGGTTCCTCGTCCCGGAAGACGGTCTGCGTAGGATCAAGGGCTGCGCCTTTATCTCGTTGAGCGTAACCATGCTCTTTTTGGCCAAGGGGCTGTTGTTGGATACAACGAACACGAGCGAGTCGGTGTCCAGTAAAAGAGTATTAATGCTGGCGTCTTGAACTCTTCCCTCCACGACGGCCAGATCCACCTCGTAGTTTTTCAGCATCCCATAAAGATGATTGATGGAGTCAGTAATTATCGTTATACTCGTACCTGGGTTTTCGGCGCAGTACTTCCCCAACACCTCCGCCACCGCATTGCTTTCGGCGGTGTGGGTTATTCCGACGGTCAGCCGCCTGATTTGGCGTTGTTCGTCTAAAAGACTCTGCTCCATTCTCTGGTAAAGGGCGATGCTCCTTCGGGCGTATTGTATGACAATGTTCCCCTCGTTCGTTGGCTTTATCTCCCTTCCCACGCGGTTGAATATTTTTATGTTGAGCTCCCTTTCCAGTTGTTTGATGTGCTGGGTGACGGCGGGCTGAGTCAAAGAAAGGTATTTGGCCGCACGCGTGTAACTGTTGTGTTCGACCACCGCCAGTAAGGAAGAAAGCTTCACGTCAAACACCCCGATCACCTCCTATTATAAGCAAACCTTATTATACAATAAAATCTTATAATTTTACTTTATGGGATTTTTGTATATAATACCAGCTATAGGCCCTTCAGAAAACATACGCGTTAAAAAAGGGCTCGACGGAGCGAGCGGCTTTTACCTTGAGAACGTCTAGCGCGTAGGGGGTCTGCCTTTAAGACGACAAACCGTGAATAGAAAACGGTACCAAACAAAGGCTCTGCACTCACCTTGTCACCTTAAGATATGGTCTCCGGCGGATCGGCATACCGGTTGGCGTTTCGCTTAGGAAGAAAACAAGTTAGGAAGAAGGCAAGGGCGATGAAAAGGCGCCTTCGTTTTTGACTTGACACAACCTTTCATCCGATCGAGGGGTTATTTTAGCCGGCATTTTCGAGGGCCACAGCGCATACGGTTCTATATGTAGAGACGCGCTACAAAGTGATCGCCAGATTCGGCCGAGCGAAGTCGGGGGCGTTGGGCATTCTCCTGGCCAACCTCGGACTGACGTTTTTTTGCTTTCCACTATGTTTTTCAGCAGATTTGGTAATATATACCATAAGGCCGTTGTTGCTAATAATGGGGGTGAACGTGGTCCCGGCCCCGTAGATGTTGGAGGAATTCGATATGTTCTGGTTACGTAACGGGCCGAATTATCTTAAACTCCCTACCCTTATTTATTGTCTGGTAGCATCATCCTAACGGACGTTGACCTGCGTTATTTTGCCGTGTTTGTAAATATAACGGTGTAGAGGGGCGTTAAGCGATGGATAGACTATTGGCTGAATTGAATGAAACGACGATTATCCTGCTTTCTTTGTCCATCATGTTACTGGCAGGATTTCTGCTCACACGGATCACGAAGTTGGCGAAATTGCCTAACGTAACCGGCTATATACTGGCGGGTGTCCTGATCGGGCCTTACGTTCTGAACGTGATTCCGAGCGAGATGGTGGCCAATATGGGGTTCATCAGCGACATCGCGTTGGCCTTTATTGCCTTTGGCGTCGGCCGTTTTTTCAAAAAAGAAGCGTTTCAAGAGACCGGCTTCGGGGTTATCGTGATTACTTTAATGGAGTCTTTGATGGCCGGCGCGTTAGTTACGCTCCTGATGCGTTACCTATTCAACCTCAACTGGAGTTTTTGTCTTCTTTTAGGCGCGATCGCGACCGCAACCGCGCCCGCTAGCACGATGGTCACGATACGGCAATACCACGCCCGAGGTACTTTCGTAAATACGCTCCTGCAAGTCGTCGCGTTCGACGACGCCGTCTGTCTCATCGCTTTTAGTATCGCTTCCGCCTACGTTAACGCGCACGCCGGCGGGAGCATCTCCGCTTCCGAAATCATCTTGCCTTTGGTCTACAACATAGTCGTTCTGGCTATTGGAATACTAAACGGAGCGATTTTAAGCAAGCTTATGACTCCAAAGCGAAGCGAGGACAACCGGCTGATATTGACCATATCGCTTCTTCTCGGTTTGGCAGGGCTTTGCGCCGCGCTCGACATTTCCCCTTTGCTGTCTTGTATGGTGTTTGGCACCACCTACATCAATATGACCAAAGACAAGGAGCTGTACAAGCAAGTCGAGAAATTTACCCCGCCCATCCTGTCGATCTTCTTCGTCGTATCGGGGATGAACTTGGATATCGGCTCCTTCGGTACCTTAGGGATCATCGGAGTCGCCTATTTTTTCATCCGGATTATTGGAAAATACTTTGGGGCGTATTTCGGCTGCATGATGGCCGGGACGACAAAAGCCGTTCGCAACTATTTGGGGCTGGCTTTGGTTCCTCAAGCGGGGGTGGCGATCGGTCTCGCCTTTTTGGGTAGAAGGCTTCTGCACGAAAGCTCCGGGAATATGTTGCTCACGATCATCCTATCTTCCTCGGTGTTGTACGAACTAATCGGGCCGGCCTCCGCAAAGTTCGCGCTGTTCCGTTCCGGCGCGATAAAACAAGAAAGCCTTGCGACATTGCCACAGGCGGTGGAGTCATCGGCTGATAGAGCCTGAGAGGATCATCACGTGATATAGAAGCGTATTAGCGCCCTGTACGGGCTGTCAAGGCTCGTTGTTTCTTCACGTTGGCCGGAAAAAGACCGCTACCGGCCCCTGAGATCTCGATTCTGGTGAACCTACGACGAGGTAGCCTTTGCAAAAAGGCTACCTGCCTTGCGAAAAAGGGTTACCTCCCGCCCTGGGGAGGCTTCCCTTTTAACCGAAAAGGCGTCGGAGTTCGGTTACTTTTCGATGCGATCTTTAAGCGTTTTCCCCGCGACGAACTTCGGAGTCTTCGTGGCCGGGATGTCGATAGCTTTCAGGGTTTTCGGGTTGATCCCTTTTCGGGCCTTTTTATGTATGACTTTGAAGGTCCCGAACCCCACCAATCGCACTTCATTCCCTGCCCTCAACTCTTCTCCCACGATCTCGATGAAGGCATTCAAAAATACGTCCACGCTCTTTTGGGTCGCTTCGGTCGACTCGGCGATCAACCCTATCAATTCTTTCTTTGTCATTGTATCCCCCCTTTTTTTCTTCCGGTTATTTTACCATATTTCGATCGCTTAGGTTCTATGGGTTCACAGAGTGGTCCAACCGTCCTGATCGTTCCAGATCACACGAGAACGCGAGTCGAACGGGTGACCGTCCCAGATGCATAAACTGGACTGTTTTCCTTTCTCGATCGAGCCGAAGTCTTTCTCTATCCCAAGAATCTGCGCGGGCATAATCGTCAATGCCCGGAACATCCCCGCTTCGTCCGCCCCATAAGCCACGGCCATCCCCGCCTGCAATCTCAGCACTTGAGAGGGAAAGACGGGATGATCGCTTATACAAGCGAAGAGCGTACCATCTTCGAGCGCCCCTTTGTAGGTTTTGTACGTCATATCTTTCAGTTCCACTTTGGACCGCGAGCACATGTACGGTCCAAGAATGACGGGGACCCCGGATTTTTTGATCTCTTCGCGCACCTTGAGGTACTCCGTCGCGTGTTCGATGACGATACGGATATCGAACTCTTCCTTTATCCTCAAGGCGGTGAGCATATCCTCGGCCCGGTGGCAATGAATACGGGCGGGTATGAGTTTTTTCAGCACCTTTTCAGCAATTTCGAGTTTGAGGTCCGTATCGTGGAAAGGCTTCTCCTCTTTCTGGGCTTTGGCTTTTTTTTCTATGTAATTTTTCCCGTCTTGTAGATACTTCCGGATCACCGCGGCCGTTCCCATTCTGGTTACGGGCATCTGATTCTTCTCCCCGTAGACCCTTTTAGGGTTTTCACCGGTCGCCATCTTTAGGCCGATATCGCGTTGAACGACCTTGTCGCCGGTCAGGTTCGAGGGGGTGTAACGAACGATGAAACCGAGCCCGCCCACGGGGTTTGCGCTTCCGGTCAGAACGCAATGGACCAAAACCCCTCCGAGGGCCGCCTCTTTCAAAGCGGCGTCCGTTGGAACGAAAGCATCCTCCGTCCGGACCTCCGGGGTGACGGGGTTGGTCATCTCGTTGCTGTCGTCGTACTCGAACCCATACCCTTCCGCGCTTAATCCGATATGAGAGTGGGCGTCGATGAAGCCCGGAAAGCATAGCCCGCCTCGTCCGTCGATCACCTCGTCTGCGGATTGCGAGCAGGTTTTCCCGACTTCCGCGATCTTGCCATCTTCGACGATCAACTCGCCTTTGTAGGGCTTTTGAACGATGCTGTGAATTGTGACGTTCGTTATCTTTTTCCTCATAATACCATCCCCTCTTTTTCTGTGTCGTAGGACAACGTACCGTTCGTCCAGACGTACAAAACGCGATGGGTGGGGTCTAGCAATTCGCGATCCAGCAGGATCATGTCGGCGTCCTTACCCACCTCTATACTTCCGATTCTATGATCTAACCCCAAGTTCCTGGCGGGGTTGATCGTGATGGACCTGAGAGCGAGGTCTTCGCTGAGGCCGTAATGAACGGCCATAGAAGCCTCGATCGGCAGGTTCCAAATGGGTATGACCGGGTGATCGGTGATCAGCGACAAATCCTTCACACCCGCTTTTTCGAGGATAGCCGGGGTTCGAAGGCTTCGATTGTTCACCTCGATCTTGTATTTGGCCGTGAACATCGGACCGATCGCCACCGGTATTTGGCGTTGCGCGATGATCTCCGGGATCAAATGCGATTCCGTCGCGTGCTCCAAATGGATTTTGAATTGGAACTCATCGGCTATCCGGATGATCGTTTGGATATCGTCGGCCCGGTGCGCGTGAACGTGGGCCGTCAGCTCGCCTTTAAGAACCCGAAGCAGTATTTCAAAACGCCGATTGTATTCCTTGTCCGCCTTTTTCTCGTAGTTAAGCGCATCCTGGAAGGCTTTTCGGATTAAGGCCGCCGTCGCCATACGAGTCTGTATGGTCTTGGAGGTTTTAGAGTGGACGCTTTTGGGGTTCTCCCCGAAAGCCATCTTCAATCCCGATTCTTTGATTAGAATGCGTTCTTCAAAACGGAGGGACGGGTCGTTCTTCAGGGCGACACCGATGCCGGTGATGGGGCTCCCGCTCCCGGGGAAGATGTTCAGGGTCGTGATGCCGTTGGCCAAAGCCATTTTGAACCCGAAATCGTATATTTTTATCCCATCGAGGGCGTGCATCTCCGGCGTGATCGGTTCGGACCATTCGTTGGTATCCTGATCGGCCGTTTGATTGGTTTTTTCTCCGTGGGTCCCGATGTGGCAGTGCTCTTCGACGATTCCGGGGAAGAGGTGAAGGCCTCCCCCGTCGAATATTTTCGTACCCTTTCTTTCGGCAGGGTTGATTTGGGCGATCTTGCCCTTGTCGATCAGTATCGAACCGCGAAAGGTCTCCGAGGTTACGGGATGTATGATCGCGTTTTTAAGAATCCATTTCATAGTCTTCCCCTCCACAGGCCTTTCCATAGATGTAGGTCGAACGCACGTGACTGCGGTAGTCGAAAATATCCCCATCCAAGACGATGAAATCAGCGTCTTTGCCCACGTCCAAGGAGCCGGTTTGTTTTTCGATGCCCAACGTCTTCGCAGGGTTTTCCGTGAAGAGATCGAGGATATCGGCGCGATTCAGCCGGTATCGGTCGATGAGAAACATCTGAAGCCTGACGAGGTTCAACGGGATGACCGGCGCGTCGGACATCACAGACACCAGAAGACCGGCCTCGAGGAGAACTTTTACGGAGGCGCAGGTCACGTCATAGGATTGGAAGGATTTGCCCGCGACATTCAAGGGGCCCAGTATCACCGGCACTCTCAGCGTTTTTGCGTACTCGGGGTTCGTGTGCAAAGCCGAGGCGTGGTCAAGCACGTAGTCGATCTCGTATTCTCTCGTGATGCGGTCGATGGTTTCGATGTCTTCTAAGTTCGCCACGTGGATGCGTGCGATCGCCTCTTTTTTCAAGAGGTTCGCCAAGACTTCCATCTCGTACGTGTTAACCCTTTCGGGGTTGGCCATATAATTCTTTGCGGCGTTCAGTTTTTCCCGTAAAACGGCGCCTACAGCCAAACGCGTAGAAGGGTACTTTTCCTTTTTCGACCAGGTCCAGGTGATATTGCGACCGAAGGCCATCTTGACGATCTTTTTTGCGGAACTCACGACCATAGTATCCACGGATTTTCCTGCGGTTTTGATCACCACGCCTTCTCCGCCGATCACGTTCGCAGAGCCGGGCATGACACAAACGGTCGTCACTCCATAATTACAAGCGTTTCGTATACCTGGGTCCAGCGGGTTGATGCCGTCTATTGCGCGTACGCCCGCGGTGGCCGGGCTGGTGGTCTCGTTCACATCGTCTCCGGCGAAATTTCCCGTAGTTTCCTCCAATAGTCCAACGTGCGTGTGCGGATCGATTAACCCGGGATAGACGTAGTGTCCTGACAGGTTGAGAACCTCATCCTGAGGTCCCGGTAGAAGAGAAGGAGAAAAAGCCGCTATTTTACCTTCTCCCACAGAGAAATCTAGCCGTTTCAAGTCGCGGTCTTTCCAAATCTGCGCACCTTTTACAATCAGCAATATCTATCACCCCTTTCGGAACAATTTTACCACAAACCTCCTCAAAGAATGATTCGACGGCGTGGGTATATTATCGAGGTGCAACAAAAAATAGAAAGAGGAGAAGATCCGCCTTTTGCTCTTTTTACACCGCGATGCCCGTATAAAGTAATCTTGGGGTAACTAGCAGGCTGACTGCGGAAGCCCACGAAGTCTCGCGATCCGCCCTGGGACGCTTGGGAACGCCGGACTTTAGTCCGGCATGTCTTTTCTTCTTCAGGGAGAGCCTTGTCCCTTGCCAGTTTTTCCTCTGTGCCCTCTGTGCGAACCCTGTTTTTCAAGACACGTACAAAAGCCTATCGCGCCGTCGCGAAAAGAAGAAGCGCTTACGCCGCGATGACCGAACGGGGTAATCGCGGGGTAACCGAAGGGACCCCGCGATCCCCCCTTGTTTTCTTTCCACCGCGAAGACTTCCCAAAAACCTCAAACACGCCAACTTAAAAATTGGCGTTCCCAAGGGAGTTCCCAGAGGGCGGCTAGAATTCCAGTGGCCCGAACCCTTGGCCATAGACGGACCGGACGGACGCGACGGAGATGAAGGCTTCCTGATCGGTCTCTTTCACAATGGTAAGGACCTCCGGGACTTCCTTTCTCGTTACCAGGATCATCAAAGCGCAGCGCTTCTCTTTCGTGTACCAGCCTATGCCATCGAAGACCGTTACCCCGCGATGCATCCGCATCGTAATATTATCCGCAATCTGCTGGTAATGGTCCGAAAACACGAAGATCTGCGCCGACATCTTCGTCCCTTCTAAAAACTGATCGAGCGAGAAGGAGGAAACGCTCATCGCGACGATCCCGAAGATGATCATCTCCCAAGAACGAAAGAGCAGATAGGAAGATGTGATGATCATGAGGTTGATGTAGAGGGTGATCTTTCCCGGGCTGGAGTGAAACCGCTTGCTCAAAATCAAGGCGATGATATCCGTGCCGCCTGTACTGCCCCCTTGCCAGAAGACGAGGCCTAAACCGAACCCGCCGATAAAACCGCCCAGAATGGTGGACATAAAGGCGTCGGACAAGATGGGATTCGTCGTAAGGGGTTGGAGAACCGACATCATCAAGGAGAAACCGAGAATGCCGACGATGGACTTGACTCCGAAGTGCGCCCCTACGGATTTGACCGCCCAGAGGATCAGAAATATGTTCACGATGAGATAGAATAGGCCGATCGGGAAACCGGTGACGACGTTGACCATGATCCCTATCCCGTTCACACCGCCTCCGACGATCTTATGAGGTAGGAGAAAGCCGGTCCACCCGAAGGCGTTGAGCGTTATTCCTAGAAACATAATCATATAATTCCTGGTTTTTTTAAGTACCGTTCCTTTCATTTCGTTCGCCCCCATTGAAAGATACGATGATCCGCTCTCATCGCTTAGCGACTTCGGCGGTGTCTTCGGCCCACGTCCGAGTCACCGGAGTACGCTCCGGTTTTTTTCCGGCTCGATTGTAACACTAAACGAGGGAAAGAGTATCACTCATCCCGCGCGTGCACGTAACTTGTGGCTTAAATAATGATTTCATAACAAGTTGTGCGATCGTCTTTGCCGAACTAAAGTTCGGCGTTCCCAGAGGGATGCATCTACCTTTTCATCTATCTCGTTTTTCTCTGTGTTCGCCGTGAGCTCTGTGTGAACCCCTTCTTTTCTTTCTAAACCATGCCGAACTAAAGTTCGGCGTTCCCAAGGGCCGTCCCCAAAGTGCGCTCACAAAGTGACCCAAGCGCTTCCGGAAGGTCGGATTAACGGATCGTGGAATTTGGCGTATAATACAGTGCAAAATCATCGGAACAGGTGATCGTATGAAACGCTTATCTTTGTGGTTGTTGTGGGTATCCTTGGCGCTGACAGTCTCATACGCCAACACCGCGAGCGCGGCGATTTTTACTTCGCTGGAGCGGGAGGTCTCGTTCTGTGTCCGCGGGCAAACGGTTCGGGGGGTGCTCACGGTGCCGGCGGAAAAAGACGCCTCCTCACCGGCGATCCTCCTTTTACACGGTTTCTTGGGTCATCAAAACGATCTGCGGGTCTACGGGACGACAGACGGGCTCTATCCGATTGTCGCGAGATGCTTCGCGCAAGCGGGCCTGGTGACCTTGCGCTTCGATTTTCGCGGTTCGGGAGAGAGCGATGGGAACTGGGAAGAGACGACCTTTTCGAGACAAATTCTCGACGCTCAAGCGGCCGTCGATTTTTTGATCGAATTAGGGAACGTAAACCCGGAGAAGATTGGGGCGATAGGCTTGAGCCAGGGAGGGCTGGTGGCGGCTTGCTTGGGTGCCCGCGATGACCGAATCGGAAGCATCGCGCTGTGGTCGCCGGTGGCCATCCCGATTCACACCTACGGACACCTACTCGGATTTCAAACCTTGGAGAAGGCGCTCCTCGTCGATGAAACCTTGACGTCTCCGATCTCTTGGGGCGGGACGACCCGGTTGAACAGCGCCTTTTTTAGAGAGATGTTCGAGATAGACCCGCTCGCGGAGATCGCATCCTATCAAAACCCGTTGCTCGTGGCCGTTGGAATAGAGGACCCGATCGTTTACCCCCAACCCGAAAGCGGCGAGCTCTTCCTGACCTATCACCCTGGAGAGGAAGCCCTCTTGGTGTTTTCCTGCGACCATATCTTCAACCTGTTCTCCGAACGGGCGATCTTGGACGCGCTGATAGACGAAACCTTGCTGTGGTTTCTGCGAACCCTAGAGTAGCTTACGGTTACCGAGCCCACCACATCCCGGAGGGGCGGAAACGGTTCGGTTTAGCGCCTTGGGCGGGTCCTCGGATACGAAGCCCCGATCTTCGGTCTTCTGGAAAATTAGTATAAAAAATCGATAGTTCAAATTTTGAAATAAATCTTCGCTTTTCTACGTCGTAGGAAGAAACGGATTGGCACCGTTTTTCCTCGGCGAGCACGAACGAAACAATAAAATTTGCCAACGCAAAGGCTATATTTTTGGCCGAAGAGAGAGGAGCGCCACTTTGAAAAAGAAGAGAGACCTCAACGTGATCTTTACCGTCTTTATTCTCCTTACGACGGCCTTATTCGGTATTTACGTGGTAAAAAACCTGTACTTCGACTCCACCTTCTACGCCTTCCTAGACCGAACGAGCCCGACCCTGATCGCCAGCGAGGCCATCGCGAAAAAATACGGGGATACGACGACGATTATGGTGCTTCTCCCTTTCGACCCGGATCGGGCGGAAGAGAGTTTGCGGGAGGTCGACAACGTGGTTCGCGCCCTAGAGAAGGTTCCCTTCGTCCAGTCGGTCGAATCCTTATTCAACGCCCAGAAGAACGGGGGGCTTTTGTTGGGTGCGCCTTTCATACGGTTTCAACCCTACGTCACCGTAACCGAGGATTCTGAGAATCCCGGGCACAGGAAGTACGCTTTCGATCGGGGGATTTTGCAGGATAGGGCGTACTCGGGTATTCTTATTTCTGAAGACGGTCGGTCCGTCACCGTGATGTTGCGTAAACGGGCGGAGATGAGGGTCTCTGCGATCGAACTGAGTAATCGACTTCAGTCGGAGATCCGCTCCGTAACGTCGCTTCCATTCAAACTCATCGGCGAAGACATCGTTGAAGCCGATTTGTTCGATTCTGTGAGGGTACTGGCCTTCGTCTACACGCCTTTGATCGGATTCGTCGTGCTGGGCATTTTTCTGCTGAAATTCCGGAGCCTCTTTCTAACCTTGCTGACGCTGGTTCCCCCTTTGCTCTCATCGATTTGGGTGTATTTTTTTATGCTCGTCTTTCATAGGAACATCAACAGCTTGACGGTCCTAATTCCGACCTTCATCGTCATCATCGGATCCGCTTATGGGATGCATTATCTTTCCAGGTTTTTGGAGGTTCGGAAGGAAACCGAGCGGCGTTCCGGTGGTGGAGAGGGGGGGCGCATTTCGTCCGCGAGTCTTTCGGCAACGGTTAAACAGGCGTCAAGAGAAGAGTGGATGCCTATCTTATTCTCCGCTTTGACGACGATGGCGGGTTTTGCGTCCAACATCTTTCTGCAGATGGAAGCTTTCCGTGATATGGGTATCTTCGCTTCTTTGGGCATCTTTCTGTGCGCGGTTTTCACGATGGTAGTAACGCCGTCCTTCCTCTACTTCTATAGGAAAAGCCCTGCGCAAAAGCAGGAATCATCCATACGCGCCCGGTCTACACGAGAGTCCCGTTTCGGTCGGTACCTCAAATGGGCTTTCATCGGTTTCACCGCGATCGGTATCGGACTCTCCCCGTTCCTCATCCCCCAAGTCTCTTTGGAGATGGATTCCTACCGTTACTTTAAGGAGAGCTCCACGCTCCGGCAGTCGGCCAACCAGCTCAAAGCCGATTTTGGCTGGGTTTCGAACATGTATTTGGTGTTTGAAACTCCCGAAGGAAGACCGCTATCGATACAAAGCGAAGGGGCGCAAAAGATCAAAACCTTTCTGGATCAGGTAGAGAGAATCCCTCAGATCGCCAATCAGATGAGCATCGTCAAAATGAGCGAGTCGCTGAAAATCCCGATGCCGCTGTTGGTCTCCGCAACCCGTATGAGCGCGCAGGGCAAGGAGATGACGCGGCCTTTCATCACTGAGGATAGTTTTCGCGTGATGTTGTTTTTAACCTCAAACGACAGCGCAGCCGCGAAAGAGGTGAAGTCCGGTATCGAAAGCGCCTGGGAGGATGCGGAGTTGGCGAACGATTACACGATCCGACTCACCGGCGCGCCTTTGGTGTGGGCCGAACTCAGCGCCTTGGTGGTTTCCAATCAAGTGGAGAGCACCCTGATTGCCTTTGGCATGATTCTGCTCTTGCTTTTCATCAGTTTTCGAAGCATTAAAACGGCCCTGTTTTCTTCTATTCCCATCGGCATCACCGTTGTCTTCAATTTTCTATTTATGTCCATTTTCAAGATCTCTTTGGACATCCCCACCGCCATCGTTGCCGGGATGTTGCAGGGCTTGGTGATCGACTACGCGATTCACTTTATGTTCTGGTACAAACAGACGCAAGATGTCGAGGATGCCTTCCATAAGACCGCCTCTCCCATCCTGTTCAACGGGATGAGTCTGATCGGTTGTTTCGCCGTTTTATTGCTCTCGCCTATGATGGTTTATGTGAAGATCGCGTGGCTTATGGTGCTGGGCATCACCGTCGGTGTCCTAACCACTTTGGTTTTCTTGCCCGCGTTGCTTCGGTGGCGTCTCCCGTTAACTTTTAAACCCGTTTGGAATAGGAGGAAAGATGCAAGCGTTCAAAATGCTCGTGAGCATTCTATTGATTAGCGCTTCGGCTTCTGTGTGTTGGGGTTATAGCGAGGCAGCTTGGACGTTGGAAGCGGCCGTTGAGCGATTTACCGTGCTGAACAGCCACCGGGACAGAGATGCGATGGAAGAGTTTTTACGGCAACTGCAGAACCAAGTGACTCTCCGGTCGGACCTTTACCCCGTTTTATGCACGGCGCTGTTTCGATACGCCGACTGGGGGATCGTCTCGGATGCAGAAAGGAATCGCACCTATCACCGTGCGATAGAGGCAGGAGAGAAAGCGGTCCGTTACTCTCCCGATAACGTGTTGTCACACTACGCCTACGCCCTTTCCTGTGGGCGCATCGCCGAAAGGGAAGGCGGTTTGGGCGCGTTGGATTTGCTCAAAAAATTCGAAACCCATTTACAACAAGTCTTGTCGAAGGACCCGGAGTATTATCTGGCCTATTACGCCCTTGCGATGCGGTACCGCGACGCCCCGTGGCCGATGAAAGATGAAAAAAAAGCGGAGGAATATTACCGAAAAACGATCTGGATCGAACCGGGCTTTTTTAACCCTTACTATGATCTATCGCTCTTGTTGATCCGACAAAACCGTAAAGCCGAGGCGAAGGAGCTCCTCCTCATCGTGGCCAACCTTCCACCCCATCCGGATTGGATCGCGGAATCGGAAGAGATCGGACGTCTCTCTAACGCGCTCTACGCCAGCCTCAGATAGCGGTAAAGCTCGGTACTTACGGGAGTATCAATTCGAAGGCGTTTTTCACCAGCTCTTTTTGATAGGTTTCCTGAAAGGTATAGGATAAGGTGCCGTTATGGATTTGCGCGATACGGCGACAAAGGTTCAGGCCGATCCCGTGCCCTTTCAAGATCGGCATCTGTTTTAGTTCATCCCAATGCACCTTTTTCCCCACGCTGACGATCCGGATGACGTTCACCGGCCTCTGCTCGCCAAAGAGACGTACGCTTTGGTATAAGCGTATCGACACCGTATCCTCTTCGCCGTGTTTACACGCGTTTTCTAAGAGGATGTATACTGCGTGCGAGATCAGCTGGGCCGCTCCCCGGTAGACCGTCACGGCAGAAACATCGACCTCGATCTTCTTTTTCGGGAAGAGTTTGCTCGCCTTTTCGAAGTTTTGCAAGATCACCTCTCCGAGGTCAAAGTCCTGAAAGCGCTCGATGATCCCCTTTTCCAGATTCGAAAGCAACAGAAGGTCATTTAGGAATTGGATCGCTTCCTCTACCTCCTGGTCGGCCTCTTCGATGCTTTGTCGAAAAGAAAGGCTTTCCTCGGAGGTTTTCAGGTTCTGAAGCGTCATTTTCACCAAGGTCAGCGGGGTGCGCAGCTCGTGGGCGAGGTAAGCCGAAAAGCCTTTGAGCTCTTTCAAGTACTTCTCGAGCTTACCGAGGGAAAGATTGATCGCGAAAACCAAATTGCCGATCTCCTTTCCGGTCACCGGAACGGCGATACGCTTGCCTTCGATATTCCTATTGACCGTATCCAGCAGCTCTTCTCCAATGATCTCCAACGGGGATAACAATCGCTTCGAGATCACCTTACCGACGAAATAGATCGATAGCATACAGGCCGCGACCACGCCCACGATTTCGAAGATCAGGACCGGGAGGTCTCCGAAGTAGAAGCGCTGGTCGATCCCAACGATGATGACCAGGTCTGTATCAGGAATCCGCTCGATGTAGCAACGATAGACATCGGTAGAAAAGTATCCGACCGTTTCTTTCGACACCCATTCGGCGAAATGGCCGGGCCGAACCTGGAAAGAAAGGTATAGCCGCTTTTTCTGATAGACTTCCAAAACGATCTCTTCTTTTCCGGCCAAAGACAACAGCTGGTTATCTTTCGGATCGTTCAGCTCGAAGAAACGGGAAAACTCTTCCGCAAGCGAGCGCAACCGGTTGTCGAAATGATCGTAGATCACGTGGCGAAAAAGAGAAAAGACGACGATGATAAACACCAGGAACAAGATAGAGAAACTGATGAGGTACCATAGCGAGATCTTGGTCTGGAGGGAACGCATTTCAAGCGATGTCTAGGATATAACCGACCTGGGGATAGGTCTTGATGCTTTTTTCTAGCCAGTAGGGTCTCAACCGTTTGCGCAGATAAAGGATGTAAACGTCCACGATGTTACTTTTTCCTTCCTCACTCTCTCCCCAGATTTCTCCCTTGATGAAGTCCCTGGACAACACCTTTTGTGGGTTTTTTAGAAACAGTTCCATCAGCTCCAGCTCTCGTTTACTCATTTGAACTTCCACTTCATTAATCCTCAACAACCGTTTATAGGGATCGTAGGAGAACGGGCCGTATCGGATGATATCCGCGGTTTGATTGATATTCCTTCGGATAAGCGCCCGTATGCGCGCGTCCAATTCTTTGAAATAGAACGGTTTCGGCAAGTAGTCGTCGGCCCCGCAGTTGAACCCTTCTACTTTGTTTTCTAGGGAGTCCAGCGCGGTTAACATGATGATTGGCACACGGTTGGCGAGGTCCTCGCGTATATATCGGCACAGTTCGAAACCGGAGATGTCGGGAAGCATGATGTCCAAGAGCACACAGTCGAAGGATAGGGATTCAAGGGCGTCCAAGGCCGATTCCCCATCGTAGGCGCAAACGACTTCAAACCCTTCTTTTTCGAGACCGGTTTTAATCGATTCGGCAATCTTTTGATGGTCCTCGACGACGAGAATTCTCATGGTTCACCCTCTCTCTATCCGGATTCCTCCCTAATCGTTCGCGTTCGGTTCAGGAGCCTGTATGAGCTTCTCTCTCTTGAAGACGATCGGTTTTTCAGAATCTATCGAGTAGACTTCGGAGCCCGTTAATACCCGCCAATAGTCCCGCTCTCGATCATTGCACAGATACACCGCTAAAATAGCGTCCGAAGTTTGCAAGCGCGCGAGCGTCAGCACATCGAAGAGAGAAACCTTTGGCTCTTCTTTAATAGACGTAGGATGGGGGCTTGTGCGTTCTAAGGATCCGTCCGCCGAGCTGCTGTATCGGCAAAGATTCGTCATACACGTCCAGCTTTGGTTCTCACCGGAATAGACGATCGAAATCCAGAACTCTCCGTTTTCCAGTGAAACGGAAACGAGGGAGTCCATAATCGAGAAGATCGTTAAAGTACCGGACTGTGTGGGCGACAGGGTGAGGGGGTCGCCAAGGCAGCCGCCCCCGTCTTGTATCGACGGCCAGGAAAACCCCGCGCAGAAGATCAAGGAGCAGGCTAATAACAGGAGATAGCGTCTTCTAGCGATCCGCCGAACGCAGGTTTTCTTACAAATGCAGAATGCGGGCATATTTCTCTGGTTCGTGCCGGAAAGGCGACCCAACCCCTTGGAAGAAGTGGTGTTTTTCTATGAGATGTATCGTCAGGTCACTGTATACGATCTCTTCTTTGCTTTGCCTGTCGATGACGATGGTATTGATCTTGCCGTAAACCCCGTCAGAAAAGGGGCAAGGCAGAACGCCTCGGGCTTCGTTCACACGCACTTCCCAATAGGGTTCGACGGATATCGTTTCGCCCAAACCTGCGCTACCCGCTTCTTGAAGTTCCCGCATTCTCTCCACCAACCGTTCGATAGGGATTTCGCGTAGCGCGAAATAACGCTCGTCTTCGGCGATTATTTCGGCCACATTGCGGGTATCGTGCCCTAGAAATCCTTGAGCGGTGATCACACCGGGCGCCATCCTTTCCTGCGCTTCGGTCATCTCGGGAGTCATCTTCATTTCTTCCCTCCTTATCAAACGCGCTAGGCGAATTTATCGAAATAGATTTCGTTCTCAGGTATGCCGTTCGCGATCATAACCTTCACGCAGGCGTTTATCATCCCCGGACTGCCGCAAAGGTATCCCTCCTTTGATTTTGAAGGATCGGGATTCTTTTTCATATAGGTATCCAGCACCTGGGTGATGAGGCCGGTCTCTCCTTCCCAACGGTCATCCGGAAGCGGCTCGGAGAGAGCGGGCACGAAATGGAAACACGGCCATAAGCGCTCGAGCTCTCTAAACTCATTCAGGTAAAAAAGGTCTCGACGACTGCGCGCCCCGAAAAAATACCAAACCGTACGGTGGTTTATCTTTTTTTCGTACATATCCAGCAGAATCGACCGTATAGGCGCCATCCCGGATCCCCCGGCCACGCAGAACATATCGGCGTCGGTATCCCGAAGGCAAAAATCGCCGAAGGGGCCGATAACGCTGATCGGTTGCTTTTCTTTCAGCTCGCGGTGCACGTAAGTGGTCGCGATGCCGTTCGGCACGAGGCGGATCAAGAATTCCAACGAGTTTTTATCCGAGGGTTTCGACGAAATCGAGTAAGCTCGCTGGGCGCTTTCTTTGATCTCCTGGTAGGGCGGTATGACGAGCTGCAGGTATTGACCGGCTTTGAAGTCGATTGTAGCGTTTTTGGGCAGCCGGATCCGAAGCTCTTTAATGTCATAGGTCACATCCTTCAGGCTCTCGACCGTGCAATTCAACTGTCGAACGGAGAACAATTCTTCCGGCAAGCGGATCCGTATGTCGGACTTGAGCTTGACCTGGCAAGAGAGGCGGATGTTGTCTTTGATCTCCTCCGGGGACATAAAGGGGAGCTCGGTGGGCAGATGGGGTCCAATATCAGATAGAACCTTCACTTTACAAGCGCCACAACTGCCTTTTCCCCCGCAGGCGGAAGGCACAAAGACCCCTTTTGTGGCGAGGCTCGACAATAGTGGGCTTCCCCCTTTGACCGAGAGAGTCTTCTGCCCCTCGTTAATTGATATGGTGACATCAGCGTAATTGTTCACGATCCCGTCGATGATGGCGATCGCGAAGGCCAATACGGCGCTGATCGCGCTAATGATAATCGGAGCGGTCCACATAGCTTTCCCCCTTTCGATGACCTTACTGTACTTTGAGCATTCCGGCGAAGCCTAAAAAGGCCATTCCGATGATGCCGATCGTGATCAGTGTGATACCGGCGCCTTTTAAACCAGCCGGAATCGGGTTCTTCTCTATCCTTTGGCGAATGGCGGCCAAGAGCACGATCGCGAGCCACCAACCCAGTCCCGAACCCGCCCCGAAAAAGGCCGATTGCAGGAGGTCGTAATTGCGAAGCTGCATAAACAGGGATACGCCCATAATCGCGCAGTTCACCGTGATCAAGGGCAAGAAGATGCCAAGACCGCGGTAGAGGGTCGGGGACACCCGTTCAATCACCATTTCCAAAACTTGTACAATGGCGGCGATGACGATGATGAACACGATGTATCGAAGGTAATCCAGTTCAAAGGGCACGATAACCCAGTGGTAGACCATCCAGTTGATGAGGGTGGTGATCGTCAATACCAAGGTCACCGCCATCCCTAATCCGTTTGACGCCTTCAAATCCTTGGAGATAGAGATGAACGAGCACATACCCAAAAAGAGGGAGAGCAGGATGTTGTTGGTGAAGACAGAAGCGATGAGGAGCGTTAAAGGATGCACGTCCGGAGTCATCTTCTCACTTCCTTTTCTTCGCGAGTAAGGTGTTGTGTATCCAAATATAGATGGCGAGAACGAAAAAGGCGCTCGGAGCCATAACCATAATCGTCCAGGGAATAAACTGATCCGGGAGAACGGGTACCCCGAAAAGCGTGCCGAACCCCAGCAGCTCACGGAAGAAGGCCACGATCATCAGTACCATCAAGTAACCGATCCCGGAGGTCAACCCATCCCAAAAAGCCGCCCCCGGCGGGTTCGCTTGGGCGAAGGCCTCGGCGCGCCCCATGAGGATGCAGTTGGTGATGATCAAACCGATGTAGGGTCCTAAAGCCTTCGCGATATCGGGTATAAAAGCTCGTAGAAGGATATCCAACAGGATCACGTAGAAAGACAAGACTAGAACCTGTATGATCATCCTGACTTTTTGCGGAATCCAAGCTTTCATCAACGAAAGCGTGAAGCTGGAAAAGGCCGTGGAAAGCGCGACACCGACGCCCATAATGAAAGTGTTGACGAGGTTGTTGGTAACGGCGAGCGCCGAACAGATTCCGATGATTTGTGAAGCGACGGGATTGTTGCGGAATAGATTGTCCTTCAAAATGCGTGTGGTGTTAGTCGCTGCGTTTAGGCTCATAGGCCTCCCTCCTTCACTCGTTCCTCCAAGTCTTTGAGGGCCTTTTTCAAGATCGTCTCGAGGGATTTCGATGTGGACGTCGCCCCCGTTATCGCGTCAACGCTCCCGTTATCTTTATCACGGTCACCGGGATCGGCCTGCCCCGTCCTGAAGGCGACGGTCCCGTTGACGAGTTTTTCTCCTTGGAACTGGCCTTTGAACCAAGGTTCCTCGATCCGCCCTCCCAACCCCGGCGTCTCATTCTGTTCCACGAAGGCTATCCCGGTGAGCCGTTCGAATTGGGAGTCCACTCCGATGATTCCTTGGATAATGCTCCAAAGGCCGTTTCCGGAAAAGAGGATCGCGTATTTTTTATCTTCAGGAGGATTGGTGAAAAAGATCCGTTTCCCACGGACCTCTTTCACGCCGATCCGGCCCCGATAGATGGTCAACGCCTCTTGGTCGTTCTGATAAGGAATTTGCATCGATTCGAGAACGGCTCGTATCAAAAAGAGCTCTTGGTTTTTTTTGACCTGTTCTTTCGTCAACTCGTTGACGAAAGACAGGACGAGTACGAATATAAAGGTGACCAAGACGGCGAACCCGACCAGATAGGCCTTGTGATCTTTGTATTCTAAAAGGTTTAGTTTCATGAGCGAACCACCGCCTTTTTCTTCGGCATCAACAGGTCGATCAGCGGGGCAAAGGCGTTGCCAATCAGAACGGCGAAACTCATTCCTTCCGGAAAGAAGGAAAAGGTTCGGATGAGAACGGCGGTAGTCCCAATGATCGTACCGTATATCCATAAGGAGGAAGTTTTTTTTGGCGCCGAAACCGGGTCGGTCGCCATAAAGACCGTAACGAACAGAAAGCTGCCCGAAAAAATTGCGGGTAACGCGTCAAGGGCGCCCGGCACCTTGAGCCAGTCAAATAAAAAGGTGAACAGCACTCCGCTGAGCGCGGTCGACAACATAATCCGCCAAGAGGCGGTTTTGGACCAGATCAGGTAGATCGCAGCCGCGATGACTAGAAAAATCGGGCCTTCGCCGAGAGAACCGGCTCGAATCCCGAAAAACAGCTCGGCGAGTCCAGGCGTCTCACCGACCTTCAAGAGGGCCAACGGAGTGGCCGCGGTGACGGGGTTCGATCCAAAATGGCTCCACGCGATCCATCCGGTCGTGAGGAGATTGGGAAAGGTCAGGTAGACGAACAGCCGCGAGACGATCGCCGGATTGAAGACGTTCCTTCCGAATCCCCCATAGACTTCTTTCGCGAAAAACACCCCGAAGACTATACCCAAAACAGCGACCCACCAGGGCGTCACAGGGGGTAAGGATAGCGTGAAAAGCAGGCAGGTTACCAATACCGCTTCGCTGACCTTCTTTTTACGCCCACGCTCTACGATCCATTCGGTCAAGATACCGGCGAGAAAGACCCAAGCCCCCAGCCATAAGACGCGATATCCGTAGGCGTAAATCGAAAAGATCGCGATGGGCAGCAGAGAGAAGAGCACCTTTCTCATCATTTTTTGTGTTTGAAACCAGGAAACCACCACTGTCACCCCCGTATTTTCCGATCGAATGTCTAATTTTAACACAAATCCTCGGCAAGAACGATAACTCGGGTCGACTCGTTTGGAGGGTCAGTTTTTGAGTCTAAAAATATGCCGGACTGAAGTTCGGCGTTCTCAGAAAGGCAAAAACAGATATATGCCGAGCTGAAGTTAAGCGTTCCCAGTAGTTCGGCCCTAGAATAAAACCCCGATTAGTCCTCTGCCGTTACTAAATCCGGACTTCTGTCGCCCGCCCTTTCTCTTTGTGGTAAAATCGAAGCAATTGAGAAAGGAGAACGAATGGAGCGCTTACGAACGGTTAACTTGCCTGTGGAGATGCGCAGGGTCTTTGGGTTTCTGTATAAAAATTATACCGAGGAAGAATTGAGGAACGTGCTCGAAGCTTACGAGTTCGCGAAGCGTCAACACGCCGAACAGTACCGCAAGAGCGGCGAGCCGTACATCAACCATCCCTTGAAAGTGGCTCAAATTCTCGCCGAGATGAAACTCGACACCGTCAGCATCAAAGCCGGCTTGTTGCACGATGTCGTTGAAGACACGGGGACTTCTTTGCAGGAGATCGAACAGCGTTTTGGGAAAGAGGTGGCGCGTATCGTCGATGGCGTAACCAAGATCGATCGGTTGAAGATCGATCAGAAGAATTTCGACCAGAAGGCTGAAACCGTACTGAAGATGTTTTTCGCGATGTCCCAAGACATTCGCGTGATTTTGGTCAAGCTGGCCGATCGGCTTCACAACATGCGAACCCTCGAGTTTCAATCTCCGGAAACGCAGAAACAGAAGGCGAAAGAGACTCTGCAGATATTCACGCCGATCGCGCACCGCTTGGGTATCTACACGATCAAGTGGCAATTGGAAGATCTAGCCTTCAAATACCTCTACCCGGAAGAGTACACGCATATTACGTCGCTTGTGGATTCAAAACGCGCGGATCGGGAGCTGATCACGCAAGAGTACTTGAGCGTGCTTCAATTGACCTTGGCGCGAAATGGCATCCAAAGCGAGATATCTGGCAGAGAAAAGCATTTTTACTCCATATGGAAGAAGATGAACGAGAGGGGGAAAAACTTCGACGAGATCTACGATCTCATCGCCATTCGTGTCATCACCAACACCGATAAGGAGTGTTACTACGTGTTGGGGTTGGTCCACAACCTGTGGAAACCGATTCCCGGACGGGTGAAGGACTACATCGCCACGCCGAAATCGAACGGGTATCGCTCTTTGCACACGACGGTCATTACGCATCGAGGAGAACCGCTCGAAATACAAATCAGGGACAAAGAGATGCACAACGAAGCGGAGTTTGGTTTAGCCGCCCATTGGATATACAAAGAAGGGAAGATGCAGAAGCACCAGCAGACTTGGCTGAAGAAGCTACAGGAGTGGCACCAAGACTATGAGCAGGGTGTTACCGGCCTGAACGAATTCCAAAAAGAGATACAGCTCGAAGAGGTCTATATTTTCACTCCCAAAGGCGAGCTGAAGCATATGCAGAAGGGCGCGACCACGATCGACTTCGCCTATTCGGTCCACACCGAGGTGGGCCATCACTATGCGGGCGCGAAGGTGAACGGAAAGATTGTCCCAATAGGTTACGAACTTCAGAACGGTGATGTCGTCGAGGTCATCGTCAATAAAAACAACCCAGGCCCTAGCTTGGATTGGCTAAAATATGCAAAATCGTCGAGCACCCGCGCGAAGATCCGGCGCTTTTTCAAGGAAAAGGATGCCCAGGTGTTGATCGAAGAAGGCAAGAACCTTCTTCGGCAGGTCGCAAAAAAACTGCAGAGATCGATGGAGGACCTCCTCGAATCCGATGAGCTCAAGCAATACCTCGGTATCGATAGGCAAGTGAGCGACAGGGATATCCTGCTGAGAATCGGAGAAAAGGAGCATAACGCGGAGGATATCGTAGTTTTATTCCAACCTCAGCCGATAGAACCCCCTCCAGTTATGGGACCACCAGACAAGAAACAGGTGCAGTCTACCACTATCGTAGTTGACGGTCAGCTCGGGATCGAGGTGAAGATGGCGAAATGCTGCCTTCCCGTTCCCGGAGACCCGATTGTTGGCGTCATAAGCAAGAAAGGGATCACGATTCATCAGAAAGACTGCCCTAACGCCGAAAACATTATGAAGGGAGAATTGGTATCCGTACAATGGGGCAACACGGATCAGGAGCGGTTTATGACCCACGTTATTTTGGAGACCAATGACCATTCGGGCAATCTCTTGAAAAACATCTGCCAATCGGCTAAAGAGAGGAACTACCATATCACGGAGGTTAACACGAAATTGGACGTGATCAAGCATATGACCTACCGCCTTTCGATCTTCGTCAAATCCTTGACGCAGCTCGAGGAGATGCTGGAATATTGGAGAAAACAAAACGGTATTGTCAACGTTTATCGGACCAGGGGAGAGGGATGAAAACAGTCTTGCAGCGCGTAAAACGCGCATCTGTGACAGTGGATGGCCTATTGATCTCCGAGATAGGCCCGGGTTTGTTGGTCTTTCTCGGCGTCGGAGAGTCCGACGAAATCGCCGATCTGGAATGGATGGCGGAAAAGATCGTGAATTTGAGAATCTTCGAAGACGAAAACGAAAAGATGAACCTTTCGGTGAAAGATACGGGCGGCTCCATCCTCCTCGTCTCCCAGTTCACCCTGTATGGAGACGCTCAGAAGGGGAGAAGGCCCTCCTTTTCCGAAGCCGCGAAACCCGAAAAGGCGAAGGTGTTTTACGAGGCCTGTGGGAGAAGGATCGCCGAACTCGGGGTCCCGGTCAGTATGGGCGTTTTCGGCGCGATGATGGCGATCGACCTCTTGAACGATGGCCCCGTTACCATCTTGATCGATTCTAAGCGATAGAGCTACGCCGTGAAACCGCAACGATTACTCCTGCATATCTGTTGCGCGCCCGACGCGACGGTCGCGTTCGTCAAGCTCAAAGAACGATTCGAGGTCGAAGGGCTTTTCTACAATCCGAACATCTTTCCCGAGGAAGAGTATCGTAAGAGGTGTTCCGCGGCCCGGGATCTCGCAGAGGCGTGGAGCTTCTTGCTCCACGAGGGCCCATACGATTGGGAAAGCTGGAAGGCGTTGACTCGCGGTTACGAAAACGTAGACGAAGGTGGGGAGCGGTGCCAACTGTGCATCGCTCATAATTTAAGGCAAACAGCGGTTTTCGCGAAAGCGCTTGGGTTCGGATGGTTCTCGACGTCTCTGTTCACCAGCCGAAAGAAGGACCTGAGAATGATAGAGTCTTTGGGATATCGGATCGGCAAAGAGACATCGGTCCAATTTTACTATGAACCCTTCCGAAGGGCGGGGGGGTTCGACGAGAGCGTACGGCACTCCCGCGAGTTGGGTCTTTACCGTCAAACCTACTGCGGTTGTCCCTATTCCGCGCAAGGCGCGAATTCCAATGGGCCATCGGGTTCTACCCGAGCGGGATGATGAAAACGGAACGACAAGAGAGCTGGAAGATACAGGTCCCCTTTCATCTCGATTATTGCCTGAACTGCGGGCAGGTGTTCCGGTGGAAAAAACTCGGGAATCATTGGTTTGGGTTTATCGAAGGCCATCTTTACAGGATCGAATACGAGGAGTCGAGCCAAACCATCCGGGCGTTACGGATTTCGGGTGACACAGGGCGAACCGGCGCGGACTCGGAAGGGGAAAGCCGTCGCCGAATAGAGCGCTATTTCGGTCTCTATGACTCTTTGAGCGCGATTCGAGAGTCTATTCTGACGAACCTGCGAGAAAAAGGGTATAATTGGTTCGTAGGAAAATTCGATGATATATTTTCGAAAAGCCTCGGTTTACGTATTCTCCGGCAAGACGTGTGGGAGGTTGCGGTGAGCTTTTTGCTGTCCTCGCAAACGAATATCCCAGCCTTAGAACGGAAGTTGGACGCGCTCTGTCGGTTGTTTCCTCAAAATGAGGTCCGCTATGAAGGAGAGTCCTATTACAGGTTTCCGAAGAGAGAGTCGTTAGCGACCTTATGCGAAGAAGATTTCAAGCGTCTCGGATTTGGGTATCGCAGCGCGTGGTTGTGCGAAATGGTTAGAAGATTTCGAGAGTCGGATTTCCGTTCGATTCGAACGGAGACGTACGATCGGCAGCTCTCGTTTTTGCTTTCCTTTCCCGGAGTCGGCTACAAGGTGGCCCACTGTATCCTCTTGTTCGGGTATTCAGTGATGAGAGCGTTTCCGGTGGACATCTGGATCTCTCGATGGATTAAAGAGGTGTTTCACGTCGAGGGCGCTCCGGATCGGTTGACGTCGTGGGGACAAAACGTGTTTGGAGAATACTCAGGATATGCCCAGGAATATATTTTTAACGTTTACCGCAATTTGGGGTCTGATGGGGGAGAGATTTGACGGAGCGTCTATCTATCGAGTTTAATGCGATCATCGACCATGTCCGTGTGATCCGAGGAGCGCTGAGGTCTTTTCTCAGATCGAAGGAAATCAACGCCACGCAAGTCTTCGATACCGAACTCGCCCTCAGCGAAGCCGTTGTCAACGTCATAAAACACACTTATCGGTTTGAACCCACGCAAACCGTCTATTTGACGATCCTATGGGAGCCGGAAGAACGAGCGTGCACCTTCCTGCTGGAGGATTCGGGAAAGACTGTTTCTCCTGAGAAGATGCTCTCGCGTGACCTGGACGACCTGAAGGATCATGGACTGGGCGTCTACATCATAAAAAGCCTGATGGATGAGGTTACCTATTCTCCGCGTGAAGACGGTAGCGGCAACCGGTTGACGATGAAAAAACGATTCCGACCGTAGGCGATGATGATCGAAGCGGTTAAGATCATCGGAGGAGGGTTGGCCGGATGCGAAGCGGCGTTATACCTAGCCGATCACGATGTCCCGGTGACGCTTTACGAGATGAGGCCGACCTGTCCCACTCCGGTCCACCAAACGGGGAAGCTCGCCGAGTTGGTTTGCTCTAATTCTCTCAAATCGACTGACCCAAACACCGCCTCCGGTTTGCTCAAAGAAGAGATGAGGCTTTTAAAGAGCCATCTGTTGGAGATCGCCGAAGCGTGTCGCTTGCCCGCTGGCTCGGCCTTGGCGGTCGACCGGGAACGGTTTTCGGAAATGGTCGGTAGACGTATCGCCGACTCTACGATTCGGGTGGTTCGGGAGGAATACACCGAACTCGACGGTGAGAATTATGAGCGAACTGCTGTGGCGCTTTGCGCCGGCCCGGCCACTTCCGATGGGCTCATGGGGTCCATCTCCCGGTTTTTGAAGACTTCCGAACTCTTTTTCTTCGACGCCGTCGCGCCTATCGTGGATAGCGAAACGATAGACTTCTCGCATACTTTTCGGGCCGATCGGTACCAGGAAGGAGAAGAGGGGTCCTATATCAACCTTCCTCTAGACGAAGCCCTCTATGCGCGCTTTTTTCGTACCTTGGTCGAAGCGCGGACCCTAGATGTTCCCGATTTTGAACGGAAATACCTTTTCGAACGGTGCCAGCCGATCGAAGAGATCGCGCGCACCGGATACGACGCCTTGCGATACGGGCCTATGAAACCGGTCGGTTTGATCGATCCGAAAACGAACCGAGAACCCTATGCCGTGATACAATTACGGCAAGAGAACGCGGCGAAAAATCTATACAACCTGGTCGGTTTTCAGACGCGTTTGAGCTGGGGGGAGCAAAAGCGGTTGCTTAGGCTGATTCCTGCTCTTCGAGAGGTGGAGATCGTCCGTTACGGAGTCATGCATCGGAACACCTACCTCAATACTCCGAGATTGTTCGATGCCCATTTGGAATCGAAAACGTGTGCGAACTTGTTCGTGGCGGGGCAAATGAGTGGTGTGGAGGGATATATGGAAAGCGCGGTCAGCGGGCGGATCGTAGCGGGACAAATCTTGCGGCGGATCCGTGGACAGTCGCTTTTAGAATATCCCATAGAAACCATGGTCGGCGCCCTGAACGCGTATATTACCAAAGCCGATCCACTCCGCCCTATGTATGCGAATTTTGGAATTCTCCCGCCTGTTAAGGGCAAGAAAAAGGAAATACGAGCTTTGAAATCGGAGCGAGCGTTACGCGTGATGAAGGCCTTTCTCGCAGAAACCTAGACATAAGAATCCTAAACTCCGTCGATCTTTAAGGAATAGAAAAAGTTCGGTGACTATAGGGCGAACGATGGGAAAAACCGTCCGCCCGCTCTATAATTCGTGCTATAATGCCTTACGGTTGGTTCCTCGGCGTTCGCGGAATCGGAAGGCGAGTTCGGGCCCTCTAAAAGGAAAGCGGCCCACCGGGATCGAGGGAGAGAGTATGGCAGAAAGTGGGTATTCAGGAGTTCGGAAAGCATCGGTTCTATTGTTGACGCTCGGCACGGAGAAAGCTTCGAGGATTTTGAAGCATATGAGCGACGAAGACATCGAACGTTTGACTCTGGAGCTGGCGAAACTGGAGAAAGTCAACGACAACGAGAAGAAATCTGTGCTCACCGAGTTCGTCACCAACTTTCGCGCTCGGGAGTTTATGGCCTCCGGGGGCATCGAGTATGCGCGGGATATGTTGGAAAAAGCGGTCGGCGTCGAAAAGGCGTTGGAGATCCTCGAGCGATTGACCTCCAACCTCCAAGTGAAGCCCTTCGACTTTTTGAAGAAGACGGACCCGATGCAGCTGGTGAACGTCTTGCAGAACGAACACCCGCAGACGATAGCGTTGATCTTATGCTACTTGCTCCCGAAACAGGCGGCCCAAGTGATCGGATCCCTTCCGGAGGGGCTGAAAGCCGAGGTGGTGAAACGGATCGCCATGCTCGACAAAGCAAACCCGGAGGTGGTGCGCGAAGTGGAGCGCGTGCTCGAGCGAAAGGTATCGACCTTCGTGACCCAAGATTTCGCTCAAGTGGGCGGGTTGGATACGGTTGTCGAGTTTATGAACAGTCTGGATCGCACGACCGAGAAGGAGATACTGGACAAGCTTTCCGAAACGGATCCTGAGCTGTCGGAAGAGATCCGGCGGCATATGTTCGTGTTTGAAGACGTGGTGAAACTCGACGACAGATCGATGCAAATGGTTCTCCGCGAGGTGGATACGAAAGATTTGAGCCGGGCTTTGAAAGGGGCATCGGAGGAGATTTTGAACAAGATCGTGAGCAACCTTTCGAAGCGGGCCGGGCAGCTGTTGAAGGAAGAGATAGAGTTTTTGGGCCCCTTGCGGGTGGTAGACGTGGAGGAAGCGCAACAAAAGATCGTGAATGTGATCCGCAGGCTGGAAGAGAGCGGCGAGATTTTCATTGCCCGCGGCGGAGGAGAGGAGCTCATTGTATAACCTGATCAAGCGAACCCTCGTCACTATCGATGAAAAAGAGAGGAGAAAGATCAACTCGGGCGAACCCGCTCAGGCGGATGAAAAGGCCGATAAACTCGCGGACGGTAGCGAAGAAAAACCCCGGGAAGAACTGATCGAGATGCATCCGGAAGTGACTTTGGCCCGAGAAAGGGCGAGGTCTATCATCGAGGACGCAAGGAGACAGGCCGAGCAAATCCGCAGCGAAGCGCAGGCTTTGACCGTCGCAGCGCAAAAACAAGCCGAACAAAAGAAAGTGGAGATGGACCAACTGCTCATCAGCAAAGAGCGAGAGATAGAGAATAAATGGAAGGCGCAATACGAGAGCGCGATACGTTCCGTTCAGGCTTTGCAGCAAAGCCTTCAAAAGAATAAAGACGAATTCATCGCCCTCGGTTCCCAGCAGATTCTTCTCTTGGCCAAAACCGTCGTGGAAAAGATGCTGTTCATCGTCCTCGAAGACAGAGAAGCCGAGGTGTTTGAACGGAAGATTCGAGAGCTGGTACACCGCGCCCTGGACTATAAAAAAGTCGTGATGCGCCTCAATCCGAAGAACTTGGAATTCTTCTCACCAACGCTGTTACAGAGCGTGAAAGCTATCATTCCGGATGTCGAGCTGCGCCCCGATCCGAAGATCGCGCCTGGAGGTATCCTCGTCGACACGGACTTCGGCACCCTGGATGCGACGATCGAAAGTCAGTATCAGCTCTTCCAAGAGATCGTCTCGCAGGCGCTTGTGAGCGATAGCCCTTGAACCCCGAAGTCTTCGCTCCGATCCAGTGGCTTCAAGAAACTATGCGGCAGACGGACTTTATCACACTGAACGGAAAGGTGGAGAAAATCATCGGGCTGACGATCGAATCCGCCGGTCCGGAGGTGTTCCTAGGCGAAGTCTGCGTCATCAAGAACCTAAATGGAGAGCGAATCCTCTGTGAAGTCGTGGGGTTCAAAGACAACCGGATCATCCTGATGCCGTTGGAAGACTTCGAGGGGGTTTCACTCGGCTGTCCGGTTGCCGGTACGAAACGGACGCTGGATGTGGGAGTCGGCGACGACATGCTGTCCAGGGTCTTCGACGGTATCGGCCAACCGATCGATGGAAAACCCTTCTTTCCGAAAGGTTACGTATCTCTCAACAATTCGCCGCCGAACCCGCTCGTCCGTGCCAGGATCAAAGAATCGTTACCGGTCGGCGTGCGCGCAATCGATGCGTTCACCACGCTAGGACGAGGTCAGCGCATAGGGATATTCTCCGGAAGTGGCGTCGGAAAATCGACGACGATGGGGATGATCGCCCGCAACACGCGTGCCGATGTCAACGTGATCGGCCTGATCGGTGAAAGAGGCCGGGAAGTCCGAGAATTTCTTGAAAGGGACTTGGGAGAAGAGGGGTTGCGCCGCAGCGCGGTGGTCGTCTCTACTTCGGACCAGCCGGCGTTAATGAGGGTGAAGGCGCTTTACACGAGCACCTCCATCGCCGAATACTTTAGAGACCGGGGTTTGAACGTGATGCTTATGGTCGATTCCCTTACCCGCTGGTCGATGGCGCAGCGGGAGTTGGGTTTGGCTATCGGAGAGCCCCCCACCACGAGGGGTTACCCGCCAAGCGTTTTCGCCGGATTGCCGAAAGTGCTGGAGAGGGCGGGAAACTCGGATAAAGGGAGCATTACCGGTATCTACACGGTTTTAGTGGAAGGCGACGATTTCAACGAACCCATTTCGGACACCGTCCGTGGGATCGTTGACGGGCATATCATCTTGTCCCGGAAACTCGCGGAAGGCAATCATTTCCCGGCTATCGACGTGTTGGCCAGTATCAGCCGTTTGATGCCGGAAGTAGCTGACAAGGAGCACCTGAAGGCCTCACGGGCATTGAAAGACCTGATCTCCACCTATTACGCTGCCAAAGACCTCATCGACGTCGGCGCCTACAAAGACGGCAGCGACATCAAGATCGACCAAGCGAAAAAGTATATCTCCACGATCAACGGTTTCCTTCAGCAAGAGGTCGCCGATAAGGCGATCTTCGAAGAAACGGTAAATAGGTTGAAAAAGATTCTGCAAACGATTCAGAGCTGAAACGTCCTTTTCAAAATAGCGCTTTATCGTAAGAAATCACAACACACACATAACACGCAGACGCTACGGTTTCTCTAGAAAAAGAGTCGCTACTCCCTTTTGCCCTCGAAAGAACCTGTGCGGGTCAGGTTATGGGGTGATATAACCAATAGGTTTATCGCGGGGTAACTAACGGGGCCCCGCGATGCTGCGCACGGGAACGCTCCCTGTGAAAATATAAAAAACGTGCTGAACTAAAGTTTGGCGTTCCCAGGCGTTTACAACGCCTTCCCAAGACTTTCCCAAGAATCTTTTCTCTGTGTTCTCTGTGCCCTCCGTGCGAACCCGTTTTTTTTCTTTGGAATGAATGAAAAGGGTATCGCGCCGTCGCGAAAAGAAGGAGCGCTTACGCCGCGATGCCCGTTTATGTTATCGCGGGGTAACCAGCGGGCTGACTTCGGAAGCCCACGAAGTCTCGCGATGCTGCGTTCGGGAACGCTCCCTGTGAAAATATAAAAAACGTGCTGAACTAAAGTTTGGCGTTCCCAGGCGTTCACAACGCCTTCCCAAGACTTTCCCAAGAATCTTTTCTCTGTGTTCTCTGTGCCCTCCGTGCGAACCCGTTTTTTTATCTTCGGAATTAACGAAAAGGGTATCGCGCCGTCGCGAAAAGAAGGAGCGCTTACGCCGCGATGCCCTCGCACAAAAGCGTATCGCGCCGTCGCAAAAAGAAGAGACGCTTACGCCGCGATGCCCGTTTGTGTTATCGCGGGGTAACTAACGGGGCCCCGCGATGCTGCGCACGGGAACGCTCCCTGTGAAAATATAAAAAACGTGCTGAACTAAAGTTTGGCGTTCCCAGGCGTTCACAACGCCTTCCCAAGACTTTCCCAAGAATCTTTTCTCTGTGCCCTCCGTGCGAACCCGTTTTTTTTATCTTTGGAACGTATGAAAGGGGTATCGCGCCGTCGCAAAAAGAAGAGACGCTTACGCCGCGATGATTACACGGACTAAAAACTGTGCGATCGATTCTGGTCTTGTTTCTTGATTACACCCCAAAGCTTGATCCACACAAGTCCCTTAATCCACGGTTTTTTCGGTGAACATAAGCTCGAATCGGCTTCCTTCGTTCAAATGGCTTTTGACCGATAACTGGGCTCCGATAAGTAAGGCGTATTCCTTAGCGATCGCCAGGCCCATTCCCGAACCCGAACCCGCTGGCCGGCTCCCTTCGACCTTGTAGAAGCGTTCGAAGATCCGTTTTTGTTCGGATTCTTCGATTCCGATCCCGGTGTCTTCCACGAAAAAAAGGTTAGTTTTCCCTCGTCTGATCATTCCGATCAAAATTTCTCCGCCCTCAGGCGTGAACTTCAGGGCGTTGTTGACGATATTTCCGAGAATGAGGCGCAAGGGTTCGCTCGCAGTATGGCATTGAGACTTGGGGTCGGCTTTAACGCGCACGCGTAAGGCTTTTTGTTCGATGAGCGCGCGGTTCTCATCTACTATGGATGTGAGGAAGGGCTCTACGGTGATTTCTTCCATTTTTAAGGATCCTGCGAGGCCTCCGCTTTTTGCGAGCTGGACGAGTTGGTCCACTAGACCTTGCATTTTCCGAACAGATAGGTCCATATACCCAAGTTTTTCGAGCGCGCCTTGTTCGAGACCTTCTGTAGGGATCAGATCCAGCGAAGCCCTCATAACCGACAGCGGGGTCTTGAACTCGTGAGAGGCATCGCTTGTGAACTGCTTGAGCTGTTCATAACTCGATCGTAAGGGTTTTAAGACGTAAGCAGAAAGAACATTACTCAACAGCCAGGAGCCTGTGACGATGACCGCAAATAGCAGCCCCAATAGGTTAACTAACCCGCGAAGATCACGGGAGATCCCGTTGATGTTTTTTCCGATACGAACGAAAGCGACGGGTATCCCGCGTGGGTTTTTCAGGATTCTGGTAAAGAAGCGAAAGTCGTTTTCGTTCGAGAAGCCCTCTCGAAACGAGGGCGGATCGGGAACATCGATGCCGATATCGTAAATTTTCTTCCCTTCGAGGTCGAAGATTTGGAGAACTTCTTCCACCGAAAGGTAGAGTGAGGGGCGGCTTTCTCCTAGTGTGAGCAACCTCTCCCTGATCAAAGCCGGAAGGTTCAGAATACGCTTTTCCACTTCCGTCGAGAGCTGTCGAAGCTCGTGGTCAAATTGCGCGGTGTAGATGTTTAGAAAGGAGACGTAGACGATGATCGAAGCCACGAAGAAGAGGGCCGAGATCGTTAGGGTAAAGATGAGGTTCCACTTCAACCGCGCCCTTCTGAATAGGGCGGTATCACTCGCAGTCGCAAACATAGCCTTCGCCCCGAACGGTTCTGATCAACGACCTCCGATGCTTTTGATCGAGCTTTTTCCGCAGGTTTTTCATATGGCTTCGGATCACATCGGACCACAAAGACTCTTCGTCGCCCCACAACCGTTCTTCTAAGGTTTCTTTCGTAACGACCTCTCCGCGGTGATACAGGAGGTATTCCAAGATTTGGTACTCTTTTTTCGTCAAGTCGATAAGGCGGTCGCCGCGTCTGACTGTTTTCTTGATGGTATCGACCTCCAAATCCGCGCATCGCAACAGTCCCCCTTCGTTTCGGGTCTTGACGCTTCTTCGGATCAACGCTTGAACGCGCGCGACCAGCTCGCGAATATCGAACGGCTTCGCGAGATAATCGTCCGCGCCGGTATTCAATCCGCGTACCCGATCTTCCACTTGGGATAAGGCCGTCAATAGCAAAACGGGGGTTTGCACCCCCGTTTTGCGCGCTTCATCGAGGACCTCCCAACCTGACCGTTTCGGAAGCAGGATATCCAATATGATCGCGTCGTAAGTGTAGTTATGGATTCTGAACAGCGCTTCCTCTCCATCGAAAGCCGTTTCGACGGTGAAAAGCTGATGGACGAGCGCCTCGTAAATCAAGCGCGATAGGGTTCTTTCGTCTTCCACTAACAGGACTTTCAACGGTCTCCCCTTTCGGTCGGGCAGCACCCCAATCGTGTGAGCGAGGCTATTTTACAGCGATGAAGCGCTCCAACAAATCGATTCCCCAATCGGTTAAGAAAACCTTCGACAACTGATTCAGCGCCTGAGGGCACTGCGCGCTCATACGCGGTTGCGCTACGAAGCTTCGTAACTGTTGCTTCGCGCCTTGCCTCAACTGATCTTGACGTGGAACGGGCACTCGCTTATTCTGGTTTTGGCCCCGTGTTTGACTAGGCGGGTTGACCGAACGATTCCCTGGGCCAAAACCTCCTCCGAACCCGTTGAAGAGCCGAGAAAGCTTATCTCCTTGCGCGTAGGTGAAAATATCTTTCACCGTGTTCACGTACTGGGTGAGGAGAACCGCAGGGTTTTCCGGGGCTTTTCGTTCGGACATAAAGGCTTTAACCCCTTCAAGGTTACGGGCTACCAGCAAATCCAGCAACTCTTGTCGTTGTTTTTCTGCCGCTTCCTTCAACCCGCCGAGTTTGGTCCGCGCGTCCTTGGCTGCCGCAAGGATCTTGCTCAACTGTTCGTTCGTCAGCTCCAGTTCATTGATGACCTTGGCCAACGTCAATTGGGCTAGGTATTCCGCGTTTTCAGCCACACCCTGCGCACGCGCTCTCATTTGTCCTGCCATAACAGGCATATTCGCCCCGAACACAATACAACCGAGTAGGATAGAGATGACTAAAAACGATACACTTCTTCTTTTCATACGATCGCCTCCTTTTTCTGCGGGGAGTATACCTGACGCACCGTGAAGAAACCGTGGATTTTTTATCGTCTTGATGCCCTCCCCGGTCACCTTCGTCTCCCTGGGAGACGAAAAGACAGCAGGGTTATCGGGCGTTTAGAGTGATTGACAATCTGTCATTTTTTCTGTATGATATATTATCACAGACGAAGAATATTTTTATTGGAGGTGAGCTCTGTCAGGGATTTAGGGGTCGCTCATTCCGTACTTATCGCGGCGATGCATTCCTACTAAACACTGATACGGTATCAATATGAAGAAAAAGATGGTCTCTTTGCAAGAATTCTCGGAAAAAATACCTTCTGGCGCCACCCTGTTGATCGGCGGCTTTTTGGGAGACGGCACACCGGATTTGCTGATCGACGAGATATTGAAGACTGACAAAGGTGATTTCACGGTGATAGCGAATGACACGGCCTTTCCCAACCAAGGAATCGGAAAGTTAATCACTCAAAAGCGGGTCAAGAAAGCGATCGTATCCCATATCGGCACGAACCCGGACACACAAAAGCAGATGATCGAGGGTTCCTTGGTTGTAGAACTGGTACCCCAAGGCACATTAGCCGAAAGAATCCGGGCGGGCGGGTTTGGATTGGGCGGCATCCTCACGCCAACGGGATTGGGCACGATCGTAGAGAACGGAAAGTCGAAGATCCAAATAGGCGGGAGGGAGTATCTCATAGAAAGCGCGATAAAGGCGGATTTCGCCCTTCTCAAGGCCAAAAAGGCTGATTGGTACGGCAATCTCACGTTCGCGTACACCGCAAGGAATTTTAATACCTTTATGGCTTTCGCCGGCGACTGTACGATCGCCGAAATCGACGAATTGGTACCCATCGGCGGGTTGAATCCGGAAGACGTGGTGGTACCGCACGCGGTAGTGCACTTTCTGGTAAGGAGGAGCCGATCATGATAGCGGAAGAAAAAGCCAAAGGGTATATCGCCCGCCGGGTCGCGAAAGAGTTTGAGGATGGAGACGTCGTCAATTTGGGGATTGGCATCCCAACCTTGGTGGCGAACTACATTCCATCAGGGATACAGATTTTTCTGCACACGGAGAACGGTCTGTTGGGAATGGGGCCGAATCCGTCGGCAGGATATGAACACCCGAACCTTCGCAATGCGGGGAGTTCGAGCGTGAGTTTTCTGCCCGGGAGCGCCATATTCGACTCCGCCGTTTCCTTCGGCCTGATTCGGGGCGGCCACTTGGACGCCACGGTTTTGGGCGCGCTAGAAGTCGACGAAAAAGGGCTTCTGGCCAATTGGATGGTGCCGGGTAAGATGATCCCCGGTATGGGCGGGGCGATGGACCTCGTGACGGGCGCCCGACGGGTGATCGTTGCGATGACGCACGTCAACAAAAACGGCTCACCAAAGATCGTGAAGTCGTGTATGCTGCCCCTCACCTCCATTAGGAAAGTCGATCTGATCGTGACCGAGTATGCGGTCTTTAAAGTTTCGGAAACAGGCTTGGTGCTCACCGAGTATTCTGAAGAGAGTTCAGTGGAAGAGATCAAAGGCTTGACAGCAGCCCATTTTGAGATTGACCCTCAATTGAAGGTCATCGAACGATAATACGCGTTCTAGGAATCGCGTTTCCAAGGGCGCAAGAGAGGTTGTATTTATTGAAGCTTTCAAAATATCTCTTTGTTTTAGCTTGCTTTTTAGCCGCGTTTGGTCTGACGGTATTTCACGTTTTATTGGCGCGCGATAGAGAGTGGGAGCTGTCGCGCGCTCATCAAGAGCTGAAGCAGCAAGCTTCCATCGTTGAACAGCACTTGCTCGATAAGACTTCCAATATTGATAGCCTACTCAACTATATACGTAAAGAGGTTGCAGAAGAAAGGGACGTTGCAACGTTACGAGCGCTGCTGATCAACTTGGCGGCCCTGAATGCCGATTATGTCGATCTAATAGCGGTCACGAATCGAGAAGGTGATTTGTTCACTTCAAGTCAGATTCCTTTTAAGGAGCAGAATATCTCAGACCGTTCCTATTTCTCCTTTCACCAGAACAATGGTTTTCGAGAGATGCTGATCTCCCATCCGCTTTTGGGAAGGGCTATAGAAAAGATGTACATTCCAATGAGTTTACGGCTCCAAGACGACCGAAGCGGTTTTACAGGCATCGCGCTCTGCGCGGTAAAACCCGAGCACTTTCAAACTTTCTTCTCTTCGGTCTTGAGTGATACCGATCTGGTTATGATACTGGCATTGGAGTGTGGGGACGTTTTAGCCTCATCAGGGGTAAAAGATGAGTCAAATATCCAACTTTTTAATAACCGGGTATTTCAGGAAATTGTCAAAGGGCGGGACTTAGGAAAAGAAGGCGTTAGGTTTTTAGAGGAAAAACGCCGGATGGTCGTGGGGACAAAAATCGGATCCTATCCTCTGTATTTTATGATCGCGAAAGAGGAGAGCGTGATTTTATCTAAGCACTATTCTCGCGCTCTTCTAGTCGGAGGGTTCGCGAGCGGTCTATTTACGGCGCTTTTCCTCTTTCACTGGGCCGTCTTTTGGGTTCTCAAAAAGGAGTCCGAAAAAACCCACACTCTTAGGAAAGGGGCTTCCGAAAACCTCTTGTTTTTTTCGGCGATTCCCGAAGGCGCTTGGGATTGGAGAGTGAGAGAGGAAAAGATCGTCGTGAACGATGCCTTTTATAAGTTGCTAGGGTACGAGGGGGTTCAAACGATATCCAATCTACAAGAATGGTTGGCTTTGATCCACCCGGAAGATGTGCCGCTCGTAGAAAGAGCGTTTCAAAGACATTATGAGTTGAAGCAGCCCTTTTCCTTAGAATTCCGTGTGAAAGCGCGCTCGGGAGATTGGCGATGGACCGCTTCAAAAGGGATACTCGTGGAGAGCGATGACGACGGTAATCCCGTTCGTATGATCGGAATCCTATCCGACGCGCAACCGGTGAAAGAGCTGGACGCTCTGGTGGATAAACAAAGAGAGGAGCTGATTCATACTGAGTCTCGACTTGCGAAGTTGATTCACGCGGACGAGGACCGAGAACTCTTCCTCGAAATCTTGCTGCAAGGACTGCGGGCTCTACAGGAACCGAATTCTCTCTCGGGTGTGGTATCGAAACTCTTGAATCTGTGTCGAGAGTTAGTGGACGCGAAGGACGGCTACGTGGCTTTCCTCAACCCCAATAAAGAAACGCAGCAGATTATGGCACTGCAGGCCGGGATCAATCCGACGCACATCTTGACTTTCCCGGTTTTCGTAAGTGAACTGGAAAGTTCGGTATACAAAGGAAAACGCGTTCGTTACGAGAACAATGTAGAAATTGGATGGATCCGAGAACCAGGGAATCCCCCGATTTTTTTAGAAAACATCATCATCTCCCCGATTTTTTCCAATGGAGAGGTAATCGGTTTACTGGCGCTTGCAAATCGTATAGGTGGATTCAAATCGTTGGGTTCGACTTTTTTGGATACCTTTTCTCTTCTCATTTCTACCGCAATGAGAATCAACCGCAAGGGAGAAGAATTACCATCCTCTTCTGAACGGTCGGGGGAAATGGAGCGGTTGCTGAGTTCGGGAATAGAAGCCGCACCACTAGGCCCTATGGTTTTAACTGATTTGATCAAAGAAGCCGTGGGCGATTTGCGCGAAGCCGCGACGGGATCCGTATCTTTTCATTGCGATATTCATCCGGAGGTACCAGTTGTTTTGGAAGATGATACCGCTTCGGTTAAGCGCGTAGTCGGTCTTATCTTGAAAACCGTGACTAATCACCGAACCAAAGAGGAGATCGTAGTCTCCGCTTACCCATCGCGCCCTCTCGAAAAAGAAGACTCAAATATCCGTTGGATTGATATTGTTGTCCAAGAAAGAGAGAACGAGTCGCAAACCAAAGGCTATTCTAGCGCAAATGGCGAAGCCGAGGTAGTGAAATCGGAATCAGAAAAAGACAAACGCCTCTTGGCCAAAGAGCTTCAACAGGCTCAAGAAGCGGCAAAGCAGGTTGGAGGCCGGGTAGAGTTACACGCAGAGAAAGGGCTCGGCATTGTTGTCACGCTTAAACTGCCTTTCAGGCTTTTTAAACACCCGCATCAGATTAAGGAAAGTCCGGAAACCACTCGCAATGGGGAAATTTCTGGCGTCACGATTCTGGTGGCTGAAGATGATCCGATCAATCGCCGAATCGTTAGAGCCCTATTAGAGCGTCGTGGTTGGCGTGTCATTGAGGTTGAAGATGGCGAACAGGCCGTGAATCAGTGGCGAACTCGGCAACCCGATTTGATCCTTATGGATATCCGTATGCCGAAAATAGACGGGTACGAAGCGACGAAGATGATCCGCGAGGAGGAGAAAACCAGAGGCGCGGGAACGGTCACGCCTATCGTAGCGTTAACCGCCTACGCGATGCAAGAAGATAGAGAGAAATGCGTCGCTTTGGGGATGAACGAGTACGTTTCAAAACCAATACAAAAAGAGGAACTCATAGCCAAAATACTTCAATTAATCGGCCGCTCCGAAGCCTGATACGAACAGGTCACCTCTTCCTTATCAAACCCTCGGGATGGCTCGTTCTTCGAGGCTATGGTTGAAACGATCTGGAGGTGTCTGTATGCAAAGCAAAAAACCGGTGGTATTGGGCTTGGTTGCGGCCGTGCTGCTTACCAGCGCCGTCTTTGGCGCGAATCCATCTAACCTGTACGGACGAGGGGCGAGGGCCACGAACGGCGTTGTCGCTGCCGCCAAGCCGGAGGCTTCGCAGGTCGGGGTTGACATTTTGAAAAAAGGCGGAAACGCCGTAGACGCAGCCATCGCTACCGCCTTCGCTTTAGGGGTATTGGAACCGAACGCATCCGGTCTTGGGGGTGGCGGTTTCATGATCATCAAATTAGTTGATATGGCTGAACCGGTGATCATCGATTTTCGAGAATGCGCTCCGTTGAGGGCGACTCCCGATATGTACAAATTCAACGCGCGAAACCAGGTGATCGGGAACGAAAATGCGATAGGCGGTAAGGCTTCGGGAATACCCGGTGAAGTAGCGGGGCTGCTTTTCGCCTTGGAGCGCTATGGGACGATGACACGAGCTGAAGTGATCGCCCCGGCCATCGAATGGGCGGAAAAGGGGATCCCCGTCTCCGCCAATTTGCGGCAAATTATGATGGACAACTATATGAAACTTTTAGAGTTCGACGCCACGGCGAAGATATACCTCAACGACGATCTCCCTTACGAGGTCGGCGAGACCCTATACCTCAAAGACCTGGCGCGTACCTTGCGAAAAATCGCCCAGGAGGGTGCCTCGGCGTTCTACACGGGGGAAATCGCCCGTCAAATCGTCGAAGAAGTCGGCAAGCGAGGTGGCCTATTTACTCTCGAGGACCTTGCGAGCTATGAGGTCAAGGTGAGAACTCCCGTGAAGGGAACCTATCGCGGATATCAGATCCTCTCAACCCCACCGGTCAGTTCTGGTGGCGCCCATCTGATCGAACTCCTCAACATTCTCGAGAATTACGACTTGTCTGCAATCGGCGCTAATACTCCTCTCTGGGCGCATCTGTGGTCGGAAGCGATGAAGCTGGTCTTCGCCGATTTGTCTAAGTATATGGCCGACACCGACTTCATCACGGTACCGCTGGAAGGGATAACCTCCAAAGCCTACGCGCGTGAGCGAGCCAAAGAAATCAGCTTGACCGGGCCGATGCCTACCGTCATAGCGGGAGATGCCTGGGCTAACCAAACAGGTAGCACGACCCATCTGTCCGTAGCGGACAAAGAAGGCAATATGGTCGCGATCACCAAGTCGATCAATTCTTTCTTCGGTTCCGGCGTTGTCATTCCTGGGACCGGCATTTTAATGAACAATCATATGGACGACTTCGACCTGAGACCGGGTTCGGCGAATTCTATCGAACCGAAAAAACGCCCGCTCAGCAGTATGTGCCCGACGCTCGTGATGACACCCGATGGCCGCCCGTTTATGGCGATCGGTTCACCCGGCGCCTTCCGTATCATCACCACCATCGCCCAAGTGATCAGCGGCGTGATCGACCACGGTATGGACATTAACACCGCCATCTTAGCTCCTCGGCTGTTCCGGACCCACTCCGGGCCGATGTCGGTGGAAGGTCGTATCTCTTTAGCCACTTATGAAGCCCTGCGCAAAATGGGACACGAATTGGACGTCCGCGGGGATTTCGATAATTTCTTCGGTGGCGTACAAGCGGTTCTGTACTTACACGATCAGAACGTTTTAGTCGGGGGGGCCGATCCAAGAAGGGATGGACAAGCGATAGGCTATTAACCTTAAGATCGCGGGGTAACCTTCAAGGCGTCAAAAAAAACCGGTCGATCACCGGGGGAATGTTCGTGCTCCATAGACGATTCCTTCTGTCCTGCCTGCGAGCGTGCTTGTAGTACGCGCGCATTACAAAAAAGCAAGCGCAACACGCTATGAGACCGTTTTTCGAAAAGAAAGAATAAAACGGGTCCAAGGAAATTCGGTACGCCATATCGCGTTGTTAAGAGGTCGACGAATGACCACGGGAGGGGGCAAGTACCTGCACCCCGTATCTACGGAGACGCCCACTCTGTGCCGATCCCTCAGGTTCCGAACGCGTATATAAGCATTTTGGGATTCGAAATTTGATACTTTACCGCGGCTTTTGGTATCACTGTGACACGCACGCAGAGGATGGGTTCTTAAAAAAAGCGGACGATAATCCGTCCGCCAAGAGAAGAAACGTTGTTTCTAGGGATTTTTATGCTTGCACGGATGAACGCATCCGGGAAAGCTCAAGTTTCAGACTATCTACCAGTTTTATGGTGGAGGCGCAACGCTTGTCGTAGTTTTCCTGTGTCTTGGCGATGGCGTAATGGACTGTGGAATGAGTTTTTTCGAACCATTTGGACAATTCCAACACGGGGATGCGCATTTGTTTATGGGCGACGTAGATCGCGACCTTTCTAGCTTCGGACACCTCTTTTTTCCGTGAATCGGAGGTGAGATCGGCCTTAGTGAAGCCGAAAGCCTTTTCCACGATAGAAAAATACCGCTCGCGCTCGCTTAAACGGATGATCTGGGCGTCCGCGCCGGAAAGGGCGGCCCGATCCTCTTCTAGAACCTCCTTCAAGGTGTGTATATCGATGCTCTTCCCTTGTAGTTGGTTCATCATGATCAGTTTGACGATCGTGCCATAGACCTTCCGTATGTTGTCTTTGATCGCGTGGGCCAGGTAAGAGACGACCGAAGGAGACATCGTGATCTTTTCGCGTTTTGATATCTTCTCGATGATGCGTTTGCGGGTTTCTATATCCGGCGCGTTCAATTCGACGACCAAACCCATCTGGAAGCGAGATATCAACCTTTCGTGGAAGGTGCCTAGGTCTTTCGGCGTTCGGTCGCTGCAGAAGGCGATCTGTTTGTTCGCATCGAACAAGAGATTGAAGGTGTGAAACAGTTCGTTTTGGATCCCCATTTTACCGATCAAAAACTGTATGTCGTCGATGAGGAGAATGTCGATCGAGTGCCTGTACTTATTCCGGAACTGTTCTATTCTGTCTTGTTTGATCGATTGGACGAGCTCGTTCATAAACTGCTCGGAACTCAGGTACATCACTTTTTTTTCCGGAAACTGCGAACGGACTTCGTGTCCGATGGCTTGAAGCAAATGGGTTTTGCCCAGCCCAACGTCTCCGAAGATGAATAGCGGATTATACCGACCAGGCGCTGCCGAGACGGATTTCGCGCTCTGGAAGGCCAAAAGGTTCCCGCCTCCCGCTATGAAGTCTTCGAAGGTGTATTGATTGTTGAGAGAGCAGATTTCCAGCGGCTTTTTTCCGGTGAATCGGGTGGGAGTCGATTTCACTTCCCCGTTTTCCGGTTCATCGGTGAGTAGCGCGTCTCTAAGCTCAAAAGAGAATGCCGGGCCAAAGAAGGATTTGACGGCGCTGGACAGGACCTTGCCATAGCGTGTAAGGATCCAATCCTTGACGAAAAGGTTGGCGGTCTGTAATACCACGAGGTTTTTATCTGTCAAGATCTCCAAAAGCTCTAGCGATTTGAACCACAAATCCCAGTGTTTTTTATCGACGTTAGAACGGAGATAGGCGAAAAAATCAGTCGGTGCGGATTCGATCTGTGTGTTCCTATTTTGATTCTCCATAAGAACCCCCGATGAGGAAAAGAGTGGAGGTGTTGACCCTACCGGACTATCATACCAATCGAGGGGCGTGAGAACAAGGGTCTATTTGTAAAAGACGGGGGTAAAAAATCCCAAAACAGGAATTTTTACTCCTTCCTCTTGACATCCTACGCAAAAAATCGATATAATCAAGCGAAATTTTTGGGAAACCTGAAGGAGGACGCGAAATATGAAAAGGACATATCAACCTTCCAGAGCAAAAAGGAAGAGAACGCACGGGTTCTTGGTCCGTATGCGTACCACTAATGGTCGAAAGGTGATCGCAAACCGCAGACGATCCGGTAGGAAGCGCCTGGCCGTTTGATCCCGGGCAGTTTTTGAAGAAACACGCCTTTCCAAAAACGCAGCGCCTATCGAAAGACTCCGAGTTCGTTCAGGTTCTTCGCCGCGGGAAGTCGATCGAAACCCCCTATTTTGTTCTTCTGTATTTGGAAAACCCTTATGGAAACGACAGAATAGGGATTTCGGTCAAGAAAAAGTTTGGTAACGCGGTTAAGCGAAATCGTTTGAAACGATGGGTCAGAGAGGTTTTTCGGACACGCGGAAGAAGAGGAAAGGAGACTGGCGGCGCGCATTTTGACATGATCATACTACCGAGGAAGAAGTTGTCCTCGAGATTCGAGGAGATGACGTTTGGGGAAATTGCCAAACCGATATTGGAGTGTTTTGAGAAGGTTGATAGGATTGCCCGCGCAAGGGATGACGCAGCTCATCCGATTCTATCAGAATAACATTTCTCCGTTAAAACCTTCATGTTGTCGTTTTTACCCCACTTGCTCGCATTACGCCTTGGCAGTTTACGAGCGTTTCGGCTTCCTGAGAGGGTCGTATCTTGCTTTGAAGCGGCTGTCGAAATGTCATCCGCTCCATTCTTTTGGCGTGGATTTACCACCGGAGCGCCTATCTCTTTTTGAGAAAAAAAGATAATACGGTATGCAAATGATTCTCCCAGGAGGAAACAGGATGAAACGTGCTTTTGCAATCGCCATCTTATTCTTTGTCTTTGCCTTGACCGCCTTTTCCAAAAATGAGTTTTCGCTCGTCTACGTGGACGGGTTTCTACGGATACAAACCCGGATCTCGCAGCTTACCTTCAATACCCGGGAAGGGGCTTTGAACGAGATGGCGCTGACGATGGAGTCGTACAACAAAATATACGGGTATGGCGAGGATGGATTCGACCTTTTTCTGAACGGGAAGAAGATCACGCCGGACGGAGTGTCCATCAATGGGCGAGATGCGGCTTCGTTCGCGGAAAGAACCGTGAGCTTGGAAGAAAACGAAGGCGTGGTTATCGATTTCCATTACGGCAATATGATCAAGCGCGTTACCGTGCCCTACGGCCCGTACTATGAAATGTCCATAGAGCTTCTCGGGGAGATCCCCGAGGGGCTGACCCTTTCGCTGCCAAGACTTGCGGACTTTAATCCGAACGATAACACGGACCGGGTCAACGAAACCGGAAAGGTGTTCACCTCTTATTATCAAAGAACCGTCGCGCTCGCGGTATGGGCGATAGAGAGAGGGCGCACAGCCTTCCGTCTCGATGGGTCGAAGCACGCCAACGAGCTCCCGATCGCCTACGACGGTGTAAAAATCAAGGGATACGTCGGGCCGGCAAAGAAGATGACTTTCCTCCAGACGGTCTTTCCGGAGGAGTATGTTTGGTTGTCGCGAATCGTGAACAGCTATCCGAAAGCCTCTTCTTGGTACGATCCGCTTTTCTATCTGTTGGTTTATCTTATGGACTGGTTGTACTACCTCACAAAGAATTACGGCTGGGCTCTGATCCTTTACACCATCATTGTCCGGATGGCGCTCTTCCCACTCGCTTACTCCCAGACGAAATCTATGATCACGCGGAAGAAGCTCGAAAAAAACGCGGAATACATCAAGATCATGAAAATACAGGACAATCAAAAGAAGCAGAAAGAGCTGATGGATTTTTACAAAAAGAACAAGGCCAGTCCCGCCGCTGGTTGTCTGCCCGCCCTCTTGCAGCTCCCGATTTTTTTACTACTCTACGCCGTTATCCGTTACGAAAGCGAGCTCTTCGCGTTCGGCCCCACGTTTTTCTTTTGGAGAGACCTATCGATAGGCGGGTTTAAAGAAAATATCTTGATCGTGATAATTTCCTTCGTGATCAATTTTTTCAACACCCTCATCACCAGCTCGGATACCAAACAGGCGAAACAGGGCTTGCTGATGGCGGGCGTTTTTCCCTTCCTGTTCATTACGCTGGCCACCGGTTTGCAGATATACTGGGTCACGCAGAGCGTTATCCAGTGGGCCATCACGTTCTGGATGTTCAAGAGAAGCGACACTCAAGGCATTACGATAAGGGAGTTTTTACTCAGCTTCAAAAAGTGACAGGTGATAGAGTTGAAAGAGTTCGTGGTATCGGCAAAGACTGTAGAAGAAGCGGTGGACTCTGTCAAGAGAGAGAATGGATTTCGAGAAGGAGAATTTGAGTATCGAGTAGAAGACCCTGGCTCCAGAGGGTTTCTGAAAATAGGGTCGAGGAACGCTTCGATCTCGGTTATCGTCCGAACCGAATACTACGTCCGGAAGGTCAAAGAGTTTATAGAGACCGTCCTATCCTTCTCCAAGTATGCGCCGCAGTCGTTGGCGGTTAAGGCCGAACACCGGGATGCGAAAATCTTCGTCCATCTCGACGGGGCGCATTTGGGGCGGATGATCGGAAAACACGGTAAAACGATCAGCGCCCTGCAGCATCTGGCGACCATCTTTATCAATCGGATCACCGACACGAAAATGACGGTGTTGATCGACGTCGGCGACTACAAGGACAGACGGAAAGAGCTGATAAAAAGGATCGCGCGAAATAAAGCCCTCACGGTGATACAAACGGGCAAAAGCGTGCAACTGGATCCGATGTTTGCCTTTGAACGACGTATCGTCCACGAGACGATCAAGTCGATATCTGGGGTGCAGAGTTTTTCAAAAGGCCTGGAACCGTATCGTTACGTCGTGATAGAACCCGAAAAGAAAGGGAGACGGAAGCATAGGACGTCACCAAAAGGAGGTGTCATAGACTTTGAAGATCATCGTTCGCAAGCCGGATGAGGTTCCCGTCGTGCGGTATGACAACCCGGAAAAAGCGTGGAAAGTCACCAAAAGAGTGATGGTCGGAGAAAAAGAGGGAGCGCGTCATTTCGTGACGCGGGTTTTCACCATCGAACCCGGCGGATACACCCCGAAACACACCCATCCTTGGGAGCACGAAATCTTGGTCATAAAAGGAAAGGGAACGGTATTTACCGAGGAAGGCGACCGAGAAGTGGAGCCGGGTACCGCGTTGTTTGTCCCTCCCGGGTCCGTGCATCAACTCTCCAACCGTTCGGACGAGAACTTCGTCTTCGCCTGCGTGGTTCCTATGGAAGGAGAAACCTAGCCCCCGCGCTCTAGAACAAGGGGTCCGTTTTCATGGTAGAATACCTCAAAATTTATATCTATTAGAAGAGGTGGTTGTGTTGACCAAGAATGAAGTCTTTGGACAGATTAAAAAGATTATCGTCGAGAAGTTTAATCTCGAAGAAGAGGAGATCAAACTGGGCTCTTCTTTCGTGGAGGATTTAGGGGCGGACTCGTTGGACCTCGTTGATCTGGTGATGGCCTTAGAAGACGAATTTGGCATCAAAATCGAAGAAAACGACACCGATACGTTGAAATGTATAGAAGACGTAGTCAATTTCATCTACGAAAAGCTGGGTGGCGCGGCCGACGAGGAGGACGTCACCGAGGATGTGGATGAGGACTCCGATGAAAAGGTCAATGTCGACGAATTAGATGAATAAACGCTTAAGGAGAGGGCGGCCGTCCCGATGCAGCGACGACATCGTTCCAGAAAAGGCTTTTCGTTATTGCTGGAACTTTTGCTGGCAGCCGCCCTTTCTTTTTTTTGTTTCACCCTCCTATGCAGCTGGTTTGAACGAAACGCGCGGATAGAGAACACCCGTAAACGTATACGTGAGGCGCGAGATACGTTCCTCTTTCAATACGCCCTCCTCGAAAACGGGTATTCGGCTTCAGAAAAAGAACCGGTACGACGGTACGCCTTAGGACAGGAGACCGTTATCGAAATATACGAGATCTCGCTTCCAGAACTCAACCGATCTATAGAATGCGGGATAATCATCCAAAAAGAGTCAGGTGAATGATGGACACAACCCCATTGGAAGTTCTAAAAGAATCCATATTTCATCTTTTGCGGGCCGGCCACGACCTCCCGGCAGGCGATCCTGTGCCCTTTCGGATAGGCCCCTCTCCCGAACGGAAGTTCGGCCATTTTTCCACCAACGTGGCAATGGCCTACGCGAAGGTATTGAAAACTCCTCCTCGGCAGATCGCCCTCTCACTGGTCAAGGGGTTGGAAGCCCTTCCCGATATCGAGAGCGTCTCAATAGAAGGTGCCGGTTTCATCAATATGCTCCTCAAACCCTCGTATTTTCAAGAGAGGGTCCTCCGAATCCTACAAGGAGAATACACTGCCAACTTTTCGTTATTCCCGCCGGACCCGATTCAAATCGAGTTTGTCAGCGCGAACCCGACTGGCCCCTTAACGATCGGTCACGGTCGACAAGCCGTTCTGGGCGACGTTCTGTCTTCGGTATTCCAAAAGGCCGGCGCGGCACTCACGAGAGAATACTACTTCAACGACGCGGGAAAACAGATGAAACTGCTCTCACGCTCGTTATGGGTTCGGTACAACCGGCTCTGTGGAAGCGAATACGAGATCCCGGAAGGAGGTTATCACGGCGAATACCTATCCGGTATCGCCGAAGGTTTGTATCGAGAGAAGGGCGACGCATATCGCGACCGATGGGACGATTCGATAGAGGCTCTCTTCACGGAAAGAGCGAAAAATGAGATATTTCAAATGATAAAACGGACGTTGGAGTCGATCGGCATCCGTTTCGATGTGTACTATACGGAAGGTTCCCTATTTCGAGACGGCACCGTAGATGAGGTCTTGCGGCAATTGAGGGACCGCGAGGCGCTGTATGAGAAAGATCAAGCGCTCTGGTTCAAAACGTCGGATTTCGAGGAAGACCAAGACAAAGTTTTAATACGTTCCGATGGCATGCCCACGTATTTCTTGACCGATATCGCCTACCATTACGCGAAGTACCGCCGGGGCTTTTCGAAGGTATACGATATCTGGGGCGCCGACCATCACGGACACATCGCTCGTATGAATGCGGCGATGAGGGCCTTGGGCATACCGGAGGGTTTTTTTAATGTCATTTTGCACCAGATGGTCTCTTTGCGCCAAAACGAAGAGATCGTCAAGATGTCCAAACGGTCCGCCCACTTCGTCTCGCTCGACGAATTGGTTCAGAAAGTCGGGAAGGACGCGGTCCGATACTTCTTCGCGATGGTGGACAAAGACAGTCAGTTCGAGTTCAACATCGATCTCGCGCTGAGCCGCTCGATGGACAATCCAGTTTACTATGTCCAATACGCGGTCGCTCGAATCCATTCGCTATTCGAAAACGCCCGGAATAAGGGGCTCCTTTTCGCTGAATTTCAAAACATAGACCAGCTGGACTCGGAAGATGAAACCTTCCTCATTCGGGATCTGTTGTTGTTTCCCGAGATCATACGAGAAATCTGCGCCACTCAACAAATCCATCGGTTAACCAACTACCTTTACGGATTGGCCTATGCCTTCCACAACTACTACACCGGCCACGTATTCGTGGACCTCAAACAACCGGAGCTATCCAATGCGCGGCTAAATCTCGCCTCCGCGTGTCAAAAGACGATAGCGGAAGGCCTGAAGCTTCTGGGAGTCAGCGCTCCGGAAAGAATGTGAAAATATGAAAAGTATTTTATTGCGCAACGACATTATCGCTGCGCAAGCCACGCCGTTCGGAGTTTCCGCGATAGCAGCCGTGCGGGTCAGTGGGAAAGACTGCCTACCCCTCGCGCTCGAGTTTTTCTCTCAGAAAACGGGAAGCGCTAGTCGGACCCTCGAGCCGGCTTCCCTTCGCCCTCGACGCCTTTATCACGGTTTCTGGAAGAACGCGGAGGGCCGGTGGGTGGACGAAGTTCAGATCGTGTTCTACCGGGCCCCTTTTTCTTTTACCGGAGAGGATATGGTCGAGATTTTTACGCACGGCGGGTTTCTCCCGGTGAAGATGGTTCTGAAGACTTTGTTTGAAAAGGGTGCCCGTCCTGCGGAGCCGGGCGAATTTTCTTTCCGGGCCTTCGTGAATAAAAAGATAGATCTCATCGGCGCTCAAACCATCAACGCGCTTATCCATACGGCCTCTCCTTCGATAGAGGAAGTGTTGGCCCGCCAGCTTTACGATCGGCAAGAGCAACCGATCTTTGATATTCGAGAACGCCTTCTCGGGTTGTCCGCTTCGCTGGAGGTGGCCTTCGACTATCCTGAAGACCACGATGCCGAGCATCCGGACAGAATCGCGCAGGCCGTCGCCAAAATCGCCCAGTCGCTGGAAGCCGTCATCGAGAAAGCTGAGATCGCCGAACGCTTGAATCAGGGGTTGAGCGTCGTCATCTGCGGCCGACCCAACGTGGGCAAATCGACGCTTCTAAACGCCCTGCTGGGAGAAGATAGAGCCATCGTGTCCGAGGTACCGGGGACAACTCGGGACTATCTCAGCGAGTCTTTCCTCTTTCAGGGTCTATACATCCGGTTGGTCGATACGGCCGGTTTGCGCGAAACGCGCGACACGATCGAAACACTCGGTATACGAAAGACTCTGGAGCTCATCGACCGAGCGGATTTGATCCTCTATCTGCTCGACCCGGAGGTCGACTCGAACGAGGAAGCGCCCGGGATGTGGGAAAGCCTGCGGAAAAAGCGGAAGATCATTCTGATCAACAAGCGGGATAAATATCCTGAAACCGATGAACTGGAATTGGCGAAGGCGTTGAAAGGAAAGATCGAAGCCTTAACCGACCCGAACGCCGGACCGGATCCGGTTTTCTCTATCTCGGCCTTGAACCGAACCGGCTTAAGCCCCCTTAAGGAGAGGATGAAGGGCATCCTTTCTGAGGTCTCGAGCGTAGAGGAGGGAACGATGTGGGTTCCCGCCTTTCAGATCGATCTTTTAAAACGGGCGCACACGATTCTATGGGAAGGAATGGCACGATTTCGAGAAACGGGGATGTATGAGACACTCGGGCAGGATCTGCGAGAGACCGTTGAGATCCTGGATGGGATCACCGGTCGCTCATTCAACGAAGATATCCTTCAAACGATTTTCAGCCAATTCTGCGTAGGGAAATAAAATGATCATCCGCAGCATAACGAACGAAGACCTTTTCAATTTCTACGAATGCCCTCGGCGTTTCTTTCTTATGAAAGAAAACGGGTTTTCTAGTATAGAAATGGACCAATCGATCAAGATGAGACATTTCGAAATCGCCCGGGGCTTTTTTGACGGGAAGCCGTACATAGACGCTGATTGGGATAGGCAGAAGACCCTCGAGGCCTTGCTTCGGCGAGAGAGCCTGTTGTTCCCGCTCCTCACAGGCCGACTCTACGAAATGGATGTGGAGATCAAGATGGGCGGGCTCCATTGGTGCGGTGACCAATACACCCTATTGCTGCCCTTTCTCTCACGGGAGATTTCGGACCGACACCGGACGACCGTCTTTTTGGCCCACTTGCTCCTCAAAGAGGTAGGGATTCCGATGGCCGAAGAGGCGCTGTTTTTGGGCCGGTCCAGAAACGAGCGTCTGAAGTTGAGCGAGAACGCGAAACCGAATTTTATTGCCTTTATGGAAAGAGGTTTCGAGAATATGGGAACGGTTTTTCCGGCGACTTCTAAAGCCTGTATTTCGTGCGTGTTTGGGAATCAATGCGGCGTGATCGTCCCAGAAAAGCGCGACTTGCCCTTGAAGGCCTTGTCCGGAGTGACTACCTCGACGCTCGGGGCTGCCGAACTTAACGGCATCCGTACGCTAGACGACCTGTTGAAAAAACCCCTGACACAGGACTTGATAGAAAAAATCAAAGGCATCGAGAAACTCAAACTCAAGGCATACGCCTTTATCAACGATCTGGTTTTGATCGCCAAAGGTTTCGAAGCGCCATCGGAGTGGGCGAGGGGAGAGGATCTGTACTTCGACATCGAGGCGGATGTCACCCCTTATCTCTTCGGATTTCGTACGCGGGACGACTATCTTCCCTTCTTGGTCAAGGAAGAGAGGTATTACGAACGCGTGACGCGGTCGATGTTGCGCTTTTTGAACTTGCGTGCGAGGAATGTGTATCATTTTTTCGAATATGAAAGAAAAGTGTTGGATCAGTTACAGCAAAAAACACAAATTTCGCTGGATCGAATCCAGCTCTGGGACGTTTATGATATACTTAGGCGGAACATGATCCTTCCTATCCAGCATTACTCCCTGAAGATGGTGGCAAAATGGTTGGGATATGAATGGAAAGTGAATCTGGAAGGACAAAAATCGATCCGACACTTTCGCCAATGGAAAGAGAAGAACGATCACGGGGTCTTGCGGGCCATTTTGCAGTACAATGAAAGCGATTGCCAAGCCACGGAGATCGTCAAGAGATGGCTAAGCGATCCGACCGCGTTCAATATACCGGTGCGGTACCTGTCGAAGGATGAAGAGCATGGAATTATTGTGGGAACTCAATGAAACGGATGCAGGGAGAAACCGGGGGGCCGATCGTTTGTCCGGCAAGAGTTTTTTTATTTTGGATATGGACGGGACGGTCTATTTGGATCACACTCCCTTACCGGGCGCCGTAGATTTCGTTCGTTGGCTGAAAGCCAATCAGAAGGAATTCGTGTTTCTGACGAACAATTCCTCGAAAAGCAGGGAGACCTACCACAAAAACCTATCCTATATGGGGTTCGAGGTCGAACGCCGGAATATATACACCTCCAATACCGCGACGATAGAGTATCTCGAAGACCATTTTCCTGGTAAGCGCGTCCTGTTGATGGGAACGTCCGACGCTGCCGAGGAGTACAAAAAACGGGGCGTTGATATCGCTCTACCCTTCGATCGATGTATGGACGCCACTTATGATGTGGCGGTTCTAGGATACGACACCGGATTATCTTACGAGAAATTAAAAAACTTTTGCCTGTGGGTAAGAAGGGGATTATTCTATATCAGCACCCACCCCGATATCAACTGTCCTTCTTTGGAGGGACCTTTGCCGGACAACGGAGCTATGATCGAGTTAATCCGCGCCTCTACGGGACGTAGTCCGGACTTGATTCTGGGAAAACCTCAGGCAGCGACGCTCCAGATACTCTTGCGTCAGTTTGGGAGAGAAAAGTCCGAGACCCTGATCATAGGCGATCGCCTTTACACGGACATCCGAATGGGCGCGCAAAACGGGGTTGATACGTTGTTGGTGCTTTCGGGAGAAACGAAAGAACAACCGAGCCAGAAGGGTGAAACCTCCGAAAGCGCGGAGTCAGCCTTCCCCACTTACGTGTCCCGATCGTTGTCGGATATCCTGGCGTTCGTCTCGAAGAGGGAGGTATAGAATGGTAAACACACTTAGAAAAGAATTCTCTAAGTTTTTGAGGGATTACTTTTCCGAAAGAAAAGACAAGATCGTGAACGACGAGACGATGGTGAGCGATTGGAAAATCGGTCACAAAGAGGTGAGAGACCTATTAAAAAGGATGGTCCTCGCCCTCGCGCTCGAGTCGGATGCCTACGATCGAGAAAAGATATCTGATGAGGGAGAGGCGGCCCTCAGTCCTATCCTTTTAGGGTTTGCCGAAATAGGCGAAGATAGTAAAGGGCGCCATCTTTACGTTTCCTTTGATACCTTGAAAAACCTGTTAAGGCGTGTATTTTCCAAACTCCCAACGCTTTTGAACGAAAATGAGACCTATCAAGCTTTCCAAGAGTTGACAGGGGAGAAGGAGATCGACCCCGGCCGCTTGAAAAAAGCCATATCGACCTATACGCCGCTGATTCGGTTCTTTGAAAACGATCGAGGAGGCGCAGCGACGCTCAATCTCTATCGGTTCTTCTACCCAGAGCGAGAGGCTTTCGTTTCGAAGACCCTTCTAGAAACAACCGCTCTCAAAACCTCCTTCTTGCGAGAAGAAAAGAGGGGACTGTTTTCCAAAAAAGAGCAATCGGGTGCGATCGATCCCAAAGGGATCATAGAGACCGCTTTTGCGCTCACTTTCTCGGAGATCGGCCGGTTGATCATCCCTCTTCAAGAACTCTACGCGCAGAAGGCGTTCCGTAGTTATTTCGAGGAGGACCGGCTGCCATCTTTTATCGAAAAGGAGCTGCCATCTTTTTACGCGCATCAACCGACCATCAAAAAGGGTGTTCTCAATCTCTTTCCAGAAAACTGGATCGACGTAGATAGTGTAGAGAGAGAACTCAAGCAAAAGATGGCAGAAGGAGCGGATCCTAACGGTTGGCTGAAACAGAGATACCCGTTTCTCAATAGGTCCGAGATCACGACCTTGATCGGCCTATTTGCATCACCCTCATCGTCGTTTAGCCCCGCGAGAGTGTCCAAACCTGAACTTTCAGAGAAGGCCTCTGCGGCGGGTGCGAAGGTACCGGTCGCGCTTCCGAAACTCCAACAGAAGAATACAGTGGCTGAAGACCAAGGGAAAGAAAAAAGCGGATCGACCTCCGTCGCGGCATCAGATACGGAACCAATCCAAACTCAGGTACCCTCATTCGGAATAGAAAAGACGGCTCAAATTGCAGAAGTCGAGCGGCCCGGACCACCGGTGTCCACTTCGAAACCGGAGGGGGTCTATGAAGCCGGCGATCGGAGCGCCGGGGCACGTGACGAAGGTATCGGCGACTTAATCCGCCACTTGGCGATAACCGATGGGATCGTTCCTAAAACGGAACCGAAGAGCGAAGCGCCACCTCAGTCTCAACGTCGGGCTGAAAACCGTGTTGAAATGCCGAAAATCGGAGACCGATTTCCGGACGGCCGAGAACAAATAGAGGAGGCCCCGCCCGGTCCACCCGTCGACGTGAGGTTCAGACCTGAGGAGTCGAAGGCTTCGCAAAAGTCCCAAAGTGTTGACGCGCTCCCGCTAGAGAGCACGGTAGACTCCCCCTCTCTCTTCAATGTGGAGCCAGACATCGAAGCGCTCGAAATCGTACGTGAACCTCAGACCGAAGACGACCATACTCGAAAGATCGACTTCGAGAGCCTCGAATCCGATATCGACGCGATCGATCGAACCGACTTCGTAGCGGACAACGATAGGGAAGAGGTCGAATACGATCCGGGCTCCGGAGAAGCGGAAAGCCTACCGGAAGAAGATTCCCCCTTCGCAATACCGTTTGAAACGAACCTTGTTCCTCCTTTGGATTTTTCAGTCGCCGAACTTCCGGAAGACGAGGCGGAGAAGACTAAAAAAGTCTCAGCGGAGGAAAAAAGCCTTTCGGGTCATCCGCCGAAGGAAACTGAAGAAACTCCGGCCAGTTTGCAGGGAAAGATCATCACCGTGTTAACTGATAACGAAGAATTGAACGCGAAGATCGGGCTACTCAGCGGAATGACCGGTTTTGAATTGCGCGACAGCCTCGCGTATTGGTCAGATATTGCCGTTTTCGACCGTGATTTCGAGTACCTGATACCGATTGCGAAAAATACCGGGATGAAGATCTACCTGATGCGCGATTTCCTGCGCCTATTGGGTCTATCCTAAAAATTAGGAGGAAGTAAGGTGAACATTTCACATCGGTTTTTCCTGTTCTTCGGGATCATTTTGGCGGTCCTGATCGGGGTATTCATATTGGTAATGAGCTCGAACACGCTGTTGAGAAATGAAACTGGAAAGATGTCCCAAACCCTGGATCTCAGCGTAGAGCAGATTGTTTTTAACAATTCACTAAACACGCTGGCGCGAAAAACATCAACCACTTTACGTCAAATCTCTTTGCTCGGTTACGCGGACCGTTTAGAAAACGTTCAGCGTGTGAAGGGCAATTTCGTAGACCAACTCAAAGATATACGGAATCAGGTGAGCGCTTTATCTCAAAACGCCGTCCTTTCGAAAGACCGCGGGCTTTTTTCTGTTCAGGAGGTCACCCAAGCCCTTTCGGACCTCGAACGCGAGTTTTCGTCGCTCATTGCTTTAAAAGAACGGGAGATCAAGGCGGTCGAACAGCTTCAAGCGTCCAATCGAGTAACTGCGGCTCTGGAAGCCGAGCGCTTGGAGGTATCGCAACGAATTTTCGAAGCGGAAAAAAACCGGGACGACGTTTTGGAAAGATTCCTTGCCGAATACGCTTCGATGACGGAAGAGTATGGTAGAAAACTGGCTAGCCCCGAGGTGATAGAGCAGATCAACGCCGAACTCGACGCCTCTTCGCTACGTCACTTCACCCTCTACGAGTTCGAAAGGCTTTGGGATCCAAAGTATATCTCAGGACTAAGGCAGCTACAACGGTTCAACCAGATGAAACTGCATATCCGAGATTTCATGTCTCTAGCCGTTCAGCGGGAAGACTTCTACGCGCTCTTGCAGGAAGATGTGTCGAAAATCTCGGCGGATGTGGATAGTCAGACGGCGATCGGGTATTTTATGATCAAGCTGTTGGAGGCGCTGACGGTCAAAAAATCTCTCTCTTTGTTTTCGGAAAAAGCGCAAGCCTATCTGTTGTTGCACCAAAACGCAGCGAAGGCTAACTTGGCTTACACCGATGCGTTGAAGGAATCGACCGCCTACCAGAACGAGGTTTTCGACTATGAGAGACAATCTCTCGAGCTCATCAACGCGGAACTATCGCCGATGATGGAGCGCTTGGACTCTATCCTATCCAAAAATGCGGACGACGCCCGGGCTGCGCTTCTGGACTTGACGAAAAGAACTCAAAATGACAACCAGGCCCTTTCAGAAAAGGTGAACTCTCAGATGCGGGTCATACTTCTGCTCACCTTGGGCGCGATCTTCGTGGTGATCTTAGTCCTGGCTTTTCTGTATTTAGGCGCGCTACGACCTGTCGCAAAGCTATCGAGCCTCTCACAGAAACTCTCGCAACTCGAGTTAGGAATCGTCTTCCCAGATAGGCATAGGAAGGATGAGATCGGAGTTCTGGAAAATTCTTTAAAAAAGATGGTGCAAACCATCCGGAACACCTTACAAAAAACGAAGTCAGTGTCAGACGATTTAGTGGGCGGTTCCGAAAAGGTCCTCGTTTCGGTCAAAAAGAACCGCGAAATCTCCGGCGAAATCAGGTCCAAAATCGAGGAGATCAACCGCGCGATCCAGGAATCCCAAGCCAACTTACAAGCCGTTTCTACCCATACGACCGAGTTGACGCGCGATAGCGAACGGTTGGTATCGGATGTGCAAGCGCTGATCGCCACCGTGAACCAGCGGGTCGAGGGGACAGAGAGAGAACAGCAGGCCATACTGGCGACGACGGCCAAAGCCGAAAGCATCGGTGAAGAGGTCGCCGGTAACATCTCGAGCATAGAGAATCTCAGATCGATCACCGGTGAGATCGAAACTTTCGTAGACAAGATCCTGAACATCGCCGAGCAGACCAACTTGCTCGCCCTAAACGCCGCGATCGAAGCGGCGCGAGCGGGTGACTCTGGGAGGGGGTTCGCGGTTGTCTCCGAGGAAGTAAAGAAGCTGGCGGAGGAGGCGAATACCACCTCCAAGGACATACGAGAAAAGCTAGCGACTATATCGGACATGATCGATCGCGTGGTCGATTCGTCCGCGTCCAGCAATGAAAAAGTGAGTTCGATGTTCGCAGAGACCGCGTCTATAGGCCGCGTGATCCAAGAGATGGTGACCTCCTTCAAGGATGCGACGGGTGCGATGGTTCAAACGTTACGTAGTATCGGTACCCAAAATGAACAGGTCATCAGCCTTTCCAAACAAGCGGACACCATCGTCGAACGGTTTAAGCAGCTTTTTATCCAAATCAACAGTATGAACGCCTCTTTTAACGACAGTTCAAAGGCGGTCGAAGAGTTTTCGGCCCTCTCTTTCCAACTGGTGGAGATGTCGAAGAACCTTTCCGAAAGCGTACGGGTCTTCAAGTTCTGATACGCCGGTAGGAGATTAGGGTGCGGGATTGAAAAAAGCCACGATTATCGCCGGTATCGTCGTCGTTTTGCTAGTCTTTTTAACCGTCGTTTTTCAGAATCGTCGTATCACACTCACCGTGACGACGCACCCTTTCGTTAAAACGGAGGAGCTGCTGCTCGCCGGCTTCCCCTACCCGATCGTTCCAATCTATAGCGCGAAAGACGATTTCTTGACGGAGGTCCCCAAAAAGACCTTCGAAAAAGTGTCGACCGGCGATCCTATAGCCGTGTTCGAAAAAATACAAGAGGATTTTAACTATCAGAAAGCGCAGGCGGACTACGCGCGGTCGCTTCTACAGGATGGCCTGGCCGTTCAAAAAGAAAAAGAGGTCGCGATGCAGCTCGCGCTAAACGAACTGAAAAACACGACGACGCTTAGCCCGATCAACGGCTACATCATACGTTCTTTCGCGATAGAGAATACTTTTGTGAACAAAGGGACCCTGCTGTTCGAGCTGATACCCGAGGACTTCGGCTTTTTGATACCGGTCGAAAAAGGGCTCCAGGAGCGACTAAAATCAATGGATGCGATCACATTGACCTTCCCACGATTGGGGTTGTCCGTGTCATTAACCGAGATGAATTACATCTATAGAGACAACCAATGGTGCCTTTCTGTCCCGGGTTCTCGGTTTAAGGGCCATATTCCCTTAAAAGAAGAGACTTGTACCCTCTATGTGTATTATCCGGCGAACGATTTGGCGTGGATTCCGGCGCGCTTTCTGGATTCCGGGAAGGTTCAACGAGAGGATGGCACGTGGATACCGGTCGAGGTCTTTCCGGTTCCGGATGAAGAAAGCGCGACGAACGATGGCTTAGTACTCGTCAAAGGATTGACTGACGGGATGAAAATAACAGGCAAGAGGTGAGTGCCATAGCGGTGATCGATATCTCCAAACTTATTCTGCACGCGTATCAGTTAAACGCCTCGGACGTCCATTTGAGCACCAACGAAAACCCGGTCTTTCGTATTTTCGGAGAGCTGAAGCGCCTGAAAGAGGTGGAACCCTTTTCTTCCAACGACCTGCAGAAGAGTCTCGAGATTTTATTCGGGCAGATAGGGTTTACGCCGCCTACCAATAAAAAGGAGGTAGACTTCTCTTTTGGCGTGAAAGACCTAATCCGGATTCGAGCGAACGTCTATTTTGAACGCCGCAACTACGCGGCCGCGTTTCGCATTATCACCAAAAAGATCCGGAAGCTGGCGGACTTGAACGTTCCGATCCTGCTGCGGGAATTAGCGGAGCGCGACCGTGGGATGATTTTGGTTTCGGGCCCAACCGGAAGCGGGAAGTCCACGACCATTGCGGCGATGATCGAGCACGTCAACGAATCGAAGCCTCTGCACATCCTCACGATCGAAGACCCCGTGGAGTACGTCTTCGAAAACAAAATGTCCATCATCCACCAAAGGGAACTCGGGTTGGATACCCTATCCTTCGCCGATGGGCTGAAGTACGCGTTACGGCAGGATCCTGACGTGATACTCGTCGGAGAAATGCGCGATCTGGATACGATGGAACTGGCGTTGACAGCGGCGGAGACCGGCCATTTGGTTTTAGCCACGATCCACACGAACTCTGCTCCAACGGCTCCGGAGCGAGTTATAGACGTTTTCCCCGCGCACCAGCAGAAACAGGTCGGCCTACAACTTGCCAACTCCTTGATCGCAGTCATCTATCAGCGATTGGTGCGCCAGGTGGGCGGAAAAGGATTTGCGCCGGTCTTGGAGATTATGATGGTGACGGACGCCATCCGCAATCTCATTAGAGAAGGCAAACTCCATCAGATAGAAAGTCTGATGGATACGGGTAAGAAATACGGCATGATCTCTTTCGATTACGCTTTGATCGATGCAGTTAAACAGAAGAAGATCTCGAAGGAAGACGCGTTTTTGTACTGTCGGAGCGTGGAAAAGATGACGAAAGAACTGGGTCCGTTGACCGAAGCGCTCCGGGAATAGGGGGCTTCGTCGTTTGTCCATAACCGTTTTTAACCCATTTAGTCCGACTTTCTTACAGGCTTTGACCCATACCGCCCCGATCCACGAAATCCCCGTGGATGTTCTGGCGTACGTCGGAGATGCCGTGTTTAACCTGCATTGCGTGTTGCTTTCGATTGGAGATGGCAGAAAAGAGGTGTCGAAAGCCAGTCTTGCCGCTTCTCTATGGAAAAGCGCCGAAGGCCAGAATCGCTTCCTACATTCCTTGATAGACGGCTTGAACGAAGAAGAGGCGGCGGTGGTCAAACGCGGACGGAACTCGAAAGGCGCCAAAAAACGCGGCAACGATCCCTCCTATCGCAACAGCACGGGCTTCGAGGCCCTGGTCGGGTACCTTCTTCTGTCCAAGCAAGAGACACGGCTCCAGGAGATATTGGATGCGCTCACCCGTTTCTGTTCCGAATCGATCCCGATTCCTTGAATAAACGATCCGAGAGGTCGATAAAGAGGAGGTAGTCCTGCTTGGAAAGATGGGTGAAGGAATGGATATTTCGAGAATACAGGTCAACCAGGCATTAAGGGAAGAAAGGCCGGGATCGACTGAGGGCGTGACCGGAAAGGTCCTTTCCCGTCAGAATAACACGCTTGAGATTTTAGTCGGAGATAACGTCGTGAAAGTGGAAGCGCGGGCCGCCGGGAAGATCGTGCCGGGAGACGTGGTGCAGGTTTTTTTCGGAGAGGACACCCTACGAACCGCCCGCCTAGGTCAAGAACGGCCAAACCCTGTGACTGCGAAGTTGATAGACGTCTTTTCCCTGTCTTTTCCTTTTCCTTTAGACGAGAATACGACGCGTATCGTCGAAGGTTTTTCTGACTCGGAGAAGATCGGGTTTTCGCGCCTGGTTAGCGAAATAAACCGAATAGTGGGCTCACTTCTACAGGAAACATTGGCTCAAGGCGCTCTGGAAACGGCCGAAGGGACTCGGGACTCCTTTTTTTCAGTCAATACCGACGAGCTGAGGTCCTCTATCGTGGAGCTCGCACTGCGCGTCAAAAATACGGGAAAGGCCTGGCAAGAATTACCGCAGAGAATAAAAGAAGAGATCGTGAAAGCGGCGTTGATCGATCCTTTATTAAAAAAAGCGGAGTTGAGAATAGGAGGCGCCATCGCCCCCTCGATAGCCGATAAGGCCGGTAAAGAGGTTTCGGCTTCCGATCCTCATCGTTCGGATGAGAAGCACGCTACCCCTCCCCCCGATCGACCGGGTTCTGAAACGCGCGCTGTGTCGGCTAAGTCAATCCCTTTTACACAAGACTCGACACCCGCATCGGAAACGGAAGGCGCTCCTGAAATAGCGCGTGAAGGCGTAGCGAAAGAATCGATTTTCGCGCGGCTGCGTCCCTCTTCGACGTTTTTGTCATCTTTAAGTGAACATAAGACGACTGCGGCCAGACAAGACCCCGATAGCGGCTTTCGCCCATCGGCGCCCTATCGCGTGGACCTACCCTCGAAGGCGATTTGGTCTTCTCCTCCGCTCGCAGAGCCGATTACGGTGACTCCGGGTTTGCATACGGCACCGGCGGAGGCCGACGAGGTAACGAAAACACAAGAATTGGCGTCACCAATACCGGACCTCAATGGTTCGATCGAGTCGAAAGTCGTTGACTCGAATAGACAAGAGATAGTGGGAAGCCCGTTGGTAGGGGATGACCAGGCGGACGCGCTCTTGGTCCGACTCGTGAAAGCTTTGAAAGAAGTTCTTTCGGAACCCACTCAGATGAGAGAATACTACGAACGCAAAGAGAAGCTGGCGGATAATACGCCGTTACGGATTCCGTCTCCCACCGGGCGAATCGCGCCAACGGTTTCGCCGAACACCTCAACCGAGAGCCTCGAGCCGCAGGACCCGAAAGCCGAGGAGTCACAAACCCCTACGAAAGTGCCGTCTCGGGCGTTCGCCGACGGGGCCGCTCCTCTCTCTCCTTTGGCGAGGAAGGTTTCGAATTTACTCGACGCGCGCGCGGCGGTGATCGGCAAGGAAGACCGTCAACTACTGGAAACGATTCTGAAAATACTGCAAAAACCCGAGGTCTCGAGCGAAGCGCCTACCGCCCCGGTTAAGGCTTTCGCGAAGGTTCTGACGGACCCTCCGGACCCGGGCTCTCTCTGGAGAAGGGTGATTTCACGCCCCGAGCTCTCCGCGTTATCCGAACGGATAACGCCCGAAGTCGGTTCGCGATGGACGCAGATGATCGTCTCGCTTTCACGAGAAACGTCGAAACTGGGGTTTTTCGGCGAACAAACTTTCCAAAGAAGCCTTTCCACCCTGTTTGAAAACCTAATCCGACCGGAAGTGGCTCATAGGCTTGCGGAGACGGGTACCCCTGTAGAAGTCATAGAACGGACTTTGAGGGACTTGAAGGAAGTCTTCTCTTCCATCGCGGAAAAGGAAAGGCCTATTGAACCGCGTTCGGAAGCGGCCGCTTCATCCGAAGCGCGAGACCCCGCGTCAACGCCTTCGCGGGCAAAGGAAGCGGAAGGGGAAAGCCGGCCGACTACGCTCCAAAGAGCCCCGTCGTCAGAAAGCGATCGGATCCAGGAGGGATTGAAGCGCCCTTCCGAAGGCTTAGAACGGGCCCCCCTTCAAACCTCTTCCACAGCTGAAGCGAAAGGCGTGAGCGTTGGGAGAGAAATGCCCCTGCCCGAGACGAAAGAGGGAAGACCGCTGCCCTTTCAACCCCTCGACCGGGTGCTCCATATAGGGAATAACGCGCAGTATGATATGATATACGCAGGTTTCTTCGATTTGAACGGCGGTGTTTTTCGCGTCGATCTGTTCCACAACCGGAAACCTACCGGCGGGTACCAAGCGGACGACTATTACCGGATCATCATAGAGGCGGAAACCGAGCGCCTCGGCACGGTCCTCGTCGACACCTTTTCCTCTAATGAACAACTGGATATCGTTTTGTACACGGAACCGCGACACGGGCCATTCCTGACGACCCATTCGCACAAACTGATTCGGCGTCTAAGAGAAGACGGTTTCTCCGTCAGGCTATTCCAGATCAAGTCCCTACAAGAAAAGGACAGAGTGATCGCTCAGAAAGCGAAGATGATATCCGGAACGGAAAGGGGTTTTTCGCGCTTTGCCTGACAACCGTTTAACGAAGAAAAAGCCTCCGGTCTATCAGACGCCCATAGATCAAGTCACGCGCGCCGTTGCCTTGCGGTTTGATGAACAAACGGATAGCGTTCCTCTGGTCATCGCGCAAGCCAAAGGAGAAATCGCCAAGCGTATCGTCGAGCTGGCTTTGGAGTATGATATCCCTATCTACAGCGATAGCGGGCTGGTCGAGCAACTGCTGGAGTTGGACTATTACTCCGCGATCCCGCCGCATTTGTATAAGGCGGTTGCTCAAGTGATCGTGTACGTTTACCAGTTAGGAGGTCAGAAGACGAAGAATGGAACCGATTTTTAAAACGATGGACGACTTCTACTCCTTTTTGTACGAGTCGCGTCCTCACCAGCAGATCAAGCTGGGACTCGAACGGATCTTCAAGTTGTCGAGGCAGCTGGGGCATCCGGAGAGAGCCTTCCGTTCCATACACGTTGCCGGAACGAATGGCAAAGGCTCTGTCACGCGGATGATCTCCGCTTTTCTCACCGATATGGGGTACACGGTCGGGGCGAATTATTCTCCTCATCTGGTGAACTTTAGCGAAAGGATCACCCTAAACGAGGAACCGGTCTCCGACGAGGATCTGTTGCGCGTCCTCAACGCCGTGTATCCGGCGATCGAGAGGATGGATCGCCTGGATCAGAAGATGAAACCCAGTTTTTTTGAGATTGTCACGCTCTTGGCCTTCGAGTACTTCAGAGAAAAGAAAGCGGATTTTGCTTCGATAGAGGTGGGAATGGGGGGACGGTTGGACGCCTCCAACATCCTTCGGCCCGAGGTTTGCGTAATCACCAGCATCGGGTTCGACCATATGAAATCCTTGGGAAACACCCTGGCGAAGATAGCGGGGGAAAAAGCCGGCATCATTAAGAAGAAGGTCCCGCTCGTTTGTGGCGCGATTTCAGCGGAAGCGGCCGCGACGATACGAAGCCGGGCGAAAAAGATGGAGAGTCCCGCTTTCTGTCTCGGTGAAGGCTATTCCTATTACCCCCGTCTCTGTGCGATCGATGACAACCGTTTTGACTATTTCGAACCGGGTTACGCGCTTAAAGACATTTCAGTGCGATTGAACGGTCGTCACCAGTTCTTGAACGGGGCGACGGCGATCTGCGCCTATCGGCGGCTCTGCGATCGGACCGGTATCCCCTATCGAGAGGAGACGGTACGATCGGTTTTACGGAAAATCTCTTGGCCTGCGAGGTTTGAGCGGATAGCCACCGCGCCCGATATCATCATCGACGGCGGTCACAATCCTCCAGCTTTCGAAACCCTAGTCAAAGCATGGCGGGACTATTATGGGAAACAAAAAGCGATCTTCGTGACGGGTATCCTGTCTGATAAAGACTATCCAAAGATGATCGAAGTCATTGCGCCGATCCTCTCTCACGTGATCGTGACCGAACCCAAAGCGGGGGACAGGGTACGGATAGAAGAGGTGGCCGAGGCTTTCCGAGAACGGCTCGAGGGTGTTCAGACGGAGTTGATCAAGGACCACCGCGAAGCCTGCGTACGGGCGTTGGCGCTTTCCGGCGGAGAAAAGCCGATTTTGTCCGCCGGGTCGCTCTATCTCGTCGGATACATAAAGGATACCTTTCTCGAATACCTTAAACCGGTTTCTGCATCGGCTGCGCAGAGATAAAATTGTTCTCAGGATTGGAAGGGTGAAAAAGGGAGTCTATGGAACAGCGGGTGTACATCGGGTCGCGCTCGCCGTTGGCGCAGTCTTCCGTCCCTTTCTTTTTTGTGGATACGGCGCAAGACTACGACGACTTTGAGAGTTCTTATCCCGGTAAGTACAACTTGGTTTTTTATCGTCGATTGCCGGTCCTCGTCGACACGAACGGGCGTATACTTTTTTGGCGCTGCCAGAGAGACCTTCGGAGCGAACGGGTTTTTTCGACGATAGACTTTTCTATCGGGTTGCTGCGACGCGATGAGATCTACCGAGTAGGAGCTTACGCTTTCTTAATCGGAACTGGATTGCAGTTTCTTTGTGTCTTCGATTACGGGGCTCGGGCTTTCTCCGTACCGCGGGCGCTGCTCGAAATGGTGTCGCTAGAGGTGCAAACGCACCTCATTTACCTTCTATACACCCCGGAAGGGATCACGTATAGAGGCTTCTTTTACATGAAGGAACAAAAATGCATCCATCAGGTCACGATGAACGAGCTGTCTATCCGCGTGAACCAGCCCGACCACCCCTGGCAACTATCCGAAACGCGGAGCTCGGATCAAACGCCTTATTGAGGAGGTCATCCATACGGCATTCGAAAACGATCGTTTCGAACAAATCCTTTTTGAAACCCTTTGCGCAGGGAAAAGAGAACCCTTTTGGGAAGAAATCATCCGCTACCCCTTCCTTTCGGGTGGAAAGCGATTTCGTCCCCAATTATGTTATTATAGTGCGGAAGCGTTCGGAGCGAGCGAATCGGACGCCTATCGCCTGGGGGCTGCAACGGAGATCCTACACACGGCCAGCCTCGTCCATGACGACCTCCCCGAAATAGACGATGACGATTACCGAAGGGGGCGCCTGGCGACCCATAAGCGCTACAACCAAGGGTTGGCCGTGATATGCGCGGACGAGCTGTTTTTTCTATCCGTGAAAACCCTCCTTCCGTTGAAAAATGATCTACTGATCGACGTTTTCCTAAGCGTGGCTATGGATCTAGCCAAAGGCGAGGCTTACGACATCTATTACGAAAAAACGGGACTATCGCTGTCAGAAAAAGAGTTGACAGCGATGTATCTCCTCAAAACGGGGGGGTTGATCCGGTTCGCCATCACGGCGCCCGCGATCTTAAAACAGATACCGGCCAAGGCTTTGGCGGCCTTAGACGAGAGCGCGGGAAAGATTGGTTTGGCCTTTCAGATGTATGACGACATTAAAGATGAAACAGGTCATTTCGAGGAACTGGGTAAAACACCCCAAAAGGATCTGAAATCGGGGAAGCAAACGATACTCCGCTTGAAAACACTTCAAGAGGCGGAAGAGCAAGCGGATCGTTTATGGCGGGAAGCGACTGAAGAAATAGGAAGACACTCGAGTTCTTCGCAAGCAAACCCGCTCGTGTGTTTTTTGAACGAGAGCAGAGAACTGATCAGGAGAAAATAAAACCGACCTGGGAGAAACCGGATTCGAATTTTCGCAACTAGGGGAGCAACACCGATGGCTAACGAAGAGAAGCGGAAGAAACCAAAGAAAACACCTAAAGAAAGACCTCCTAAGGCTTCGAAAGAGCCGAAAAAGGCAAAAGAAAAGGGAGTTAGCGGAGGATTCAAGCTGCCGAGCGTGCTCAAACAGCCTATCGATTTCCTTCTCTCTCATCGTCTGTTGGCTTTGGTGATCCTCGTCGCGTTGGGGGTATTGGTGGCCATCTTCGCGCTACTCGCTATAAAACAAAGAGGAGTCTCCAAAGCTACGCGGGCATCCGTTCAGTCCGAGGCAAAAGCCGAAATCACCGATTTCAGTATCGTCATCCCGCCCAGCGCCTTTCCTTATACGAAAGATTTCACAATTCGACTGATCCGCTCCGGAGACCCGCTCTACGCGTTAAAATCGCTGGGCCGGTTTACCGGAAACCTATACGAGCTCTTACCCGTGGACGGTAGAGATGATCTCGCGTTGGTGCCAATGCTTTTTCGGTATGTCTTTCCTTCCGAATTCTATTTCGGCTCGGGTTTCAACAATATCGAACTCTACTATATCGACGATCCCAAGAACCCGATCGCCCAACCCTTTTCAGGGGCGGAAGTGAAGATAATCAACGACACGATAGTGGTTGAGGCGCGTTCCTATCACGGCTCCGTAATCGGGATACGGGTATCGAACCCGGATAAGGTCGAATGGGGACTTCAGAAGAAGATAGAGAAGCGAGAAACGCTAAAACCCCACCTACTGATCGTGCCCGGTGTGGACCGGAACTTTTTGGGTTTTTTGCCGAATACCATATCGAATGTCAACCCGCAGGGCAACAATATCTGGGAAGTTGCCTTCCCTGATCGGACGATCTGGTCCTACAGCTATCCCTTGGTGGAAACCCGGTCGATGGACTATGTGAGCGAAGCGACCAACTTCTTCGAAAAAACGCTGCGCACCAGTTACATCGCCTTCGAGGCATCGAAATTAGCGCAGGCCTTGCAGAACTACGGGAAGCCGATGGATATCATCGCGCACGGGGTAGGCGGCTTGATTACGCGTTATGCGATAGAAAACTACCCCGTGACCAACGTGCGTAAGGTCGTCTTAATCAGCACGCCAAACGGTGGCACCAATATCGTCAACCCGTCGTTCCTCAATCTTCTTTACGGGAAGGAAAAAGCCGTCTTAGCCGGACTCTATGGTTTGGAAGAAGACACCATTCGCTTCATCGAAAAGAACAACCTCAGCTATCTCGAAAAGGTGAATGCCTACGCAGCGGAAATGCTCCCTGACAGCAAGATCGTCGAAGAACTCGCGCAGTCGATCAGAACGGACATAGAATACGCCTTTATAGGGGGTAGCTCCCCAGGTTTCCAGGACGATATCGAGAGGTCTCAGCTCGCGAAGTTCTACCCTGAGCTGACGGCTACGAAAGGGGATGGGGTCGTTTCGATCTACAGCGCGCTTTTGCCGACGATAGAAAACCCCAAAGGCCTGAAAAACCTATACGGGAAAGTATTCGACTTTTCTTTCTATGAGAACTATGTTCAAAAAGAGACCTTGCTATTCATCAAGCAATTTTTGGAAGAAGGCATTGAGGAGGTCGCTGTTCCGAAGTATCAGGACGACCTATACCGAGAATGGAGCTACGAGTATCCGGAATTGGTGTCTACCGGCACACAGGCCCTAACGGGTCCTTTAAGCCTCTTCCAGTTTTCTACGATTGGCACTCAGACGTATGCGCAAGCGACGACGGTTTCTTTGCCGACACCTGTCTCAACAGCCGGGGTCGATATTGATTCCTGGAAGAGCAGTATGGATAAGGATTCATCCGTTGGAGAGGCCTTCTCCCCTCGGGCTACTCGGACAGAATCCTCTATTCCCTCGACCGTTGAGGCCACGAGCGCAGTTCGGGTTGAGCAAGAGACAACCGGCCAACCGACCGAAGTAAGACTGGTTTCGACCCTTCCGGTCATAGAAGGCGCCACAACGACAAAAACCGCAACGGTCAAAGAAAACGGCGTCGCTACGCCCTCCTCGACAGGCACGACCACCGGCTTACATCGATACGTTCCCGGTCACCAGGACTACCATCAGTTGGCCCTGCCCGAAAACTTCTACCTCAGCAATCGGCTGGTACATTATCCGAGTTTTCGGATTCCTTTGCCCGATGTCCAATCTCCCTACGGTTTCGTGGCCAACGGATTAGGAGATTTCATCTTCGATGCCGAAGGCGTGATCCGTATTGTGAACGGTCTGCCGACCCGCATTTTTAAGGGAGAGGTCGAAGCCTTCGCCCTAGACAACGGAGAGCTGGCGTTTTTTAGCGAAGAAATCCTCTACCATTACGTGAAAACTCACGGACTCACCAAAGCCTATCCGGGTATCCGTGGGAAAGTGAGATCCATGGCCTTCACGGGGGATCTCCAATACTATTTGGTGGACAATGGCGGGTTGATATTAGAGACCCCCACCTCCTCCTTCCGCATCCCGGGTATGACGGGGAAGATCATTCTCTACGGCGTCTATCCCTATATATTGACCGATATCGGTCTCTACCTTTACGATGGAAAAGAAATCGTGGAGATCTACAAACCGATTAAACCCAACGAACATTTTTTAGACGGTCTTCTGAAACAAAGCCGCTTGTTTATTCTCACTTCCGCCTATCGTCTTGTGGCGCTGAGTCTTGACGGAAAGATCGTCAATGAAGCCTCTTCCAATCAAATAGGGGGATTCAAACTACTCTCGACGGATAATGCCGTCTACGCGGTGGGAAGGAATAAGGTGGCCGGCCTTTCTCTATCACCAAAACCGTCAGAAGGGTCGTATTTCGATCTTAAAGACTATGGCGAAGTCATTGACGCGCAGATCCGTAACGCCGAAATGTGGGTTTTAACCTCCGAAAATGGGCAATTCGGCCTTCGAAAGATCGGGTTGATACCGTGAAACACGTTCTATGGGTCCTCATCGCGATTCTTTTGGGGAACGTCGTCCTTTTCCCTCAAAGTTACAAAGACGAGTCGATGTCCTTGTTCTTCGCAGGGCAGAACGCCTATAACCAAGGGAATTACGTCGATGCGGAGCAATACTTGTCCAGAGCGCTCCAATTGGATCCGGACCTCGAAGCGAAGACCCCAAACGCGAAATTTATGTTGGGCGTCAGCGCCTTCAAGAACCAGAACTACAGCATCGCGAAAGTGAATTTGAGCCTTTACCGAGACAATCCGATAGCGGTTGATCTTCTGAATAAGATTAGCGATATCGAAGGAAAAATGGGCACCGGTTTTTATTACTTCACTCCGATTCAAAACACTGCGCCGGTACCCGAAACGACCCCCTTATCCACTATGAGTCAGACGAATAGCGCGGGTCAAAAGAGCCTGTCGATCCCGATGATCGTCGGAATTGTTTTCGCAGTGACACTATCCCTCTCGCTGTTAATGGAATTGAAGTTCGCCGTTTTCAGTCGTTTGGCCGTTCGATTAGTACTGGCCAAGAACGCGATCCCTGTCACCGTTAGTCCCAGTCATCCCGAGATCTCACAGATATCTGTATCCTCCAAGAACGACGAGGCCGAATTGCTTTTACTGACCGATACGCCATTTGAAGAGAAGATCGATATCCAGAAGATGGCATCGGCCGAGATAGAGGATATCGCCCGTTTCTTCACGGAGAACCCGGAGATAGACGTAGAAAAAAGAGCGACGGGTGACGTGGCGTTGACCGAAGAAGAGATCGCCCAGATCGCGAAAAATGAGATCTTACAGGCCGCTAAATCGGAGGCAACGGCAGGAGAAACGGTGAAAGACGCCGCGGCAGGGGCGGATACGATATTCGATGAATTAGATGTGTCAAAAGTCATTCAATTAGCTCAGAAGATGATTTCGGAGGCCCAGTCAGCCCACCCGCAGAAAGCGGAGGAAGCGATCGAGTGGAAATCGGCAGAAGCCTTCTCTGAGGATAAGCGAAAAAACATCGATTACTTCGAAGACGTGGATGAAGTAGAAGAGGAGGATCTACAGCGATTCCTGGACCTGTTTTTTGCTCGAGAGACGCAAGCTCAAGAACTCTCTCCTCGTTATTGAGCTTTGGATAGGAGGGCTTTCCGCGCGAGCACGTCTTTTCCACGGCGAAAACTGGTGTGGAAATCGGCGAATGTAAGGGGGGAAACGGGTGTACTTGTTCAATGCCCTATATTGGGACTCTTCGGTTAAGGACTATCGGGCGGGAAATCTAACCGTGCGGGACGGAAAGATCGCGGATATAGACGTGCCCGGGGAAGGGTTATTCGAAAAGCGAGAACCGTTGTCCGGCCCCTCCAGAGATCTATCGGGTCACTTTTTGTTGCCCGGATTCGTGGATTCGCACGCCCACTTGTTGGGGATAGGGTTAAACTCCGTTTTTCCTTCTTTATCGGGGCTGTCGTCGATCTCCGCCTTAACCGAGGTCGTTCGCTCCGTCAAACATCCGGTTGTATGGCTCAGAGGTTGGGATGAAGGTTTACTAGGCGTTTTTCCCGATCGACAGGTGATAGACCGGATCGATTCCGAACGGCCGGTCGTGCTGACTCGTAAATGCGGGCACTGCGCGTGTGCCAATAGCCAGGCCGTAGAGGCATTCCGGCTTGAGCGTTGGGACGAGGTGGATGGCTCGAACATCGGTCGCGGGATTCTGAAAGAGCGCGCGCTCGAGGCGATACCCACAGGCTCCCTTTTCACCGAAACGACTTTAACCCAGGCGTTGCGAGATGCTTCGGTTCGCTGTTTGTCTTGTGGAGTCACCACAATCCATAGCGACGATCTAGGCCGCGTCGACTACCGGACATTACGCGCTCTGCTCCTCAATCACCGGGGGGTGCGCATCTACGAAAAGATGCTTCCACAAAAAGAATCGGATTTTTCTGAATGGATGGAAAGACCGCAAGAATACTTCGGGGATTTTGGGGATCATCTACGAATCCGCGCTGTGAAGCTTTTGTTGGACGGCTCGTTCGGGGCTCGTACCGCCTATTTGAACGCTCCTTATGAAGGGGAGACCGACTATCGTGGGGTCGTCTACTGTGCGCCGGAAGAATTGGATCGGTTTGTGAAGGGGTGCGAAAAGAACGGGCTTTCGCTGTGTGTCCACGTCATCGGAGACGCGGCGCTGGAAATCGCCCTAAGGAGCTTCGAACGGCGCGCCCCATCCGATAACCCGCTTCGTCACCGCCTTATCCACCTTCAGTTGGCCAGTCGCGATCAAATCCGCCGGATTAAACGCCAAAACTTATGGGTCAGTTTGCAACCCATTTTCTATGATTCCGACGTGCTCTTGGCCCCCAAAGTCTTGGGGGAGGAGAGGTATCGCACGCTCGGTTACCCCTTCACAGCCCTGTACGAAGAAGGGGTCCCAATTGCTCTATCCACGGATGCGCCCGTTGAAACAGTGGATCCATGGCCCAACATAAGAGCGGCGCTCCGATTTTTCCCGATTCGAGAGGTTTTTCAATTTTATACGTTCCGATCAGCTCAGAGCGGGTTCGATGAAGAACGCGTTGGAAACATCAGGAAAGGCGGTTGTGCCGACGCGCTACTCTTCGACAAAGACCCGTTTACTCTCAATTTCCCCGAGTTGGAACGGTTGCGGCCCGTCGATGTTTTATTCAACGGAAAGTGGTTGTCCGATAATGATACAGTCTATGGAGGAGGGTTCTTGTGACAGCAGTAATCATCTTGATCGCCGTGGTCGGCTCTTTAGCCTTGGCCGCCGTCAACTTTTTCGGAGTGAAGAAACTAGATCCAGGTCTGCCTAAGATGGTGGATATCGCCGATGCCATTAAGGAAGGGGCGGATGCCTTCCTAAGACATGAGTACAAAGTTATTTCTATGATCGCCATCGTCATCGTCGCCTTACTTTGGCTCTCGGTTTCTTGGTACACCGGCGTTGCGTTCCTGATCGGGGCCCTGATGAGCGCCAGCGCCGCTTGGGTAGGGATGAAGATCGCCGTCATCGCGAACGTGCGCGTGTCGAACACGGCCAGAACCACCAAGAGCTTGGGCAAAACGCTGAAAGTGGCCTTCCGCGGCGGATCGGTGATGGGGCTATGTGTCGGAGGGTTCGCGCTTTTAGGGCTTTGGATCGTGTATGTGGTCTTTGGGGAGTGGATGGGACAGATGCATATCGGGCAAATAAGAATTGTCACCAACTGGATGGGTGTGAGTTTTATCCCCTTCACGATGACCGTCTCCGGTTACGCGTTGGGATGCTCGGTGATCGCGATGTTTTTCAGAGTCGGGGGCGGTATCTTCACGAAAGCGGCCGATATGGGCGCCGATCTCGTGGGGAAGACCGAAGCGCACATACCGGAAGACGACCCAAGAAACCCCGCTACGATCGCGGATAACGTCGGAGATAACGTTGGAGACGTTGCAGGGCTTGGTGCCGATCTTCTGGAGAGTTTCGTCGGCGCATTGATTTCCGGGGTGGTGCTGTCTTCCTATATGTACTATACCACGATGACCTCGGCTTCACCGTTACCCGAAGCGTTGGTTACGAAGCTGATGACCTATCCGGTATTGTTCGCCTCTTTCGGGATCATCTCCTGTATCCTGGGTATCCTGTTTCTGCTTGTCAAGAAAGTATCCGACCATCCTCGTATGGAGCTCAACTACTCCACATGGGTCTCCGCCGGCTCGACGATTGTGATCAACGGTGTGTTTTCGTACTTCTACTTCAAGGATGAAGCCGTGTGGACCGCCGGCTTTCGGTTCGGTCCGCTATCCGCTTGGTATGCCGCGATCTTGGGAATCGTCAGCGGTATCGCGATCGGATTAATTGCCGAATACTATACGAGTTACGACTACCGACCTACTCAGCGTGTCGGCAGATCATCGCTTGAAGGGACGGCTTTAACGATCACCGAAGGTATGGCGCTAGGGATGAAATCGACCGCCTTGCCAGTCATTGTCCTCGGCCTTGCTATCATTGCGGCCGATTACTTCGCAGGGTTATACGGGGTGGCTTTAGCTGCGATCGGGATGCTTTCTTTCGTGTCCGCCACGGTGTCCGTGGACACTTACGGGCCCATCGCGGACAACGCCGGCGGTATCTGTGAGATGTCGGAGTTGGAGCATGAAGTGCGCGCGATCACGGACCAACTGGACTCTGTAGGGAATACCACGGCAGCCATAGGAAAAGGTTTTGCCATTGGCTCTGCCGCTTTCGCCGCGCTGTCGCTGTTTGCCTCTTTCTTGTATTCGCAAGCGCAGCCTACGGATACGAGCGGTTACGCGCTGATCCTCAATATGGTCAATACCTTGACCTTGTCCGGAATCATTATCGGAGCCGCGCTACCATACTTCTTTTCCGGCGTTCTGATCGAAGCGGTTACGAAAGCGGCGCGGCATATGGTTCAAGAGGTCCGACGACAGTTTAAGGAACAACCGGGTATCCTCACCGGCGAAGTGCGTCCGGACTACAAAACCTGTATCCAGATATCTTCTGCCGGAGCCGTACGCGAGATGGTCTTCCCCGCGCTGTTAGCCGTCACCACACCCATCGTCTCGGGGTTTTTGTTAGGCCCGGAATTCGTTGGCGGGGTTCTGTTGGGCGCCACGGTATCGGCGATTATGCTCGCCATCTACACCGCGAACGCGGGGGGGGCGTGGGATAACGGGAAAAAGTACCTGGAATCCGGAAACGTCCCGGGGATCAAGAAAGATTCGGAGGCGCATGCCGCCGCCATCATCGGGGACACGGTGGGCGACCCGCTGAAAGACACCGTCGGCCCCTCTCTCGACATCCTGATCAAGATCATGGCGGTGGTGTCCTTGATCGCAGTTTCGATCTTCCAAAACAACAATCTGCTTGAACTGTTCAAGTAAGCTCTGTATAAAGAAGAAAGAAAAGGCATCTCTGATGCCTTTTCTTTTTTTAAATCGGGGGATGAGAATAAACACCACTGTTCTTACGTCTGAAGACATAACGATACTTGATATAGAACGACTAAAGTCTAATAATAAGCACGAAATAAAATCAGAGAACTAACGTCTATATAGGTAGAAGAAAATAATGAAAAAGGAGGGTCACTTATGAGTATTATGATTCGGAAAGCAAGGGAAGACGATTTTTACAAAACCTTCGTGGATATGCAGAGAGAGATCGACAATGTGTTCAGCGCGTTTTTAAGAGGCGGAAGTCCGATGGCTCCGAAAGGGTGTAAGATACCCAGCGTGGACGTCTATGAAAACGAAAAGGAATTCGTCTTTGAATTTGAGCTCCCCGGCCTTAGAAAAGAAGACATCAAGATTTCGGTCGAAGAAAACGTCCTCTCTGTAGAGAGCGTCCGGCAGGAAACGAAAGAAGAGAAAGACCAGAGCTACCACATCGTCGAAAGAAGAACGGGCTGTTTTAAAAGGCAGTTCACCTTACCAGAGAACGCAAAACCGGAAGACATCTCCGCCAAATACGAGAACGGCCTATTGGAGTTGCGGCTCCCGAAGAAAGAGAAAAGCAAACCTCGCTCGATCGAAGTGAAAGTGGAATAATCCATTATCGAAACAGACGAGATCAACGAAACAAAGAACGCGGTATCCACAATCGATACCGCGTTTTTCTATTCCCGGCTCTGGCGCATCTTTTGTACGAGCGCGTTGTAGATGATCTCCATTCCCGGTTCGTTGTATCCCCCGCTCGGCAAGATGATATCGGCGTAATGCTTCTGTGGCTCCACAAAACTGCGATAAGCGGGGGCGACAAAACGTCGGTATTGGCGAATGATGCTCTCGATCGAGCGCTGCCGTTCGACCATATCCCTCTCGATTCGCCGCAACAATCGCTCATCATCTTGGGTTTCAACGTAGATGGAGAAGTCGAAGAGCTTTCGTAACTCAGGGTCGTACAAGACCAGTATCCCTTCAACGATCACGATAGAGCTGGGCTTCATCTCCGTGAACAGACCCGGTTCTCTCCGATAAGTAATGAAGCTGTAGGAAGGTATCCGGATCGGGCGGCTCGCTTTCAGCTCCATTAGGTCTTTCTTCAGAAGGGTGAAATCGAAAGCCGACGGCGCGTCGAAATTGAAATCTCCCGGATTGATGCCGGGAGGGAGGTCAACGTAATAGGAGTCCATGCTTAATAACGCACAATGCTCTTTCAAGCGCTCGGATAACCGAATGGCGACGGTCGTCTTACCAGAGCCGCTGCCGCCCGCTATCGCCAACATCATAAGAGACCGCATCCTTTTTGTTCGGATTCACTCATAAAAGACCCGAGCGTTTCTTTTTTTCCAAAATAGTACCAAACCTTCTGCTCCTTAAACTCTTCGACGATACGTCGGGCTTCTTGTATGAACCCTTTTTTTATCAAGGGGACGATGAGTAGGATCTTTAAGTAAGTATGGTGTGGGTTTCGTGCGAGGTAGTCGTTAATCTCCAACTCGGCCTTTTCAAAATTGCCGGTTTCGAAGAGGAGCGTGACGAAGATTTCCAGCTCGTGAGGCTGAGACGGGTAGATCGTCAGAATATCCTTCCGAACCGCGTCGGCCTCTGCGTCACGCCGGTGCTCACGGAGCATCCGATAAAGCTGGATTTTCCCTGTGACATTGCTCGGGATCGCTTGATTCATACGTCGAAGCGTTTCTAGAGCCTGGTCTGCCAATCCGAGGTTGATATAGCTGTCGACGATCGTGATGTACGCCAAGAGGTCTTCGGGTCTGTTTTCTAAGATATGTTGGCTGGTTTCGATCGCTTTTTCGTATTTTTGAGTGTTAAAATATGCAAGACTTAAAGAGCTGAGGGCAGGGACGAATCGCGGATCCAACCGAATCGCCATTTCGAGATGTTGGATACCTTGCGCGTAATCCCCTTTTAAAACGGCCAAAGAACCGTATATCTCTTCGCTATAGGCGTTCTCTTGTTTTATACCCTCCAAGAGTTCGGCTAACGCGCGCGCTTCCTCGTAATTTTCTTCTTCCAAAGCTGCGGAGGCCAGTTCGTAGAGTCCGTCCATCTTTGAGAGGACCAGTCGGGACATCTCCCATTGGTGGTGTGAAAAGAAATGAGCGATCTCTACCGCCCCCGTCGGTAGAAAGAGGGAACCGGGCAGCGACTCTCCCGCGAGCTTTTCCAAATCTTGCGCTTGTTGGATCAATGGCTCGAGAAAGGTATTCCCCTCGGCGTCTTTCTTCATCGTTTCCCAAGAGCCGTCGTAGAGAAGGTCACGGATGATGAAACAATAGGGTGTCCAATCCTCTATATGCATGGCGATCATCTCCGTAAGCGTCATATTCAATTATAGCACAGTCTACGAACGTTACCCTTTCGTGCCAGAAAAAACGGAGCTGCCTTGGATAAAGTACTTGGCCAAAGAGAAAAATACCACAAACAGCGGGATACTAGCGATGACCGCCGCGGCCAACAGCGCGCCCTCGTTCGTGTATTTTTCAGTGGTGAATTTGGTGATGTACAACGGGATCGTTTTCATCTCTTCGCTTTGCGTCACCAACAACGGCCACAACATACTGTCCCATTGGCTTCTGAAGGTCAGGATTCCCAAAGCCGTCATTGCTGGTATAGAATTGGGAATCACGACACGAATGAAAATCGATAGCTCATTCAACCCATCGATTCGCGCCGCGTCCAACAAGTCTTCAGGGAAGGTCAGCAGGAATTGGCGCATCATAAAGATACCAAAGGCGTTGACAAGGAATGGCATAATCAGCCCCATATAAGAGTCCTGCCAGCCGAAGTTGTTCACCAGCATATAGAGAGGGATCATAATCGTTTCAAAAGGGATCATCATCGTGGCCATAACCAGTATTAAAACGGCTCTTTTTCCAAAGAAACGGTACTTGGCCAAACCGAAACCGGTCATCGCCGCGAACACGCAATTCGTCAGCGTGACCGTGATCGCCACTATCAGCGAATTGAGGATGTTGCGGGCGTAAAAGTATTTCATATCGTTTCCCTGGATCGCCTGAACGTAGTTCTCCCAATGAAAAGACGAGGGGATCCAGCGGTAGGGCATCGTCAGCACCTCTTTGCTTTCCATAAACGAGGCGGTGAACATAAAAACCAGGGGTACCAAAACGATGGCGAGGACGACCAGCAAGATCAGATCGAAGACGATTTCACGCAGAGACCGCGCCGTATTTTTTAAACGATTGTCCGCGCGGCTCATTGGAAACTCACTTCTTCGCTTCGGCTCAATCTCAGTTGCGCCCAGCTGAATAGGATGAGGGTGAGAAACAGGATGATGCTCATCGCGCTGGCCCTGCCGATCTGATGGTCGCGGATGGCGGTATCGTAGATGCTGAGGGTCAGGACGTCTATCGGCGCCCTCGGCGCGCCCGATTGTACGAAGAGGTATTGCGTGCTGAACGATTTCATACATTGGATGAGGGAGAGAACACAAACTAAGACGACCGTCGGCTTCAGCAACGGGAAGGTGATCCGCCAATACTTTTTCCAAGGTCCGGCGCCATCGATGATCGCGGCCTCATGAATCGTGTAGGGTATGGATGACAAGCCGGCGATGAACAGTATCGTAAAATGGCCGATGTACTTCCAGAAGTAGATGATGATCGTTGAGATTCGCGACATATCGGGGTTAGCGAACCACTGATAGTCTTTACCACTCGTCCCTAGTACGGCGTTCAACACCGAATTGCCCAACCCCCTGGGATCCAGAATCAATAACCAGATCGTCGCGGCAACGACGGTGGATAAGACTGCCGGAGAGTATAACGCCATCTGAAAAAACGTTCGAAAGCGTTTTCGTGAAAAGATCAAGATCGACAAGGCCAGCCCTCCGATCAATAACGAGCTGAAGGTGCCCACCGTGAAGATGGCCGTTGCCTTCACCGAATTCCAGAAGGCCTCCGATTGAAAGAGCCGGATATAGTTTTCAAACCACACGAAGCGCGGCGGGTTGAGCGAAAGGAGGTTCCAACGATACAAGCTGGTGCGGAAGGCGTTTATGATCGGAAAAAAGCTAAAAATCGAAAAATAGATAATCGCGGGCAAAACGAAAAACCATCCCCAACGCGCTTTCTTCTTCTCTATTCCAGATTTCATAACTCCCCCTTGAAAAAACGAGAAGCCCTTTTTAAAGGGCTAAAGGACTTCCCGTTCGAATATGAAACGTAAAGTTTTTAATAGTCCTCGAGTACCTCGGTCGCTTTCGCCTTAAGCGTCTTCACGGCGTTTTCCGGAGTAACTCCGCTCAGCATGACCGATTCCACTGCTTCGCGAATGAGTTGTTCCAAGCGTGGCCCCGCCTGGTGCAGCAACACGCACCCCGCTTGGCTCATATCCTCCATAAAGACGTTCGCGTAAGGGAAGTTTTTGAAAACCTCCGACTCCATCAATTCGTACGTCGGTTGGATTAAACCGACTTCTTCGAAGTATTCGCCCGTATGCTTCAACATATAAGCGATCAGTTTCCACGCCCATTCCTGCTTTTCAGGGGAGGATTGCGCGTTGACCACGTAGTAGTGCCCGTAATAATTTCCTTTTACGTGGTTCACGGCGTTTTCGAAGACGGGCCAGGGGATGACCATCCATTCCTTGCTTTCGTAGAGCTCCGGATTTTCGGCTTTCAGCCGAAGGATTTGGTAGAGTCCGGACTCGATCATAACGATTGACCCATCGTCTTTATTCCAGTTCTTTCTCGCGGCGGTGTAAGTCGGAGAACCAAGATTGCGTCCACTGGGGCCCCATTCCTTCATAAAGGTTAGTACTTCCACCCAAGCTTGAGGATTGATAATGGCTTCCGTTCCTTCTTTGTTGAGCAGGTAGCCACCCATTTGCTCGACCATCGGGGTGAAAATGGTGAGATAGTAAGGATACCGAAAGTCGAAACCCCGTCGAGTGATGATCTCTCCGTTTCGAAGCGTCAGTTTGTCCGATACTTCCATTAACTCTTCCCAGGTCTTCGGATAGTTGTTTTCAAAGTCCAGCCCAAGCGCCTTGGTGTACCGCGTGTTCACGAAAATACACCAGTTGGTGATCTCCAAGGGTACCCCATACAGTTTCCCCTGATAAGACACGGGATCGAGGGTGCCTTCGAGATAGGCGGCATAAATCTCTTCCACGTTTTTGTATCCCAAAGCCGCTGGGTTCACCGGAGCCACCCTTCGGTTCACGATGTAGGGATACTCGTCTTGCACTTCCATGTTGAAAATATCCGGGCCTTTGCCGGCGGAGAAAGCAGTCAATACTGTTTCCTTAATCTTCGCTGAAGGATAGGTGACGCGTTTGACGGAGACTTCCGGGTAAAGCTTCTGGAATTCTTCGATATACCGCTCTTCCAACAGCGTCCTGTTCGGGTCTTCGTGCGTCCAGACGGTCAATTCGATGGTGGCGGCGAAGACGGCGCAGATCAGCAGAATACCCACAAGAAACATCCCTTTCAACTTCATACAAACACCTCCATTTGGTATAGATGAAATGAAACAATAAGGATTATAGCACATATCGGTGAAGGATGCGCGGTCGATTTTTGTTCGGAATAGTTTTCGCGGTGGGGAAACTTAAAACCGGAGGATAGGCCAGTTTTCGAAGGCCTATTCGTGCTATGATAACGTATTGGGATGACATCCGAAAGGGAGGCGGTAGGCGAATGTTAATTTTCGGTCCAGTCACTTCCCGTCGTTTGGGTCAGAGCTTGGGAATCAATCATATTCCCGCCAAGACCTGTAGCTACGCGTGCGTGTATTGTCAGCTCGGTCGAACTTATCCGATGCAGGTGAAGCGCGAATCCTTTTTTTCTCCTGAGGAGATCGATCGAGAGCTGACCCAAAGACTTCGACAACTCAGAGAAACGAATGAGCCCGTGGATTGGGTCACCTTCGTGCCGAGCGGTGAGCCCACATTGGATCTGTGCCTAAAAAAAGAGATAGAAAACACGAAGGCTCACGGACTGAAGGTGGCGGTGATCTCCAACTCCTCGCTGATGGGAATGGAAGAAGTTCGAGACGCGTTGATGGAAGCCGATTGGGTCTCTTTGAAGGTGGATGCGGGTAATGATTCGATGTGGCGAAAGGTCAACCGCCCCTACGGCTCTTTGAATTACGAGGAGATGTTAAAAGGGATCGTAACCTTTTCGAGGCGATATCGCGGGATTCTCGTCACCGAGTCGATGTTGATTAAAGGGATGAATGATAATGAATCCGAGATCGCGGATATCACCCGCGCCTTGTCCTCGATAAGGCCTAAGAAATCCTACTTAATGGTTCCTACGAGGCCACCAGCAGAAAGCGGGGTGGAGCGGCCAAATGCCGAAACCCTCGGACAGATCGTGAAGCAGGTTAGAGGTGTTTGTCCACACGAGATCGAGTGTATCACAGGTGATGAGAACGAGGAACGCGTTTTCGTAACCGATGCGGTTGTATACGATATCTTGGCGATCACATCCGTCCATCCCGTTCGAGAAAGCACTCTAAGACTCCTGTTAGAGAGAAAAAGAGTCGATTTTTCTCTGATAGAGGAGCTCGTGGCTCAAAAAAAGCTCCTCTCATTTTTTTACGGCGGGACGACCTTCTACCGAAGAAACCTTGAATGACCTGTGTGTCAAGGCACGATCATCGCGGCGTAAGCACCTCTTCTTTTCGCGACGGCGCGATACGTTTTTGTACGCGTCTTAAAAACTGGGTTCGCACGGAGGACACAGAGAAAAGATTCTAGAGAAAGCCCTGAGAATGCCTTGGGATCGCCCTGGCAACGTCGAACTTCGTGGGTTATCGAGGCGTAAGCGCTCCTTCTTTTCGCGACGGCGCGATACTGTTTTGTAAGTGTCTTGAAAAACAGGGTTCGCACAGAGGGCACGGAGAACTCAGAGAAAAGATCCTAGAGAAAGCCCTGAGAATGCCTTGGGAACGCCCTGGGAACGCCAAACTTCGTGGGTTATCGCGGCGTAAGCGCCCCTTCTTTTCGCGACGGCGCGATACTGTTTTGTAAGCGTCTTGAAAAACAGGGTTCGCACAGAGGGCGCGGAGAACACAGAGAAAAGATCCTAGAGAAAGCCCTGAGAATGCCTTGGGAACGTCCTGGGAACGCCAAGCTTTAGTTTGGCATGGGTTTTTTATCTCTTCACTGGGTGCGCTCCCATGCATGATCATCGCGGCGTAAGCGCCCCTTCTTTTCGCGACGGCGCGATACGCTTTTGTACTTGTCTTGAAAAACTGGGTTCGCACGGAGGACACAGAGAAAAGATTCTAGAGAAAGCCCTGAGAATGCCTTGGGAACGCCCTGGAAACGCCGAACTTCGTGGGTTATCGCGGCGTAAGCGCCCCTTCTTTTCGCGACGGCGCGATACTGTTTTGTAAGTGTCTTGAAAAACAGGGTTCGCACAGAGGGCGCGGAGAACACAGAGAAAAGATCCTAGAGAAAGCCCGGGGAATGCCTTGGGACCGCCCTGGCAACGTCGAACTTCGTGGGTTATCGCGGCGTAAGCGCTCCTTCTTTTCGCGACGGCGCGATACTGTTTTGTAAGTGTCTTGAAAAACAGGGTTCGCACAGAGGGCGCGGAGAACACAGAGAAAAGACTCTAGAGAAAGCCCTGAGAATGCCTTGGGACCGCCCTGGCAACGTCGAACTTCGTGGGTTATCGCGGCGTAAGCGCTCCTTCTTTTCGCGACGGCGCGATACTGTTTTGTAAGTGTCTTGAAAAACAGGGTTCGCACAGAGGGCGCGGAGAACACAGAGAAAAGATCCTAGAGAAAGCCCGGGGAATGCCTTGGGAACGCCCTGGGAGCGTCCTGTGAACGCCAAACTTTAGTTTGGCATGGGTTTTTTATCTCTTCACTGGGTGCGCTCCCATGCATGATCATCGCGGCGTAAGCGCTCCTTCTTTTCACGATGGCGCGATACGTTTTTGTACTTGTCTGGAAAAACAGGGTTCGCGTGGAGGACACAGAAAACACAGAGAAAAGATTCTAGAGAAAGCCCTGAGAATGCCTTGAGAATGCCTTGGGAGCGTCCTGGAAACGCCGGACTTTAGTTCGGCATGGTTTTTTTCACTTCGCGCGTTCCGAGAGCAAATCGCGGGGTCGAAAAATACGCTTCTTTACCCCCTTGAAGGGTCAAACGAGCTCTAATGGTGACTCTGTCGGAGGCTTTTTTCCTTCCGCTTCTTTCCACTTTTCTATTGCGCCCCGATATTATTCCCGCACAAAATTCTTCCGTGATAAAAACTTCCTCTTTCGCGAGATAGGCGTCCTTAGCGGGAGCTTTTTCTCTTTGTTTTTTCTAAAAAGTCTAAATACGAAGGCGCTTGACAAAGAGAGAGTATTGTGGTAATATATATGCGTTAAGCATATATATGGAGGATAGAAATGCGGGGCGGACATCGCGGAGGTCAAGGGCGGTTTGGAAGGGGCCGGGTACTGTTTGAAGGATACATTCTGTTGTTACTGTACGAAAAACCGTGTCACGGGTACGAGTTGGCGAAGCAACTGACCGACTTGGGAATACATCTGCCCGGAGTAGGCGCGATGGGTCATTTATACCGGACTTTGATGGTTTTCGAAGAGAGCGGGTGGATTCGCTCCTATTGGAAGACAGAGGATATTGGACCAGCCAAAAAGGTGTACGAAATAACGAACGGTGGAAAAGATATGTTGATGGGCATCTCAAAGGACTTAGAACACACGAGGTATCAGATTGAGACATTTCAAAAACGTTTGCAGGCAAAACTATCTACGTGAAAGGGGGTGAGACGATGCCATATGGAGACGGAACGGGCCCTGTTTGGGGCAGAGGAATCGGTTGTGGAGTTCCGAGAGGCTATCGAGCGCGCTTTTTTAGACGCGGGTTCGGAAGAGGATTAGGTTTCCGCCGGTTTTGGGGCGAACCGTTCGAGGGCGATTATGTTCCGATGACGCCCGAGACTGAACGAGAGATATTAGAACAAGAAAAACAGTACTTGACGCAACGGTTGGCTTACATTCAGGAACGACTGGGGAAAGAGTAGTCTCCCCTAAAGGTCAGGAGGGAACAGTATGAAAGTATTGGTAACGGCCGAGGGCGACACGGCTCAGGCATCGGTGTGTGGCCGACTGGCTCGGGCACCCTATTTTCTGATCTATGACACGCAAACCGAGCAATGGACATCCTATGCTAACCCCTACCAGCAGGAACACGGAATGGGATCTCGTTTCGCGCAGTTCGCTGCGCAGAAAGGCGTACAGGTTGTACTCGGCGCGGCGCCGGGGCCAAACGCGAAAGCCGCTCTCGACACCTTAGGCATTAAATTCGCGTTAGCTACCGGCGTCACTGCCCAAGAAGCCCTATCGCAATATCTGGCCACCCATGCGTAGCCTCACGGTGGTGTCCGGAAAAGGGGGAACCGGCAAAACGCTGTTCTCTACCAACTTGGCTTGGCTTTTCCATCAAAAGGGTGTGGCCACCCAGCTGTTGGATGTCGACGCCGAAGAGCCGAATGCCTCTCTGTTTGTGCAGTTCATTCCGATTCGCACACAACCCGTCGAAAAACTCATCCCCCACATCGACGAGAGTTTGTGCGATCGGTGTGGGCTTTGTATGAAAGAGTGTCAATTTTCCGCCATCACGATCGCCCCGAAAAAGACGGCGGTTTTGGCCCCGCTCTGTCACGGGTGCGGCCTATGCGCGCGTCTTTGTCCGCAAAAAGCGATCACAGAGTTGCCTAAAACGATCGGGAATATTCGTTTGGGAAAAACACAGGAGGGCTTTTCCTTCGGAGAAGGGATTCTGAATATCGGAGAACCCTCCGCTGTTCCCGTGATCCGTCAGTTGAAAAACCTGGCTCCAAAAGACGCGCAGATTCGGATACTCGACGCGCCACCCGGAGCATCCTGTTCGGTGGTCGAATCCTTGTCCGGGTCCGACTCCGCTTTATTGGTGACCGAGCCCACCCCGTTTGGTTTGCACGACCTGCGCGCGGCGATCGCCGTCGTATCGGAAATGAAGATTCCTTTCAAAGTCGTGATCAACCGGTTTGACGCCGGCTCAAGCGAGTACGTGGAGAAGATAAGACATCTGGACGCAGAGGTGATCGCTACGCTGCCTTTCGATAGGAAAATCGCATCCGTCTACGCGGAGGGGAAGCTGGTGGTCAAAGAGCTACCGAAATACCTTCCGGTCTTTGAACGGATTATCGAAGCCATAGGGAGAGGATTCGCGTGACCAAACATATAGCCATTATGAGCGGCAAAGGAGGAACCGGAAAGACGACGGTCGCCGCCTCTTTCGCCTATCTCGCCCAAAGGCCGCCCACAACCCGAATCGTGATCGCGGACGCGGATGTGGATGCCGCGAACCTTCATCTGTTGCTCGGTTTTCGATGCGAAAACCAAGAACGGTATTTCGGTGGAAAGAAGGCCATCATTGAGCCGACTCGTTGCGTGGGTTGCGGGCTATGCGAACCGGTATGTCGATTCTTCGCGATACATATGGAAAACGATCTGGCCCATATCAACTCGCTTACTTGTGAAGGGTGCAAAGCCTGTGTTTTCGCTTGCCCTCACGACGCGATAACGATGGAAGCGATGCAATCCGGTTGGTTACGCGATGGAAGCGCTATCGGGATACCTTTCGCAGACGGGGAGTTATTCCCGGGAGAAGAAACGAGTGGTAAGCTCGTCACGGAAGTCAGAAAACTCGCTGACGGAAAGGCGCTGAAGGAAGCGGCGGCTTCGGTTTTGGTCGATGGTGCGCCCGGTATCGGTTGTTCTGCGATTGCTTCTATTACCGGGGCCCGCGCGCTCATCATCGTGACGGAGCCATCAAAAAGTGGATGGCATGATCTGGAGCGGATGATGGAGACGGCCAAGCACTTCAACGTCCACTACAGCGTGATAATCAATAAATACGATATCAGCGAAGCGTACACGCAGTTTGTGAAAGAAAACCTGAAGCGAAGAAACGCAGACATCATCGGCCTCATCCCTTTTGATGAGCGCGTCGTCGAGGCGACGAGGAAAGGAGTTCCTGTTGTACAAATCGGGGGGGCCGCTTCCGAGGCTATCACCCGAATATGGGACACTACGATAAGGCCATTGCTCTTGGAATGAGATTTTTTCGAAATAACCCTCACCCTTGAACGAAGTCGTGAGACGGTAAAACTCCGTCGACCCCGTTCTCACGCTGATCGCGCCCTGCGCCTTTGTTTCCCGCCAGGGCGTTCGTTCGTAATATCGCTTTTGCTTTTTCGCCAACCCAAAACATTTCCTTAGTTTATTACAATGATAGTCCCACAAGGTTTGCACTCTTCTCCTGGCACTTGGCCGCCGCTTTTTATCAGGAAATTTCACTTCAATCCTTACCGTCCGGCTTTTTAAACGAAACTCTTCAACTCAGGTTTTGCAATCTCTCGATAGGACGCGATAGCGGGATCCTTCGTGCTTCTGCCCGCGACTTTCGGAGTATTCGCTCTCTTGCGTCTTTCGATGAACATCCCCTCGAAGTGTCGCTCTCGCTAGTTGTTATTTTTGAGCTGTATCTTCAACTATTTCTAATACTCTTTCAATTTCCTGATTTATCCTCATCGAATCTTCATCCTGTGGCATCTGCGATTTTACTAAGAATGGCCGAGTTCTGCTGGAGCAGACCAAGTATCGGAGTCGATAACGCTGAACGGTAGAGGGTAAGAGGTATACGAAAAGCCTTTATGATCTCATCGAATCGCGACACGATCCATCGAAATGAAGGCGCTATTTGAGTAAGTTGCCCGACTTCGATGGATGAAAAGAAACGACGATCTAGGCTGGAGTAATGATTTATCCGAACAAGCTTATTGACAACGAACAAACTCTAGAAGCGAAAAATCTATCAATATTCTTTGATATAGAACCGATATATGATATACTAGAAGAACATGGAAACTGTTTAACAACGATAGGCTATCATAACAATGTAGCAATAGGTAAAATGATCGAAAACAATAAGCGATAAAAAGATTATTCCAATATCAGAAATTACGAAGTCCATTCAAAAAGGGGAGGGCGCGAAATGAAGATCAGAAGTGTCAAAACAAAACTGCTGTTGTTGTTCATCCCCGTATCAGTCGTCCTGCTTGTCGTTGCCGCAATTATCATTGGCTCGATTGCGAGAAATGTGACCTTCGCACTTGCGCAGAGTTCTGCGGAAGAGACGTTGAATGCGACCGTCCGGATCGTTGAGGAGTGGCTTGAAGGCCTTAAGAGCACTATGCACACGCTCGGTTTGACCGAGGAGATTCAGTCTATTGATCGAGGACGCTACACTCCTTTACTCGTTTCGCTGAAAAAGGAAGCGGGCGGGCTATTTGAACTTGTGTTTTTCGTCGACCCCTCTGGAAAAGCGATGACAGACGGAGGAGAAATCTATGATCTCAATGATAGGGACTACTTTCGAGAAGTGATCCATAAAGGGAAACCATATGCCGTGAGCAACGCAGTAGTCAGTAAACAATCGAACAACCCAGTCTTTACCGTTGTTGTTCAAGCGAAAGATCCTAAAGGAAAGGTAATAGGAGCAGTCGGCGCGACGGTTACCCTGAAGGCGCTAAGCGAGAAGGTCTCCTCGATTCGGTTGGGTAAGGAGGGCTATACCTTCTTAACAGATGGGACAGGACTCATCATCGCGCATCCCGAAGCGAAGTTCGTGATGGACTTGAATCTTCTAGAAAGCGCAAAAGTGGGGTACAAAGGATTAGAAGAGGTTGGTCGCGAGCTGTTATCGGGGAAATCGGGATTACGGAAAATGACGAAGCCATCCGGGTCTAAAGAAATCGCGTTGTACGAGCCTGTGGGCGGCACAATGAACTGGGGACTCACAGCGGTTATCTCCGAAAGTGAAGTCGGAGAGAAGAGCATATTTCTATTGATCATCGTGCTCGTAGCCTTTGCGATCATCGTTGGGGCGACGGTGCTCATCTCGCTACTCACCGGAACCCTCATATCGAAGCCGTTGAAAGAGTTGGCCAGGCGAGTAGATACCTTCGGGAAGGGAGACTTGACCGTTTCTTTCGAGGCGAAAGGGAGCGACGAGATCGCGCAGATGGCGCAAGCGCTCGATACGATGGGCAGGGAGCTGAGGGATTCAGTCGTATCGATTCTACACGCTTCTAATGAGATCAAAAGCGCGTCCAGCAACCTTGCTGCTGTTTCTGAGGAAGAGCTTGCGTTGAGTGAAGAAGTAGCCGCGCAATCTCACGCGGCGGACAGACAACTACAAAACACGGCGGCCTCGATAGAAGAAGTGAATTCCGGTGTAGAAGAAGTCGCGGCGAGCGCGCAAAACGTATCGCACACGGCGCAATCGCTCTCCGCACAGAATGAAAAAACTGCCGAGCGTTCTCGGGAAGGCGGTCAGATGATCTCCGCCGTGGTGAAACGGATAGATGAGACGACGAAACAGACCTTGTTGACCGCCGGAAAAGTTCAGATGTTGGCCAAACACGCGAAGAACGTGGGAGAGATCGTAGAAACGATCTCCTCTATTGCGGAGCAAACGAACCTGCTTGCACTAAACGCAGCTATAGAAGCGGCGAGAGCGGGAGAAGCGGGCAGAGGGTTCGCGGTTGTGGCGGACGAAATCCGAAAGTTGGCCGAGGAGAGCAAAAAGGCGACGCACAACATAGGGACCATCCTCAAAGAGGTGGGGCGCGACGCGACGGAATCGAATCAGGCAACGGAGCAAACGGTGGAATTGATAAAAGAAGTAAACGAGGAAGCGCGAGCGGTAGAGAAGCAATTTGGACAGATACTGACGATGGTGGACGACACATCGAACATGGTGGAGAATCTCACGGCCACCTCCGAAGAGCAGGGGGCGGCTGCGGAAGAGATGGCGACGGCGATGGAGACATCGGCGCGAGCGGTGAACGAGATATCTATACAGATACAGCAGATAGTGCAATCCGTCGAACAACAGGCGCAGGGCGCGCAACAGATCAGCGCGGCAGCCGAGGAGTTGGACTCCCTCGCGGAGAACCTTGAAACACAAGTAAAACACTTCAAAGTATAAGGAACAGCGGGCAAAGCAGGCGGGCGTATCGCCCGCCTTTTATACTGGGAGCGCCGAACTTTAGTTCGGCATCATTGGATCACCGGAATGCGAGACCATACCCGCGGCCTATCACCTACGAATTTAACCGGAATATTGGAAGCGAATGAATGACCGTTTGCAGGACGCCAGTCTAAAAAAATCGGCATTCAAGAATAACGGGGACGAACTGGGCAAAACTATGGGAATCCCGGTTCTGGGGTTTTTCGGGAAGAAGGTCTCTTGCCGGTGTTGTCGAACCGAACGGAAAGCGGTGCGTTTCTGCGATCAGACGAGAGGTGATTTTGTTTATAGAAGGGATTAGAAGGTTCCTTACGTCGATCGTTCTGGAAAAACAGAAAAATCCCGTTTACCCATGAGGGTTATCCGTTGTTTATATACCTTCGAATCGAAGCAGGTGCCAGTATCGATTCGCCATACCGAAGCGGGCGAGCAACAGAATCTCTCCCCTCTCGATACGAACCTGCGTTTCGAACCAACTGCCATCCCGGTTCAGTGAAATCCGTTGAAGCCCGGCTTTTAACAAGACTTCTCTCGCCCCCGGAACCTCGACTCGGAAATGGTGAATATGGCCGGCCGTCAGGTTTCTGCTTAACGGACTTTCTAACCGGGCGCGCGCATCTGCGAAAATAGCAAAGGTTTTCGGAAAGGGCGAAAGGGTCACTTCAGGGGCGAGGACCCTTATCGAATACTTGGCGACCAAAGTGGCGGATATAGATTCTACGTTTCTATAACGAAGGGGGTTAACACCGTTCCGGGCGTATAGTTCGAGAGTGTGTAGCCCCAAACGCCGACTTGCGAAGTGAACGACTGATTCGCCGTTTAAGCGTTGGCAGAAGGTGGAGTTGATTTTTTTCTTCCCGTCAGGATCGACAGAAGCGGCTGACAAACGGACGTTATCCGGGGAAGCGAATCTCAGCGTTAATAACCCCCTAGCGTTAAGGTTTCCATATCGCGCGTTCACGCATCGGATACGATGTCGAAAGAAGTCGGGCCACACTTGCGGTAGGTTGATAAAAACCTTAGGAGTAACGGGGACGTCCAACAACTGCCATCGGGGGTCTTCCGGAAAATGGGTGTAAACGAGATGCTTTGGATCCGGGCAGAAGTAAAAGGGTTCGTAACGAGACCGGTATCGGTCATTCCCCTCGAAAATTCCGCCTCCCCAAGTGCAGTCCAGCAGCTGCCACTTTCCGTCGATTTTTACCGCATTCCAGACGTGATTTGTGATATTACCCTGCAAAGAATCCCCGGGCGAGAAGCCGGTGCCTTTCGCGAAACCGATAACGGTACGGGCTTCTAGCCCCGCCTCCCTCGCCAACGCCTCGAACAGTTTTGCGAATCCCCCACAAACGGCGCGACGCGATTTAAGAGTGAACTCCGGCTCCTGTAGGGTATAGATCCCCAACTTCAAGCTTGGCATATCGTAAACGATATTCCGAGTGATCCAATCGAAGATAGCCAGGGACTTTTCTCGCTCGCCCCTCTTTCTTGCGGTTAATGTGTTGGCGAGTGAACGAGGAGACTCTTGTGAGGAAGAGTTATCGGATACTCGCTTCGAATTACGCTTTTTCACGGGATCCTCTCCATTTCCCGAAGGCGCCGCGCTCGATGATCGCGCCATATGGCTTCGCAACTGGGTGTTAGCCTGCGGCCCATCACGTGTACGCGCTTTTTATGGAACCCTCAACTTTAGAGGAAAGACCCTTGGTAACGCGCTCTTTAGTGGGGCAGGTCTTTCTAGAAACGCCACTCTGGGTTCGCCCCCTGGGAACGCCGCGCTTAAGCGCGGCAGGTCTCTCTAGAAACGCCCCTCTGGGTTCGCCTCTTGGGAACGCCGCACTTTCGTGCGGCATGGGTTCGATTTTCCTCTTTACACTTCGTGTTCTCTGTGTTCTCAGTGCAAACGAAGGCTTTTGCTGGTTTCACGGGATACTTCCAAAAAACAGGCTGGACTATTTTCCGGCGTTCTCTAGCGGGCGGTGTTCCCAAACGGTATCGTAATCACGGCGCACAACGTCTCTTTCCCCTCCCGGAAAAAAAACGTTTCAACCAACAAGATGTATAAATCACTTCTTGTTGGACGCCCCGAAAAGGGCTACGCTTCGCTTGCTTCGCCATTCGCTTTGCTCTTTTTGAAGAGGACTTCAACCTGAGCGCGGACGCCTGTAAAAGAGCGAAGAATAAAGAGTTAAAACGCCGTCCTGGCGAGACGAAAGCCACTTTCAGCGGTGCGCCAAGTAGGTTCGCCCCGGAACCGAAATGTCAATCGGAAGTTAGACTTGACCCAGTCACCCCAGCTAGCACCACGTTTAACTCGTTGAACGCCGCTGTCTGGCCCCGTTGGGTTCGTCTGGTAAACGGCCGAATAGTCCCCGAGCCAGTCGTGACACCATTCACTCACGTTTCCGGTCATATTGTGCAACCCCAGTTCGTTCTCTTTCTTTCCTCCGACCGGCTGTGTTTTGCTATTTGGGTCCAACCACACGTTCCAGAACCAGCTTACTTCTTCCAGAGAGTTGCTTCCAGCGTACAGGAACCCTCCCGAGTTTCTCCCCCCCCGCGCTGCGTATTCCCATTCCGCCTCCGTGGGCAATCGATACCCTTCCACTTTCGTGATGTCCGTGGTTACCCTTCCATTTTGGTCCAGCAGGTTTCCCTGGCTATCATACGCTTTCTTTATACCCGCTTGTTCGCTCAGCCAGTTGCAGTATTCGATCGCGTCATACCAAGACACGTTGATCACTGGCCTTGAAATTCGGCCCCAACCGTTGTCGTCCGGTTTACTCTTTCCCGTCCGCTGGCAATACACGTCGTATTCACTGAATGTCACTTCATATTTCCAGATCCAGAAATCATAATTTAGGGTCACCTCGTGGGCCGGTTTTTCATTTTTCTCTCCCCTGATGTCATCTCGTGTGTTCCCCATCTGGAAGCTCCCGCCGTGGACAAGGATTTCTTCTGGAACTCCGGATTTTATTTGCAATTTGATGATCATCGGCTGAATGGTATCGGAGTACGCGATGGCGTACCCTTCTAACACCTTTCTTGTATGCAAATAAGTATACATAAAAGTAACGTAATCGTATTTTCTTTCTACATTAAATAACAATAGATGCACGAATTCTCCTCTTATTTTTTGAAGAGCGCCAAAAACGTTAATGGGTAATATACTTTTTTTCGCGTACAGTACTTCGATCGAATCACCACTAGATGTGATGTGGAACCCAACCGACAGTATGTCTGGTACTAACGACGAAGTGAATTTGTTCCGTTTTTTTGCTAAGGAATCAATTATGTTCACATATTGATTTAACTTTTCTTTTTCATCCGCCTTGATTAGAGATATTTCTCCAGTCTCGGAAAAAAGGTTAGTTCTAAAGACATAAGGGCTTTTCAGTTGCTTTTGAGTGTTGTCCAGAATTTGAGAGAAATCTGCGAGCCTCTTATGGAGGTAGTCGGCGAACTCACGATCTTCATAGTTGATGACGTATTGACCATACTCTGACAGGTCGATCTGATTTGTGGCAGCATACACAACCCCGAACAGCGTAAAAAAGAGGATTGAAAAAAACATCGTCATCCTAATGTTCTTCATAATCATTTTCTTTCCCTCCCGTATGAAATTTCTTTGTTTCCTTGTATATAGCGTGAAATCCGACAAAACGTCCCGAGTACCTCGTAACTGGCGTTGGTATTCACTTTGTGAAGCAGGATTTTATATTCTGAGGGGCTATTTACATTGCCGGAAGATATGTATAGAATATTGTATCATGAAGAACGTAAAAGTCAATGCTCTTTCAACCCCAGAAGCTCTATGATAGGCTCCCTTTTTTCGCTCGCCTTTACAAAGAGGCTTGAACGCCGTTCAAGCCTCTTTCAACTCCCTATTTTCCACGCCGCTTCTCCCCCTGTGGCTTACCACGTCTCCTTCGAGGATGAGCTGCCCTCTGTTCGAGCGGTTCTCTCCGATGGCTTCTTATAGGACCATTTTTTGAAACGGGGAGCGTTTTATATGGCCTTCTACCAGCGCGCATACGGGTTTCTCAACCGCTTTCTTATAGGCTCCAAAAAAGTGTTATTCTGGAAAATTGAATTCACTTCTCCAATCGAAGGTCGCGTTGTCTTCGACATAAGCCGGCCAGTGCGCGCACCACAGGGGCATTTTCACATCCCGAACCCGGTCTATGGAGGGTTCATAGGGCTTGATATCGAGGATCGGCGTGCCGTTCTCCGCGTCGAGACCTGCTACTTGTAGTCTGTTTTGCGCCCTGTCGAGCTTGACGAGTACGCAGGACGTGATCCCTATAGGATTAGGCCTGACGGGTGATCGCGTCGCGAACACCCCGATTTTTTCAGGCCCTTTCGTATAGGGTTTGTCCAGAACGTAGTATTTCCGCGTGTCTTCATTGTCGTACAAATGAAACCACCAGACGATCTGGATGTGGCTGTACTCATCGAGACCTAATGTGGCGGGAATGGCTTCTTTTTTCAATACGATGAAGCAGTTCCCGTCTTCGAATTTCACTTCTCCTATAGGGTTGAATGTGACGGACATCTCCTTTTACCTCCTTAAAGTGCATTCTAATTTGGTAGGAACGTATCTCACACACATGATACAAAGAAATCGCGCTGCTGTCTTGACGATTTTTGCCGCGATTCCGTGTGCGATTTTGATACAATAAAAGCGGTTTGACGAATTTTGCTCAAGGGGTAGATTCTATGAAAACGGAAGTGACTCGGTTAAGCTCTATATTGCTTGGTGGTGTGAGCTTCTACGGTGATCCTATCAGCGCGAAGGGCGGATGGGACACCGAAAACGAGATAGGCAAGACGTGGCAAAGGTTTATGACGTTCCTTCGTGAAAACCCTGAACGTCCATATTCTTGCGGGAAACAGCTTTTCTATGAGGTTCATCTATACGGTTCGGAAACGAAAAAAAAGGGATATTTCGAGGTATTTGTCGGCGAAGAGGTGAATACCGCGACATTACCGATCGCGCTATGCGCGAAGTACATTCCGGAATCCGATTACCTGAAAATGACTCTCTTTGGGAGGGAGATCGTAGGGGATTGGTGGCTCAAACTCGAGACCGAAATCTTACCCGCTTTGGGCTTTTCGGCGAAATCCTCCCATCTGATTCAGGTATATGACGACAGATTCAAAGGAATGGACAACGTCGACGAGTCCATTCTGGACGTTTTCATTCCCATAGAGAAAAATGATGAACAAGGCCGTATTTGATTCGGTAAAGAAAAGCATCGCTTATATCGAAGCCCATCTGTTTCACGATATAGCCGTTCGTGATGTTTCGGACTTCGTCTCTTATTCTCAATTCTATTTTTCACGTGAGTTTTCTAGGTATACCCGTATCTCCATTTACGATTATATTATAAAAAGAAAAATATCCGAATCGTACAAACGCCTTTTTAAAGAGAAAATGAAAATAATCGACCTCGCCTTTCAGTATGGGTTTCAATCGCACGAAGTGTATACACGAGCATTCAAGAAGGTATTCAAAGAGAATCCCAGCGAGGCGGTGATCTACAAACCCTTAGCCGTATACGAAAGGATCGACGATCGATATTTAGAGTTCGTGTGTGAGCTTCAGGTGGAAGAAATAGATCAGCCTTGTGAAGAACGTATCTTCGAAATCGCTAAACCTTCGGATGCCCAACAGACGAATGATAGCCTCGTGCAACTCTCTCACACCAACCTGTTCGAAATTGAGAACGTATTTTACGGCCGTTTAACCTCTATTGACCAGAATTGTCTGTCCTTCAATCTGAATGGGTTGAAAGCGATCGCCCGTATTCACGATACCGATACGCAATGCGCCCTCCGTTTTTTTACGGACAATTATTATGATGTGGCCAAGATGAAGGCCAACTATATAGTCCTGAGGCGAGCGAACGGCTACGTGGATGTTCTGATTCCTACTGCGATTTCAACGGGAGATTGATCGTTTTATACCTATAGGGCAAGCCAGTGGGGCTACCGATACCGTGAAAAACACACTGTGGGGCGGCCCTCCGAGAGCCAAGGGGGCGGCGACGCGTTACGCTTTTGAGAAGGACATAGAGCGGATCGCGGGGTCGTAAAAACCACTTACCCCGCGATTGACGCACGAGCATCGCGGCGTAACGTTTATGAGTTCTCGGAAGCTCCCGGAAAAGCGAAAAACATGCCGAACTTAAATTCGGCGTTCCCGGAGCGGAGTGCGGGGGTCGAAAAATACACTCCTTACTCCCCTTTGAAGGGTCAAATGAGCTCTAATGGCGGCTCCTTTGGGGGCTGTTTTTCCCCTCATCCTCTTTCCATTTTTCTTGCGCCTCGAAATGATATCCACACCCTCAGTATGCGATGTCTTATTTTAGGGTATAATTCAGGAGGAAACGGAAGAAAAGATCGGGGTTATCCCGGAAAGGCAGGAAATCCATTGGATCTTCGCTCCTTGATACTAGAAAAGGCCTTGATCGTTCCAGCGATACTCATCGGGTTCACGGTGCATGAGTACGCGCATGCCAAAGTGGCCAATCTCCTTGGAGACGATACGCCATACTATCAAGGCCGCTTGACCCTCAACCCGCTGGCGCATATCGACTGGATCGGTTTTTTGGCCCTCTTGTTGGTCGGGTTCGGTTGGGCAAAACCGGTGCAAGTGAATCCAAGGTCTTTTAAAAACGTCCGGACGGATTTCTTAATGGTCACCGTTGCCGGGCCGCTTTCGAACCTCGTTACCGCCTTCGCCTTCGCCCTCCTCACCGCTTTTCTTGCGAGCTTCATCCGCTACGCGCCAAACGGCACCGATCTTCTTTTCACGTTGCTGAAGATCATCATTCACGTCAATTGTATACTTTGCGTTTTTAACCTTCTTCCCATCCCTCCTTTGGATGGGTACCAGATCCTAAAAACCCTCGTACCCGCCCAGTATGGGCAGTTTTTTTACAATCTCGAGCGTTACCAATTCTTCTTTTTATTCTGCCTCGTCCTGATTCCGGGAGCGAGTATCATCATCACGGTTCCCGCGCGAAGTCTCTATTTCCTGTTGACCGGTTGGATAAGATTCTGATTCTGTCTACGCGTGTTTTTAAAGTGATTTTGGGTGTGAGTCAAGCTAGGGAGTGACATAACTTGACCCACACCGGGCCGTCTTCTTCTGTTCCGATCGTGCTATAATCCTGTGGAGCACAACCCCGTGGAAAGGATTTGGTCGGACTTGATGCGCGAATACCTTGCGGCATCCGAAGATTCTCGAGAGGTACAAGCTCGAAACTGCGGCGGATAGCCTGTCAAATAGAACGCGATTGCTTACAGAGCCGTATATTTTATAAGGGGGGTTACTGATGCGCGCGACCCTCATCATCGGAGACAGCCGGGCTATGAACGAAGTGAAGAATGGCGCGGTAGACTTGATCGTCACCTCTCCTCCCTACTGGCAAATAAAAGACTATGGAACGGTAGGGCAGACCGGATACAACCAGACTCTCCACGAGTACTTTCGGGACCTCTATTGCGTGTGGGCCGAGTGTTACCGAGTGCTGAAACCGGGGAGGCGGTTGTGCATAAATATAGGCGACCAATTTGCGCGTTCTATTGTCTATGGGAGGTACAAGATCATCCCCCTACACTCGGAATGCATCGCGCAGTGCGAAAGAATCGGGTTCGATTATATGGGAAGCATCATCTGGCAGAAGAAAACGACGATGAACCCCACAGGGGGCGCGACGGTTATGGGATCCTTTCCCTATCCCCCAAACGGTATGATCGAAATAGACTTCGAATTCATCCTGATTTTTAAGAAACCTGGGAAGGGTGTGAAAACGCCCGCCGAAATCAAGGAAAAATCTAAGCTTTCTAAAGAAGAATGGAAAAAATACTTTTCCGGTCACTGGTCTTTCGGGGGCGCCAAGCAGTTGGAGCATCAAGCGATGTTCCCGGAAGAGTTGCCTAAACGGTTGATCAAGATGTATTCTTTCTATGGAGAAACCGTTCTAGACCCTTTTTTGGGTAGCGGAACCACGATGAAGGCCGCGTTGACATTGAATCGGCACGCGATCGGTTACGAGATCAACGAAAGCTTCCTTCCTGTCATCCGAGAGAAGGCCGGATTTTCTGGTGAGCGCCTTATGCCTGCACATACGCTGACAACAATCCGGCAAAGCATGCCGAAGGAAGACACCAGCGCTGAAATGACCTATACCCCCGGCATTCAAGACGCGAAACGCAAATTCGGCTCCAAAGGGCTTGACTTGAACAAAGGGAGAGAGTATTTCCGAGTCGTATCGCTAGAAGGGCCGGATACCTTGGTCCTAGAAAACGGGTTGAAGGTTCGGTTATTAGGAGTGAAAACCTTTCCAGAAAAGAGAGAAGCGCTCGGTCAGTACTTGTGTAAATACGTTTGTAAAAAAAAGATCTATTTGCAATATGATCAAAAAACTCCCGATTCGAACTCGGAAGGCATCGTGAGCGCCTACGTGTACTTATCGAACCGACTCTGTTTAAACCTGTCCGTGCTAAAGGCCCAACTCGTTCACGTGGATCCGTCGGTCGACCACCCCCTCAAAGAGCGATTTAGGCGATTGGCTGAAAACGCAAGAACGAAAGACGGGTAAAGTGCGCCTAACGGGGGGCTTTGAAACGACTCTTTATTGTCAGTTGAGAATCAATCGGATGATATAGAGCAGCCATTTCGGGAAATCGGGGGCCACCTTCAAGATCTGGCTTCGGATCTCCGTATACCCTCTACTCACGTGAATCAAGGTCTCCCCTGTTCCCGATTGGCTATAAACGGCCACGAGCCCTTTCGCGATATCACCCACGGCGATCTTCCCGTGAGCGACACCGCCGACCGCGAACTCTTTCGCCACACAGAAGCCTCCGATAGCGGTTTGATAAGAGAACGCGAGCCCGCCGATCGCAAGTAAGCCGGAGATTGCTATCGAACCGAAGGACAAGAAAGCGGACAAGGAGAGTCCTCCAAAAGAAAATAAAACGGAAAGGGCAATGCCACCGAATCCGATCACACCGACGGATATCCCCCCTATGGCGATCACGCCAATTGCGATTGGCCCGATAGCGATAATGCCTTTGGCCACTCCGTTTGGCGTTTTTGTGATGTGAACGAGGGGAATAGAGCCGACTTGCACGCTAGAGACGTACTCGTTCGTTAGTGGAACGAGACCGCTGTCGATCTTTTCTTGCCAGGCCTTGGCAGTATCGATTTCTCGTCCCAAGATCAACTCGGGATCATCGATCGTATACACCTTGTATTGTTGCGACAGTTCCAGAATGATCTCTCGACGAATCTGTTGCTTCCTCTGCTCGGAAGTGTTTAAGAGCCTAACCACATTGGAAGCGTAACGTCTGAATCGTTCATTTCGATGCATTTGTTTACCCCCATTTCAAAAAATAGGTGAAGCCTAATAGGCTTCCTGATAAAGGTCTTCGGCATACTCTATGAAAACCGTCCGCCGCTCCGTGGTGTTGACATCCGTAGCGGCGGAGCGTTTCCGCATTCGATGGTATGAGGTGGTTTCATCCCTGGATCGCGGCCTGAAGTTTATCCCAAGATGTGGGGATATGAGTCTGAAACGCGCCGTTATAATAGATACCCAGCGTCCCAAACGGGCTCCCGAGCTCTTTCGCCTCCGCCGCGCTCTCTAGTTTTCGGAGGGTAACGGAAAAACCCTTCTCACGCGCCCGTTGCGCCGTGAGCGTCGCGTATTCCTCCATAAAAGGGCACTGATTCGTATACACCAGCGCGAGGCCATCCTGAATGGGAATGGTCCCGTTTTTAGCCGAGGGTGAAAACGCGGGCAGGGGCCCATTATTTAGTTTCAAAGCCATCAGCTCAAAATAGGGGGTCGCTTTGTCGAGGGTTACGAATCCCTTTTTTTGGAAGAACGTTTTATCTGTCAGGAATGGTTTCTTCTTTCCGGAAGTGACGACCGCTATCCCCGCCTTCCCCTGAGACTTCGCGTCTTGGATGCACAAATCGAGCAGCCGGTTTGCCCATCCTTGCCCCTTGAACTTCCCCGCAACCTATAAACAGTTGATTATCAGGTAATTCGCACCGATCAAGGGCTTCCACGCCTTCTCTATCGGAAGGTATTCGATGAAGACCTTCCCGCGGTCGTCCAGTCGCCGGAAGACCAGCCCGTCTCGGAAATTCTTTTTCATCCACGCTTTTTTCGTAAAAGCGCGATTTTCGTTCTCTTTATCCTTTCCTATCGCGCAGCAAATGTGCTCTTTATCGATGTTCTGCTCGGTGATTTCGATAATTTCCATATTTCTCCCTCGATGGTCTCCTCATGCCCGGTTCAATGCCGTCGGAGTTTGTTGGTCCTTTTGTTTAGGTAGAATAGGGTCGTGTTGACTTAAGATAAGTTCCAAAGCCGAGTTTTCACAAGCCGTTTATAGTGTATCACAAAAACTATCCGACTAGAAAGCCTCGTATGTGACAAGCTATGGGGTTTAATCAAGAAACAAGGCCAGAATCGATCGCACGATTTTAGTCCGTGTAGTCATCGCGGCGTAAGCGCCCCTTTTTTTCGCGACGCCGCGATACCCCGGTTTTCGTTCGTTCTAAAGATAAAAAACAGGGTTCGCACAGAGGGCGCAGAGAAAAGAATCTTGTGAACGTCTTGGGAACGCCAAACTTTAGTTTGGCATGGCCCTATTTTTCCACTGGGAGCATTCCTGACGCAACATCGCGGCGTAAGCGCCCCTTCTTTTCGCGACGGCGCGATACGCTTTTGAGTAAGGCATAGAGCGTATCGCGAGACTTCGTGGGCCTCCGAAGTCAGCCCGCTGGTTACCCCGAGTTAATCTTTGCACTCTTCTCGAGGTCGAAAAAACACTAGTTAATCCCCTCGAAGGGTCAAATGAAATTTAATGGCGGCTCTTTCGCGGCCATTTTGTTTCTCCTCCTCCTCTTTCTTTTTTTTTGCACCTCGATAATATAACCGCACGGTCTCGTTTGAAACCTTGGATTTATGCTACAATTAGGACTAACCGAGAGTCGTTGACGATTTTCTTACCGCGACGCGACAGTAGACCTTGAAGGAGGGAGTCAATTATGGAAAAAAGAGCCCGCACAAAGGCCATTCGCCGCAAGTTCTTCACGATCTTCATGCTGGTGTTGTTTCTACATTCGGTGATCTGGAGCGTTTCTCTTTCGGATATTCTCAACAAAGAGCCATTCACAGGGTTACCCGAAGTGATTTCTGAGTCGGGTCTTCCGAACGTCGATCCTAACACGTACTCGGGCGTGGTGTTGAAGGTGCTACGCTTAAGAACGCAGCAGTGGTTGGGCGCTGATTGGGAACACACGGTTTTACTCGCTTACAATGAAGAGCTCTCGCCCACGATGGACACGGCCTTAGTCATGATCGGTGGAGACTATAAATACGATAGAGAGGTGCTTCAAGCGGTCATCTCCGTACTCCAGGAAAGCGACGGGTTGTTCGTGTTTCTGTTCGATGTGCCGAATCAACCGTTATTAGGGGGATTGAGGGAAGATTGGCTGATTTCCGAGACTTTCGAACGGTATTTTCAAACGCTTGATCCAACAGTACCCGCTTTGGTACCGATGGTTCGATCGGTGAGAAAGGTGATGGATTGGGTCGAGAATGCCTTCGGCATCCGGAAGTTCGTCCTTTCCGGAGCATCTAAACGCGGATGGACCACGTTCTTGACGGCCGCGGTCGATGAGCGCGTGAAGGGGATTGTTCCGATTTCTTTTGATTTTCTCAATTTTCCCGAACAACTCCGAAAGCAAAAAGAGTGGTATGGCGCTTATAGTCCTGAAATCGCGCCATACACGGAAAAGGACTTCCCGGCAAAGCTCGAGGAAGACGTTGGCAAAGAGTTGCTAAAGATCGTGGACCCGTTTCAGTATATCCCGACGTTGACGACTCCCAAGATCTGCGTGGTGGGTACAAACGATCCTTATTGGCACTTGTTCAGCTGGCAACACTATTTTCCGGAGCTGTCGGGATACAAGCAGATGCTGTACATCCCGAACAAGGGTCACGGAGTAGAACTCTTACGGCCGATTCTGGCGATTCTCGCGTTGATCGATCACGTGTGTTGTGGTACCCAGTTGCCCGAATACCAATGGAAGGTAGACGATCGACAGATCGTCGTCGAGTGGGCGTCACAACAAGACTACACGGTTCTTGCCGCTTACCTTTGGACGGCCCGTTCTTCCACGATGGATTTTCGCAGGGCGAAATGGGCAATCTCTCCGTTACCGATTCCTGAAAACCAGGCTTTGGCGCAAATCGCAGAATTCGAACTCGAGAACGTAAGCGCCTTCGTCGAACTACTTTTCGAAACTCACGAGGCAGGAAAGGCGGCAAAAAGAAGGTTGTACCTTTCCACGCCTGTATTTCTGTTTCCTAAGGACAGCGAAAGAAGTGGCGGAATAGAGATCCCACGGCCATAGACACCCTCCGGTTTTGAGCTGAAACTGTGATCATTTTATACCTCAGTGGTGTGTAGCCAGATCACGTCTAGAATGTTGAAGCTCAGTGTGGGTATAATATCGAGGCACAACAAAAAAATAAGAGGAGGAGGTCCGCCTTTTGTTCTTTTACGCCGCGATGCAAGTTATCTCTGTGCGCGATCCAGCTTTTTTCTCTCTAAAAATGACATGCCAACTTAAAAGTAGGCGTTCCCAGGACGGATCGCGAGACTTCGTGGACTTCCGAAGTCAGCCCGCTGGTTACCCCGCGATAACCCGCGAAGTTTGGCGTTCCCAGAGAGACAGGCCGACTGGAAGTCGGCCCCACGAAGAGAAGGGGCGCATACGCCGCAATGACTACGTGGACTAAAAACCGTGCGATTGATTCTGGCCTTGTTTCTTGGTCACACCTCATAACTTGACACACACTGAAGCGACCCTTTAACGCTTCAGGGTTTGTGGGAGTTGGGGAATTTCCTTTTTCAAACTGGCCTCGGTTGACTCCCGATAGTAAATACGGTATAATATAAATGTCAGACGTCCGACGACCGATGGGAAAAGAGGGGAATCTCAATTGGAAGCGATAAAAAAAATCGAGGGAAAGCGTGGCACGGTTATCGACGAAGCGTGGATGGAGCTCAGAGAGATGATCCTTTCGGGGATGCTCGCGCAAGGAGAAAGGCTGCCCTCTGAGACCGATCTGGCCCACGAGATGGGTATCAGCCGAAACTCTTTGAGAGAAGCCATAGGTATGCTCGAACGCGAAGGTTTGCTTCTCAAAAAACAAGGTGTGGGTACCTTCGTCACCAGCGTGACGCCGATCATCCGCGGAGGGATTGAAAGACTGACCGGCATTATGGATTTTGTGAAAGCCAACGGGTATGAAGCGCAAAGCCGTTTGATATCCTTTAGCGCCTCCGTTGCAAATCCCACGGTCTCAACTCTTCTAAACCTGTCTCCGGGCCAGGTCGTTTACAACCTGACGACGATCAAATTGGCTTCAGAGGTTCCCGTGGCGCTGTGTATCGATTATATCCCGGAATCGATCTTTAAGACGCCGGTGAAGCCCGAACGCCTTCAGTATTCGCTCTTTGAGGGGTTGGAGAAAGAATACGGCATCGAAATCTTTTACGCGGAAGCCGAGATCATCCCGGTTATTTCGGATCGGGACATCGCCTCCAAATTACAGATTCCCGAAGGCGAAGCCGTTCTCTTGCTTTCACAGATTCACTTCGGAAAAAACAACAGAAAAATCCTTTACTCCAAAAGTTACTTCCCAACGGGTAAGTTTACCTTTAGATTGATCAGAAAACGATAGGGAGCGGTAGGGTCCGAAAATCAACCGAATCATAGGAGGTGTAGCTGTTGAGGAAAGCGTTTTTGTTGGGGTTGTTCTTGTTGGCAACCTTATTGTCGGCCGCGACTCTCGAGGTGCTATGGATGGGATGGCCGAAAGACCAGGTGATGCCGCTGATCGAGGAGTTCCAGAAGCAGAATCCGGGGGTAGAGATCGACATTCAGCTCGTTCCTTTCGGGCAGTTGTTTCAGACGATAGAAGTCCGATTGTCATCCGGCGGCGGGACACCGGATGTGTACATCGTAGATGGTCCCAATACCGCCTCGTATGCCGCAAGAGGTTATCTCCTTCCGCTAGACGACTTTTTTTCCACGCAAGAGAAGGCGGCGTGGTTCCCTTCTTCTATAGTCGCCGGCAGTTATCGCGGTAAATTCTATTCCGTGCCATACGGCACGTCCTCGGCCGGACTATTCTTCAACAAAGAGATCTTTGAAAAGTACGGGGTTCCCCTGCCCGAAGAGAGTCTCGACGCTAGAATGACCTGGGATGAAGTCGCCGAGTTGGCCAAACGATTGACCATCGATACCGATAACGATGGCAGACCAGATATCTGGGGGATTGTGATCGAGCAAATCGATAGGCCCTATCTCTTGTTTCCACTCGCCCAATCCTTAGGCGCTCAGGTGTTGTCTCCGGACGGACTGACCGCCACCGGGTATATCACGTCCGAGAAGTTCGTCGAGGCCGCGACCTTCTATTGGAAACTGTTTAACGAGTGGAAGGTGGCCCCCCAGGGTGTCAATGACTCCGCGATTGCGCGGGAGTATTTCGGTACGGGCAAAGCGGCGATGTTGTTAGGCAACGAATGGAATATCGTCAGATTGCTCAAATATCCCGAAATCCGATTCGGGTTGTCGCCATTCCCGATCTTTCCGGGAGGAACGGCGGTGACGCCAACCGGGAGCTGGCACGTTGGGATCAACTCCAAAACGAAGAAGCAAGAGCTCGCGTTGAAGTTCGTCAAATACATAACAGGAAAAGAAGCGGTCATTCAATGGTATCTCGCGAACGGCGTCGCCCCGGCGAGACCGGATGTCTACGAAGCCCTTCCAGAGATATTTATGCACCCGATGTGGCAGATGTTCTTGCAGGAGATGAAAACGACGGCGGTTACCCGTCCATTGACCCCAGGTTACTCACAATATGAATTGATCTTGAGGGAAGCCTTCAACTCCATACATTACGGTGCGCCCCCAAAGCAAGCGCTCGAAGACGCGGCGAAAAAAATCGATCGAGAACTCAGTAAGTATAAATAGACGCGGAAGACCTCGTAGTCTTCCTTGAATAAAACGGGGAATATATTACCAGAAAGGGCGAGAGTACGTCGCCCTTTCTTATCAGGGAAGATTCCTTCTATTTCGCCAAGGCCTGAGGTCGAACAGTGGGAGTTCGTCAGGCCGATCACCCGATAGGGGACCCGGGGGCAAGCGATGTTTCGAAGCAATAGAGCCGGATGGTTCTTCATTCTTCCTGCTTTCGTGTTTTTGGGACTTTTCAAAATCGTTCCGATAGGGGTTTCGGTCCTAGAAAGCCTGAGGCAGACGACCTACACCGGTCGGTCATATTTCGTCGGATTCGAAAACTATACCTACCTGTTTTTCGAAGACCCGACCTTCTGGAATTCGTTCTGGATCACCCTGATCTATTCGCTCGTCGTCAACCCGCTGATCATTCTTATCGCGCTGGTGATGGCGTTGCTCCTGAATGAAAACCACTTTTTCACCAAGTTTTTTAGGACGGTATTTTTTTTGCCGACCGCTATCTCATTTGCGGTCGTGTCGGTGATCTGGTCGGTTGTGCTCGACCCGCATTATGGTCTGGCGAACGGTTTTTTAACGTTGTTCGGGCTTCCGGCTCAGCCGTTTTTCGCGTCCACCGCTCAGGCCTTATGGTGTCTGGTGTTCCTGAACGTGTGGAGGAGCGCGGGGTATTGGATGATGTACTTTTTAGCCGGACTCCAGAATATTCCGGAAAGCCTTTATCAAGCGGCCGATATCGATGGCGCCTCCGCTTGGACGAAAACTCGGAAAATCACGTTGCCTTTGTTGTCTCGGACCTTCGCCTTCGTCCTGGTGGCCAACACCGCGTTCAATTTTCTCACCTTTGCCCCTGTGTATATCATCACGAAAGGAGGGCCCCGCGGTTCGACCAACCTTCTGATGTATGAATCCTATAAGAGCGCCTTCGTCAACCTGGATATGGGGCGAGCCAGCGCGATCACCACGATACTCTTGGGGATCATCCTGATCTTCAGCCTCTTCGAATTTAAGTGGACAAAGGCCGGTTTCGAATACTAAGGGGATCGTGATGATGAGACGGTATAAAAAACCCCTCGTTTTAGCCGCGGAATTTGTCTTGTTGACCGCGATCAGTCTGTTTTTCATCCTGCCGATACTCTGGATCGTCGCCTCAGCGCTGCGCCCTTCGGGACCCTTGTACACCTATGCGAACCCGTTGACTCTGCAGACGTTTTTTCCCACCACGGTCACCTTCGACAATTTCGTACACATCTTCAAAAACCTGCACTTCGGGAGAGCCTTGCTCAACAGCCTCCTGGTGGCTGTCGCAACTATCGCGATAAGTGTCCTCATCTGTTCTATGGCCGGTTTTGGACTGGCGAAGTTTGCCTTTCGAGGGAAGAACCTCTTCTTTTTCATCGTTTTGATCACTTTTATGGTCCCCTTCGAATCGATCGTGATTCCGCTCTTCGTTTTAGTCAAGCGACTGAACATCGACAACACGTACTTCGCGCTCATCTTGCCTGCCGCGGGGAACGGGTTAGCGATCTTTCTTTTCCGCCAGTTTTTTTCTGAGGTCCCGACGGAGATCCTAGAAGCCGCCCGAATCGATGGCGCCTCGTGGATCAGGATCTTTCGGAAGATCATCCTTCCATTGAGCATCCCAGCGATCGTGACCGTGATCGTTATGGTCTTTATGTTCCAATGGAATTCTCTGTTTTGGCCGTTGATCGCGACGCATTCGAGCCGGTTCGAGGTGGTGCAGGTGGCGATCACAGCGCACCGCTCTACCGAAGACACCAGCTGGGCGAACCTATTCAGCTCGGCGATCGCGGGAAGCCTGCCTCCGGTGATTCTGTTCTTTTTTTTGCAGAAGTACTTCGTCCGCGGTATATCAGGCACCGGACTGAAGGGATAGAACAAGGAGAGTGGAACCGATGCGTCAAACGAAAAACCATTTGCAGCTCAGTGTCGATAAGCTGCCAGAGACTGTCCTATTGCCAGGCGACCCGGGGAGGATTGCAGAGATCGCCGCCTGTTTGGATCACGTGCGCCAGGTGGGGGACCATCGCGGCTTTCTCACGATCGTCGGAGAGTATAAGGGAACGGAGATCGCTGCTTGCTCGAGTGGGATAGGCGGCCCGTCCGTCGAAATAGCGGTTGTGGAGTTGAAAAGATACGGAGTCCGCCGGGTTATTCGGGTCGGTACTTCAGGCGGGATCGGACAGGACGTTCTGCCGGGGCATCTGGTCGTATTAAGCGGATGCGTTCGGTATTCCGGGGCTGCGGACCTGTTCGTTCCGGTCAATTACCCCGCGGTTTCGGACTTCCGAACGGCGTTGTTGCTGGAAGAGAACGCCAAAAAAACCGGAGTTCCGGTTCATTTCGGCATCGGCCTTTCGCTCGACTCTTTCTACGCGACGAAAACCCACCTCATCCAAGAGAGATTTCCTTCGACGATCGAAGAAAATCTGGATTTTTGGAAAAAGGCGGGTGTCCTTCAGTCGGAGATGGAAGCGGCTACGCTGTTCCTCCTGTCTTCGTTGCTCCAGATACGAGCTGGAGCGATCTGCACGGTGGCTTCGAACCTATGCCAGAAAGTCTACCCTGATACTCCTCCGTCGAACGAAAAGGCCATCGTTGCCGCGTGCGAAACAGCCTATCAGTTGATGAACACGAATGGAAGGGAGTGAAGGTGATGGGGAACGGACGGTTAACGGGAAAGAACGCGATCATTTTCGGGGGTGGGGGAAGAATAGGCAGTGCGACAGCTCGGTGTTTTTTCGAACACGGAGCACACGTTCTTTTGATCGACCGGGACGAGGAGAAGGTACGCGCTTTAGCCAAAACTCTGGGGAATCCCAGTCGATGCCGGTATTGGGCGCAATCCATCGAAAACGATAGAGACGCGGAACGGCTATCGGATTGGATCGATACGCAGGGGGTCGTACCCGATATATTGGTCAACTGTCCCGCCTATATATCGAGAGCGCCGTTCTTATCCTCGTCGATCGAAGAGTTCGATAAACAAATGCATACGAATGTGCGGCTGGTCTTGATCGTTTCGAGAGTGATCGCACAGAAGATGGCGAAAGCGAAAAAGGGGAAGATCATTAACCTGGCTTCGCTCGGGGGGGTCCGCCCGGAAAAGGCGCATCTGGGACATTGTGCCGCAAAAGCGGCGGTCATCGCGGCCTCAAAGGTTATGGCTTTAGAACTTGCCGAGTTCAATATTCAGGTCAACGTCGTGGCCCCGGGCCCGACGGAGACGATCCCTTTCTCCTCTCCCTTTTATGCCGCCCATCCGGAGATCCTCAAACGGATCGAAGAGACTACCCCACTAGGCAGAATAGGGCACCCCGAAGATCACACCGGCTTGCTTCTCTTTCTGGCCTCCGAGGAATCTGATTGGATCACCGGGCAAGTCATTCTTTCCGACGGGGGTTTAGCGTTGGCTTGAAGGAAACCCAGATGCTGGGACTTTCTTTGTCGACGAAACGCTCGGCGCTCAGCTTATAATCGGCCGATAGTGTTTGGCACTTCCTCTATTTATGGATTAGGCGCCGCAATTGAGTTGGAAAACCAGCCCATAAGCGGTTTTAGTAAACGTCCTTGCAAAGTGATAAGACTTAGGTTATAATTAGAAGCACGCGCCTGTGCTTTTTGCCTGAAAAAAATTCTAAGGAGGGATTTAAGTGAAGAAAGCGTTGTTGATTCTGGTACTGGTCGGTTTAATCGCGTTAACAGGGTTTTCAGCGACGAAGATTCAGTTCTGGCATGCGATGGGAGGCTGGCGCATCGATATGCTGAACGAGATGGCCCAGGACTTTATGAAACTGAATCCGGACATCGTGGTGGATGTTCAGTATACCGGGAGTTACGACGAAACCTTGAACAAGCTGGTAGCCGGAATCCAAGCGGGAACCGCGCCTCACGTCATCCAAAATTTCGAGATTGCTACCCAGAAGATGATAGACGGAGAAATCGCGGTTGTGATGCAAGATCTCATCGATAAAGACCCCACCTTCGACATGGGGAAGTTCTTGCCGCAAGTCCTGAACTATTATCGAGTCAACGGGAAATTGTATTGTATGCCGTTCAACTCATCCAACCCCGTAATGTTCTATAACAAGACTTTATTCGAAAAAGCGGGACTAGACCCGAACAAACCTCCGAGAACCTTTTCCGAGCTTTATGAATACGCAAAAAAACTCACGGTAAAGGACGCTGCGGGCAATATCATCCAATCTGGAATCACGTGGAACTTGAATTCCTGGTTCTTCGAGGAATTTATGGCTGTACAAAATGCCCCGTTTGTGGATAACGACAACGGAAGAACGGGCCGAGCCACGAAGGCAGTCTTCAACAGACCGGAAGGGTTGGTATTCTTCAAACTGTGGAACGATTTGACGCAGAACGGGTATATGCTGAACACGAAGGCAGTGGATTGGACCGCGGCGAGACAGATGTTCCTGGCACAGAAAGTGGGGATGTTGATCACTTCTACGTCGGACGTCGCGCTGTTCACCGATTCCGAAGCGAACGGTTTCGTTACCGGAGCCGCGTTCCTACCCAAACCGGATAACAGTCCGGCGGGCGGGGTCGTCATCGGCGGAGGCGCTCTGTGGATCATCGGTGGTCATTCGAAGGCGGAAACCGACGCGGCTTGGAAGTTCGTCAAATTTTTGGCCGAAGAAGAACAACAGATCGTGTGGCATTTGGGAACCGGATACTTCCCTGTGGATAAGAATTCACTGGAGAACCTCATTAATTCCGGTTTTTATGCTGAAAACCCGAATCTCCTCACCTCGATCTTCCAGCTGCTTCTGTCTGTACAAACCTACAATACCAACGGCGCGGTGATCGGCGCGTTCCCAGAAATTCGGAACATCATCCAGAACTATGTGGAAAAAATGCTGAATAAAGAGCTCACGCCCGAGAAGGCGTTGGAATTAGCCGAGATCGATTCCACAAAAGCCATCCGAGAATACAACGAACTGTTCTGATTCCAGTATAACGATCAGGCGGATTAGATGTCGGGGACTGCCTTTTCAGCAGTCCCCGGTATTTTGGATAGAGGGGGAAAGTATGTTTAAGCGAAAACTCTTTCATAACGCCTATGGAAAAACGCTCCCGTATCTATTATTGATTCCGACATTTGCGGTCATCATTCTCTTCATTTATTGGCCTGCGGTTAGCTCGTTTCGCATGAGTTTATACAAGGTATCCCCTTTCGGTAACAAGACGATTTACACCGGATTGTCCAATTTCGAGAATCTCTTTAAAAACCCAGATTATGAAAAATCCGCTTGGTTCACTTTGTTCTACGTTTCCTTCACGGTTATCGCTACGATCTTCCTATCCTTCATTTTGGCGTTGCTCTTGAATCAGAAAGTGCCGGGTTCCAGATTTTATCGAACTTTGATCTTTTCACCCTACGCTGTTTCGCCGGCCATATCCGGGACGCTCTGGTCGTTTTTGCTCAACCCGGTTGTCGGGCACGTGAATTACTTTTTTATGAAGGCCTTCAACGTGCAAGTGCTGTGGTTGACGACAAAACCATACGCTCTCTACGCGTTGCTATTTTCGAGCATCTGGAAAGCCTTGCCCTTTAGCATCATCTTCTACATCGCCGCGCTGCAAAACGTGTCCGATGAATTGCTAGAATCCGCGACCATAGAGGGCGCCGGTACCCTCCGCAAGATCTGGAAAATACAGTTCCCGTTGGTGTCTCCGATCACTTTCTATTTGGTCATAATGAACATCATCTCCTCGATGTTCCAATCCTTCGCCATCATCGACGTAATGACCAAAGGCGGTCCGGGCGGTTATACGACGACGATGATGTATCGCCTTTTTTTGGATGCCTTCGCTTATCAGAAAACCGGACCGGCTTCCGCACAAAGCGTCGTGATGTTCTTGTTAATGGCCGGAGTCACGATCGTCTATTTTCTCTTTGGCGAGAGAAAAGTGCATTATGCATAAAATAATGACACAGAAAGCGGTTTGAGGTGTGCGATGAAAAGATCGGTCAGGAAACGTGTGAATCTAGTCAGTATCGAAATCGCCCTAATCGTCATAACATTCGTGATTTTTTTACCTATTTTACTCGGTATCACGATGAGCATCCAACCGCCAGAGAGCGTGTTTGCTTTCCCGCCAAAACTATTTCCCACTGGGTTTCATTGGCGCAACTACACTGAGGCTTTTCGAAAATTCCCTTTCGAGTATTTCTTGATGAATAGCTTGATCATCGGGCTCGCGACGACCTTGGGAAAGATTGTCACGGGGATCTTAGCCGGTTACGCCTTCGCCAACTTCCGTTTTTTTGGAAAGAGCTTTTCTTTCGCGTTTCTTTTCGCAACCTTGTTCTTGCCTGCCGAGACGATTATGATCGTCCCGTTGTTCGCCATTATGAAACAGTTCGGTTGGGTCAATACCTATTGGGCGTTGACCATCCCGTTTATGGCTTCGGCGACCAACACCTTCCTATTCAGACAACACTTCCGCTCGATGCCGAAAGAACTGGAGGACGCGGCGAAGATCGACGGCGCCGGATATATGACTTACTTCTTCAGGATACTCATCCCTCTCTCGAAAGCCATCATCGGAGGATCGGCGATCATCAATTTCGTGTACGCTTGGAATATGTATCTCTGGCCTCTGATCGTCAGTATGGAAGATAAGATGAAAACCGTGCAGATCGGGGTCAAAATGATGATCGACGCGGAGGCTTCCAACAATTGGGGGATCATTATGGCCGGCACGATGATCGCGTTGTTCCCGACCTTGCTCGTTTTCTTTTGTCTGCAAAGCGTGTTCGTGAAAAGTTTGGTCCGCTCAGGTGTAAAAGGCTAAGCCCTTTTCGTTGTAATATTTCCTATACATAAGCTTTTTCATAAGATACGCCAGCGTAGAACGGTCTTCATCCGTTCCGGCGGGGTTTTTCTTGGATCAGAAAGGTAGATTTCCCGATGGGTGCGCTCCCTTCGTACCAATCCGTGACTTTCACAGAACTCCGCCATTTTTGCGAAACTTCGGCTCTCCTCATCGTACGTGCCGATATGCATCATCTGAACGCAGCGTCCCTCTTCGTAGATTTCGAACTCGGCGTTTTCTATCGGCAGTTTGGGCTTTTTCTTCTTCGTCCTTTCCAAGATATCCTGCGCCAAATCTGAGGTTAGGAAATCGGGTTGACGTATCATGATGCGATAGGTCAAATTGGCTTTGTCGATTGGAAGAAACAGGTCGGAATAGTCGGGACGCCTTTCAGATTTGAGACTCCACACACCTTCCAAAGGGTAGACTGCGTAGTCGCTATACCCCTCGGGAAAAACACCGGATTTCGGGAGCATTTTCAACGTATAGGACAGCGCGTATAAAGTTTCGACGTGTCGGGCGAACCTTTCTGTGTTCGGATCACCCTCCCCTTCGAGAGCAAAAAAGTGAAAGGCCGGAACGATGATGACTTCCGGGTCGGTTTTCGGAAGATAGTAGCGTTTATCCGTTTTTCTATAGTCTAACTTTCCCGGTTCCATCAGTTTCTCCTCCTTTTTTAGCCGAATAGGCTCAGCCTATCGGTCTTTTAAATCTCTAACGTTTATCGGAGCGTAGACGGGTTCGGTATTTTCAGTTCGAAACCTTCCGGTGCGTTTTACGATTCGTATGATGAAGAACACTTTCAAGAGGTCCCAGCCCAAGAACGGAAGAACGCCGACGAGAAGCGCTTTCTCAATGCTTCCCAAGTAGAAACTCAACCAAAGAGCTCCGAAGAGATAGAGCAGGGCGAGGCTTAAACAACAAGTTGCCGCAAAAGCGGCAAGACTTCGTGCTTTCGCGATTATAAACGCCATCAAGGGAAAGGTGAGCAAGAAACCGCCGGTAGGGCCAAAAAGAAACGGAATTCCCGAACCAAATCTTGAAAAAACTGGAAAACCCAAGAGCCCGAGAAGAAGGTACAGGCTCTGCGCGAAGAAGGCTTCCTTTGCGGGCAAGAAGACGCCGGTCAAACAAACGAAAAACACTTGCAATGTCCAAGGGACTGGACCCAGCGGGATACTAATTTGAGACCCTACCGCGGTTAGGGAAACGAATAGCCCCGTGAGCGCGAGTTCACGGGTGTTTGATTTTCGCAATATATTATCTACACTCGACCTTATAGGTTTCATCGAAAAATCCTTTGTGGACACCAGGCTATCCTTGTCTATAGAAACCTCTTCCTTCTCGCCCGGTCGTATGTACCTCTCAAACGCAACAGATCGACCGGATAGGTACTCGGACCGGCGTGGGTCTTCCGACCCAAAGCGATTTTTCCTCCTCTGAGAACATTTCGAGAAACCCAAGTTCCCTCGTTCGCACGCAAATATGGCCAATCCCGAATCTAGTTGCTAGCTCTACAGTTTCAAGCCACGCTTACAAGGAAACAAGATCCATAGAGGGTGTTGAGCGGCATTACTCGCAATTCACGCTATAAAACTACGGTTTGGCTTATTTCTTTTTGAATAAGCCCGCGAAAAAGCGTAGGATGTCGTCCCAGATGTTCCCGTCTTTGTTTTTATCCAATAACGATTCAACCAAGCTCATCATCCCGGTTTGACCCGTTTTCTCCATCGTGCCGTTCAAAAAACTCGATAGATTGGAGACATCCACGGGTTGCCCTTTCTGTTGGTTGCCCAAAGCCCCGAGCAAGATAGGGGCCAATTGACTGAGCACGTTGGATACCTGATCCTTTTGCAGCGACGTATGCTTAGCCAGGTTTTTTTCGACCTGCTCGGTTTTTTGTGAGAAAATATGATTGACGATTTTCGAGCCATCGACTTTGTCGACGGTATTGAAGTCCATAACCATTTTTTTAACATCGTCATCCTGGTGCTGTTTCAGCGCTTTCAGCAGCCCGTCCGCCCCTTTCGACACGCCGGTGTTTCGATCCATTGCCTTCATCATTGTAGGCATAGCCAAATCCACCAATTGTTTTGTTTGCGTTTTAGTGGCCCCGACGCTACCAGCAAGGCTATCCAACGTTTTGTCATTGGTTAGCATATTGAACAGTTCTAAGATATCCATCACGCACCTCCGTTTTTCGCTTATACCAGTATATATTATTTCATACTATACCTCATAAAACGACATAATAAATATACAGTGTGTGTCAAGTTATGAGGTATCACCAAGAAACAAGACCAGCGTCGTCCGCACGATTTTTGGTCTATGGAGTCATCGCGGCGTAAGCGCCCCTTCTTTTCGCGACGGCGCGATACGCTAGGGAACTCCTGGGAACGCCCTGGGAACGCCGAACTTTAGTTCGGCATGTTCTCTGAGAACGCCACCTTTTAAGTTGGCAGGTTTTTCGCGGAGTCGTAAAAACCACTTGCTGCGCGATCACACATACGGTCATCCTCATTCGCTTTTTTTTTGCTACACATCGATATTATTCCCACACAATAAGCATATCGCCGCGCCAAAGATAAACCGTACGTGTCGTGCGCTTTTCGTGTAGGGTTTGATCGCGTAGCAACTTCTGCGGCAGACTACTTCACGAAAATTCTGTAGGCGCCGTACCCTTCTCTTTCCATAGCATCGTACGGTATGAAACGCAAAGCGGCGCCGTTGATGCAATAACGGAGGGAGCCGCTTTCGCGCGGGCCGTCGTCGAAAACGTGGCCCAGGTGCGACCCGCTCTGCCGGCTGCGCACTTCTATCCTTTGCATACCATAGCTCTCATCTACAACGTATTCCAAGGCGTCGGCGGTGATTGGCCTGGTGAAACTGGGCCACCCGCTTCCGGATTTGTATTTCGCATCCGAAGAGAAAAGCGGCTCCCCTCCTACGATGTCCACGTAGATGCCCCTTTCATAGAAATTATCGTAGATACTAGAGAAAGCCCGCTCGGTGGAAGAATTCTGAGTCACGTTATATGCGAGATCACCGATTCTGAGTCTCAAGGCGTCTGGAGAACCGTCTTTGTGGATCTTGTAAGGGATTAGCGGTTCAGCCGCGGTTCTCAGGGAGATATGACAATAACCGTAAGGGTTTTTGTCGAGGTAGTCTTGGTGGTAATCTTCGGCATCATAAAACCCGGCCAATGGTGTGACCTCTATCGCGGTCTTTCTTCTCTGTTGGGTTTCGTATTGCTGGATCACGGCGAGAGCCCTCTGACGCTGAGTTTCATCGGGATAGAAAACGCCGGAACGATACTGTACCCCGACATCGTTGCCTTGACGGTTCACCGAGTACGGGTCGATGATTCTTAAAAAATGCAGAATCAACTCCTCGAGGTGTATGACGTTCTCATTGTATACGATTTTTACCGTTTCCGCGTGGCCTGAGCCGCCGATGACCTCTTGGTAGGTTGGATTTTCCGTCAATCCGTTTGCGTACCCGGTACGTGTCTCCAACACCCCGGGGATTCTTTTGAAGTAGCCTTCAACACCCCAGAAACACCCGCCAGCCAAGTACAGTATTCTCTTGTCTTTCTGGGCGTTTTTCCATAAGTACTCTCTGATTCCGTCGCTAGTCATCGTTGTCTCCTTTTTTTCTGCGATCAAGTTCGCTTGAGCAAAAACGAGTATCAGTATCACTGAAAGAAAGACTATTATCCATAGGATCGATTTCAAGAAAGTCACCTACTTCAAAAAGCGGGCTTGACGGTTATAAAGCGCTCCTACCCGCTATTTTGGCCACTGAGCCGGATGCGCTCGAGCTTGACTACTATCGAAGACACCTGAATTCTTATCCAGTTTAAAACCGATTACCAATAGAGGGTCTTATGGGTTTTTTGCAAACCTCACAAACAGTAAAGTTCGAAAAGATAGGGCATTGAGGGAAAAAGGTCTTTCTTCCGGCTAATACGATCAACCGCCCGGATTTGTCTGTCTAGTATCCCTCGCGTGTTTCTAGATAGAACGATCGGCGAACGAGAAGGACCGCCCGGTTTCTACAACCCTGTGATATCGATGCTCATCTGGTTGTCGAGAGATACTCCTGTGATCGCCGAGACCTCCGATAAGTCCTTCACTTTAAGTTCGTGCTTTTTGGCGATTAAAAAATTACTCTTTCTCCCGCCATTGTCTATATCCTTTTTTTATTCGACGTTCCCAAAGGAACGCTCATCGTTAAGCGCTTTCTCACGCTCTTCCGCTATCGCCCGCTCTTCTCGGCTCTGGCTCAGTTCTTCTAAAAGGTTGATCGCTTGTCCTATCTCTCCTACCTCCTTCCCAAGCTCAATGGTCCGTTGGTTTCCCGGGTCGGTCAAGAATAATAACCAGCCCGTCAGCTCTTTACCTAATTTTTGCGAACTCGTGCCAATCTTTGGCATCTCTAAAAAGTGTATCTCCAGAGTATCACAAAGCTTTTCACACGTTTTTGAGTCCAGCATCCGATAGACCGAATGGATCTTGTCGTGCTCAAACTGATTGTGCCCTAAAACATTCACCACGACGGTGTTGTGCAGCTTGTCGTCATCATCGCTTTGCTCCGCTTGATCCGAATACATTTTCGCTAAATGGTATGTCGCCCTCTGAGCGACGTGTGTGTATGGGAGTATGTGCACCTCGATGTTCACCGGCTCCCCGTTGCTAAACGTTGCCTTGATGTCCATTATCGAATTCTTGTTCGGCCTGAACCGTTTTTCAATCGTATGGTCGAGTATGCGTACGTCGGCGATCTTATGCCCTTGGCTTCCAATACCTAAGGAGTTTAGAAAATGGATCAGGATCTCTTTGTGCTTCTCATTTCCAAATACCTTCTTGAAAGTATAGTCGATCAACGGGTTCAGGTATTTCTTTTCCATTTGGTGATCCTCCTTCGTGAGCAGGTTGTTCTAATCATACCACTTTTTCTGACGTCAATTCCCAACCGGCTGCTCATATTTTTGGTTTTGTCAATTGATCCGTTATTAAAACATCTTCTGCTCTACGAGGTAAAAGTATCGTCTCAATTTCGGGTAACGCCGCCCTTATCGGGCTGGTTTTCCGATATACCAAGCCGCCCGCTTTCCCACTTCCAAAACCCGGACTTCCGAAAAACACTCTTTCAAATAGAAGACACACGATTTCATTTCCGATTCCGCGAGGCGGATAAAGTTGAAATAGTCGCCTCTTTCCAACCACTCGATCACCGTGGTCAACAGCCCGCGTTTCGCATTGTAGTCATAGACGATGACCTGGGACTTCGTCACTCTGCTCATTTCCGCATATAGGCGCTGCCGGTCTTGCGGTTTCAGACCGTGTGCGACATAAGAGGCGATCGAGAGATCAAAAGCACGGTCCGCGAAAGGGAGTCCCTCCAAAACGCTCGCTTGAATGAACCGAATCTGGGTGTGCCTTGCCTTTTTTCTCGCGATTTTCAGCATATTTTCTGCCGGATCGATACCGGTCACGTCGAAGCCTTTTTCATAGAGAGCCGCGCACAAAGCCCCCGTTCCGCATCCGACATCGAGGACGGTTTTAAAGCGCCGAGGATCTAAAACATGGTGAGCGCGTTCCAACACCTTCCGAAATTCGGATTTCTGACGACGATAAAATAATCCGTAGATGGGGGCAATGCCATTGAACAATCGGGTGTTGCTTTTGTTGCCCACGTCATCAAACCTCCCGGCACATTGAATAAGAATCGGATTCTCTATTCTAAGTTTTCACGATGTGGCGCGTATCCTTCGTTCTGTTTCTCTTCAGCGATTATACCTGAGTTCTCTTATCATTCGAGCGTTCGTGTGCGTCACGTTATGAGGGGCCGCCAAGAAACAAGGCCAGAATCGCCCGCTCAATTCTTTGTCTCTCTAGTCATCGCGTCGTAAGCGCCCTTTCTTTTTGCGACGGCGCGATACGCTTTTGCACGGGCCTATTGCGTCCAAGAAAGAAGGGGCTAAGGGCGTATCGCGGGGTCGTAAAAACCACTTACCCCGCGATAACCCCACACGGTCATCGCGGCGTAAGCGCCCCTTCTTTTTGCGACGGCGCGATATGCATTTGCACAGGCTCATCTCGCGTAGAAAGGGCTAAAGGTGTATCGCGGGGTCGTAAAAACCACTTACCCCGCGATAACCCCACACGGTCATCGCGGCGTAAGCGATTCTTCTTTTTGCGACGGCGGGATACGGTTTTGTATATGTCTTGAAAAACAAGGTTCGCACAGAGGGCACAGAGAACACAGTGGAAAAGCTGACTAGGGACAGGGCTCTCCCGGAAAAAGAAAAGACGTGCCGGACTAAAGTCCGGCGTTCTCAGGGCGCTCCCGGGGCGATGTAAAAAGAACAAAAGGCGTATCGCGGGGTCGTAAAAGCCACTTACCCCGCGATAACCACACACGGTCAACGCGGCGTAAGCGCTCATTCTTTCCGCGGGGGCGCGATACGGTTTTGTATATGTCTTGAAAAACAGGGTTCGCACAGAGGGCACAGAGAACACAGTGGAAAAGCTGACTAGGGACAGGGCTCTCCGGGAAAAAGAAAACACATGCCAGACTAAAGTCCGGCGTTCTCAGGGCGCTCCTGGACCGATGTAAAAAGAACAAAAGGCGTTTCGCGGGATCCAGTTGGTTACCCCGCAATGAACCCCTTTGTTATGTCACCCCATAACTTGACCCACACGGCGGTTTTTTGGTGATATAATCGTTTTCAGGATAAGTGATGCCTATTTTAAAAAAGTTTTCGCAGGAGGTCGCGTATGATCGAAATACCAGAATCAGTCGTTTTAGCGAAGCAAATCTCACAATCCTTGCGGGGAAAAACGGTCACAAAAGTGTTGCCCCAGCGAACGCCACACAAAATGGCGTGGTACTACGAACGTCCGGAAGACTATCCGAAGTTGTTAACGGGCAAAAAGATCGAATTCGCGACTGGGATCGGCAGTATGGTCGAAATCTGCGCCTCGGGAGCTGTGATTCTGTTCGGGGATGGCATCCGTTTAACCTTCTGTCCAACGGACTCTACCGTTCCGAAAAAGGACCAGCTTCTCATCGGTTTTGAAGACGGCTCGTATCTCAGCGCGGTTGTACAGATGTATGGCGGGCTTTGGTGTTTCCCAAGCGGGAGTTTCGACAATCCGTATTACCTGAGCGCGAAATCGAAGCCGTTCGCGTTGTCTGATGCGTTTAACCAACAATATTTTGAGGAGTTAATCGACAATCCGGATATGCAGAAAATGCCTGCGAAGGGATTCTTGGCCACAGAGCAGCGGATTCCCGGCTTGGGTAACGGTGTTTTGCAGGATATCCTATTCCGGGCGGGTTTGCATCCGAAGCGAAAAATCGGGACCTTGACAAAAGAGGAGAAATCGTTATTGTATAAAATCTTGAAAACAACCCTAAAGGAAATGGCCGAATTTGGAGGCCGGGATACTGAAAGAGATCTTTTTGGGGCCTGCGGCGGATACCAAACTCAGATGAGTAAAAACACTGCCGGAAAACCGTGCCCTAGATGTGGCGAAACGATCGCGAAAGAGGCTTATATGGGCGGTAGCGTATACTATTGCCCGAATTGCCAGAAAATTCCTGCTTAAAAAGCTCCGTGTCGAACACGAAACTTGCGCCTCTCGGCTTGTGGATATTCGTTCTTTTAAAAAATGGAAAGGTCGAAAGTTTTCTTCACCGGATCGGCCCTAAAGAATTTTTCTGTGAAGGATTTTATACGGAAGGTGGTCGCGAAGCTCGCCAGCTTAAATTTTGAATCGATATAATCGAACTTTATTTCCGTCGTGTTTTCCCAGCAATGGAGGTCTTTATTTAGCGTGAGCCCCATACTTTGAAACGCGAAGGTTTCAATGTTGTAATTGGTGTCGAACTTAAAAGAGAACCCTGGAAAAGTTCCGACCAATCCGAGGTACATCGACTTGCGTGGTTTCCATTTCAAAGTCATAGTAGTTGTGAACTTGTCGAACTCAAGAGATAAGTCATCGTTGATATAAGACCAACGGTCTTTAGCGGGTTTTTGAGGAAAGTATTCAAAATCAAAGGTGTTTTGTAGAGATTTCAGGGTACCGAACCCTTTCAATTTTAGAGTGTTTTTTTGTATTAGCTTATTGAGCTCAAATCCCCCGGTTTCAGTTGCCGTCCCAGATGTTGTCCAGGTGAAATTAAGATCTTCGGTGAAAGAGCTCACGAGACCTAAGTTGTTGAATCTGAGCGAGTTGGAGTTTGTGATTTTGTCTACCGGCCCCTTCCACTCCTCCCCCTTCTTCTTATTCTTCTCATCCGGCTGCTCGTAAACGTAGGTGAAATCCAGGCTTGAGTTTCCATAGGGATGGGTGAGGTTGAAAGTGTACACGGTGCTGACAAATTGTTTCAGTTCCAAACTGTAGGGACTGGTGGTGGTCATATCGAATGACAGTTGCTGTACTTTGATCGTCGTATTCGATATTAATGTCGGGTCGCTCATCCGATCGCTTTTCTTCATAAAATCGAAACCGTTCTTCAAAGTGAACTTGGAAAACAGAAAGGGGACCTGTAAGATGGTCGTCATGCTGAGCGCGTTTCTTTCTGCGACGTCCTCTCCCAACGCCGAATAGTTTTCTCCATCGGCGATGAGAAAAACGTAGTTGTGCGTCATTTGATGATTGAGCCACCACAGGTTCACCGATGCTTCCGACAGGACGTTTTCGGAATACCGCCAAGCCGTTTGGTTGTTTCTGTGACGGATATATCCCAAACGCACGGTGTATGCGCTGTCAAAACCTACGAAGGCTTTGTCTTTCTGCCCAAATTGGAAACCGACATTCTGAAACGGAACGGTATTTTTTATTATGAAATAGTTGGTGAAATCTCTTTTGTTGAAATCCATGTCGAGCACCAGGTCGGTTTTCATGGGCTTAACGAGCGTGACGTCGTCGACCTTAAGTGCGCTATAACCGATCTTTATACTTTGATGAGTCGTATAATCCAATACGTCCAAGGCTTCTACAATCGATGTCGCCGCGGGAGTCACCGCCTTTCCGGTGAGGGAGAAAGGGTCTAACGTGATCGTGACGGGATAGAAATCTTTGAACAACACCTGCGAGTAGCTGCCGATTGTAAAGGTCGGAAACTCGTAAGTGTTTTTTGAAGCGGTCAAGGAGCGATTTTCTGTCCTGTTCGCCTTCAATGAAAAGCTGAGCCCTTTCAAAAAAAAAGGGCCGGAAAACTCCAGCCCGACGCTGCCATCACGCTTGGAGGTCGCTTCGTTTTCCAGGACACGTGTGGATTTATAGTAGGCTTTCATTATGAGTTTATTCTCGAAAGTTTTACTGACATTGAAATCGAGGATTCGAGTTTGATCCTTGAAATCGTTGGTGGATTTATGAGTCATATTCAGGTATCCTATGATATCAAACGGGAGCGCGAACTTGTTTTCTGTCACTATTGTCGCGCCTTTTTTTGGCCCTTTCTCAACGGTGTCGAATTTGATGACGCCTTTCTCGTTCGCGCGATCGAGATAGGTGTATTCCAAATGCGTCTGTAGACCGCCCTCTCCGCTTAAAGTAAAGGAGATCTCGACCGGTTGCTTCTCTTTCGTCATATCGGCGAAATATACTGGATAAGGCAATATCGGGATATTGAGAACATAGAGCAACAGGTCGTATGCGATGATCTCTTTCGATTCCTTGACTACGATGTAGCCCGCCTCGAACCGGTAGTGTGGTTTATCCAAATCACAAGTGGTTAAATATCCAGTTTGGACTTCGGTGACGTGTTTGTTCACGAAGGTCTTGCTCCGGCTCTTATCTGAAACGAGGATCAAGGGCTTTTCTTGCCCCTTTTGGTTCTTTTGTTTAAAGGTCCCTCTTAAGTGGTACAAAAAAAAGGCGTTCCGTTTGACGTAAGCTTTGACCAATTGAGCCTGGTAGTATTCTTTTTCTTGCTTGAGCGTCACCTTCGTCGCGCCTTCGGACTCAGCAAGGAAGTAATCTACCCACTCCTCGTTTTCTAGGTAAGCGGTCACTCTGGGCGCTTGAAGGGTCATCTGATCGTATTCGATGATGACGTTGCCCGTAAGCGTGATCGTTTTCTCGCGTCCATTATAGTCCATCTCGTCGGCACTGATCTTTATCAGAAGCTCGTCAGACGCAGGGATCAACGGGTTCGTCGTCGGCAGGGAAGGGGCGGGTTCCTTCGGCGCTTTCGGAGGTGCCGTTGGTGTGGCGACAGCGGTCGTATCGGTCCCTGTCTTCGAGGTTGTCTGATTATTACAAAAACCCGTCACCTGCCAAAAAAAAAGAAAGAGGAGGAGGATGAAGACTCTTGAGGTGACGGAAAAGGTGAACAATCGGCTGAACATCTCTTTAAGTCGATACATCAGTTTCGTGTCCAAAAGGATGAAGAGAATGAACCCAATAATGGCGAAACCGATGTCCGGCAGCCAAGAGGCGAGAAAGGGGGTCAACGTTTCCCCGTCTTTCCCTAAGGCGGACATCCACGCTCCGCTACCCTGGTACAGCACGATTAAAATGAAGGTGAAGATGACGCTCCACGATTTGCTTTTGATATTGAAGGTGAGTGACAAGGGAACACCGAGGAAGGCGACGATGATCGGCCCCAGAGCGTTTGCGAATCGGGTATGAAACTCGACCTCCAAAGAATTCGTGCGGATGCCCATTTTTTTATAAGCTTCGATCTTTACCCACAGTTCTTTGGAAGTAAGGTCCTGCGCTCTTTTGGAGGTGTCTCGAATGAATTCGTCGAGGTCTTTCGTCAGGTCGATCTCCGTTTCCTGAAAGACGGTGTCCAGCTTCATCAATCCCTGACGGTCCATCGTGAAGACCCGCCCTTCCACCAGCTTCCAGCGTCCGGTGTCTTCGGATTTAATTGCTTGTCGCGCGTAATAGATGCGCATATCCGACTGAGACAGGTCGTAAAGGAGAACGTCCTCGAAAGTCGCCTTTTCGGTGTCAAATCGCTTAACGTAAAAATAACGGTTATCTCCCACGTCTAAAAACTGATTGGCCTTGATCGTGCTCTCGGGCTGCTTGAAGACATACCTGGTCAATGTGACTGACGCGCGATGGTTGAAGTCCGGGACCACGAAATCGCTGAGCAGATACGAGAACACGCTGAATATCAGGCCCAATATCAAAAACGGGATGACGATTTTCTTGAAGGAGACACCGTGTACCTGTAAAGCCATCAGTTCGGAATTCGAGCCCATTTGAGAGAGAATCCAAAAGAGCGCCAATAAAACACCGACGGGAACGCCCATCACCGTAAACATCGGGACATTGTAGTACAGGAGCTCAAATAATCGCCAGATAGGCACTTTATAACTGACGATAACCTCTGAAAGCTGGTAAAGTAATTCGATACTGACAAAAACAATGAATCCTCCCAGACCCAAAACGAAAGGAAACATCGCGCTTTTCATAATATATCTGTTGAGGGTTTTCAAACAGGTCAAGCCCCCCGTGCCTCTTGTGTGGAAGGACGTTCTACTTATTCGCTTCCTCTTGTTCTCTTTTCCGTTCCGCCACGATCTTTTCTTGAATGTTTCCAGGCACTTCGGAATACTCGGAAAACTTCATCGTGAAATGCCCTTTCCCACTGGTAATCGATCCGAGTTTATTTGAGAAGTCCAGCATTTCAGCGAAGGGCGCTTTGGCTTTCACGACCTGAAAACCTTTTGCTCCCGTTTCCATCCCCAACGGCCTACCCCTACGGGAGGTGATTTCGCCCATCGCATCTCCGGCGTTTTCATCCGGCACACTGACTTCCACCTCCATAATCGGCTCTAACAACGTGGGCTTCGCCATAGACATCGCTTTTTTAAAAGCCTGAATCGCCGCGATCTGGAAGGCCATATCCGAGGAGTCCACTTCGTGGTAAGACCCATCGTAGAGGTCAACCTTCACGTCTACTACCGGGTAACCGGCCAACACGCCTTTTTTAAGCGCAGAGCGGACTCCTTTCTCCACGGACGGGATGTAGTTATAGGGAACGGAGCCCCCGAAAATGGTCTGTATGAACTCGAATCCAGTCCCGCGGGGTAAGGGGGACATCTTGATCTTAACGTGCCCATATTGCCCGTGGCCACCGGTTTGTTTCTTGTGCTTATATTCCGCGTCGGCGAAGTCCTTGACCGTTTCACGGTAAGCGATTTTCGGTTTCCCGACCTCGACCTCCACTTTGAAGAGCCGTTTTAATCGCTCGATCATCACGTCCAAATGAACCGCGCCCATTCCCGAAATCACCGTTTCCGAGGTTTCCGTGTCGTGCTCCCAAACAAAGGTGGGATCCGATTCCGAAAGCCGAGCCAAGCCGTTGGAAATCTTATCGATGTCTTGTTTTGATATGGGCTTCACAGATTTCGAGAGCATAGGCTCAGGGAACTTTATCGTAGGTATCAGCAATTTTCTGGCCGCAAGAGATAGGGAGTCTCCGACCGAACTCTCTTTCAGTTTAGGGATGCTGACGATATCGCCCGCGCCGGCTTCACTGATCTCCTTTTGTTCTTTCCCCACGATGGTGTAAATGCGCGCGGCTTTTTCATAAGAACCTTTCGTGGTATTGACGAAACCGTCGCCGGTTGCGATTTTTCCGGCGTACAGCTTAATGAAGGATTGTTTGCCGATGAACGGGTCTACGGCGGCTTTGAAGATGAGCCCCACGAACGGCTCATTCTCGCTGGGAAGGACCTCCACCTCCGCGCCGCCTTCTACCATCGTGGTGGTGATCGGGTGGCCTTCGTTGACGCTGGCGCACAATCGAGTCAGCCAATCCAACAGGCGGTCCGTGCCGGCGTTTTTGGTGGCGCTGCCCGCCAAAACGGGTACGACTTGCCCGCTACAATAAGCCTTTTTCAACGCGGCGGCCAACTGGTCCAATTCGATCTCTTCACCGCCTAAATAGTGTTCCATAAGGACTTCATCCGTTTCAACGATGTCTTCGATCGTCTTCTCATAAACCTCTTTGGCCCGCGCTTTCATCGTATCCGGGATCGGGATTTCGGCGGTTTTTCCCGACCCATCGGCCGCGTACTGGTAAGCTTTTTGGGTCAAGACGTCGATCACACCGTTAAAACTCTCTCCTGATCCCATCGGCAGTGTGAGTATCAGCATCTTTATATCGAAGGTTTTTTTCAGATCATCGAGCGTTTGGTCAAAATCGGCCCTTTCTTTGTCCATCTGATTGATGAAAACCATGATGGGTTTCTTTTGCTCTTGGGCGATCCGCCAAGTTCTCTCGGTCTGGACTTCCACTCCCGCGCCCGCATTGACGATGGACAAGACGTTTTCTCCCACGAAAACCCCCAGAATCACTTCGCTGATAAAATCTCCGAACCCGGGCGTGTCGATCACGGTTAGCTGGGTATCGCCATACTCGAAGGTCGCGATAGCGTTCGAAAGGCTGGTGCCCCTCTCTATTTCAAGTGGGTCGTAGTTCATAATCCCACCTATTTTTTCCGCCTTTCCCGTTTTCACCAAGAAGGCTTCCGCTAACACGCTCTTCCCGCTCCCGTTGTGCCCGATCAAAGTGACGGTTTTCCGTTTTTCCATTGGCAAACTCAACTTTAGCACCTCCGTTTTTGCGCTAATGCTATGATAGTATCTAACCTTTCTTTATTTCGGTTTGACCAGTAACCCGACAGGGATTTCGGGCTCTCCTCCGGGCGGATTGTTCACCACCCTGGATTTCACCACCATTGTGGAAGAAGAACCGCCATCCAAGCACATCGCGTCGGTAAACCCTTTGCTGATGAGGAAACTGGCCAGCTCTTCGATCGTCAAGCCCGCGCTGGAAGACTGGTACCCGTCGATGACGATAAAAACAAGCTTGTTTGGCGCGATCGCCACGACCGTTCTCGGTGTCCGCGCCGTCAACAGCCGTTCGCCGTATCTCACTTTCTCTGTATCGACGCTAGAGATCAGCTTTCCGCCTTCCAAGATCTGTGGGCCGCCCTCTATCGCAAATTGTATCTCATACGGGTAACCGGAAACGATCGTTCGTATTTCCGCCGAATCCCCTATTTTAACATATTTTGACACCCCGATAGGAGAGAGCATCACGACGTACCCGTTCCTCGGTGCCCGAATGGCATACTCTTTAGAAATCACGCGGTTGTTCTCCACGACGACGTATTCTCGGTCCCCCTGTCGTGGTATCTGTTGGCTGAACTCCTCCGTGTAGATGATGACGTCGCCGTTTTTACTGAACTTGTTGACCCCTTTCACTAGGAATAAGGAGGCCCCTAAACTCAGTTGTATTTCTTGGTCGAGATTAAGGATGGCGTACTTCCCGTCGCTCGTTTGCACAAAATAGGGTCGCGGATAGTAATAAGGCTCGCTTAACAGCTTCCCGTCCTTAATGAGTATACCGATCGGGAAATTCGTGACGGTGTCGAAGTAACACCCGTTGATCCCAGCGTAGGCCGTGTTCCTTTTCGCCATCGCGCTCACCTTTTCTTTATAGCCTATGCCACCTAGGGCTAGCTCCGGTGAGATTTCGATCTCGGCCACTTTCAATAGGATCTCTAAATAGGACACGCGTAGGGTGTATCCCGCCAAAGTTTCTTTCTTTCGGTACCACTGTATACCGTTTGCCACCGTTTCGATCTCTTCTAAGTACGGGTCGACGTGAGAAAAATACACCGCCACGCTGCTACCTGCGCGATCGATCCGATAGGCCACCGGCACGTTAAACTCTACTTGGAAGAGAGAAAAAAAGGTATCGCTCTCTTTCAGAGTCAAGTCTTGGATAATCCCCTGAGAGGCGTCGACCGGGAAGAGCGTGATCTCGGCGGCGCTTCCTTTGGTTTGGACCTTGATCACGTCCTGCTCGTTAAAAAAGGATTCAGCGAACTCAAATTTCACGGTTCTTCCATCGATTCTGGCTTCCCTGAGCGTCAACCGATGTTGAGGTTTGTAGACATAATACCGTTCCTCGTGCTCAAACTCGAACCCCAAAAAATGAAAGGCGAGGTCTGCGTTGATGTAGGTCATCCTGTTGATGACGATCACGAATCCGTCAACTTTTTCGGAGAAGTCCAGAGTGATCCCCTTCAGCGGGTCCGCGATCAATGTTTTTTGCTCTATGGGGTCGACGATGTAGTACTTCGATGACTCTCCGAAATTGGTGACGCCTGCCCCGAATAGTCGCAGGGCGGTCACGCTGATCAACAGCTTGCCGCTCATTTCTATGACGTCCGGCTCTTTGATACGCACATAATCTCCGTGTTGTTTCACGTAGAACAACTCTTGAGAAAACGCTGGACCGATACATCCCACGCAAACCAGCAACAAAACGAATAGGTACCTCATAAGCAACCCCCCACCTATAAAGAGAAAATAACACAGACCGTTCAGCCAACGGTCATGCGACGATATCCAAGATCAATCTTGGCGCCTCCACCGGTTCCGTATCGTAGTCAATCGCGCGATTCAAAATCTCGAGCGCTTCTTCCGCGCGTTTTTCTTCCCGGTAGTACAAGTACCCCAGGATTTCGTTTCTTTCCACCGCGTCTCCGGTTTTTTTCTCCAAAACCAAACCGACGGCGGGGTCGATAACGCTTTCTTTTGTTTCTCTACCGGCGCCCAAGACCATCGCGGCCTTTCCGATCTCTTCAGTCTCCATTCGCCCGATCCATCCGTCCGCCCTGGCAAACCAAGGCAGGACCTTGACGTCGGCGAGCAACAGGCCAGGTTCTTCGATAAAGGCGGTGTCTCCTCCTTGCGCACGAACGAATTCGGCGAACTTGTTCAACGCGTCTAGGTTTTCGAAACGTTCCAATACCCGATTTTTCGCTTCCTGTTCGGAGATAGCCGCACCATATTCTACCATTTTTATCGCCAGTGAAAGACAGATATCCGTCAGGTCTCGAGGTCCTTCGCCTTTTAGGGTTTCGACGCATTCGATGATCTCTAGGGCGTTACCCACGCTCTTTCCGAGAGGCATATCCATATTGGTCAAGAAAGCGCACGCCTTTTTCCCTGAACGGGCAGCGATCTTCACCATCAATGCGGCCAAAGTCCGCGCCTCCGGTAAGGTTTTCATAAACGCGCCGGATCCTACCTTGACGTCGAGAACGAACGCATCAGCCCCTGAGGCCAATTTTTTGCTCATAATGCTGGACGCGATTAGCGAGACCTCTTCCACGGTTGCCGTGACATCTCGGAGCGCGTAGATCTTCTTATCCGCCGGAACCAGCTGTTCATTACCTCCTGCGACCGCGATCCCTATCTCATTGACTTGTTTCACCCATTGATCGAAGTCTAGCGAGGTGCAAAAACCCGGAATTGCTTCCAGTTTGTCTATGGTTCCGCCGGTATGGCCCAGTCCACGACCGGAGAGCTTCGCGACTTTTACCCCGCAAGCGGCGACGATGGGGGCCAGGATAACCGTCGTTTTGTCACCTACACCGCCGGTGGAGTGTTTATCCACCTTAATCCCTTTGATCGTCGATAGATCCATCACCTGGCCGGAGTATTCCATCGCTCGAGTGAGAAAGAAGGTCTCCGCTTCGGTCATATGCTGAAAGTAGACGGCCATCAAGAACGCGGCCATTTGGTAATCGGGGATATGGCCACGAACGAACTCACCGATGAGATACTCTATCTCGTTTTGCGAGAGTTCGCCTCCTTCTCGTTTTTTTTGTATCAAGTCGACCATTCGCATTGTCTTTCAGCCCCTTTTTTTAAGGATGATCTCATACCTATGAGACGAAATCTCTCCGCCGGCTACCCACGCCGATAGGGTGGCCAAATCCGTTTCTCTACACAGAGGGGCGAAGGTCAACCGATGAAACGGAGAGGCACCGTATTCGCGTATCGCTTTGCGATGTTTGAGCGTTCCGTATCCTTTGTGCTCGGCGAAGCCATACCGCGGATATTGTGTATCGTAGCTTTCCATCAGACTGTCCCGATAGTGTTTCGCAAGGTTCGACGCCAAGGCGATGCGAACGGAGACGGCGTCGCCTTTCGGAACGAGGCGGTGGGGAAAGTTCAACCGTAAATGGGCTCCATCAACCAGCGCCAGCGAAAAGGGTAGCCCGAGCTTCGCTACCGCTCGTTCCATCGATTTTTCGGTCGCGCGGAGGATGTTTTCGCAATCTATCTCTTCTACGTCAGCCATGCCGATTGCGAACGGTATTCGGTGGTCGAGCGTCCACCGGACGATCCGTTTACGTTTTTCCCGAGAGGTTTTCTTAGAGTCGTCCAGGAAGGGAAGCTCCGAAAGGAGGAGGTCCTCCTCTTCCTTCTCTAAGAATACACAGCAAGAGCACACGGGTCCCGCCAAAGGGCCTCTCCCGGCTTCATCTATCGCGACGATTTTTCGTGTTTCAGACAAAAATTGATGATCAAAAAATGAATCCATAAGCCCCCTAGCCGCTAAAGGAGATCATCAAAGCCGAAAAACCTATGACCACTGTTAAAAAGCACCAGTCTTTCCAACCGACTCGTTGGCGCCGGTATTTGACGCGTTTTTCCCCTGAGGTATACCCTCTCGCTTCCAGAGCGATAGAGAGGTCATCCGCCCGTTTGATCGTGTTGAAAAGCAGCGGCAAGACGACCCTTTGCGCCGCCTTCAAACGCGAAGGAACACCACCGTAATCGAGCGATGCCCCTTTGCTTTTTTGGGCTTTTATCAACCGGTCTGCCTCGTCAAAGAGGATCGGAAAAAACTTCAGAGATAGGTTGAATACCATCGAAAAATCCTGAGCCGTTTCCGGTTTCACCTTCCAGAGGCGCAACAAGGACTCGATAGAATCTGATAACTGTATCGGGGATACCGTCGCAGAGAAGATGACGGAGGATAAGAACCCGTTCAGGATCTTCATACACAACACGATCGACCGAGTCACCGACAGGTCCGTAAGTCGAAAGGGTCCGATTCTCATCAGGATATACCCTTCGGCTTGGAGCATTTGGAATACCCAGATGAGCGTGAAAAAAAACCAAAGGAACCGAAAGACGCGAAAAAAATAGATCGGCGAAATCCCGCTTAACCCGATTCCGAACAAGATGAAGAGGAGGGTTGCTATTTGCAGCCACACGGCCCCTACCCAAAAGATGGACGGCACAAAAACCATCAAAGAGACCAGTTTCACGGCCGGGTGTGTTCGGTGTAGGATAGAATCACCCGGTATGTACCGCCCCACCACGATCCTCGCCATCGTCGGTCATCCTTTCTTCTCATCGACTTTTCGGGCTTGCGACGGCGCTTTCCAGCAGAACGACGGCGTGGGCGCTGATTCCTTCGCCTAACCCTTCCGGGCCCAAGCCTTCGTTTGTGGTCGCCTTCACCATAATCGACGAACAGGGGATTTTTAACACCTCCGAGAGGTTCTTCCTCATCTGGTCGATATATGGACTTAAGCGGGGATTTTCCGCCACGATGACACTGTCGATGTTTTCTATACGGAAGAACCGTTCTCCACAAACCATCCCCTTGACTTTCTCCAGCAGCACTAGAGAAGAGATACCGGCCCAACGGGAATCGGAAGGGGAAAAGTAATGGCCGATATCAAAGAGGCCCGCCGCGCCAAGAAGCGCATCCATAATCGCATGAACCAGCACGTCCGCGTCTGAGTGGCCTGTCAACCCCTTTTCAAAAGGGATGTCCACGCCGCCTAACACGAGCCTTCTCCCCGTCGCCAATCGGTGGATATCGTATCCTAAGCCGACCCTTCTCACACCTAGATCATCCTCATAGGCATGATGATGTTGATTGTCCGTGGCATATCCGTTTCGTTGATTTGCATCGGACTCGATTCGTCTAGGAAGCTCAGCTCCAACTTCGGTTGCCTGGCGTGCTGGACCGATTCGATCACGAATTTCGGATTGAAGGCGATCTGGAGGTCGTTTCCCTCTTTCTGTACCGCCATCTCTACGTCCGCCTCTCCGCGATCGGACGCTCGAGCCAGCATCTGTAGCTCGTTGTCTGTGAAAATGAAACGAACGCTTTCTCCGCTCGTTCGTGTAGTGACATATACGAACCGCAGTTTTTTCAAAAACTCTTCTCGATCGAGGACGACCTTCGTTTTCGCAGTTTTAGGAATCACACGACGGTAATCGGGATAATCATAGTCCATCAATCGCACCAAAAGCCGGTGAGATTCATTTCCCAAACAAAGGCGTTTGCCATCGTAAACCAGTGTGACCACGTCGTCTTTAATCTCTTTCAGATAGTTTAACAGTTCTTTCATCGCCTTTAATGAGACCAAGAAACGGAAATCCTCGAACTCGGGAAGAGCTTCAGTATTGAAAATGTCTTGCTCGCTCAAGGAAAGGCGGAAGCCGTCCGCTCCCACCAAGCGAAGCAATTTCCCCTCGGATTCCCACAAGATGCAGTACAGACTTTTCATCATTTCGTCCGTGGCGCAGGTATAGAGGACGTCCTCGATCATTTCGATTAAAACTGTTCTGGGAAAGGAAAGGCTCTGACCCTCTTCAATGAAGTGGATAGGAGGAAAGTCATCCGGCTCCATAAATGGAAGGTCATAGTTGGAATTTTGCGCGCGATAGGTGAGGCGATTCTCTTCGAACGTGAAGTGAACTTGGTCTGAAAGGGTGTTCCTCGCCACTTCCTCCAACAATTTTGCATCGACGACGAATGCGCCTTCGCCTTCCAGAAAACTCTCGCCGAGACTCATTTTAACGGACGTTTCCATATCGGTCGCGCTCACCTTTATTTTCCCATCCTCGACCTCGATTAACGCGCCGAACAAAATTGGTTTAATCGCTTTGACAGACACGATCGCGGCCATTTTCGAAGCGACGTATTCGAGATTTTGTTTCAATACGGAAAATCTCATATAACCCTCCTCGTTCTATGTAGGCTCACATCGACTTTGTGGATATCACTCTCCGCTACCTCGGTGGGAGGTATCGGAAACAAGGATTCACGATATGGCCGTTTCAAAAAAAGTTGCCGCCGCATTATGAGAGATATACCGATAGATCCGTTCGAAATCGTCTCCGAAAAACCGGTCGTTTTGGTATGGAGAGAGCAGGGCGTAAACGGGCTCCAGCGCTTTCATCAACGCGGGACCGGATCGTAACGGTTGCAAGAACTCCAAAGCGCGCAACGCGATCATCAGTTCGATAGCAACGATTTTGGTGTCGTTTTCTATGATGGACAAGAGTTTACGGGCGGCGATAGGGCCCATCGACACGTGATCCTCCTGATAGGCGGAGGTGGGGATGGAATCGACGGAAGCCGGAAAACACAAGGTTTTGTTCTCTGATACTAGAGCCGCCGCCGTGTACTGCCAAAGCATGAATCCCGAATTCAGGCCGCTTTCTCCGCGCGCCAAGAAGGGCGGCAGGTTGGAGACAAGCGGATTGACCATCCGGTCGACGCGCCGTTCCGATATATTTCCCAACTCGCATAAGGCGATCGAGCAGAAGTCACCGACGAAGGCCACCGGTTCCCCATGAAAATTACCTCCCGAAAGGACCTCCTCTCCGAACACGAGGGGGTTGTCGGTGGCTGAGTTGATCTCCCTTTCCAGAACGCCCTTCGCATAGAGGAGGGTGTCGTAAACCGCTCCTAAAACCTGTGGAATCGCTCGTAAGCTATAGGCGTCTTGGACTTTGTCGCAACGTTCATGGGATTTCCTGATTTCGCTATCCCTCAAGTAGCCGCGGATCCTTTGCGCGACGAATTCCTGGCCCGGATGGTTGCGCACCTCCTGGATACGCGAATCAAAAGGCACTGTCGAACCCTTCAGCGCGTCGATACTGGCGCTCGCGGTTAAAAGCGCCCAATCGAAGAGTCGAAAGGCCTTGAATAACCCGTAACTGAGAAGAGAGGCGATGTATTGGGTCCCGTTCAACAACGCCAATCCCTCTTTTTGTATCGGTTCTAAGGAGGGAATACCGGCGTCTTGCATAGCCGCGATCGCTTTGACCCGCTTTCCTTGAAACCAAACGTCTCCTTCGCCTAACATCGCCATAGCGACGTGGGCCAAAGGCGCGAGGTCTCCGCTCGCTCCTACGGAGCCCTGTCCCGGAACGATCGGTGTAATGTGCGCGTTCAACATCTTGAGAAGTTGTTCTACGGTTTGCAAGCGGACCCCGGAAAACCCTTTCGCCAGGGAGTTGGCCCGGTAGAGCATCATTCCTCTGACGACTTCTTTGGGAGCGGGTTCCCCGACTCCCGCCGCGTGGCTCAGAATGATATTTCTCTGAAGTTCTTTCGTTTTTTCAGGAGAGATTTTTACGGACGCGAGCGCGCCAAACCCGGTGTTGATCCCGTATACCGTATTCTCCTTTCGAACGATGTTTTCGACCGCTTGCGCGCTTTGTTCTATCAGGGAAACGCAAGAAGGGTCGAGCGTTACGGTTTCTCCCTCTACGGCCACCCGGATGTAATCGCTTAGGGTGAGCCCGGAACCGCGAATCGTTAGCACGAGAGTCCCTCCATTTCGTTCAACGTCTTCTGGTGTTCGGTTTCCAAGGCGTCGAGTTTATGTATCAAGCTTTCCATATCGCTTGCGATTTGCTTTTCTTTTTGTAGCAAGGTTTCGAGTTTTTGGTACTCGTGGGCGTACAGGTTCATATCCCGGCGTATGGCAAGGGTTTCACACTCCAAATCTCGATAGTCCCTCTCTATTTCCTTCAGCTGAGTCTCGATGCTGCGCAAACGGTTTTTCAGGGTTTTTTGAGCCTGATACTCTTCGACCTTCCGTTTTTCAGGCTCCGTTTTTTTTCGAAAGGTCGCCGGGCTTTCGCGTACCGACTCGAAATAGTCCTCTACGGAACGGGGATAGGTGATGGCGTTTTCGGTTAACAACCACACCGTCTCGAAGGTGTTTTGGATCAGCCACTGATCGTGCGTGACGACGAGCATCGATCCTTCATACTCCGAGAGAACGCTCTGGAGTTTGGCGATCGAGTCGATATCCAGATGGTTTGTGGGCTCGTCTAGGATGATGAAGTTCGGTTTTTCTAGGATGATCTTCGCCAAGGCGAGCTTCAGTTTTTCTCCGCCGCTCAATGCGCTTATGGTTTTGAATACGTCTTCTCCGATAAAGCCGAACCGACCGGCGTACTTTCGTATCTCGTAGTCTTTCCACGCGGGGACGATCTCTCGCAACTCAGAGAAGACGTCTCGGGACTCGTCACGGAAATCCAGCGTTTGGGTGAGATAACCGATTCGGGTCTTCGCCCCTTTTTCGATGACGCCTCCGTGGTGAGGGTCGACTCCTGCGAGTATTTTTAAAAAGGTGGTTTTCCCAATGCCGTTCTTTCCCACAAGCACGATCTTCTGGCCACGATTGATCGTGAAATCGATGTGATGCAGCACCCTCTTTTCCTCGAAGGATTTTTCGATCCCTTTTCCTTGAATCACGATCCATTCGGTCCGGTCCGGTACCGGTAGCCTTCCGATTTCGGCGCTCGTCTCTTCCATCCCTTCGTACTCTTTCAATTGGTCTTTCAACCGATCCACCACTTTTTCTCGCGCGTGCATCAACTTGAAGGCTTTCTCTCGGTTCCAGCGCCTAAACTGCTCGATAAGCGCTTCTTGCCTTTCGATCTCTTTGACTATATTGTCTTTGCGTTTTCGGAGGGTATCGTTCATACGATCTCGCTGAAGCAAATAGCGATCGTATGCGGTGTTAAAGACCCAGATTTTTCGGGCGTTAATCTCGAATATGCGATTGGCGACGGCTTCCACGATCGCGCGGTCGTGGCTGACCATCAATAAGGTGCCCTGATAGGATTTGAGGAAGTTTTGAAGCCAGATCACGGAAGCCAAATCCAAATGATTTGTCGGCTCGTCCAGAAGAAGCAAATCGTAGTCTAGAAGAAACAGCTTGCATAAAGAAATGCGGGTCTGTTCGCCGCCGCTGAATGTGGACACTTCTCTTTCCCAGTCCGGTTCCTCAAATCCAAGGCCTTTGAGAACAGAGCGAATACGTTTTTCGAAAGAGAGCATATCGTGGGTAATCTCCGTCGATTCGCGTAACGTCTCCTTAAGGCTCGAGAATAGGCTTTCGCATTCTTTCCATAGGGTTCGTCGGGGGTCGGTGATTCGGAATTGCGTTTGGTATCCGATAGACAACCCGTTCCGCAAAACGACACGCCCCTCGACGGGGGTGTATTCTCCTACGATCAACTTGAGCAACGAGGTTTTGCCGGAGCCGTTCGCGCCCAAGAGGGCGATGCGGTCTCCTTCGTCTATCTGAAAAGCGACGTTCTCAAACAAACGTCCATCTCCAAATCCGAAGGTTAGCGTTTCGGCTTTCAAAATCATAGACTCTACCTGCTAGTATCGTATTGACCCGTATCGACGAAAAAGGGGTCTGCCTATCCGGGTGATCGATCAGGTCGGCTATATTATAACAAAAGACAGGGCGAGGATGACTCCAAGGAAGTTCAAGGCCCAGAAACGCAGCACGATGGTGCTTTCCTTCCATCCAAGGAGTTCGAAGTGATGGTGTATAGGACTCATGAGGAATATTTTTCGATGGAAGAGCTTGAAAGAGCCGACCTGGAGCACTACGCTTAAGAGTTCGAGAGAATAGATCAAACACAAGAACACGAAGAACAGGCTATATCCGGTTAACAGCGGGATGATTCCGAGCAGTGCGCCGATGGAGAGCGAGCCGGCGTCTCCCATAAATATCGAAGCGGGTTTCACGTTGAACCATAAAAACCCGATCAAAGCGCCGGCTAAAAAAATCATCGAATAGTCTTTAACGCCGACCAAGAACAGGAAGATTTGTGCGCCCAACGCAGAAATCAAGGCATTTCCGCCGGAAAGGCCATCCAATCCATCCGTGAGATTGGCGGAATTTGAGAAGGCGGTGAGGTAGAGGACGAAGAACACGGGGTAGAACCATCCCAGATCGATCGTTCGGCTGATGGGTACGAGCGAGATCGTCGTCGATCGAATCCCGTGGTGAGAGAAAAAATAGACGATCAGCGAAATGGCCAATTGCGCTATCAGCTTCACTCTGGCGGGCAGACCTTTGGCGTTCTTTCTTCTGACACACAGAAAGTCGTCGGTGAAACCGATCAACCCGAAAAGAACTGCCGTGAGGAGGACTGGATAGTAAAAGGAGCTCGCACTAAACCATTGGGATAGAGTGTAGAAAGCGATGAAAACGAGCAAGAAGACGACGCCTCCGGCGGTTGGCGTCCCCTGCTTGTAATTGTGAAGCCGTGGGCCCTCTTCTCTAACGTATTGAACGATGCCCCAGCGCTTATATAGAGGAATGCTGTATTTGTAGATCAGAATTGTGATGATTCCCTCGATCAAGAAGATCCATGACACTCTCTACCACTTCCTCCATTCTCACCATTCGTGAAGCTTTGAAGTAGAAGATATGATTGTGGCTGACAGACAAGTCGTGGGCAATCCCCTTGGCGATTGCCTCCGGATCCGATGACGAGAAACAGGTGATAGGGATACGAGAAGCGGCTTGTCGACCATCACGGGCTCTTTCCATCGCGCGTTGCGTCTCGAGGATAGAAGATTCGCGGCTAAATAAATAAACGGAAAGCGGATCGCTCGACAAGATCTTTTCTGCGATACGCGTGTGGATTTCATTCGAATGCCGGCCAGTTTCCAAGACCGATCCCAACACGAGATGGAAGTGGGGGATGAATCTTATCCGTTTCATCTCGACCAGTAGATCCAAAGCGGTGCACAGCGACTCGTAGGAAGCGTTGTAATGATCGAAAATCATCCAATTTCCTCGCAGCGAACGTATCTCGAAACGGTCTTTTGGAAGTGTCAACAAATCCGGCGAGAAATCGATCAATCGGTCGGTATCGATGATGGTGGAGCAAACGGCAAGGGCCGCGCACAGGTCCATAACGAACCCGCGATGTAAAAAGACGGGAAATGAGAGCGTAATCGTCCGGGTTAGGACCTTAAGTTTTAGCTCCGTGACCGGTCTCTCACCGCGAAGATCGATACGGTAAGACTCTAAACTGACGGAGCGATCGCCATCGGCGTCCGGAAGACTCTCCCCGAAATAGGTGACCTGCCTATCCGGGCACGCGCTCCCTAACGCGCGGATACTCGGAGCGTTCCCGTATAGAACGATAGAGGAACCAGGAGCTGAGGTTCGTATAATCTCGGATTTCTCACGGAAAAGCCCTTCGAAGTCTTCGAAATTCCCTATATGAGCGCTTCCGACGTTCAACAAAACGCTGCAAACCAATGGGAACATCGCTGTCAGCGTTGACAGATCACCAGGTTTGGCAAGGCCCATTTCGAGGACAGCCCATCGATGTCGACGGTTCAATCCGTTCAGAATGCATAAGGGCAACCCTATTTCGGTGTTCTGATTCCCGGGATTAAAAAAGACCGTCTCGGGAGGGAGAAATTGGTTAAGGATGTCCTTTACCCACTCTTTCGTCGTCGTTTTGCCGTTGGACCCGGTGATCCCGATGCCTTTAGGGTTGAGGGTTTTCCACCAGCGAGCCGCGAGTTCTTGGACGAATCGGCGCGTATCCTCCACATACAGGCAATGGCCGTTATATGGCCGGATTTCGCTGACGATGGCTAAGCGAGCGCCTGCTAGGAAGGCCTCGTCGACGTAGTCGTGACCATCCACGCGCTCTCCGGGGAAGGCGATATAGATGTCTCCCGCGCGCGCCTCCCGTGAGTCGTGACAGAATCGTAGTTCAATTCCTCGCGCGGTTTCTTCCGAGGGGTTGAATAGTTGTTCTAGGATCGCCTTGTTCCGAAGGCCGGGCGCGCTCAACAATTCTATCCATTCAGTGAAAATCATAGTCGGCCGATTCTTTCGGAGACCGCTAAGAAGCGCTTTTCTTCAAGGTCCGAATCATTTGAAAGGCGATCTCCCGGTCACTGAAGGGCAGATAGGCGTGATCGAATATTTGATAGTGTTCATGGCCTTTCCCCGCCAAAATGATCATATCTCCTTTGCTGGCGATGTTGATCGCCGTTTCTATCGCCATTTTTCGGTCTTCGACCAGTAGGTACGGCACGTCGGTGCGTATGCCCGATTCTATTTGACGGATGATGTCGAAGGGTTTTTCGGATTTAGGATTGTCGGTGGTGATAATGAGCACGTCCCCGCGTTCCGCAACCACTTGGCCCATAATTGGCCTTTTGGATTGGTCAGCGTCGCCTCCCGCACCGAAGACTACGATCAGGCGATTTCTCGTTAAAGCGCGCGCGGTACCCAAGGTCTTTTCGAGCGCGTCGGGAGTATGCGCGAAATCGATCACGAGATCGATGTCGTTACCGACGTGCGGATAGAGTTCGAAGCGCCCCTCGACGCCCCTGAACTCCGAAATGTACGCGGAGATTTCGTCGAAAGATAACCCCTCGCGGTGAAGCAACGCGATTACGGACAGCAAATTGTGAACGTTGTACTCTGCGATCAATTGGCTTCTCACCGTTCCGACTTTCACCCTTTTTACCCAAAGCTCAAAAGAGAGCCCCTCGATGGTGACTTTTGGGTTTTTCGCGGCGTAATCCGGCATCTTTTCTTCATTGTAGAGCCCATAGGAGAGAATGGTTTTATCGAGGGGCAGCCGGGACGCGAATTTGGTAGACCACTCGTCGTCTAGGTTGAGAATCGCTTTTCCATCGGCCTTGAGCAACTCGAAAAGATGGTATTTTGCATTGGCGTAGTCTCCCATAGTTTTGTGAAAGTCCAAATGGTCTTGGGTGATATTGGAGAGAATGGCGTAATCGAAACGGATCGATTCGACTCGCTTCATCGAGAGCGCGTGGGAAGACACTTCCATACTCAAAAACTCCCCACCTTTGGCTATCGTTTCGTGGGTTTCTTTCAAGACCTCCAGGGCTCCGGGGGTCGTGTGTTCGGAGCCGTAGTAACGGTCGACGATGATGTTTTTAACCGTGCCTAACAGCGATCCCTTCTTTCCTTTTCGGGTTAAGACGTAATGGATGAGCGTGGTAATCGTCGTCTTTCCATTCGTACCCGTGATGCCATATACTCTCAATTTTTCGTGCGGGAAGTCGAAAAAAGCGGAAGAAACGACCGCCTCCGCATACCGGCTGTCGGATACCAGCAACATCGGAATCTGGTCGGCGTCTACCGGTTTTTCGACGATGAGCGCTTTGGCGCCGAGCCGTACGGCCTCCGGTACGAGGGCATGCGAATCGAATTTCACGCCTTTACGACAGATAAATAGCGTTTCTGGAACGATATTCCGGGTGTCGATACTGACGGAATCCAGTTCGAGATTCTCGTTTCCTTGATAATTCGCTATACTGAGCAACAGTCCGTTTTTTTCCAAAACGGCCTTCACTTCAGCGAGTTTCACTATGAACCCCCCTTTCGTTGACCCCTTCACATACAAAACCCATCATAAAAAATGCCATCTTGGCAACCTGAAAGTTTTCCTTCACATCGTGCACTCGAAAGATATTTACGGAACGGGCGATACCGGAGGCCGTCGTCGCGAGGGTCTCGGGAAGCCTTTCGGCAGGTGTCGAGGTACCGGTTGTCGCGCCGAGAAATGATTTTCTGGAAGTTCCGACGAGGACGGGCAATCGAAAGCGCAAAAAACTGGCAAGTTCGGACCAGAGATAGAGGTGGTCGGGAAGAGTTTTTCCGAACCCGAAGCCGGGATCGAGAATAGCTTGATGGAGCGGGTAACCTCTTTCTCCCAACGCGTTTAAAACGAGTTCAAATCGCCCTTGGACTTCCCGTACGACGTGCCGATAAGTCGGGCGCGTCTGCATCGTCTTGGGAGTCCCTTGTATATGCATAATCACAGCCGGGATTTTCTGATTCGCAACGTATTCGAACAGCTCGGAATCTGGCGATAGACCCGAGATATCGTTGACGATATCGGCGCCCGCGTCTATAGCTTTTTTGGCGATAGACGCCTTGGTGGTATCCACGGAGAGTGGTATTTTGATATGTTTTGCAAGTAACCGGATCGCAGGGATCACCCGCTCTTCCTCTTCCTGTTCGGGGATGCCCAAAGAGCCGGGGCGGGAGGATTCTCCGCCGACATCGATGAGTTGGGCGCCTTGCTCTTCCATCTCTAAGGCTTTCTCCAAAGCTTCTTGGTCGCTTTCGATACGACTTTGAGCATAAAAACTGTCTGTGGTTCGATTGATAACCCCCATGAATAGAGGTCTTTCGAAAGAAAGTTGTTTTCCTGAAGGGAGGGTTATCGGTCTGAGGTTTCTATTGTAGAGAAGCTCGAGTATTTGGGTTAGTACGACGATCGTGAGGTCTGACCTGGACCTCAGGAGCTTCCAGATCGTCTGCTCCCATCGAGGTCGTTCTCCCAAGAACAGAAAGCCCTCATTGGGCATGCCGTTCATAGGGATGCGAATCTCAGACAAGTTTAAAGCCGTCAGATAAGGAAGGCAAATATCGAGAAGCAAGCAACGTTCTTGTTGTGAAAGACGGTAGGCGCACAGCGCGTATGTGTCTTCTGTAACAAAGAACCGTTCCGCATTTTCTCGAAAGTCGGAACACAAAAAACGCTTGAAAAGCATTCCTTAAACCCCCCACATAGAAACGGACAACTCACATACCATCAAGAGAGAAAACAGATAAAATAGAATAGGAAACAACTTCCCGTTCTGTAGTATACACCATTCAGCCAGCTATTTCAAGTTTATCGGCGTTTTGATCTACGCTTTATCCAAAGAAGGGTTCATCGGTTTCTCAACAATCGTTACATAGACCCGAGGATCAGGTTGATGATTTTATCTTGCAGGTAGATGACCTTTTTCACCTCACGCCCTTGAAAATAAGCGGTTAGCCTCCCGTCTTCCAGAACCTTTTCCATCACCTGTTCCTGGGTCGCGTTTTGTGCGATCGTGATCTTTCCCCTCAATTTACCGTTGATTTGCACAGGTATTTCCGCCAGGGCTTGTTCGAGATAGACGTCGTATCCGGTAGGGAAGCGGGTATTGAGTATGGTCCCTTTCCCCCCGTACATCGCATGGATCTCCTCGCTGATGAAAGGCGCGTACGGCGCCAGCAAACGGGCGATATCGACGATAAGGCTCGGTTCGAGCGCTTGTTCGTCCTGCAAGCTGTTGACGAGTTCCATCAACGCGGCGACACCGGTATTATATTTGATGTTTTCGAAGGCGAACTGAACTCGCTTGATCGTTTCAGCCATCTTGATCTTGGCTTTCAGAGAGCTCGGACCGGACGGCAGAGCGGTTAAGTCCCACACTCGCCCTATAAACCGTTTTACCGCGTCCAAACCGCTTTCTCGGAAATCACCTCCCTCTAGGAAATTCCCCATAAACATTAAGTAAGTCCGGAGGGTATCGACGCCGTGAGTCTCGAAGTAATCGTTCGGGTTCACCGTGTTGCCCTTCGATTTGCTCATCTTTTGCCCGTCTTTGATGATCATACCGTGTCCTCGGAACTTCGTGAAGGGCTCTTCGAAAGGTAGAAGCCCGATATCGTGCAAAGCCATCGTGATAAAACGAGCGTACATCAGATGGAGATTCGCGTGTTCGTTCCCTCCCACGTACATATCGACCGGCAACCATTTCTGCACCCGTTCGGAATTGAAAGCCTTTTTTGAATCGTCCGGAGAGACATACCGTAAAAAGTACCACGCGGAATCAAAAAAGTTGTCGCTGACATCCGTTTCTCGCCTGGCTTTCCCTCCACAAACGGGGCAGGTTGCCCATAGGAAGGCTTCGTGCCTGGCCAAAGGCGATAGACCGCTACCGTCTGGGATGTAGTCATCGGTGACGGGCAACAAGACGGGAAGGTCCTTTTCGGGCACCGGGACGGTACCGCAGTTTTCGCAGTAAAGCATCGGAATAGGAGGCCCCCAGTAGCGTTGCCGGGACAGACACCAATCATGAAGGTGATACTGTACTTTACTTTTCAAGAAAGGAGCCAAGGTTTCGGCTTGGGAGATGAAGCGCTCGCTTGCCCACCCGGAATACTCTCCGCTATGAACCATCTCCCCTTTCTCGGTATAGGGCAATTGATCATCGGAGCACGCGATCACCTTTCGTATCGTCAAATCGTATTTTTTCGCGAAGAGAAAGTCGCGTTCGTCATGTGCGGGCACGCCCATAACCGCGCCTGTGCCGTAAGCGTACAGCACGTAATCGCCCACCCAAATCGGGATTTTTTCGTTCGTAAAGGGGTGGCGGGCATATGCGCCTGTGAAAATACCGGTCTTGGATCGACTGATAGAGGTGCGCGTGGCATCGTCCATCTTGGCGACCTGAGATAAGAATTCCTGATAGGCCTCTCTCCGCTCTTCTTGCACGATTCTTTCAACGAGGGGGTGTTCTGGGGCCAAAGTCAGGAAGGTCACCCCAAAGACCGTGTCTGCCCTCGTGGTGAAGACCTCGATCTGTTCGTCCGTCGACTCGATTGGGAAAGAAATGGTGGTGCCTTTGGAACGACCGATCCAGCTTTTCTGAATGTTTTTCGTGATCTCTGTCCAGTCGATCTTTTCCAAGTTTTCGAGCAAGCGGTCCGCGTATTTCGTGATTTTGAAAAACCATTGACTCATCGTCTTTTTCACAATAGTGGCGTTGCAACGCTCGCATTGTCCTTCGATCACTTGTTCGTCCGCTAAAACCGTCTTGCAGGAAGGGCACCAATTGACTTCGCTTTCTCGTTTTTCGGCTAATCCCGCTTCGAACAGTTTTAGAAAAATCCATTGCGTCCAACGATAGTATTCCGGAGCGGAGGTGTTCACTTCGCTACGCCAGTCGTAGATCGCCCCGATTTTTTTCAGCTGCTCCTCCCGGAAAAACCGTATGCTTTCAGGAGTGAGCTCGGCTGGGTGCCTTCCCGTTTTTAAGGCGTAGTTCTCGCTGTGGATTCCGAACGCGTCAAAGCCGATCGGTTCGAAAACATCATATCCCAAGAGTTTCATATACCGGCCATAGACGTCCGAACCGATGAACGAGAACATATTCCCGATGTGCAAACCCGAAGCGCTCGGATAAGGAAACATCATCAGGTTGTAAAAGGGCTTCTTCGCTCCTTCTAAATCTATTCGAAACGGCTCCTCCGCTGCATAAATGTCTTGCCATTTTTTTTCGATCGCTCTAAAGTCGTACATCCCGCTCAGCCCTCCCGAAAACTTAACTCCCGCGCTAAAAAAGAGTTCGAGTTTCCTGAAACTTAAGGCCTATTATATCACAAGCGGCTGCGTCAAAATGCTCGAATGCGCCCGAGTTTGAGAGGTGGTGAAAGGTCCCGAAATGCGCTGGATAAGTTTGTCGATTCGAGAAAGATCCGTTTGTAGAGCGGAGTTGACACGATAGCCACGGCCATTTCTATCCGAGGTCGGGAGCTTTCCATAAGTGAATTCATTCGGTTTACGAACGGGTGTGCACGAAAAGAAAAAACCGTGCTATAATTGCCTAACGCTATGTGTCGTAATAATTACCAAACCGAATAGTGCTGACGAGGTGTCTGATTTGAATGAACCGATATTGAAAGTAGAGGAGCTTCGAACGTACTTCGACCTTACCGAGGGCACAGTAAAAGCTGTAGACGACGTTTCTTTCTCACTATCTGAAAACGAAGTGATCGGGATCGTTGGAGAAACGGGTTCAGGGAAGAGCGTCACCGCAAAATCCCTCGTTGGTTTGATCGCAAAACCGGGAAGATTGGCGGGCGGTAGGGTTTTCTTCAAAACTCCCGAGTTTCCAGAACGGCAAAAGGACGGGTTTCTAGACTTGGCGCAGCTTCAAGGGGACGAATACACGAAGATCCGCGGAAAGCATATCAGCATCATCTTTCAAGACCCGATGACCTCTTTGGACCCTCTCTACACGGTAGCCGATCAGATGACCGAAACGATTATGTTCCATCAGAAGGTGAACGAAAAAGAGGCCTTGGATATCGCCGTTGAGATGTTGGACAAGGTAGGTTTTTCGAATCCCCGCGAACGCGTTCACCAGTATCCATTCGAGCTTTCAGGCGGTCAACGTCAGAGAGTAGTCATCGCGATCGCCATCTCCTGCAACCCGGAAATACTGATCGCGGATGAACCGACCACCGCGTTAGATGTCACGGTGCAAGCTCAAATATTGGAGCTTATGAAAGACCTTCAAGCCGAATTCAGAAGTGGATTGATCTTCATCACCCACGATTTGGCTGTGATTGCCGAGATGTCGGATCGAGTTATGGTTATGTATGGCGGAAAAACGATGGAGTATACGGATGTCTATACGATCTTCGAAAATCCAATGCACCCCTACACACACGCGTTACTCAGCTGTATCCCGAGGATGGACCGTCGGGACCAGGTTTTAGAACCGATTCCGGGTCAACCCCCGATGATGCTAAACGCGCCCAATCTTTGTCCTTTTCTTCCCCGGTGCCAGAGAAAGATCGAGCGGTGTTTGAAAGAGCTACCGTCGCTGATCCGTATGGAGGATCACTACATCCGGTGTTTCAACCCTATAGAGAGAAGCTCTGCCAGCAGGCGAGGAGGCAAACATGCCTGAGACCGGCTCTACAGCCCTATTGGAAGTGAAGGACCTTCGGAAATATTTCCCGATTAAATCGGGGTTTCTCATTCAAAGAACGGTTGCGCAGTTGAAGGCGGTTGACGGTGTCAGCTTCGCGATCGACAAAGGCCGTACTTTCGGGATTGTCGGCGAGTCCGGTTGTGGGAAGACCACCATCGGAAGAACGATCATCCGGTTATTGAATCCGACAGGTGGGCATATACTCTTGGAAGGGCAAGACATCGCCACTCTCAAAGAGCGGCCATTAAAAGACTACCGCAAGAAGATGCAGATCGTGTTTCAAGACCCCACCTCTTCTCTCAACCCGCGAATGACCGTAGGCCAAACCCTTTCCGAACCGCTTCTTTTCCACGAAATGGTTCATTCGAAGAAGGAAGCCGAAGAACGGATGAGCCAGCTCCTGTCGTCGGTCGGGCTGAAACCTTACCATGTCGACCGATATCCGCACCAATTCTCGGGAGGCCAACGCCAGCGTATAGCCATCGCGCGCGCCATCTGCGTCGACCCGTCTCTGATCGTCTTGGACGAGCCGACCTCCGCATTGGATGTTTCGGTTCAGGCTCAGATCATCAAGCTGCTCAAAGAGTTGCAAGGAAAACTGAACGCGGGATATATCTTCATCAGCCATAACTTATCGGTCGTTCGCTATATCAGCGACCAAGTAGGTATTATGTACCTCGGGAAAATGGTCGAGAAAGGGGACACCAACGAGATCTTCGACAAACCGGAGCACCCGTATTCCAAAGCGCTGTTGGCCGCCACGCCGATCCCAGACCCCAAGACGCGCCGAAAACGGAAAGAGCTCCTCACCGGACAGGTGCCCAGCCCGATCAACCGACCATCGGGATGTTTTTTCCGGACGCGATGCAAGTATGCGATGCCGGCTTGTGAAAAAGAGTACCCCGAGATGGTTCGCATCGCCGAACACCATTGGGTCGCCTGTCATATTTACTCTTTGGGCGAACCAGACAGAATTGTAGAAAAATAGAAGAATGCGCATCAGCGCAGTACTCCCAAAAATCAAAGGAGGGAAAAACATGAAAAAGGCGTTTAGTGTGTTGCTTGTGCTCTGTTTCCTACTCGGCATCGTATTCGCGGGTATCGTTCCTTCGGAAAACCTGCAGTACATCGTCGAAGACGTTCACGGAAAGGTTGGAGGGACCCTTTATTACTACTCTATCTCTGACCCGAAAACCTTCAACCCGGCCTTCGCCCAAGAAACGAGCTCTACCGACATCACCGGCATTATGTGGGATAGCTTGGTCGATTTCGGAAAGAACGACGATATCAGAGGCGGGAACCTCGCGTTAGATTGGGAAGTCACCCCGGAAGGTAACGGGTGGACCTTCACGATCCGCAAAGGTCTCCAATGGTCCGACGGGCACCCGTTGACGGCAGAAGACGTGTACTGGACGTTCAAAAACATCTGGTTTGTCCCTGAAAACTGCTTGAGCACTTACGACGTGATCACCGATGCCCAAGGCAGACCCCCCCAAATCGAAAAGCTCGACGAAAACCGAGTCAAGATTTGGTACCGAGAGCCTTACGCTGTGGGATTACGACAAATCGGGGGCGTTCAAGTTTTCCCCAAGCACATCGTCGAACCCGTTTTAGCGGCTGGAAAATGGAAAGAATTCTGGACGTTGGCTGATGTCAATAAGCTGGTCGGTTCTGGTCCAATGCTCGTTTCCGAATACCTGCCCGACCAAAGAGTCGTACTCAAGAGAAATCCTTATTATTTCCGAGTCGACCCAGCGGGCAATCGGCTGCCCTACTTCGACACCCTGATATTCATTTCTGTGCCGAACTTGAACACCGCCCAGTTGAAGTTCGAAGCGGGAGAACTGGATTACTTGGCCCCTCAAGCCGCCCAATACCCCAACCTAAAAGCTCAAGCCGCGGCGAAGAAATGGGACGTCGGCATTTGCGGCCCGACTTATTCCACGTTATTCCTTGCGTTCAACCAACACTCTCCCACGAAAGAGCAACAATACTGGTTTAGAAACAAAAAATTCAGAAACGCGCTATCCTGCGCGATCGATCGTGAAACTATGATTGAGGTCATTTACAACGGTTTAGCGCAACCGCAATGGGGGCCTGTCTCTCCGGCGTCTCCGTTCTACGATCCAGCCGTCGAAGACTTGGCCGCAACCTTCGACATTGCGAAATCAAGGGCGATACTCAAAGAAGCCGGCTTCACGTGGAACGCCGAAGGAAAACTCATAGATGATCGCGGTATCCAGGTCAAGTTCCTTCTGACAACCAACGCCGGTAACAACCAAAGAGAAACGGCCTGTAACCTCATGGTCGACACCTTCGGACAGATCGGGATCGATGTCATTTTCAACCCGATCGACTTCAACACTTTGGTGGGCGCCCTGACTGCCACCGGGAACTGGGAAACGATGGTGATGGGCTTGACCGGCGGGCCGGATCCACACTCCGGATCCAACGTCAATCGCATCGACGGGGATCTACACTTCTGGAACATCCATCCCGATGTCGGAACTTGGGCCGACCCCGACAACTATTGGATCTCTAACGAAGAATGGCAAATCGACCGGATTTTCCGCGACCAAGTGAGAGAGATGGATGAAGAGGCACGCTGGCAGATGTTCGCAGACTATCAAAGACTCTTCGTGGAAGAAGCGCCGCTCGTGTACACGGTCCAAGCGTTGAGACTGTACGCGAAAAAGGCGGAGTTGAAGGGCACGGATCCTGGCAGCAGCTCGTCGCCTCCGATCCTGTGGAATCTCTGGGGTCTGTATCGAGAATAACCTACCTGTTCAGGGGGATTCGCGAGAATCCCCCATTTCTCTTTCGGAGGTAAAATCGACGTGTTAAAGTTCATCATAAGACGGCTCATCCTGTCTATACCCGTTTTGCTGGGAGTGTCTATCCTTTCCTTCCTAATCATTTCGGCGGCTCCCGGAAACTTTCTAGATGTGTTCCGGCTAGACCCTTCGATCAGCCGAGAAACCGTCCAACGGTTGGAACGGGAGTTCGGGTTTGACAAAGACCCGTTCACACAATACCTCACCTGGTTGTTCCAAGTGGTAAAAGGGAATTGGGGGTATTCCTTTCAGTTCAAGCAGCCGGTGTTCAACCTGATCTGGCAAAGATTGGGCGCTACGTTACTGTTGAGCTTGACAACCCTCGTTTTTTCGTGGGCGATCGGTATTCCATTGGGCATCTACGCCGCCCTCAAACAATACAGCTTCAAAGACCAGCTGTCTTCTGTGATCGCCTTCCTAGGGCTTTCGATTCCGAGCTTCTTTTTCTCTCTACTATTTCTATACTTCGCCTCTCGGACCCGACTTTTTCCCATCGGGGGAATGCTGTCGGTCAACAGCTCGCAGATGAATACCTGGGAGTTGATCGTCGATTACCTTTGGCACGTGATCGGGCCGGCGGTGACTTTAGGGTTTTCGGGTTTGGCCGGGATTATGCGCCAGATGCGGGGCCAATTCTTAGATCAACTCCATATGGATTACGTCGAATTTGCCAAAGCCAAAGGGATGCCGCGGAAGGTCGTTTTTTATAAGCACGCGTTACGTAACGCGATCAACCCATTGATCACCATATTTGGTTACTCTTTGTCCGGTTTGTTGGGAGGAGCCGTCTTGACAGAAACTGTGTTTGGATGGCCCGGAATGGGACGTTTGGTCATCCAAGCGCTTACCGCCCAGGATCTTTATCTGGTGATGGCTTCCTTGATGGTCAGTTCGTTGATGCTCATTATCGGAAACTTAGCCGCGGATATTCTTTTAGCGCTCGTAGACCCGAGAATCCGATACCGTTTCCATTAGGGGTGAGGCTATGGATAAACAGAAAAAGAATACGAAAGAGAATACGAAAGAGAACCTGACGGTCGATCAGGTTGGGGAATCTTTCGAAGTAGAGTTTTTACCGAGGCGTGTGCTTCTGTGGCGTTCATTCAAAAAGCACAAACTCGGCATCCTTTCGATGTGGATACTCGCTTTCTTCTACCTCATCGTGATCTTCGCCGATTTTTTGTCGCCGATGAGTCCTTACAAGCAAAACGCGAGTATCGGGTTTGCCGCCCCTTCGAAAATCTACTGGAAACATAAGGGAGAATGGATCGGCCCGTATATCTTCCCGCTCGAGACGGCTCGAGACCCTATCACCTATCAGCGGTCTTTCTACGAGACTTCGGAGTTGCGTATGGTCAAAGGGGTCGGAACCAACGGGTCACCCTTCGTTTACACATTAGGCGAAAACAATGTCACCGCGCTCGTCGCGCAAGTGAAAATAGATGAAATTGGCGTTGGAGCTACTGGTGAGGGACTATTCAAAACAACGACCAAAGATTGGAATATGGTGAGAATCGAGAAAGAGGGTATTTTTAAAGAACCGCTCGTGAACGTCTCCGTCGAAAAAGACACTTTGGACCTATACCGAAGCAATCCCAGGTATGTGAAAACATTACAGCAAATCGGCGACCTCGCACAAATAAAAACCGTCGAATCTCTACAAAAGATCTCGGTGAAATACGCCGATGGAAAAACGGAATCGATCTCTCTTATCGCTCTCGAAGAATATGATTTCAAAGTGTACCCGATCAAATGGTTCGTTCGATCTTGGGAGTACAAACTGTTCGGCTTCATCCCCTCGAACCTTCACCTGTTCGGTGTAGATTCTCCGGCCGTTCTATACCTGTTTGGGGGAGACAACTACGGGAGGGATATCTACACCCGCATCCTTTTCGGGGGGCGAACCTCCCTGTCTGTCGGATTGATAGGGATTTTGATCACTTTCACTATCGGCCTTTTCCTCGGAGGGATTTCCGGTTACTATGGAGGGTGGGCGGACGAAATCTTGATGCGGCTCACCGAAATTCTCATTTCTATCCCGACGCTCTACCTTCTGATCTCGTTGCGTGCGATTTTACCTCCTGATTTACCTTCCACGACCACCTATTTGATGGTCGTCGTCATCCTCTCCTTCATCGGCTGGCCAGGGATGTCCCGGGTCATCCGTGGGATGGTACTATCCTTGAAGCAGAAGGAGTTCGTCGAAGCGGCGAAAGCGATGGGGTATCCCTCCCTTCGCATTATCTGGAGGCATATCATCCCCAATACGGCCACCTATATCATCGTAGCAGCCTCTTTGAGCATCCCAGGATATATTTTGGGAGAAGCGGGGTTATCCTTTTTGGGGTTTGGTATACGAGAACCTCAGTCTTCTTGGGGGTTGATGCTGGCGCAAGCGCAGGACCTCGTGGCGCTCCGTAATTACACCTGGCTGCTGCTTCCGGGTTTGTTCCTGTTTATCGCGATTTTGGCTTTCAACCTTTTTGGAGACGCCTTAAGGGACGCCTTCGATCCGAGGTCGTTAGGGCACTAGACCGTCTATATGTCTCAAAACCTATCGCAGCAAAACCTTTCGGCCGATCCGCCCGGCTCTCCTGATGAGGAGCAAAAAGGGTATACGGGTATGGACCTCCGCCGCCTTTCCAAACGAAATCGGCTTTTCGTCAGTTTTGTCATTTTCATTTTGGTCTGTATTGTCGCGTATATGGTCCTTCGAACCCAGACCCCTTACTCCGACCACGCCTTTTCGGTACAAGGCCGGGCGGTGCGATTGGTACTCGGTAGCCAGGGAGACCACGAGACCCTGCTGCGTGCGGCGCAACTCGAGTTAGAACGCGTCTTCAACCGTTTCTCCTTCTTTTCACCGGAAAGCGAAACGACCCGGTTGAACCGCATTTCAGAAACGAATAGAAAGACAGACGCAGAAACGTACGCCTTTCTGACGAAACTTGAGGACCTCTCCGAAAAAACCCTTTGGCATTATGACTTCACCATCGGGATTCATTATCGCCCATATGCTCTCTTTGAACTCCCGACACTCGAAACTTATCGCTATCCCACCGACCTCAATCTCGAAGACGGGAGCGTCCACTCCGATCATCCTTTCCTCTTCTTTTTCGGAAAAGCGGTCAAGGGCTACGCGTTGGATTGCGTGTACGAGTCGATTCGGAAAACCGATCCGAAAGCCACAGGGTATTGTGAGATAGACGGCGATATCCGGTTTTTCGGGCCTAAGGCGGGGGGCGCCGATTGGATCGCGGGCGGATGGAATAATCAAGAACTCTATCTTTCTTCTGGAGCTTTGTTTCACCATCCGACACTGACTCCACCTGAAGGGACGGCCGCCTATGAAGACCATCTGCTCTTGTCACCCGATAAAGGAGAACCGATAAAGCCGATAGAATACGCCGCAGTCATCGCGCCAACCGCGTTGGAGGCGGCCTGTTTCGTAGTGGCGGCTCAAACACTTGACTCGGAAATCCTATTTCAAACGCTCTCTCGAATCGGGGCCGCAGCATACCTAATCACTGACGGGAAAGCGCATTACAGCACGCGTTGGACTCTCTATACTTACGTCCGTTAAAAAAATGACGGGCGGTCATTAAAATTTTACCAAACGGTCAATAATCGAGTCTTGACAAAATTTGACTAAGTGGTAAAATTGGGAGAAAAATATAATGGGGTGAGTCTCATATCATCGAGGAGGATAACCATGGGTTTAGGAAAGTCTATGAAAGACAAGGTTTCGTCGATTGCGATCGGTACGATCATCGACCAAGCCGTGAAGTATATCCACAAGGACCCGCAAAACAATTTTGAGAAAATAACTGCCAATCTCGGGAAACTGGAGAGCCTCTTCTCTTCTTCCGGCGGAAAGTTTACGAAATTTCTAGGGTGGGCGAACGCGAACCCTGGCAGCAAACAATGGTTCATCGAGCTGCTTTCCAGAGATGAGAACCAAGTACGCACCTTTATGAAAAATATGTTCGTGAACATCAGTTTGGGCTGGATGGACAATAACGAAGAGTTGATGGAAAAACACGGGATCACTGCGCCTTATACGATTCTGATCAGCCCAACGATGCGATGCAATTTGAGGTGTCAGGGTTGTTATGCGGGTGAATACGCGCAACAGGGAGACCTTTCGGCCGATGAATTACGGAGAATTATCAAGGAAGCGAAGAGCCTTGGGACGTTTTTCTTCACGATCTTAGGAGGAGAGCCTTTCGTCCGGTTTTGGGAGCTCGCCGATATCTTTGAGGACAACAGCGATTGTTTGTTTCAGGTTTTCACGAATGGGACACTCATTACCGAGGAGGTTGCCGATCGCCTGAAGGAGCTGAAGAACGTTGTCGTCGCCTTTAGTGTGAACGGCGACGCCAAAGAAACGGAATTCATGCGCGGCCCAGGCGTTTATGAAAAGGTGCTCGCGTCTATGAAATTGATGAAAGAGCGCAATCTTTTATTCGGGATGTCCCTCGTGTTAACCAAACACAATTTCGATATTATGACGAATCCAGAGTTCTATCTGGGTTGGCGAGACCGCGGGGTCATTTACGCTTGGAATTTCTTGTTTATGCCGGTTGGAAAGGACGCGTCCGTCGATTTGATGCCAACGCCTGAACAACGGTACCGTTACGGAGAATTCATCCAAAAGTTCCGCTCCGAGCAACCTTTCTATATCATGGACTTTTGGGCGGACGCCCCGTTTGTTCACGGCTGTATCGCCGGGGGGAGACGTTATATCCATATCAACCACAAAGGAGACGTGGAACCCTGCATTTTCGCGCATTTCGCGACCGATAACATCCGAGACAAGTCTTTGGTGAAATGCCTTCAATCCCCGTTCTTCGCGGATATTCGTATGCACCAACCCCATACCGACAATTTGCTTCGCCCTTGTATGATCATCGACAATCCGGAAGTGCTGCGGAGCGTTGTGAAAAAGCATGCCGCCCGTCCGACCCACGAAGGGGCCGAGGTGATCTTTACGCAGTTGGCCGACGATTTGGACGCGTATTCGGCTTCTGCCGCGGAATATCTGGACCCGATTTGGGAAGAGAGCTGGCAAAAATACATTCTTGATATGGAGACACGGGGCGCTTCTTACGGAGAAGGCTTCGACCGGCTACAGTACCGTTTGGGTCTTGAACAGTTCAACGAACGGATCGAAAACCTCAAGAAAAATGATCCGGAGTTCGCCCAGTTGTTGGCCGACTTGGCGGAAAGCGCTTCGGAAGAGTACGGCAAGGACCCCGTTCGCCAGAGAAAGATGATCGGCGAGATCGAAGTGAAATAGAAACTGAGTGAGACGCGTGCGGGTCAAGTTATAAGGCGCCATCAAGAAACAAGACCAGAATCGATGGCACGATTTTTAGTCCATATAGTCGTCGTGGCGTAAGCGCCCGCTCTTTTTGCGAGGGCGCGATACGCTTTTGTACGTGTCTTGAAAAACAGGGTTCGCACGGAGGGTACAGAGAACACAGAGAAAGATTCTCGTGAACGCCCTGGGAACGCCAAACTTTAGTTTGAGTTTGGCGTGGTTTTATCTTTTCACTGGGAGTATTCCCGTGCGCTGCATCGCGGCGTAAGCGCCCCTTCTTTTTGCGTGGGCGCGATACGCTTTTGAGAAGGGCATAGGGCGGATCGCGGAGGCGTAAAACGCACTTACCCCGCGATAACACCCACGAGCATCGCGGCGTAAGCGCCCCTGCTTTTCGCGACGGCGCGATACGCTTTTGAGAAGGGCATAGGGCGGATCGCGGGGCCTTAAAACCACTTACCCCGCGATAACACACACGAGCTTCACGGCGTAGAAGGGGCAAAGAGCGGATCACCGGACTACGCGGGCTTTCGAAGTCAGCCCGCTGGTTACCCCGCGATAATCTTCGTACTCTTCGCGGGATCGGAAAATACCCTTCTTTACCCCCCTGTAAGGGTCTAATGAGCTCTAAAGTTGGCTCCTTCGGGGGTTATACTTTTCCCTCTCTTCTTCCCGTTTATTTGTTGCGTCTCGATATTATACCCACCAGCGAGTCGCTGCGTTCATAGGTTCGGGTCTAAATCAGGGATTTCAGACCTTTTCCCACAAAAAAAGAGACCCTTCATATCGACAAACATACCGCAAAAAGGTCTCTTTTTTTGGTGGGTGTGACAGGGTTTGAACCTACGACCTCTTCCGTGTGAAGGAAGCGCTCTCCCGCTGAGCTACACACCCGAACTTTCAGGCCTATTTTAGCATACGGGTGAGGAAAAGTCAAGTAAAAAAGCGGGTTTCCCCGCTTTTTTACTTGACCCTGAGTTTCAAGTCTTTGCCGGCGGTAAATTTAGGTACTTTTCGCGCCGGGATTTTTATGGGTTTTTTGGTCCTGGGATCGACGCCATTGCGTTCGACTGTGTTTTTGACCATGAAGGTGCCGAAACCGACGAGCCTCACGTTTCCGCCATTCGATAATTCGTTGGAAACGACGTCCACGAAAGCGTCGAGAAACTGAGCCGCCTCTTTTTTTGTGACCCCCGTCTCCAATGCGAGCTTGTCCACCATCTCTTTCTTATTCATTTGCCTTACCCCCTTAGAAACAACGAAATGTGTGTTTTCTTCTCTCAGGAGGAAATATATCACAAATGGGGAATCGAAAACAAAGAAAACGGCGATTCCGTTCTTCTCAAAGGGACTTCCACGGGGCGAAAGGAAAAAAGAAGACTCGGTGAGTTAGAAAAGCGGCCACGGGGTAGAAAAAAACAACATCTGTAAGGCGCCACAGTCCATAGTTTATTCCGTAGTTACTTCTCGTTCCGTATTCGTAGAGGGTTTTAGAGGACGGTTCGGCAACGCGAACGGGATACGGACGTAGAAGGTAGTGCCTTCACCGATTTGGCTTTTCACCCAGACGCTTCCGTTCATAAGGCTCACCAGCTGTTTGACTATCGAAAGGCCAAGGCCTGTCCCGGAGTATTTCCGATGATTAGACCCGTCGATTTGGTAAAACCTTTCGAAAATCTTGTTGAGTTCGCTTTCTCCAATGCCGATACCCGTATCTTGAACCTCGAAGAGGAGGACGACTTTGCTCTCTTCTTCGGAGGAAATTTCACAGGTAAGGGTCACGCCGCCTTGGGATGTGAATTTTATCGCGTTGGCGACAAGGTTCGTCAAGATTTGTTTGAGCCGTACGTGGTCTCCATACAAGACTATGGAAGGCCCTAGGATTTTTAGGGATATTCCTTTTTTCTCTGTTTCTAGCGCAAAACTTTGGCGGATATAGTCCAACGTCTCCGCGAGTTGGAACGATTTCTTCGCTAATGAAAACTTTCCGGATTCGATTTTCGAAAGGTCGATGATGTCGTTGATTAAAAGCAATAGCTGTTTAGCGTTTTTCAGGATATGGATTGGGAACTCCTTCTTGTTATCGGGCATTTCCATTAAGAGCGTTTCAGCCAATCCCATAATCACCGTTAAAGGGGTCCGTAGCTCATGGTTAACGTTTGCGATAAACTCCGATTTGCTGCGATTGGCGTCTTCGGCCGCTTGTTTTGCTTGCCTTAGCTCCTCTTCGAAGGCGCGCCTTTCTGTGATGTCGGAATGGACCCCCACCATTCTCAACGGCACGAGATTCTCGCCATAGCTGACGATACGGCCTTTATCGAGAATCCACGCGTATTCGCCGTTCTTCTTTCTCATTCTATATTCGACTTCGTAGTAAGGCTTGCTGCCGGAGTAATGATCGTCTAAAGCTTTTAGGACGAGATCGATATCATCCGGATGGGTTAGCTGCCTCCATACCTTATTCGGATCGGGAAAATCGCGTTTGCTGAAACCCAAAAGCGTGTAATAATTCTCATTGTGATAGATCGTGTCTGTCTGCAAATCCCAATCCCAAATCCCTTGGTTTGCGGCCCATAACACCATCTCCAGTCGCATTTGAACGGTCTTGTATCGTTCGATCATCCGCTGAAAGGCTTGGGTCCGTTCGGTCACGCGGCGTTCCAACTCTTGGTTTACACCGGGAAAGGGGCCCGTTGATGAAGGTTCGGGATAGATGTGATCGATGCCACGAAAGCCGCTCCATTTACCGGATTCGTCGAATAGAGGCATCTCGCTGGCGATTATCTGCTGCCATTTGCCCCCCTTTCGTTTCACCCGGGCATATTTCGAACACATTTCATTAGTCCGGGGAACGATGGGAGGTTCCAGATCTGAGGGAATCGTCTCTGAAGGCCCTTCAAAAAAATCCTGACGTGGTTGCCCGATCATCTCTTCTGGCAGATACCCATACAATTCTTCTGACCTCGGACCGACATACCGGTATCGGCCATCCGGTTCGGTTTCCCAGATCATTCCGGGGAGCCGAATCCGAGAAAGATCGATCTCTTCCGCGGGGGCTCTGTTTAGGCGCAGAAGGACCCCAGAGAAAATCGAAGAGAGCTCACGGTAAAAAGCCATCCACTCCCCTTCTTCTATCCTAACCGTTTTGTTATGGAGAATCTCGAGAAATCCTAACGCACGTCTTTGGTGTTCAAGGGGGATAAAGACCCGCGCTTTTGTTTTGCCCTCCGATATGATACGGATACCCGGTCGATCCGCTGCTTTTTCACCGCCTCGCTCTCCGTTTGAAAGAGGGCCTTCGAGCCCGTCGGGCCATCGGGACTGGTCCCCAACCGTGTGACAGTGGCTCCAATAACACGTCCAAGGTTCTCGCTCCCTTCCGATCACCCACAACCACAGACTGCACCGCGGGAATAGAGAATGGATAATTCTCACGCTTTTTTTCAAGGTACGTAGTAAGTCCACGGGTTCCGCAGACAAAAATTCCTTCGCCAACCGGTAAAGCGCCTTTATCTGTTCGTATTCCATCTGTGTTCCAGCTATCCCCCTCTCCTCATCGCCGTAGATTATAGCGTATTTCTACTCAAATCACATCGTTCTCGTAAAATTTACAGTTTAGTGATCATCTTGGCTTTTTTTTCGAGGCGGTCTGAAGAACGCGCAAGTGGGTCTTTGGCTTCACATCAGGGTTGTAGTGGGTGGGGGCATCGGATAGTTAACTCAGTTGGAATATGTCGTGAAAGCTTCATATCTGCTCAAAAAACGTGTATAATAAAGGGGCATTCATCCTACTGAAGACTCAAGCCAACGAATACACCGATAAAGAAATCGAGGGGTAAAAATGCTCGAATGGAAACGCACATCAGAAATCCGCGCAGGAGATGTTATCGCGGAAACATTGACCGAATACGAAACCGGAGAAACGATCGTGCATATGGGCGAAACGGTCTCTGTTTCGATCAAAGAGAGGTTGGTCCGTCACGGAATAGAATGGATATTGACGGAGTCAAGGGAGACCTATAAATCGCCGATTAAGCCGATTCTGAGCCCTGAAGTACTAGAGGAGATGGAAAAAGGGGTAAAGAAGGTCTATGATGCCGTCCAAAGGGAGCAGAAGATACCGGTTGAAGAGGTATCCACCCTCTCTCGGCAAGTGGTCCGGAATATGTTGTCAAACTATGGGGATGTGGTCGTCCCTTTCTTCTCTCAGATGCGCACTTTTGATGAGTATACCTTTTGCCACCAAGTCAACGTTTCGATTATTGCGGGGTTGATAGCGATCGAGGTCTATTCGGGTGATCGGGAGACAGCCGAAGCGATCGTCGCGGGCGCTCTGATCCACGATATCGGAAAACTCGTCGTTCCGAAAGAGCTATTGAACAAACGAACGAGTCTCGCCGACAATGAATTCGAACTGATGAAAAAACACGTCCTGTACGGTCATCAAATGGCTTTGGATTCGGGGATAGACAATCCTATTATCTTACACGAGATCCTCTACCATCACGAACGCATAGATGGATCCGGTTATTTAAGCGGGTTAAAAGGAAGAGAAATCCCGCAAAGCGCGCGCATCATCGTCATTGCCGACGTATTCGATGCCTTGACGAGCGACCGGGTGTACAAGATGCGGTGGTCTCCTTACCAAGCGATCGGTTATATCATCCAGCAAGCGGGAAAAATCTTCGACCCCTATATCGCTTCCTGTTTTCTTCGGCTTTTCGGGATATATCCGGTCGGCACCCGCTTGTTGTTGTCGAATGGTCGGGAAGTCGTCGTGAAGGGGAACCGGAAGAACGCGCTCACCACCCCGATTGTGGCTGACATCGAGCAAGAGGAAGAGCTCATTTATCTGGATCGTCAGAAGGGCCTCTTTGTCGAACGCGTCTTATACGACCACAAGGAAGATTGAAAGCCGCGATCGATCCGAATTTCCCTCGACCACCCTCTATTTTTATTGGACGCCACCCCTCCGGGAATTTGATCCGATGTTCCTTCCGATATTCTGCAAACTAGGGCTTTTTGCCCACAGGTCTTTCCTCCGCGCTTTTTCATCGATGGCACTCTGCTCGGGTATGATAACGGGGTGGATAGTGGAGCCGCGTCGCGCAGGACGAGAAGGCTATTCCACGCGTTGGTGACTCTTTTAGGCTAAGAAGGGATATAATAGCGTGAAAAGATCGCTTCTCTAGAGGGAGGGAAAGAATGTTTCCATTTAACGTGACCCAGAACCGGCGGCCGAAAATACAATACCCGGTATTCGGCTCGAACGGGATTGTGGCAACTTCGCAGTATTTAGCCGCGCAAGCAGGTTTACGGATGCTCGAGCAGGGCGGAAACGCGATCGACGCCGCGGTTGCGACTGCGATCGCGCTTACCGTGGTCGAGCCCACATCAAACGGGATCGGTGGGGATGCTTTCGCCATTGTCCTGTTTGAAGACCAGCTGTACGGCTTGAATAGCAGCGGGTACGCTCCGGCTAGCCTATCGCTCGAGGTGTTGAAACGGGAGGGACTCCAAGAAATCCCGCGTTATGGGCCTATTCCGGTAACCGTTCCCGGAGCCCCTCGCGCGTGGAAAGAGCTTCATTCACGATTCGGGGTTCTGCCTTTCGACGCATTGTTCCAACCCGCGATCGAGTACGCTCAAAACGGATACCCCGTTTCTGTTTTGACAGGAAAAGGTTGGGAAAAAGCATTCCAAACCTATCGACAGCAACCGAGCACTTCGCTTTTCGGAGAATGGTTCCGGACCTTCGCGCCCTCTGGACGCGCGCCTTTTCCCGGTGAGCTGTGGAGTTCTAATGCCCATGCGCGAACCCTGAAAGAGCTGGCAGAGACTGGAACCGATTCCTTCTATACCGGTCGGCTTTCTCGAGAGATCGTTCGCTGCGTTCGGTCGTTTGGCGGATTTCTCGAGTCTTCTGACTTGGCCGACTATCAAGCCGAATGGGTGGAGCCGTTGAGCGTCGATTTTCGTGGGTATACCGTTTGGGAGCTCCCACCCAATGGCCAGGGGATCGTGGCATTGATGGCCTTGGGGTTTCTCGAGCCCTTCTCCCTGGAAACCCTTTCGGAGGTTCAGCGCACGCACTTGTCGATAGAAGCGGTTAAGCTTGCGTTCAAGATCGCGACGGAAACGATCGGGGAACCGCGGTCGATGCCTAAAGACGCTCGCTCCTATATCAAAAAGGCCGCGTTGGAGGCGGGCGCGAAAACCCTTTCCTTAGACTCCGTATCCGATACCACCGCTTCGAGTCTCCCCGGCGGTACGGTCTATTTGTGCGCGGCGGACCGCTCGGGAAATATGGTCTCTTATATCCAAAGCAATTATATGGGTTTCGGGAGCGGTTTAGTTGTGCCAGGTACCGGTATCTCGCTACACAATCGCGGGTGCAACTTCTCGTTGCAATCAGGCCACCCCAACTGCCTACGGGGGAAACATCGCCCGTATCACACGATCATTCCGGGGTTCCTCAGTCGAGGGCGTGAGTGGATCGGACCCTTCGGGGTGATGGGAGGGTTTATGCAACCCCAGGGCCACACGCAACTCCTTATACGGCTTTTGGTGGAGAAGGCGCACCCGATGGATGCGCTGAACGCGCCCCGCTGGCAATGGTTAAAAGATCGAACGGTCGCCTTCGAAGAGCCATACGACGAGTCGATACGAAAAGAGCTCGCTCGCTTTGGCCATTATATCGATACAGTTCCAACCTCCGCCCTATTCGGGAGAGGGCAAGTGATCTGGCGGTCGGCGAAGGACTCGACGGGGCGCTATGTTTTCTGCGGTGGGACCGACGGGCGGTCTGACGGTAGCGTCGCCGTATTTTAATCTATTCCCGGCGACCGCTCTTTTTTGGCCGGAGAGGAAAGTGCCTGAATAGCGAGTGGGTATAATATCGAGGCGCAACAAAAAAATGGAAAAAAGAGGAGGGAAAAAAGTCTCCTGAAGGAACCAACATTAGAGCTCATTTGACACTTTAAGGGGTTAAGAAGTGTATTTTTTTGACCCCGCGAAGAGTACGAAGATTATCGCGGGGTAAGTGGTTTTTACGCCCCCGCGATCCGCCTTATGTCTTTTTTACGTCGCGATCAGCTCGCATAAAAGCGTATCGCGCCGTCGCGAAAAGAAGGGGCGCTTACGCCGCGATGCTTTCTTGCTTTTTTTATAAACCATGCCAAACTAAAGTTTGGTGTTCCCAGCCCACGAAGTCCCGCGGCCCGCTCTGCTGTCTTTCTTTTTTAAAGAACATGCCGAACTATAGTTCGGCGTTCCCAGGGCGTTGACGAGAATTTTTTCTCTGTGTTCTCTGTGCCCTCCGTGTGAACCCTGTTTTATTTCTAAGACATGCCAACTTAAAAGTTGGCGTTCCCAAGCGTATCGCGCCGTCGCGAAAAGAAGGGACGCTTACGGCCTATTTTTCGAGATAGTCGGATTCGGCTCAAAGGAGAGGAGTGAGATAAAATTGATAAAGAACGAGACTGAATCTAGAAATCAGCAGTCGAGGATAAAAAGGCTCATATCCGCGTTTGATCTGGTGAATCCGCGGATGGGAAAGGTGTTTTTTCCGTGGTTATTGAAACATCCGAAGTATTTTCGGCAGGCTTTCACCTTGCTCAAGGCCTTCGAAAAGGCAGAAGAAAAAAGAGCCCAACAACTGGCTCGAGGGTTGCTGATCCCCCCGGTCGTGATTCTGAGCATTACCTCCGGATGCAATCTTTCTTGTGAGGGTTGCTTCGCCTGCGCTACCGGAACGGTTTCGCAACCGCAAGAGGCTGGCGGAAACGCGGGGCCTGGCCCTTCTCTAGACTACACCCAATGGAAACGCATCATCGCCGAAGCCTCCCAAGCGGGAGTTTTCTGTTTTCTCATCGCCGGCGGAGAACCCTTTCTTTTTCCGGAAACCTTTCAGTTGGTGCGCGACTTTCCTCATCTCCTTTTCGTTGTTTTCACGAACGGCACCATGATGAGCGATTCGATCCTTCAGGATTTGAAGAAGGCCCACAACCTGTTGGTAGCCGTGAGTCTAGAGGGCGACGAGACCTTAACCGATCTTCGGCGCGGGAAAGGCACTTACCGAAAAGCGATGGACACCCTCCGGATTCTTGAAAAGAACGGGGTTTTGAATGGGATCTCCGTAACGATCAACCGACTGAACTACGGCTTTTGGGCGAAAGAGGAACACATCGATCGTATGATCGAGAGTGGGGTTCGTATCGCGTTTCTGACCGAGATGATTCCGGTGAGTGGCGGAGAGGAAGACTACCCCGATACCTCGTACGGTATGGCATACGCGACTATGCTAACGGACGAAGAGCGGTCTACCTTTCGTCAGCGCGTGTTGTACTATCGTGAACACAAGAACCTGTTTATCATACACTCACCCGGGGACGAAGAAGCCTTTGGCGGATGCGTGTCTGCAGGCAAAGGGTTCATCCACATCACCCCTTACGGAGACGTCACCCCGTGTCCGGTCTCCAATATCGCGACGGACAACCTAAAAACCTGCTCTTTCGAAAACGCGATGCGTAGTGAACTCTTCAAGCGTATTCGTGAGGAAGAGCACCTTTTGGAAACCGGAAACGGTCCGTGCGCCCTCTTTTCTCATCAGAAAGAGGTGGAGGCCTTAAGAAAAGAGGTGGGCGCCTATCGAACCGGAACATAGACTGCGGCCCAACGATGTCTATCTCGGAGGTTCCTTTAACCCGATCCATCACGGCCATATCTTGCTGGTTCAGCGCTTGCTCGACTACGTATGGGTTCGTCGGTGTTTGATCGTTCCGACCGGCGCTTCTCCGTTTAAAGAGGGGCTTGGGACTAATCAACCCTATGCGGTACGTTTGCGTTGGGTGGAAAAGGCATTCGAAGGGATAGAGCGCGTGAGCGTTCTGAAGCTGGAATCGCCTTATCGAGACGAAGAAGGCCGTATGCGCTCCGTTTTCTATACGAATGAGACGCTGGACCGTTTCTATCGCTTGTACGGTTACTACCCGTACTTAGGGATCGGATCGGACGCCCTCGCCAGCCTACACCATTGGAAAGACTGGCAGAAGCTGCTGGAAAAAACGCAGGTCGTGGTTTTCGGCCGTTCAGCCGGGCTGGCTCCTCCACACAACGAGGAGTGGGCGTCCACTTATTGCCAACGTATCCATTTTCTGGATACGCCTTTGTGCGACCTCTCCTCCACAGACATCCGCAACCGAGCCATCCTTGGGAAGAGTCTGCGAGGGTTCGTCCCTGAGCCTATCGAGCGAGAAGTCGCGGAAGCCTATCGTCTGGGCCCGCTTCGTGACACTTGCCCTTAATTCTTATGCGAAGTCCGAAGGTCAGGGGGCTTTCTGCACCCGCTTCAACGCGTCCACGTAGACCGGATAGATCACCCATCCGGACACTTTCGAAGAGAGGATGACGATCTCTTCCGGCTCCATAATCCAGTAAGCGACCGCGTTTTCGACCAGTATCTTCAAAATACGATGGATGAAAGGTAAACGTTTTTCGGGTTCCGATACGACTAACGAAGCGTCCAACAGTTGGTCGATCTCGGGAATGAAGACGTTCATATAATTCCGATTCGACGTTTGGTAGAAACGATCCAGCAGAAGGTACGGATCGGCCTCTCCCACGTGCCCGATCAGCGTCGCCTGGTATTCCCGGGCGCCGTAAACGTCGGAAAGCCATTTACTCCATTCGATCACTTGCAGTTTCGCCTTGAAGCCGGCTTCGTTGAGCATCTGTATGATCACTTCCCCCGTACGTATATGAAAAGGGTAGAGCTGGGCGATTTGGATGGTGAAAGGGCAGCCGTTCGGATAGCCAGCTTGTTTGAGTAGTTCTTTCGCTTTAGCGGGGTTGTACGTGTACGCTGCAGAAAAATCACGATAGTAATAATCCTCAGGCGGAAGGTGCGTGTAAAGGGGCTTAGCCAACCCCTCGGCGACCAGCTCGATGCACAGGTCCCGATCGATGGCGTATTGTAGCGCTTGGCGGACCTCAAGCTTCTCGAAAGGGGGTTTTTTGTTGTTCAAAGCCAACACTTGTACCAAATTCATAGGGGCTTCTAAAACCTTGTAGGCGGGGTTTCCCACGAACTCATAGAGACTGGAGGTGTCCGCCTTGGGGATAACGTCTATCGCGCCTGACTTAAGTGCGATGAGTCGTGAGTTTTCGTCCGGAATGATCCGAAAATAGGCTTCCTCGAGGTAGGGCAGCCCTTCCTGATGGTACCTCTCGTTTTTAACCAGGTGGAGGTATTGGTCCCTAGCCCATTCTTTGAGGACGAAAGGCCCGGTGCCGATTGCGGCAGAGTCCAGTTGCTCTTTGGTCGCGCCATCTGGGACGATATAAATCTTCGATACTAGCGCCAAAAACGGGGCATAGTTTTGCTTCAAACGAAAAACCACCGTGTCCGGGCCCTCCGCGAAAACCGCTTCAATCATCTGATAGTTTGATGTTTTCGGGTAACCGGTCTGAGGGTCCAAGATACGCCGAAAGGAATAGACTACATCCGCAGCCGAAAAGCTTTTACCGTTGTGAAAGACAACGTTGTCCTTCAGTAAAAACCGGTATTCTCTTCCATCTTCCGACACGGTGTAGGAACGGGCGAGAACGGGGATCAGCTGACCGGCGGGGTCGACTTCCAAAAGGGCTTCATACAGGTTGTACAGGATCTCGAAGGTAAGTGCGCCGGCTGCGCGATGCGGGTCTATCGTGTCGGCCGGATCCGAAGGGATGGCGATTTGTACACTATGGCTTTGAGGTAGAGCGAATAGAGATATTTCGAGCCACAACGAGAGAAGGATCACCACAATCCAGAAACGAGGTTTTGGAAACATGTTGCGTCACACCTCCATATTCCTACGCATTAGGGTACCCGAATACAGACGGCCCATATTCCGAAAAAGCATCAACGAATGGTAGCGTGAGAGGAGCCTTTGTCTTTCGTCCGCGTTTGCGTGCGAACGTTCTGGAGCAGCTGTTTTTGGATCGTTTGCCCGGAGTGTCCCGAGACCAAGTGTTTGGACAACGACCGATCACCCTTCGCTAAAAGAGATTGAAGCTGACTATTGCGCAAACTCTCGAATTGCGTTTGACACAGTCCCCGTAGCGCGTTTTCCAGTAACTTTTTCTTTCGGCGCAAGGTTCCTTCGCTCTCCAAAACTCGACTCTCAAAAGGCGTGTTTGGTTTGGGGATGAGAGGGTTGAAGCTCAGATGTATTTTGTAGAATCCGAGTTTTCTCCATTCTTCGACTAAGCGCGCGAATGCCAGTAGGTCCTCCTCGGTTTCTTCCTCGATTCCAAAAAGGCAGTAACACTTGACTTCGCGAAAGCCTGCGCGTGCGATGCGTTCCAACGCGTCCGCGAGCTGACCGTCCGTGATCCCTTTGTTTAACACCCGGCGTATCCGTTCGGTCGCCGCTTCAGGCGCGATAGTGATGGACTGCTGATCTCCACGCCTTAACCCCGAGAGAAGCGCGTCGGAAATCGACTCCAAACGGATCGAGGAAAAGCCGAAGTCTAGAGAGGATCTCTCCAGAAAGGCCAGTAACTCTGGTAGGTGCGGGTAATCCGTAGGGGTCGCGGAGATAAATCCAAATGCGGGCGCCTTTCCGCAAGCCGCCTGCTCTTTATCGATCAAGTCTTCGATTTCTTTCTTCAGGATATCGAAGGGAAGGAAGCGAGCGGGAGAGCGTGTGAAGCCGGTAACACAAAAAGAACAACGTCGCAAGCATCCGCGTCCGACTTCGATTAAGGCCTTACGTCCAAAGGGCCCCTTCGGGTGTACGAAGCTGGAACGGCTCGGAAAGCGGGAGAGCGATGAGAAAACCGATAGGGTTCGATGCTCCTTTTCCAAAGGGGGCAAGGCGACCGTCTCCATTTCGGATAGCGTTTCTAACACCTCTTGCCTGCGCTTCCCTTTCACCACAGCGGGGACGATCGTCTTCACAAGCGTTGGGAGCGGATCCTCCGCGTCGCCATAGAGAATAATATCGGCGAGCTCCCATAAAGGACAGGCGTTGAAGTACGTGAGCGATCCGCCGATGAGGATGAATGGGTGTTCGCCTCTTCGTTCGACACTTCGTAGCGGAATGCCCTTTTTTCTCAGCATCTCTACGATATTAAAGATGTCCAGCTCGAAATGGATTGAAAAAGCCCAGATCGAAAACTCGTCGATGGGCCGAAAGGAATCCAGGGAATAAAACTTGGTAAAAGAGGGATCGTAATAGAATCGTTCGCAATTGACCCCTTCTACCGTATTGAGTATTTGAAAGACTTTGTGATATCCCAGGTTACCGACAGTTTGATCGTAGTCGGAAGGGAAGATAAGGGCTACGTCCACGTCTCCGTAACCCTTGTGCCGATCGTATTGAGTCTCTTCTTCGGAAAACGCCTTGACGGTAGAGAACTCCGCGAAGTCAGCGCTGTTCCGAGGTTTTCTCATAACAGCTTATGCTGAATGTTCCTGCCGATAAAGTCTTTGGATAAAACGACTCGGCTGATACGGCCGTTCGCGATCTCTTCGTGTTCGTCGAAAGCCACGAATTGGAAATAAACGTGGTTTCGAAGCGTGTAATCTACGGTTAATCGCACCGTGATCGCCGAACCCAAGGGAGTCGGCGCGAGGTGCCGGTACTCGAGATCGGTGACGGCGAAGGCTAATTCCGCTCCGAAGACGTGCTCGATTAAAAATTGGTGGCTGAACTCGAATAATCGATGAATGAGGGCCCTGGAGGACAGGACTTTTAAGTCCAACACCCAGGGGTCTTCCTGCCAAAGGTCGCTCTCCTTCACTCTAAATTGGTAGTTCTGAGATTGTCCGACGAGGTTGCTCAAAGTCGTTTCAATTCCCATCGTTGTCAATCACCTGACCTTTTTGAAATCATTAGCATTCTTACGAGGTTGAGTACGGCCATTAACGTGGAAGCCAAATAGGTCATCGCCGCGGCGCGGAGCACCTTTTTGACCATCGACAGTTCTTCTTGGGACATCAACAGATGCGTTTGAAGTAGCGTTAAAGCTCGCCTGCTCGCGTTGAACTCGACCGGAAGCGTCACCAGCGAAAAGGCGACGACCGCGAGGAACAAACCGATCCCCACTTGAACGAGCGCCGGGATCGATAAGAAAAGTCCGAAAAAAAAGATGAGCCAGGAAAAAGAAGACCCAAATTGGGCGATAGGGACCACCGCGTTCCGTAGAACCATCGGTCTATACCGTTCTTGCATCTGTATCACATGGCCGACTTCGTGGGCGACGACGCCCAACGCCGCTACCGACCCGTTCTGAAAGGTGGATTCCGATAGTCGCACCACCCGTTGTCTCGGATCGAAATGATCGGATAGAACGCCCGGAACCGGTTCGATTGCGATAGCGGATAGGCCGTGCGAGTCCAACAACGTACGAGCCAGTTGTTTTCCGGTGTACCCGGTTTCGGAACGGACCTGCGAGTACTTGGAGAAAGTCGTGCTCACGGCCGATTGCGCGAAAATCGCGAAGATGATGGCGGGGATCACGATCAGCATCGAGGAATAGTATTCCACGCTTTTTTACACCTCCCGTGTCTCGTTTTTGTCTTGTCTCTTATCAATGACGAAACAAGCGGTGGATTATTTGTTTAGGTAGTTCATCAAGGTTTTCAAATGTTTGCTGCGCGTCGGGTGACGGAGTTTCCGCAGCGCCTTCACCTCTATTTGCCGCACCCGTTCCCGCGTGACGTTCAGGTATTTTCCAACCTCCTCGAGGGTTTTCTGGCGTCCGTCGATCAGCCCAAAACGCATCTTGAGCACCGTCGCCTCACGGGGTCCCAATGTGTTGAGTACTTCGGTGATCTCGTCGCGTAACAGCATCAGCATCGCGGACTCTTCCGGGTTGATCATTTCGTTGTCGGGCACGAAATCCCCGACCGAGGAGTCCTCGTCTCCGCCGACGGGAGATTCCAAGGAGACGGTCTCTTTGTCGGCCTGGAGGATCTCCTCGATCTTCTCCATACTCCGACCCGTCAAGGTAGCCAGCTCGTTCGTCGTGGGGTAGTTCCCGTATTCTTGAAGGTATTCTCTCCGTATCTTGTTGATCTTGTTGATCGTTTCCACCATATGCACCGGAACGCGGATCGTCCGCGCCTGATCGGCTATCGCTCGCGTAATGGCTTGCCGAATCCACCAGGTGGCATAGGTGCTGAACTTATACCCTTTTTTCCAATCGAATTTCTCGACCGCTTTGAGCAGCCCGATGTTCCCTTCTTGGATGAGGTCCAAGAAAGAAAGGCCCCTTCCGATATAGCGTTTGGCAATACTCACCACGAGTCGAAGGTTCGCGACGACCAATTTTTGTTTCGCCCGTTCGTCTCCTATTTGCGCCTTCCTCGCGAGGGTTCTTTCTTGGGTGGGCGTCAGGAGGGGAATCCGGCCGATCTCTTTGAGGTACATCTTAACCCCGTCTTTGTTGAAACTGTTGTTGTCGAAGATGGCAGGCCCGTCTTCGCTGATCATCCGCTCGACAAGCTCATCCTCTACCGGTTCCTCGGACCCCGATTCGTCCACCTCCGGCTCTTTCTCTATGATCTTGATCTTGTTTTTCTCGAGCGTCTCGTAGACCATCTCAAGAAAATTACTGTCGAATCCTTCCATCTCTGCGGGCAAATAGGCGTCGATATCCTCGTAGGTGATGTACCCTTTTTTTGAACCAATCGTGGCCAATTCCGTCATACTCTTTTTGATGTCTACGGCATCGCCTCGTAAGTTAGCCTCTGTTAAGCATTCCGGAAGCTTTATTGACTGGAGGTCCAGCGCGACGGTTTTTTTCTTTTTCGTGGTAGACGTCCCCGATTTCGATTTCGTAAGGCCGCCAGACTTGGATGCGCTCGGTTTTTTGGCGCTCCGTTTGGGTGTCGGCGTTTCTTCTTTTCGAAGGTTCTTACCTACCTCGGATTTCTCCTCCATCAGAAAGGCCTCCCTTCAATTTTGCTTTTTTTCTTCGATGCGCCGATCAATTCGACGCTTTGTTTCATTAAGCGCTTCTTTTCTTCCAGGTCCGTTGTGTCTCGTATCTGCCGCTCCAGGTTCTTCATTTGCGAAACCTCCCGCCGCGCGCGAATGATCCCGAAACAATCTCCGAGCGCTTTAGAAATCCGCGCGGGATCATCCTTTATAAAGAACGGCCGATTCATAAAACGAAAAACGCGATGTAAAAATTCTTTAGGGAAAAACTCGTTGAGGTGGTTGGTGGCATCGTCCGGTTCGAATTCCTTCCTGGCTTTGTCAAAAAACGAGCAGAAGTCGTCGTTGAGGTATGCCGTGTGTTCCTGGACGAAGGTCTCGATCTCTTTGCGAAACGAAGACCTTTCTAGATAGATAGCCAGAATATGCTCTTCGGCTGGGTTCTCTTCGCCTGCCCACCTCGAAAGGCGATTTCCCGTAGAGAGGGCCCGCGTTTCGGTTTTCTCGGTGCCCGTCTTTTCCCTCGGTTCGATAGGAACGGAGCCGGTTTTCTCCGGCGTATGTTTCGTGGTCGCCGTTTTGGTTATATGTTCTCGATACCAGGACTCCACCTTCGGACGCTCTATTCCTAACGTTTCGGCGACGATACCGACGACCTTTTCATAGGAAGGGAGATTACCGATCTCTTTCACTTTTGTCAGGATGGGTAGCGAAGCCCTGAGGTATTCGTCTTGGCCTACGGATTGGGTGATCTCGAACCGATCTTTTAAAAAATCGATCAAGAATTCTTCGAGAGGTTTCGCCGCAGCCATCTCTTGGATGAAGCGATCTTTTCCGATACGTCGAAGGTACTCGTCCGGATCTTTCGCCTCGCTCAAAAAGCATCCCATGGCGCGGACCTCCGACGGTAAGGAGAAAAACGCCCGCTCTGCGGCCTTTTTACCCGCCTCGTCGCTGTCGAAGATAAACAGGTACTGTTTGGTCAACCTGTCTAAAACGCGGAAGTGCTCGGCGCCGAAAGCGGTGCCCATCGCTGCGACGGTGTTAGAGATACCATTGGCGTGTAGCCGTATTGCGTCGAAAAACCCCTCGACGACGATGGCGAATCCGAACTCCTGGATCGGTTTTCGCGCCACATGCTCCAAATACAAAACTTTACTTTTATTGAAAAACGGTGTCTGTGGGGAGTTCAGATACTTAGGCGCATCGAAACCACTATCTTTTTTTTCCGTGGGATCCAACTGGTCTTCAGCCCGCTCCAACAGCCTACCAGAAAATCCGATACAAGCGCCGTAACGGTCGCGGATCGGAAAGATGATACGTCTGTAGAAACGGCTCGACCCGTCCTGATTGATGAGCCCCCATTCTTTCCATCTCTGTTCGTTTTCGGGCTCGCTTCCGATTCCTTTCAGCCATTGCTGAAAGGACTTCATCGGAAACCGAAGATCGCAGTATCCGATCTGAAACTGTTGCGCCTCGCTTTTCCCGTATCCGCGATCTTCCAGGTATTTCAAGGCGTTCGGATGATGGAGTAAGGAGAGATGGTACTGTTTGGCCAAGGTTTCGAAGGTATCGACGTAGAGCTGCTTCAAGGGGTTGGTTCTGTCCGATAGGGACTGTATGGAGACGCCGTAGCGGGATGCCAGCTCCTTCAGCGCGTCTATGAACGTGATCTTCTCATATTCCTGAACGAACTTGATCGCATCGCCTGTGGCGCCACAGCCGAAACAGTGGTAACGTTTTTTTTCAGGGTAAATGAAAAAGGACGGAGTTTTTTCTCCGTGAAAAGGGCAGAGCGCTTTGTAGTACTTCCCTGACCGCTGGATCTGGATTTGATAGGAAGAGATCAGATCGACTATGCTGACCGCGTCTTTGACTTCTCGCACAATCTCTTTAAGCTCCAAATCGAGAACTCCTAATAAGGAAGAGGGGCCTCCCGTTCTTTTCCACACAAAAGAAGGGAAGAACGCTCTTCCCTCTTCTATTGGATGCTGTCACTCGCATTTGAGTACTACTAAGACGCGCCCAAGCACGAGTTTATTCTAACGCTTAGAGTACTGAGGCGCTCTTCTCGCTTTTTTCAACCCGTATTTCTTCCGTTCGACCATTCGGGAATCTCGCTGGAGTAGCATCGCCGCTTTCAGAGTCGGCCTCAGGTCGTTATTATATTCGAGAAGGGCTCTGGCGATTCCCATCTTCAGCGCCCCCGCCTGACCCGAAAGTCCCCCGCCCGACAGTTTCAGCACGAGATCGAATCGATCGGCCAATCCCGTCAAGGTGAGCGGTTTCATCGCCTCGATCACTAAGGAGTCTCTCAAGAGGTAGTCCTTTAAGGCGGTGAGGGGTTTTCCGTTGAGTTTGATTTTTCCTGTTCCGGGCCGTAAGTGGACTCTCGCGACGGAGGTCTTTCTTCTACCGGTGCCGTAGTAGTCTGGATTCTCCATAATAGGTATCTTTTATCCTCCTTATACCGTGATCTCGACAGGTTTCTGGGCCTGATGCGGGTGTTCCGCCCCAGCGTACACCTTGAGCCGCTTAATCATTTTTAATCCCGTCCGGTTTTTCGGCAACATCCGTTTCACGGCCTTTTCGATGATGAAGCCGGGTTTTTTCTTCAGCGCATCTTTCGCCGCCAATTCCTTCGTATTTCCCGGATACTTGGAGTGTCGGACGTATATCTTCTGATCCCATTTCTGACCGGTCATTTGAATCTTTTCCGCGTTCACGATGACCACAAAGGCTCCCGAATCGACTCCGGGGGTATAACGCGGGTCGTTCTTTCCGGTTAACAAAATGGAAACGCGTGTCGCTAACCTGCCCAGGATTTGATTGTCCGCATCGATGACGTACCACGGATGCGTAATCTCTTCCTGCTTTAAACGAAAACTCTTTTGTTCGTAAATCATCTTTCCTCCTCTTGCCAGATCCGCTGGATCAATCGATCCGCGAAATGTTCCTTCGACGTGCGCTTTCTTTCGGTTTTACGATTCCGATACGGCCGTTGCGGCAGTGTCTGCGGGGGTATCGACGATGACGTTAGCGTATTTACGTTTGTGCTTGTCCTTAAACCGCACGACGCCTTCGGCGAGGGCAAAAAGCGTGAAATCCCTGCCGATCCCAACGTTTAACCCTGGGTAAATCTTGGTGCCGCGCTGTCTGAGGATGATGTTGCCGGGGGTGACCTTGGATCCGTCTCCTTTCTTAACGCCCAGATACTTCGGATTGCCGTCTCTCCCGTTCTTTCCGCCACCGCTCTTTCTATGCCCGAACAGCTGTATATCTAGATGCAATTTCATGTTTTCACCTCGACCTTAATTTTCCGCGGGTATTCTTCCGATAGGCCGATCATCCGTTTCAAAAATGCTCTGAATAGCATATCCGTAGTCTCGTCTGTGTCCGTGATCTCGAATCTGAAATACCCTGCCGTCTGCTTACCCGTTCCTTTCTTTCCCAACTCTTCTTGAATCGTCATCGCCGTGTGTGTCGTCAAGATACTCACGGCGGCGCACAACACATCTTTCCCTTTTCGCGCCATCCCCGCGTGACCGGTTACCTCAAATCCTCGATAGCCCGTCGCGGTTCGAAAAACCGTGCAACAGATCACGAGCCTCCTCTTGCGCTCAGGCCCTTTCTATCTTGTCGATGAGGATGGCCGTTTTCCATTGCTTGTGCCCGCGTGTGCGTCTATACTGTTTTCGACCTTTAAAGCGGATAATTAGCACTTTTGGCTCGCGAACGTGTTCTTGTACGGTGCCGATCACTTTCGCCCCTTCGATATAGGGCTTTCCTATCGTGACTCCCTCGTCTTTGACCATCAGCACACGGTCGAACACGATACGTTCGTCTTTTTCGAAAGGCTGTTTTTCGGTGTACAAAACTTGCCCCTCTTCCACACGGTACTGCTTGCCGCTCGCATGAATAATGGCATACATCGTCTTCCCTCCTTTTTTTCAGTTGCTGGGAAGGTACCTTTTTTCGGCTTTATAACCTTCTTCAAGCATAATCGGGGTATTATATCACAACCGCTTTTGCGAATCGAATTCTCCTTTCAGGTAACAAAACAGGATCAAGTATATGAACATTCGGGAATTTGCTAATCCTCTGCGGGGCCATACCTCCATAGGCGAAATCTCTCGGTAATCACTTCGCGCATACGATCCATTTCCCTCTTGATCGATTCTTCTACCACCAGTTCCTCTTCTTTCTCGGTTTTCCAGTGGTTCTCTTCTCCTTTAATCGCGTCCATCAACATCTCATTGATCGCCTGTCGGTCTTCTTCGCTTAAGCGTTCGCGTATCTGGGACAACGAACTGCTCGCGATGATGGGCTCCGTCGTGAACGCTCCCAGTCCCAGAAAGCATTGAATATACGGAATTTCCTCAATATGCTCCACCGTTTCTTCGTCTGTCGTCTTGAGCAGTGTCTGGACGATAAAAGCCCCCAAGGCAATCCGCGCGTTGATCGCCGGCTTCCCCCTGTCTTCTCGGAGATAAAAGTCTTCGTATACCGCGCTTCCAGTTCGCTCCAGGGTATCTTGTCCATTAAACGAATCCATTTGTTGTTTTCATTCAAAAAATCGCGTAATCCTCTTTTTGACGGTTGCGGTTCTTGCTGTCTGTCTGTTTTATTATGGCGGGCCATTCTGCTCACCTCAGTATCGAAAGATCGAGAATATTCTAACGATATTTTATCATGATTGACTACCTTATTCCTGTAACCATAATACTATATTTGGATTATACTGATTATCCGACGATGGGTTCAACATAGGCTCAAGCGCATGGTTTTTCACTTGGCTATTCTGTGAACAAAGTACTCAGGATCACCTCCAAGTTCTCTGAAGGAACCCAATAACGGACTGCAGAGGTGACGTCCCCCGAAAAAGGCGCGTCGATCGCCCAGGGCGCGAGGTATTCCATATAGGAAAACCCGTCGCGCTGCGCTAGACATTTCCCTACGTTCCCTGGGGCGATCGTCCCGATGGCCGGATAGTCGAAAGCGGGTCCGCCGTAAGCGGGGCTTTCAAATAGAACCACGGCTTGCCGCTCGAAGGCGTATTCCCGTAGGAGGTTCGCGGCGCAAAATGCGAGACAGATCAGGGCAATGAAGGCCAGAAGAGCACGGGACAGGCGTCTGTGTTTTTCCGGGTGCTCGGCTTCTCTCCTCCTCTTAAAAACGGATAGACGCCTAAGACGTAGGGTTATCGAGAAAGAGAATAGAGCCAAGCAGACGACGCCTCCGACGCCTAGCCAGCGATGGGCGAGCCCATCGATCCTCTTCACTTTCGCGAGCGGTCGCCCGCTCAACCCCTTGGCCGTTTCTATGAAACGGATGTTGTATTGAGTGTCCTCCGTTTCCACGATCGTGAAGGCGCGATAAAAACATAGTTGAGAGAGCCCGACCTGATCGCTGGAAAAGGCGACCCACCCCAGATTGTACCAAATGTCGTCGGAAAGCGGCTCTTCTTCGGCTAATCGCGAGAAGACGCGCGTGGCTTCTTCCCAGTTTTCTTCGAGAGCGTAGAGGAGGCCTTTTTCGAATTCTTGCTTATTCTTCACGCGAGCTGAATTTTCTCTCAGCGGCTTCAATGGGTTGAGGATCCCGGTGAACGGCTTATCCTCTAGCCTTTGTGTGACCACGATCGTTAGCGGGTCCGTTTGAAAAACCCGCGTTTCTCCCGTTCTCGTTACCGTATAGGCGAACGGTTCGATCGTGAGCGTATACGTCGCCGCTGATTCCGGTAAAAAATCGTATTCGTAATGGGTGGTCCTGTCGATTCTCCTGATTCCTTCGGATTCGGTGATCCAAGAACGGCGTAAGGTGAGGGAGGTCTGCGCGCTTGGCATTGAGATCATCTTGAAAGTAGACCCAAAAAAGAGGCTTCGGCTTTCGATAGAAAATCGAACGGTTCCGATTTCTCCCGTCTGTAGGGCGGGGGAGGCTTCCCACTCTTTGAGAACGATGGGATCGGCTTGGAAAAAGGAGGAGTCGGTGGGTTTCTGATAGAGGACGGTTTCGTATTCGTCCTCGTAAGAGAGGTCTTCTATCTCTTTGCCAGAAGCGTCTATCCATCGCAGGTACGGGTGATAAACCTTCACTTTCGCCTGTTCCACCAATAGAGGGTTGGGGTTCACGACGACGTCCGCCATCTTGAGCGCGTAGGTCTCCCCGCCGAGCGTTTCGGTGAGGTACGCCGCGTACCGCAAGGCTTTGGCCTGAGAGAGCGCGGGAGTGTAGTAATAGAAGCCGGAAAGTTTTAGAGTCTCCGACGCGCTGACCTTCTCCACCGCGATCATCGAAAAGGAGTACTGTTCGTTATAGAAAACCGCGTTTTCCGAGAGGAACGACAGGCCAAAGTGCTCCGGTTTCTTCTTTTTTTCCCAACGCGCGTTTAAGGCCTGGCTTAGGCGATGATTTTCGGTGACCGTGATCACTAAGGATTCGGACTTGACCAAGCGATCCTTCTCGAAGACGAGTACTTCCAATTCGTGCGTGCCGACGAGCGCGCTCGAACATATGATACCGCCGGAGACGGCCCCATCTTCGAGCTCTCGGTCTATGCTCCCCAGTTCTTGGAAGGGCTTGATTGCATGATCGATAACGGAAGCTAAGAATTCGTCAAAGTTTCCGGAAAAGGCGGCTTGGGTATCCAAAGAGACCGTCAGGTTCTTTTCTTCCCCTTCGTAGTCAAAAATCACGTAGCGGATCAGGAAAGGCGTTCCTCTTTCTATCTGCTGAAAAGGGGGGTCAACCGAAATACTCAGTTGCAGTGCGAACCCCAAAACGAAAGAGAGCGCGTATAAGACTATGAAAACCAAGATGCCTTTGAGCCTAGGGCAAACGCGGTTTTTCTCCATGGTCACCTTCGTCCGGAAAAAGGAACTTGTAAATTTGCCGGGTATCGTCCTGGTTTATCTTCCGATAGTAGTCTTCCAAAGTGGCGAAGCCCACGCTATGCTCGCGCTGATCGCTTTCGGGGTTTGTCGACCCCTCTGCCTGCTGTCCCGTACCGGAAACGTTTTCGTCTTCGGCTTTGTCTTGCTTGTCCTGTCTTTTTCCCTTGTGTTCTTTCTGTTCCGGGTTCTCTTCCGGATCGTCAGAGCTCGATTGGCCGGTTTCTTCTTGAGGTTTAGAGCCTTTTTCGCTCTCTTTCTTGTTCTGATCGCTTTCTTGGCCCCTCTCACCTTCAGCGTCCCCGCTTTCTTCCCCTTCTCTTTCCTCCGTCCTTTCTGATTCTATCCCGCCTTCTTCGGAGATTTGAGTCTCTAGGTGCCTTAGGTAACGATTATACGCGATCTCGTAATGGGTAGAAGCGCGTTCGTTGATGGGATTCAGATAGAGCGCGGTTTGGTAGGCTTCTAAAGACTCCTCCAAATACCCCAGCTGGTACAAAATATCGCCATAGTTCGTTAACAGCTCATCCCGATGGCCATCGTCGGGGTTTCCTTCCTGGAGGGCCCGTTCGATATAGACCCTGGCGAGGTTCCGCTCTCCCAAGAGGTAATAATCAGCTGCCGCATCGTTGTTGCTCACGATATCTCGAGGGTTTTCCGCCGCCTTGAGCACGCTTCTAGGAAGGGTTGGGTCGAGCGGGATCGGGCGCGAAGACAGAAGGAGGGCGACCGACAGCATACCGATCAGAGCGAAGAGAAATCCTTTCAATCTACGGTCCATCCGTCTCATAAGACCATTCCGATCAGTAAAGAGAGGATCGCCAGCGCGAGAAAAGCAGGGAATACGGTATTCTTTATCGCCAAATAGTCTTGAAAAACTGCGTCGGTTCCCATCTTGTCCTGGATTTGGAAAACTTTTTCTGAAAGCCTTTCTGTCGTAGAATACGAGACGTAGTATCCCCGCGTTGACTCTACCCAGTTTCTGAGCAAGGCTTCCTGGTTCTTTGAGTGATAACGTACGCCATTCAGCGTTAAGTAGTCCGTGAACTCTCCGTTTTCGTTATAGAGAGGGATAGCTGCGCCCTCCACCGAACCGAAGGCTTCGACCCACAGAATGATATCCCGTTTGCGCATCTCGTAAAATAAGGGCTCTTCAGGCCATTCGATGCCGTCTCCGTCGGTTAACACAATGACGTGTGTGGGGGCTCTCGAGGTGATCCAGCCTAACTCTTTCGACAAAGAGAGAGAATGATCGTATTCTTCGATTATGGTTTCGAACAGCGCTTGGTAGTTGGTGCCTTCCGAACGGATATATCCGGGCTGCAGTTCTTGAGCGAATAGCGACAACGCTTGCCTGTCTTGGGTGAATGGCAAGGTCAACAGAGTTTTTCCGGAGAACAACAGCAAACTCGCGCGAAGATTAGGGACCTTCAACACCTGCAACAACTCTCGTCTCGCCGCCTCGAACCGAGAGGGAAACACGTCGCGCGCATTCATAGAGAGACTGACATCCAGAGCGATCATCACGTCTTTGACGGGGCGGGGCGCGGATATCAGGGACTCCCGCGTGTATGGGTTGGTGAGGGCGATCAAGGCGAAGAGCAACGCCGCCAGCATGAAAAGGTTTCGAACGAAAAACGCCGCGATAGAACGGGAAGGATAAAGCTCTTTGATGGCCTCCGCGCTGAAATCCGCCCGCCTGCGTTTCTCGGCTTTACGATACCGCAGGAATAAAAAAAACGCGTAGGGGATGAGTCCGAACAGAAGTAAAAAGTAGGAGGGGTTGGCGAACTTCATAGGAGATACCCTTTCCTGTAAATCCAATCGAGGTTTAAGGAAACAGAAAGACAGACCAGTGCGGGGACGAGCAGGTAAAGGTAGTAGTCTTGATGATAGCGCAGACGCTCCTGTTTTTCTTCTATCGAGCGCTCCAGCGATTCGATCTGTTTCGCGATCTTTTGGATGTTCCTCTCTTCGGAAAAGGTGAAAAACACCCCCGAAGAGCGTTCGGATACCTTGCGAATCTTGTCGATTTCGCCTCTCGTCGTGAGCGTAAAAGAGAAGTAGTTCCCGACATGCACGACGTAAAGCCGTATATCATCGCGCAACAACCGTTCTAAAACCTGGTCTTCCGTAAAAAAACCGCAATTGTTGGCGCCATCGGTGATGAGTATGATGACTTTGGCGGGAGAATCCACGGTTCCCAAGCGTTCGGCGGAGACCATCAGCGAATCCCAAACGGCCGTTCCGTCTTCGATGGTGCCCGGATAGTCCTGTAAACGAGAGGCGTAGTACCGTAAAGGCGTGTGGTCGAAACTGAGAGGTAAAACCGTATACGGATTCTGGGCGAAGACGACCAACCCCGCGCGCTCTCTCTCGGTGATGTCCAGTAAGGCGTACAAGGCTTGTTTTGCGTATTCGATCCGCGCCAGCCCCGATTTATCACTTGTGTTGGCCGTGGCGGTTTCATTCATCGACGAAGAGATATCGATGGTAAACAGAAGGTCTAAAGAGGCCTGTTGCGTGAACAGCGACACATCCCTCGTTTGGACGGGACGGGCGCAAGCGAACACGAACAGGATCAAAGCGGCGATTTTTAGAAACCAAGAACACTTCTCGACAGTGGCCTTCGGTTTTTTAAGTGCGAAGAGCATATCGGCGTTAGAAAAAGAGAAGACTTTCCGCTTGTTTCTCTTATAAGCGGCCCACAACGCGATCGGAACGATGATAAAAAACAGAAAAGCCGTGGGTATCAAAAAACGGAACATGTTCCTCCGATTACCCGATCTTCCTTTTAGAGATGGAAGCGGTTATTTTCTTCAGCCATCGGATGTCGGAGTCGATAGGCTCCGATAGCGGGGCGAGCGGCCTGTATTTGACCGAGTCGCACCGAACCAAGAAGCTGAGCACCTCTTCTAGCGTCTTCATTTCGATCTCTTTCGTACCTGAAAAAACGGATCGTATCTCTAAGGGCGTTTTCATCGACATCTGAGTCTGATAAGCGGCGTCGAAATACCCTCGAACGAAGTGCGAGAGTCGATAGTAGAACTCTTTCACGTCTTCGGGGGTGTTGATCGTTTTGGAATCCTTCAACAAGAGATAATACTCTTTCTTCAGTTCTTCTAATAACTCGAGCGCCTCCAAACCTTCGGGCTTCTCCGGTTGCGCTTTTGCGGGCTTGGGGCGAACGAACGCCTTCCGGAGAATCGTTCCGCAAGGGATCAGAAGTCCCAAGGAGATCAGCCAACCGATCCAACGCGCCCAAGGCGAAATAGGCGCCACTTTTTTCAGCTCCCCTTCAGGAAAGCCGTATGGAGCCGCGAGGGCGTAGACGTCCAAATAGAGGGGACGGCTCGAAAGCTTCACCGCTTGGTTCGCGGGCGTTCCAGGCTCCCAGAAAGAGGCGTATAGCGGTGGGAAAAGAAAAGCTCCTGCCGTCGTAGGGGTAAGGGTGTAGATCCACGTTTCTTCCACGTAATTAACCGCCAACAAGTGTGAGACTGTAGAGACCCCGGTGAGGGCAAGCGATTCGTGAAGGGCTTCCAGCCCTCCGCATGTTACCAGCTCGTGGGGAAAGTAACGAGCCGTGACCACGACCCGAAACGTTTCGCCCAAGGTCACTTCCGTCTGGTCGCAGTAGGCGGCGAACGTTCGAACCCGTGTCCCTATTACAGGGTAGGTCGGAGGGCCGCCGGCCGCGGCCACAGCGTATGGCATTCCTCCCAAACCGAGCAGAAAAAGGGCGAAAAGAGCGATAGATACCCCTATTCGAGAGGTCCCTTTATAAGGGTGGTTTCTTCTTAAAAAAATCGAAAAGGCGTTTACCATAGTCCTCTCCTTCCAGTAATGGAAGGTATAAAATCCCTGCTTTTTCGAAAGACTCCCGCAGATAGGTGCGCTTTTTCTCCATCTGACGATGGTAGTCTTCGATTAACGGTTCGCTGATCTTACACCATTCGGTCCGTTGTGTTTCCATATCCCGCACCCGGGCGTATCCGAGCTCCGGGAGAACGAACTCGGCTTGGTCCCAAAAGCTGAAAGGATAGACGCGGTGCCGAACGCGCAGCACGCGCAACTTCGCGACGAGGTCATCAATTTCGGGTTCAGAGAGGAAAAAGTCCGAGATCAGGAAGATCGCCGAAGGTTCTTTCAAAATCGACAAGAGGAATCCATGTAAAACAGAAAAATCGGCGATTCCCGACGGGTTCGCGCGTAGAACCGCATCTATGATCACGACGCCGTTTCTCATCGCATTCTTCGCCGGGAGGTAATCGACGATGCGATCAGAAAAAAGCACTAAGCCGGCTTTATCTCCCGCTTTAAGCGCAGAGAACGCCAAACAGGCGGCGATATAAGCCATATTCTCCTGCCGCCGCGTTTTACTCCAGAATCCCATCGAACGGGAACAGTCGACCGCGATTACAACGTTAAGCGACCGGTCTTCCTTGAAGGATTTGACGTAGAGTTTCCGGTTCTTCGCGGTGGTGGGCCAAGAGATGTTGCGTATGTCGTCTCCGAAATAATATCCTCGAATCTCCGAGAAGTCCATCCCGGTGCCGGGAAAAAAGGAGCGGTAGATACCGAGAGTTTGAGAACTGATGGACCTTTCCGCGAACAACCGCAACAGGCGGATCCTTCTGAGTATCTCCTTTCTCTTCTCCAAGAACTCCGCAGAGGGCTCGGGATCCTGTCTTTTCATGGAACCGGGAGTCCTTGGAGGATCCGGCTGATGATCTCTTCGGTTTGAAGTCCGTCCGCTTCTGCTTCGAAGGTCAATAGGATCCGGTGGCGCAGGGCGGGATAAGCGATTCGTTTGATATCGTCAGCGGTGACAAAGGCCCGTCCTTGGATGACGGCGTAGGCTTTGGATGCTTTCAGCAAACTCAGGCTCCCTCTGGGTGAGGCTCCATACCGAATGAAGGGGATGAGCTCGTCTAGTTTATACCGCGTCGGTTCTCGCGTCGCGTAAATGATCTTGGCGATATAGGTCACGAGTTTTTCGTCAACGTAGACTTCATCGGTGACCCTTTGGAGCGTTTCTATCAATGGGAGGGACAGGCAAGGGTTTAGCGGTATGTCTTGGTCCACTCCTTTTTGTTCGAGAATAGCTTTTTCTTCATTGAAGGTAGGATAATTGATCTCGAGTTTCAGAAGAAACCGGTCCACCTGCGCTTCTGGGAGCGGATAGGTTCCTTCTTGTTCTATAGGGTTTTGTGTGGCGATGACGAGAAAGGGCTTGGGTAACGGATAGGTTGTCTTGCCTATCGACACCTGTTTCTCTTGCATCGCCTCCAATAAAGCCGATTGGACCTTGGCCGGCGCCCGGTTGATTTCGTCAGCGAGGATGAAGTGCGCGAAAATCGGACCCTTCTCGACGACGAAAGTCTCGTTTCTCATATTGAAGATCAGAGTCCCGGTGATATCTCCGGGGAGTAGATCCGGGGTGAATTGAATCCGGTGAAAAGAAAGCTCGGAGATCTTTGCGTAGGTGCTGACGGCCAGCGATTTTGCCAAACCGGGCAACCCTTCGATGAGGAGGTTTCCCTTGGTCATCAGCGCGATCATTATCCCTTCCAACATCTCTTCCTGCCCGACGATCACCCGATGCAACTCCGAAAAAACGGACCGAATCTGGGGTCGAAGAGAGTCGATCTCTGATTCTAGGCCTGTATGATCCACGGTATCGTCTCCTAAGTGAAGTAACTGGACTATAGGGCTCGGCGGAGTAAAGACCGCTATTTTTTTTCCGCGCAGGAGATGCTTAAAAAGTTCTTTTCTATGTAGGAAGCCAAAAACGTGGCGGCAGCGGCAGCATGCGTTCTACGCTGGCGGTCGTAGGCTTCGAGAGAGGGGAAATCGGTCCGACCTACAATCGTCTGGAAAGATAAAAACCCGATTCCGTTCATCCTGCAAACGATAGCGGCAGCTGCGCTATGCATATCGGCGGCTGAAGCCCGGTGGGTAAGATATAGGGCGCGCCGGTTCTGAGCGTCTGTCGGAATCGTGTCGCCGCTGATGATCACTCCGGATTTTAAGTGCGGATACTCTTGGCGCAACCGGTACGCGAACTCGATATTCCCGGTGATTAACGGAAGAAGGGTGTCGTCCAAAGACGGACGGTCGTGTTCTCGGTAGGCCTCGCCTAGGACGATGTCTCCAGGGTTGAGGTCCGGAGCGAGGCCAACGGCGCAAGAAACGAAAAAGACGCACGCGGGGTGGAAGAGTTCGATCAGTTTTTGAGTCATCACACTGGTTTCCACCTTGCCCGTCATCCCTGAACATGCGACGATTTCGTTTCGCCCGATGACCCCTCGCGTATAGTCTCTATCGAAGACCTTTCCTTCCTCAAATACGACGAGTTGTTGAACAATCGGTTCCAGTTCATCCTTAAAGGCGCTCTCTATTAGGATCATACCGTCACCTCCAAATGATGGCGTGCCCGGTGGGATTTGAACCCACAACCTTTAGATCCGGAGTCTAATACTCTATCCAATTGAGCTACGGGCACCTAATGTCCATAATGAAAGGAATACTCTACAATCGCTTCCGGTTTTTCGATTGCCCGATACTTGGAAAAGTGCCAAGGATTTTGTTCTCTCAAGGCCCACAATCGCTGGGTATCCGAAAAAGGTGAGAACCGGCTGAGCCCATTGATTACCAGTTCTATCGGCTTGTCTCCAAAGCTGCCCTGGGAAGTTCGCTCTTCGATCATTCTTCGAACGTCCTCTGGTGACAAGGTTTTCCGAGAGAAGGGCAAGGCGGTTTTTGGATTTTTCAGATACGTGTCCAAAAGGCTTATGGCGCTTCCGGCATCCACCGCGATGCGACTCTCGGCTTCGCTTTTCCCCAACAGCCTGCCGGTTACATAGACGGAGGCGGTGGTAAACCGTTCGTCGATGAAAAACACCGCCCGACTAACCCGATCAAACAAAGAAGAGGCAAAACTCACCGCGGCGTCGGTAGACTCGGTGAAGGAGCATCTCAAGTTCAACGGGAGTCCGACGATGATTTTCTGGACGCTTTTCTCCTGAACGATACGCCTTATACGCTCGACCGCGCTCTTCGTTTGTTCGAGAACGCCAGATCGAACGATAACGCCCGATTCTGTATCGGCGAAGGCTATCCCGATCCGTTTCTTGCCGTAATCACAGGCAAGGATCATTTTTCAAATAGTAGCCTTAGGGATAGGAAAAAACGCACTTTTCAAAAGTCACGGACTTAATCGGTACGATCTTTAGTTCTTGGAGCTTATCGCTGAGAATGCCCAAATCTTCCTTTTTTACCGCGATACTCAAAGATTTTGCCGGGAAAACATCCTTGGGCGTGGGGACAATCTTAGCGAAAAATCTCATTTTCTTGATGGCCTCAAAGGCCTCCGTAATCTCTTGGATATCACAAAAAATGAATAACGCGTTCAGTTCACTGTCTGTATTGCATTGCGTGTACACGGGCAAGAAGACACCTCCGCGTTAAACCAACGGTAAATAGGGTAGGTCGAACAATTCCACGATTTTCCTTGCATCATAGCTATAAAAGGCTCTTTCATAGATATCGGTAATAAACCATTCCCACTTAAATTCTATAAAGTCAGGGTGCGTCTGCAACGATTTAAACAGCCCTTTTTCTCGTTCCGAAAGGTTATCATATTTACCCGCCGGTGCGATTTCTTCCACGAAGGTCCGTAAGCTAAAGGCTTCGAACCGGGTAGTTTCTCCTTTCGAAACGAAAAGGTCGCGTACTTTTTCCCAAGGGGCCCTATGTTCTGAGCTGGCTAATTTTAGCACAGAAAGGATCATTTTTTCCAGTCTATGTTTTCGGTCCGCCGAATGGCCCTGGGTCGGCTTGGTATCGTAGAGCAGGTGGAGGATGGCGTTCGACTTTTGCGTTCCGACGGCGTTCGACACCGTGAGGACTTCCAAGGGATTCTTTAGGGGCTCTAGAATACAAAGGTTCGCATTTGCGGGAAATTTGAGATGGCTGCTGAAATCTGGGGTAGTAATCAGCAGACGCGCTTTGTTCTCCATAACGAGGTCCTCGATCTTGGACTTTTGGAACGGTTTCAGCTGTTGGTTGTAGAAGACGACTTCTCCGTTATGGAAATGCTCGGAAAGCATCTTTCCGAACTCTTTGGTCAATCCGACGGTGCGTTCCGGTTTTTGAACGGACACGCAAACGAACTCCCCGTTTTTCACCTGCTGCTGAATATAACTAAGGGGGTCAGCGATGCCGCGGCGATCGACGAGCCGGATTCTGGTGCTCTTCATCGGTTCGGTCAAGAGCCCGCTCAACGGGAAAAAGGTGGTTAAGGCGGCTTTTTTTTCGGGTAGGAGAAAGGATCCCACGTAGGTAAACGGAGGAGTCTTCGTTCGCAGCAGGTCTGCCAATTGCCTAAGAACGGGCCGCGCCTCCATTTTTTCGTGGAAAAGGTACTCGATATCCAAAAAAACAAACTCGTGGAAGTCCCGTTTTAGCTCCTCGTAGTGGGCGATCAGATAAGGAATCGTCACGATCGTGCAGGCGCTCGATGAAGACGAAAGCTCTAAAACGACGTTTGAGACCGTAGGAAAGATGTCGAACTGTTTAAAAACCTGTGAACGAAAGACGGAAAAAGAGGCGCTGGGCGTTACCAGCAACAGCCTCTGTCCCTTCGAGATTGCGTTTAAACACTTAAGCGAAAGCACCGCATCCTGTGTTTTCGGACTGGCGAAAATGGCGTATCGGCTCTGATCGGAAAAGGCTTTTTGCAGCAAAGGGTACTTGGAGAACAGACGTTGCCGCATATCCGCGTGAAGGGTTTCCAGGTTTTCGCTGCCAGGCTCCGCAGATGTGGGTTCGTTTTTTTTCGAAATGCTAAACAGCGCTTTGGTCGTCCGTTCTACTTCTTTTACTGCAGGATCGAGGTAGAAATGGATATCTTTTATTGAAAACTGTATCTGTTTCGACCCGAAATGCCAGAAGGCCTTCAAATTGCCTACGCAGTCGGCTTTTAGCAAATTCGGGCGTATGTATCTGAACTCTTCTAGCCGTTCTGACAAATTGAACCCGATACAATCCAAAAAGCGGCTTCCTTGTTTCAAGATCAAGCGGATGTGTTGAGAATGGTTTCCGAGGATTTTCAACCGGTCCACACTGGCGTTTTTGATTAAAAACGCCGGTTCGTGGTTGCATTGGCCGAAAGGCTTCAGGATTTCGAGGGAGTCGAGAAGAGATTCATTGATCTCGTCAATCGGCAGCTCGGCGTCCAAGTAGATCTTGGAAGTGAACACCTCTTCCTTGTACAACGCACGGTAAGCTTCGAAGATTTGCTCGCGGAAAACCGTTAATTCCTGTGCGGGGAGAGTGAATCCGGCCGCCATAGGGTGGCCTCCGTACTCCAAACCTTTCACGTTGGCCCGAGACAACAAATCCATAATGTTGACCTGTTCGATGCTCCTTCCCGACCCTCTGGCGACACCGTCCTTGTAATCCAAGGACAGCAACAGGGTCGGTTTGTAAAACTTAGCGGAAAGACGTGAAGAGACGATTCCTATCACACCGGGGTGCCAGTCTTCTTTCCATAAGACAATCACCGGCGCCTCCTGCAGATCGCGATCGTTTTTTAGCATCGTTTCCGCGTCTTGATAGATTTGGTTTTCTATGAATTGGCGTTTCTCATTTTGCGAGGAGAGGTACCGAGCGATCTCCATCCCTTCGGCCTCGTCTTGGGATAGAAGCAGTTTTAACGCGGCATAGGCGCTTTCCAAACGGCCGACGGCATTCAAACGGGGCGCGATTTTGAACCCTATATCCTGAGTCATAATTTGCTCGACGTTGATGCCGGATATTTCCATCAGCTTTTTCAGGCCGATGCGCTTCGTTTCCGCTATGAGCCGCATTCCCTTTCGGACGATCACGCGGTTTTCGCCTTTCAGTGGCACGATATCTGCGACGGTACCCAGAGTGACCAGGTCGAGGTATTCCATAATGTCGATCGGATTGCCCAAGCGGCGCAGTAAGGCATCCATCACTTTGAACGCGACGCCGACACCGGCCAACCCTTTATCCGGATAGCGGTCGTCCCTTCGTTTGGGGTTCACAACCGCCAACGCGTTCGGGAGCTTCTCCTGGACTTCATGATGATCGGTGATGATGACCTTGAAGTTGAGAAAGTTCGCGTAGTCTACTTCCTTAAAAGAGGAAATTCCGCAGTCGACGGTGATGATATTGCGGTTTTTCTTGTTGAATAAATCGATGATAGCGGCTTGACTCAGCCCATACCCCTCTTCTAAGCGCGACGGTATGTAGTAGTTGACCTTCCACCCCAGTTGGTGAAGGATGGAGTAAACCAAAGCGGTGGACGTCACGCCGTCCACGTCATAGTCTCCGTATATCACGATCGGTTCTTTCTTTTGACGAATTTTGATAAGGTAGTCGACAACCTTATCCACATCCTGCATCAGAAAGGGATCATAAAAACCGGTCCGCTCGGGATAGAGGTATTCTTCTATCTCTACGTCTTCGACGATGCCGTTGTTTGCCAAAATTCGGGCCAATATGCCCGATATCCCGTGCCGCTGGGAAATCCGGTCGATGATAGCCTGATCAGGACATAACTTTACCCATTCGCATTTCATCACTCCTTACTCCCTCTCATTTATTTGGTACAATTATACCATAGGGGGAAGCGAATGGAATGCCCCGTGTGGGTATTATATCGGGGTACACCAAAATGTGAACGCCGAACTTTTGTTTGGTTTGGTTTTATCTTATCTCTGGGAGAGTTCTCGAGCGCAGCATCGCGGCGTAAGCGCTTCTTCTTTTCGCGACGGCGCGATACGCTTGGGAACGCCAACTTTTAAGTTGGCATGTCTTAAAGATAAGGCGGGGTTCACACGGAGGGCACAGAGGGCACAAAGAAGAGATGTGTTTTCGAGAGTCAACACCAGGTTTATGTTTCCACTGCGTTCTGTGCGTTCTCTGTGAGAAACCATCTTTTACTTTTCTAAAACATGCCGAACTAAAGTTCGGCGTTCCCAGGCGCACCATCGCGGCGTAAACGCCCCTTCTTTTCGCGACGGCGCGATACGCTTTTGAGAAAAAAGGCAGAAACACATTTCCTTTTCGGGAATCCCGCCTTTACGGTATAATACTGATGAGACTGTTTATTGGAGGGATATCCTTGGATAAGATTAATAAGGCGCACGACAAATTTTTCAAAGAAGTCTTGGGGGATATAGAAACCGCGAAGTCTTTCCTCCAACACTATCTACCTCCGAAGATCGTCCGGTTAATCAATCCCGAATCGATAACGATAGAAAAAGACAGTTACGTCGAGAAAGACCTCTCGGAATACTTCTTCGATCTGCTCTTTCGGGTGAAGATGCAACAGGAAGAGGCGTATGTCTATCTGCTGTTCGAACACAAAAGCAAGGTTGACAAACACGTGAGCCTGCAGCTCCTGGGGTATATGACCTCCATATGGATGCCACTGTTATAATAGGACTAAAGCAAAACCCGACACACGGGCGGCGCTTTAGTCCTATTTTTTTTGCTTAAATCGGGCATTTTGTGGGGCAAAACGCAAAATGCTACTACGAAAAGGAGGAAAACTGAATATGGTATGGGCTAAGGCGTTCGCTGTCTTTTTGGACAATGAACGCCTTCCCCTATATCCGCAGAACGGAGGTATCTATGAACGAAACCATCACAAACATTCCCTTGGGCGAGCTTCACCCATTTCCAGACCACCCTTTCGGAGTGCGAGACGATGAAGCTATGGAGCAGACTGTTGGGAGCATCCGAGAATACGGAGTGCTTGTCCCTGCCATTGCAAGACCCCGTGAAGAAGGTGGATATGAGCTTATCGCAGGACACCGACGAAAACACGCCTGTGAGCTTGCTGGGCTTGAAACGATGCCGGTCATTGTCAGAGACCTTGACCGCAACGCTGCAGTTATCATTATGGTGGATAGCAACATTCAGCGTGAGAACATTCTGCCGAGCGAACGAGCCAAGGCGTACAAGATGAAATTGGAAGCCATAAAACGGCAAGGCGCACGGCACGATTTAACTTCTACACAAATTGTGCAGAAGTTGTCCGTGGACAAGGTTGCCGAGGAAGCAGGCACAAACCGAGAGCAAGTAAGACGATATATCCGTCTCAATGAGCTTGAACCACAGCTTATGCAGATGGTCGATGAGGGTAAAATCGGTATGACCCCTGCGGTCGAGATTTCCTATCTCAAACCCGATGAACAGAAGCTACTCATTGAGACCATCGACAGCGAACAGGCAACGCCGTCCTTATCCCAGGCACAGCGAATGAAGCGGCTCTCCCAAGAGGGCAAGTTGAACGACGATGCGATGCTCGGAATTATGATGGAGCAAAAGAAACCCGAAACGTGGGATTTGAAGCTCCCTATGGATAAGATACGGAAATACTTCCCACGTTCCTACACACCGCAGCGTATGGAGGAAACCATCATCAAGCTGTTGGAAAACTGGATGAAAAAACGACAGCGAGACCAACAGCGATAAAATCGAATACCGGATATGAGCCGAACAGGAAATATATTTTTTCTGGTTCGGCTTTTTTCATGCCCGGACACAGGAGGCAGCATGGCAGTATGTAGAGTTGAAAAGAACAAATACTATACCACCATGTCCAACTATCATCTGCGAGACCCCAACCTGTCCAACAAAGCACGAGGACTTCTGTCCACGATGCTTTCCCTCCCCGATAATTGGGATTACACAACACGAGGTCTTGCAAGGATTTGTAAGGACGGCGTGGATGGGATTACCGCCCAGCTCAAAGAGCTTGAACAGTACGGCTACCTTGTACGCCACCGTATTCGTGACAGCACCGGCAGAATCACGGATATGGAGTACATCATCTATGAGCGACCACATACGGCTTCACCAGATACGGAAAAGCCGTATATGGTAAAACCGGATATGGCTTTGCCACGTCTGGAAACTCCCGCACAAATAAATATAGATAAAAGAATTACTGAAGAAATAAATACTGATTCAGTAAATACTCATTCAATTCTTTCCGACGGCTCACGTCCGTCTGTGCTTGCAGCACTTGAAGCGAAGCGAAAAGAAGTGAGTGTCAGAGATATGGATGAGTACAGAGAAATCATTATGGAGAACATCGACTATGACATTCTCCGTATGGATATGCCCTACGACCACGACCGCTTGGAGGAAATCTTAGAACTTATCGTGGAGACCGTCTGCTCCAACAAGAAATATATCCGTGTTGCCGGTACGGATTATCCTGCGGAGGTTGTCCGTTCAAGGCTTCTCAAACTGGATTCGGAGCATATCAAGTTCGTGTTCAGTTGCTTGCAGGAGAACACAACGAAAATCCGCAACATCAAGCAATATTTGCTGACCACGCTGTACAATGCCCCCACTACCATCGGCAATTACTACTCGGCTTTGGTTCAGCACGATTTATACGGCGACTCTCGTGATTAAACACGGGAGTATTTTTATGCCCTGGAAAGAGACTCAATCTTGAAAATCTTTATCTACCATCGGGTGAGACCGCCTTAGTGCGTGACCGTCAACCCGTACTGCACCAATTTCTCAAAGAGAGGAGGTATGTCTATTGCAGGAGGAAGTTGAAAGCAGGACAGTTACTCTGGCAATCACCACCACGAAGATGACCGCCAATGTTTTGAAACAGGCTATTTCCAAGTATCTTGCCCATTGCAAGGAAAAGAAAGCGGAGAAAGCCCGTGAAGGTCCTGTTAAGCCCTGCGGGAAGCAGAGCGTGAAGCAGCTCATAGGGCAAAATCAAGGTGTTTCCAACATCGAAATCACCGACAAGAATATCAAGGACTTTGAGCGAATTGCGAGGAAGTATGGCGTTGACTTCGCTCTGAAAAAGGATAAGACGGGAGAAATCCCGAAATACCTTGTTTTCTTCAAGGCTCGTGACGGCGATGCTCTGACAGCAGCGTTCAAGGAGTACACCGCAAAGACCGACCGTAAGAAGGAAAAGCCCTCTGTTATTCAGAAGCTCCGGAAGTTCAAGGAGCAGGCTGCGTCCATCGACACGCCGAAGGTACGCAAGAAGGAGCTGGATGCACGATGAAAAAAGTGAATTACAAAAAGCTCATTCTGCCTAATATCCCATATGTGTTCATAGCTTTAATCGCCACCAAGCTCGGACAGGCGTTTCGCCTTGCACCGGGCATGGACTTTTCCTCAAAGCTGTTGGGCATTATGGACGGCTTTTCAATGGCATTTCAAAACATTATGCCGAGCTTCCACCCGATTGACCTGCTCGTGGGCGTAGCTGCCGCAGCAATCATCCGTCTTGTGGTGTATTTCAAAGGCAAGAACACCAAGAAGTACCGCAAAAATATCGAGTATGGTTCAGCTCGTTGGGGCACAAGAGAGGATATTGCCCCTTTCGTTGACCCTGTGTTTGAAAACAATGTCATTCTCACCCAAACGGAGAGCCTTATGATGGCAAACCGACCCAAAGACCCCAAGAACGCACGAAACAAAAACGTGCTTGTCATCGGCGGTTCGGGTTCCGGTAAGACGAGGTTCTTTCTGAAGCCTAACCTTATGCAGATGCACAGCTCTTATGTGGTCACTGACCCGAAAGGTAGTGTGGTCTGCGAGGTTGGCAAGCTACTGGAGCGTAACAACTACAAAATCAAAATCTTCAACACTATCAACTTCAAGAAGTCGATGCACTATAATCCATTCGCCTACATCCACAGCGAAAAGGACATCTTGAAGCTGGTAACGACCCTTATCACCAATACCAAAGGCGACGGTAAATCCGGTGATGAGTTCTGGACGAAAGCGGAAACGCTTCTTTACACGGCTCTTATCGGATACATCCACTATGAAGCACCACCCGAAGAACAGAACTTTACGACCCTCTTGGAGTTCATCAACGCTATGGAAGTCCGTGAGGACGACGAGGAGTATAAGAACCCCGTTGACCGTATGTTTGATGAGCTTGAAGAAAAAGACCCGAAACACTTCGCTGTACGCCAATATAAAAAATATCGCCTTGCGGCGGGCAAAACAGCTAAGTCGATACTCGTGTCCTGCGGTGCTCGTCTTGCTCCCTTCGATATTGCGGAGCTTCGTGAAATCACAATGTATGACGAACTGGAGCTTGATACCCTTGGGGACAAAATCTACATTAATCCCAATGACCCCAAGGATAAGCGTTATCGTAAAACGGCTCTGTTTCTCATTATGAGTGATACCGATTCGACCTTTAACTTTCTCATTTCCATGATTTATACGCAGCTTTTCAATCTGCTTTGCGAGAAAGCCGACGACGTTTACGGTGGCAGATTGCCCGTCCACGTCCGTTGCCTTATCGACGAGGCGGCGAACATCGGTCAGATACCGAACCTGGAAAAGCTCGTAGCCACCATCCGAAGCCGTGAAATATCTGCCTGTCTTGTCCTGCAGGCACAATCACAGTTAAAGGCTTTGTATAAGGACAACGCTGATACCATCATCGGTAATATGGACTCTCGTATCTTCCTGGGCGGTGCGGAACCGACCACGCTGAAAGAACTGAACCAGTCGCTCGGCAAGGAAACGATTGATACCTTCAATACCGGTGAGAGCCGTGGCAGAGAGGTTTCCCACTCCCTCAATTATCAGAAGCTCGGCAAAGACCTTGCAACGATAGACGAGCTTGCCGTTCTCGACGGCGGCAAGTGTATCCTGCAGCTCCGTGGTGTAAGACCCTTTATGTCGAACAAATTCGATATAACCAAGCACCCGCAGTACAAGTACCTCTCGGATGCAAGCGATAAGAACTACTTCGACATTGAGAAGTACCTCTCCACCCAGCTCAAAACCAAACCGGACGATGTTTACGAAGTATTTGAAGTAGATGCGTCCGATGTGTCAGCAACCGCCTAATAAGCGGTTTTTATCATAGATAAGACAACTAAGACAAAACGACCACTTTCAAAAATCAATTCAAACAAAATTTTTGAAAGGAGTGCTGAACGTCAAAACCTGTGGTCTGTGGGATATTCGTATCTCACGCTTTGCGTTTGGCTGTTTTAATCTATGGAATTTTTTAACTCTGCTGTTGGTGTCCTCCAGACTCTCGTTATTGCTCTTGGTGCCGGTCTTGGCATTTGGGGTGTAATCAACCTGCTCGAAGGTTACGGCAACGATAACCCCGGTGCTAAAAGCCAGGGCATGAAGCAGCTCATGGCGGGCGGCGGTGTCGCCCTCATCGGCATCACCCTTGTGCCTCTGCTCAGCGGCTTGTTCGGCTAATACCGGCAAGAATGACCTCAACAATTAACACCCTTGGCTCCCGTTCTTTTACGAGGGCGGGAGCCGGAAAGGAGGGATTCACCGTCTATGGACAAAATTCTCGATTCGATTGTTGAATGGCTGAAAGAGGTATTGGTTGGCGGTATCGTCAGCAATCTCTCCGGTATGTTCGACAGCGTGAATCAGCAGGTCGGTGATATTGCAGGTCAGGTCGGTGCGACCCCACAGGCGTGGAATGGCTCTATCTACAATATGATACGAAGCCTCTCGGATAACGTCATCATCCCGATAGCCGGTGTAATATTGGCATTCGTTATGACCTTGGAACTAATCCAGATGGTAGCGGACAAAAACAATATGCACGGTGATGTAGATACTTGGATGTTCTTCAAGTGGATTTTCAAAACTGCGTGTGCCGTCATCATTGTCACGAACACATGGAACATCGTGATGGGCGTATTCGATGTGGGACAGAGCGTAGTCAACAGCGCCGCAGGCGTAATTGCTCACGATGCTTCAATCGACATCAACTCGGTCATTGTGGACTTGGAGGAACGTCTATTTGAAATGGACCTCGGACCCCTCTTTGGTCTGTGGTTCCAAAGCCTATTCGTTGGCATCTGCACTTGGGCACTCACCATCTGCATTTTCATCATCACCTATGGTCGTATGATTGAAATTTATCTCGTAACAAGCGTTGCTCCCATCCCTATGGCAACGATGGTCAGCAAGGAAGGCGGCAATATGGGACAGAATTACCTTCGCTCCCTGTTTGCACTTGCGTTCCAAGCGTTTCTCATTATTGTCTGCGTGGCGATTTATGCGGCACTCGTCCAGAACATCGCTGTGGATGCAGACATCAGCTCTGCCATCTGGACTTGTATGGGCTACACGGTGCTCCTGTGCTTCACCCTGTTCAAGACCGGCTCTATGGCAAAATCTATCTTCTCGGCACATTAAAACGGAGGTGATGCACTTATGGCTTATGTGCCCGTACCAAAAGACCTAAACGCAGTAAAGACAAAGGTAATGTTCAACCTCACAAAACGCCAGCTCATTTGCTTCGGCGGCGGTGCGGCGGTCGCAGTCCCTCTGTTCTTTCTGTGCAAGACCTTTATGGATAAAAGCGTAGCGGCAATCATTATGGTTATCGTCCTGTTGCCCTTTATGCTGCTGGCTATGTACGAAAAGAACGGACAGCCTCTTGAAAAGGTTGTCCGGAACATCGTGCAGGTATGCTTCCTCCGTCCAAAACAGCGACCGTATATGACGAACAACTACTATGCGGTGCTTGAACGGCAGGAAAATCTCGACAAGGAGGTATATCGTATTGTCAACAAAAACCAAGCTCACGAGAGCAGAAAAAAAGCAAATCCAAGCTGCAATCGCAAGAGCGAAAAATCAAGATAAGAAGAAAAAGTCGGCACAGGACAGTATCCCTTTTGAGCGAATGTGGCCGGACGGCGTTTGCCGTGTGAAACCCGGCTACTTCACCAAAACGGTGCAGTTCCAGGACATCAACTATCAACTCAATCAGAACGAGGATAAAACAGCTATCTTTGAATCCTGGTGCGACTTTCTCAACTACTTCGACAGCTCCGTAAAATTCCAGTTGTCCTTTATGAACCTTGCGGCGAATAAGGACACCTATGGGAGCAGCATCGAAATCCCGTCACAGGGCGACGACTTTGACGGTATCCGTGAGGAATACACGGATATGCTGAGAAGCCAGCTTGCCCGTGGCAACAACGGTCTTATCAAGACCAAGTATCTGACCTTCGGTATTGAAGCGGCAAGCGTTAAGGAGGCAAAGCCGAGGCTTGACCGCATTGAGACAGACCTGCTCAACAACTTCAAGAGACTTGGCGTAGCGGCTGAACCCTTGAACGGCAAACAGCGATTGGCTCTGATGCACGGAGTGTTGCACATGGACGAACAGCTCGACTTCCGGTTCTCCTGGGATTGGCTGGCTCCTACAGGGCTTTCCGTTAAGGACTTTATCGCTCCAAGCTCTTTTGAGTTCAGAAACGGCAAGGAGTTCGGCATCGGCAAGAAGCTCGGTGCCGTATCCTTCCTTCAAATCCTCGCCCCCGAACTGAACGACCGTATGCTCGCTGACTTCCTCGATATGGAATCCAGTTTGATTGTCACGATGCACATTCAGTCCGTTGACCAGGTGAAAGCCATCAAGACGGTCAAACGCAAAATCACAGATTTGCAGAAGATGACCATTGAGGAACAGAAAAAGGCGGTTCGCTCCGGTTATGATATGGACATCATCCCGTCCGACCTTGCCACCTACGGCAATGAGGCGAAGAAAATTCTGCAGGATCTACAGAGCCGAAATGAGCGTATGTTCCTGCTCACCTTCCTCGTGCTCAACACGGCGAACAACAAACAGCAGCTTGCCAACAATGTGTTCCAGGCATCCAGTATCGCACAGAAATATAACTGCCAGCTCACAAGGCTCGATTTCCAACAGGAGGAAGGACTGATGAGCTGTCTGCCCATCGGGTACAACCAAATCGAAATTCAGCGAGGTTTGACCACATCAAGCGTCGCTATTTTTGTACCCTTTACCACCCAAGAGCTGTTCCAGACCGGACAGGAAGCTCTGTACTGCGGTATCAACGCTCTTTCCAACAACCTCATTATGGTTGACCGCAAGCTGCTCAAAAACCCCAACGGCTTGATTTTGGGTACGCCCGGTTCGGGTAAGTCCTTCTCGGCAAAGCGTGAGATTGCCAATGTCTTTATGGTCACTTCCGATGATATTATCATCTGCGACCCCGAAGCCGAATACGGACCTCTCGTTGAAAGGCTTCACGGACAGGTCATTCGCATATCTCCGACCTCACCCCACTATATCAACCCGATGGACTTGAACCTCAACTACAGTGAGGACGAAAACCCGTTGTCGCTGAAATCCGACTTCATTTTGTCTCTGTGCGAGCTTATCGTCGGCGGCAAGGAGGGCTTACAGCCTGTAGAGAAAACGGTTATCGACCGTTGTGTGCGACTTGTCTATCGTGACTATCTGGCAGACCCCAAGCCCGAAAAAATGCCAATCCTTGAGGACTTGTACAATGAGCTTTTGAAGCAGGACGAAAAGGAAGCCCACTATATCGCAACCGCCCTTGAAATCTACGTTTCCGGTTCGCTCAATGTGTTTAACCACAGAACCAACGTGGATATTCAGAGCCGTATCGTGTCCTACGACATTAAGGAGTTGGGTAAACAGCTCAAGAAAATCGGTATGCTTATCGTGCAAGACCAGGTGTGGAACAGAGTCACGGTCAACCGAGAAGCCCGAAAGTCCACGAGATACTATATCGACGAAATGCACCTTCTTCTCAAAGAGGAGCAGACCGCCGCATATACCGTGGAAATCTGGAAGCGTTTCAGAAAATGGGGCGGTATCCCGACAGGTATCACGCAGAATGTCAAAGACCTGCTTGCCTCCCGTGAGGTTGAGAACATCTTTGAAAACTCTGACTATATCTATATGCTCAACCAGGCGTCCGGCGACCGTCAGATTCTCGCAAAGCATCTGAATATCTCACCCCATCAGCTCTCGTATGTCACCCACAGCGGTGAAGGCGAAGGGCTGCTTTTTTATGGCTCGGTTATTCTGCCGTTCATCGACAGATTCCCGAAGGATACAGAGCTGTACCGCATTATGACCACCCGCTTGTCCGAGCAGGTGGCAACCAACTAAAGGAGGATTGCAAATTGAACAACGAACACTATCTCATTCACAAGGACGACTATGTGAAGCACATTGACGAGAAGGTAATGCTGTATTCCTTTGTGAAGCAGCTTTGCCACCACGTCACGAAAATGAAGATGACCCCGGAAAATGGGCACATCTGCAAAATGGCGAAGCACTTCTACATTGAAGCAGACAAGATGTTCGACAGTTGGGGCATCCCCGGCTCCTACCTCGTATTCGGTGACGAAAGCGACCTTGCCGAGCTGATGGAAAACGAACTGATTGCTCCCGAAGATGCAGGCTATTACCCCATCGACGATGATGAGGACGATGCTTGCGACTTTGAGTGCCGCTGCGGTTGCTGCTGCGGCTGTTGCTTAGATGAGGACGGCGACGACGAGGACGATGAGGACGATGAGGACATCGAGGAGTTTGCCGAGGCGATGGCTGAACTGGTAGCCCACATTCACAGTATCTTCGGAAACGATGTGACCTTTCACATTGTCATTGACTGACCTACGCTTACCCCAAAGACGGGAGGTGATGCTTTATGAGTAAGCGTTCGCCAAGGCTACAGTTTTCCGATGAGGAGCGAGCTTCTCCCGAACTGAAAAAGGTCATTGAGAAAGCGGATAAAAAGGCGGACAAGCTGGATAAAGCCGAAGCTAAAATCCCGAAGAAAACCGTCAAGCGAAAAGAGCGTGTTGTGGGCGAGGATGGTAAGGTATCAGTAAAACTCCACTTTGAAGAAGTGGATAAGAAAAAGCCGACCTCCAAGCTCTCCCATTCTCTGACGGATGCTCCCCTTAATACGGTGCTTGCCACGGCTCACCGAGAGGTCAGAGATTCCGAGGAGGACAACGTGGGCGTTGAGGGTGCTCATAAGTTGGAACAGGTTGCCGAGGGCGGTGTGCGGACACTCGATTCCGCACATCGTTCCCACAAGCTAAAGCCCTATCGTGAAGCGGCATACGCTGAAAAGGCGGCTGATAAAGCCAACCTAAAGGCTCTCAACAAGCAGGCACAGCAGAATAATCCGCAGTTTTCCAGTAACCCTTATTCCCGATGGCAACAGAAACGAGCCATCAAAAAGGAGTATATGGCGGCGAAAGCCGGTAAGACAGGTGCAACTACGGCAAAGGCTACGCAGAAAACGGCAAAATCGGCAAAGAAAGCTGCCGAGAACACCAAGAAAACCGGAACCTTCCTTGCAAGGCATTGGAAAGGAGCTTTAATTGTTCTTGCCCTTCTGCTTATGATTGCGTTCCTTTCAAGTGTCATATCTTCCTGCTCTGTCCTCGTGCAAAGCGGTGTAACTTCCTTCGCAGCTTCTTCCTATGCAGCAGACGATGCGGATATGCTCGCTGCCGAGGAACAGTATTGTGCTCTGGAAGCGGAGCTGCAGGAGTATCTTGACACCTACGAGGATACCCACGACTATGACGAATACCACTACGACCTGGATGATATTGAGCACGACCCCTACGTTCTGATTTCGGCTATCTCGGCTCTGCACGGAGGCGAATGGACGATTGGCGAGGTTGGCGGCACTATCCAAATGCTGTTTGACAAGCAGTATATCCTAACGGAAACGGTGACGACCGAGACAAGGTATCGCACCGAGACCCGTACCGGAACCACAAGCTACATCGACCCCGAAACAGGCGAAACCGTAACGGAAGAATATGAGTACGAAGTTCAAGTGCCTTACACCTACTATATCTGCAACGTAACGCTTGATAACTTCAATCTCTCTCACGTTCCCGTGTACATTATGAGCGAAGAACAGCTCTCAATGTACGCCACCTATATGGCGACCCTTGGCAACAGACCCGACCTCTTTCCCGATTCGCAGTATGTGGGTATGTATATCGACACAGAGTACGAGGATTATGAAATTCCTGCGGAGGCTCTGTCCGACCCACAGTTTGCTGCTATGATGGAAGAAGCGGAAAAATACCTCGGTTATCCCTATGTATGGGGCGGTTCGTCTCCTTCTACCTCCTTTGACTGCTCCGGGTTTGTATCCTGGGTAATCAACAACTGCGGTGAGGGCTGGAGTATCGGCAGGCTTGGTGCGGAAGGGTTAAGGAACACCTGCTCTTATGTTTCTCCCGTGAACGCAAGACCGGGCGACCTTATCTTCTTTGAGGGAACCTATGACACTTCGGGAGCTTCCCACGTCGGCATTTATGTCGGCAACAATATGATGATTCATTGCGGCGACCCTATCCAGTACGCAAGTATCAACACAAATTACTGGCAACAGCACTTTCTTTCATTCGGGCGTTTACCAAGCCCATAAAGGAGGATTTATGAACCCAAGAGTTGTAAAGCTGCGTGATGAACGAGCAAAGAACGTGGCAAAAATCGCTTCCTTGCAGGAGCGAAACAAGAAGATTGATGCGGATATTATTCGTATCGAGAACACGGACATCATCGGTATGGTGCGTGAATACGGCTTGTCGCCCGATATGCTCTTTGAGCTGATTACGGCGGCAAAGAAGAACCCCATCCCGTCTGTGTCCCTACCCGAAACCATTGAAACGGAGGAAGAAAATAGTGAGGAATAATTTGAAAAGAATACTTTCTTTGATGCTCGTCGTGCTTTGCGTGACGAGTTTTTCTGTTACGGCGTTTGCATCCGGCGGCGACGAGGTTGCGACCACGCCCGACACCGAGACCACGGTGACGGATGAAACCGAAGCTCCTGCGGAGGATACCGCAGAAGATGTTGAAATCCCGTACAGCTACACCATTGACAACGACGGTAATCTGGTGATTACCGTGGGAGGCGTTGCCGACCCTGCGGAAGTTACCACCATCGGAACGGTTACGACCAACGGTGGGCGTTTGAACCTGCGTACAGGTGCAGGAATGGATTATGAGGTCATCGACCAGCTTCGTTCCGGCGAGGAAGTGACAGTCATCGGAACTGAGGGCGATTGGTATGAGGTTATCGTGCCCGAAAAGAGAGGTTATGTCCACAGCGATTATCTGGAGCTTATCGAGAAAGCCGAGCAGAACAGCGAGATTGATTCCGCTATGCTGATGTACCTTATGGGCTTGATGTTCCAGGGCTTTGAGACTACGGGCGATGAGACCACAGAGAACGGCAAGCCGCCTTTCGCCTTTACGCCCGACGGCAATCTCACCTTGATTGACGACTTTTTACAGATTGAAGCTCCTGCGACCGAGGACAGCGAACAGATTGAAAAGCAGTTTATCACCGTTCAGTCCAAAGCCGGCAACACCTTTTATATCGTTATCGACCGCAACGGCGAGACCGAGAACGTGTACTTTATGAACCTTGTGGATGAAGCCGACCTTATGGCTCTTATCGAGGGCGAGGGAACCGAGCCTATCATCCCGACCTGCTCCTGCACGGACAAGTGCGTTGTAGGTACAATCAACACCAACTGCGAGGTTTGCAGCACCAATATGAGCGAGTGTACCGGCAAAGAAGCCGTAGCAGAACCCGAACCCACGGAACTCGTAGATGAGGAGCCTGCAGAGGACGGCGGCTTTAACTTTATGCCGATTCTCATTCTTCTGATTGCAGGCGGCGGTGGATTTGCCGTTTACTGGTTCAAGTTCAGAAAGCCGAAGGAAAAGAACAACGGTAGCTCCGACCTTGACGATTATGACTTCGGACAGGACGATGAGGACTTCGATGAGGAGACCGAGTATGACGATGCCGACCTTATGGCAGAGGCAGAAAGCGAGGACGAGGAAAACTGATGAGGTTCTTTGATAGCTGTGCAGGCAGGGTCACATTGGCGGAGGTCGCAGAGGACATCGCGGGTGACCTTGCCTTTGAGAAATATCTGAAAAAGCTCCACGAAAACAAGGAGCGTGAAAAAGCCCACAACAAAGATAAGGAGAAAGACGCCTATGACAAAAAGACTTGTAATTGCTGAAAAACCTTCCGTTGGAGTTTCCATCGCAGCCGTTCTTGGGGCAAAAGACCGCAAGGACGGCTACATGGAGGGGCGTGACTATATCGTATCCTGGGGGTTCGGTCATCTCTGCGAGCTTGCCAATGCCGACACCTACGATGAAAAATACGCCAAGTGGAGATATGACGACCTTCCTATCGTTCCTGCCAACTGGAAGTACAAAATCCCCCGTGATAAGTATAGCCAGTTTGAAACGCTGAAAAAGCTGATGAACCGTGCCGACGTGTCAGACGTTATCAACGCCTGCGATGCAGGGCGTGAGGGCGAGCTTATCTTCCGCAACATCTACCAGATGTGCGGATGCAAAAAGCCCATCTATCGCCTTTGGATTTCCTCTATGGAGGACGCCGCTATCGCCCAGGGCTTCCGAGAGTTAAAGGACGGCAAGGAGTACGACAACCTCTTTGCCGCCGCCCGATGCCGTGAGTGGGCAGATTGGCTCGTCGGTATCAACGCAACTCGCTTGTTCTCCGTACTGTATCACCGTACTTTGAATGTCGGTCGTGTGGTTTCTCCGACCCTCGCTCTGCTCGTTCAGCGTGAAGCGGATATTGGAGCGTTCAAGCCCGAACCCTTCTACACGTCAGAGCTTGACTTCGGTTCGTTTACAGCCGCAAGCGAGAAGTTCAAGAAAAAGTCCGATGCGGAGGCGGTCATTCCTAAAGCAAACGAACCTGTTGTGGTGGAGTCCGTTACAAGCAAGGAAAAGAGCGAGAAAGCTCCGGCACTCTATGATTTGACCACGCTCCAGAGAGAAGCGAATCGTCAGCTCGGCTACACCGCACAGCAGACCCTCGATTACGTTCAGAGCCTTTATGAAAAGAAGCTCTGCACTTATCCCCGAACCGACAGCCGTTATCTCACCGATGATATGTCAGACGGCGTAAATGCCGTGGTCGATTGCTCGGTTGGTATTTGCAAAGTGTCTGCACCTGCTGTAGTTCTGCGTGAGCAGATCTGCAACAGCAAAAAGGTGTCAGACCACCACGCTATTATCCCTACAACGGTTGCCGCCAAGACCGATTTGAACATTCTGCCTGCAGGAGAGCGTGAAATTCTCACGATGATTGCAAAGCAGGTACTCCGTGCAGTCAGCGAGGCATACCGGTTCCGTGAAACCACCGCTGAAATCATTTGCGGCAGCACCGCTTTTACCGCCAAGGGCAAGACGATTATCAATGTGGGTTGGAAAGCCTACAACGAAAAGGAACAAACCGACAAGGTACTGCCCGAACTCCATAACGGCGACGAATTGACCGTGGCAAGCTCCGAAATCAAGGAAGGAACCACCAAGCCTCCGGCACACTTTACCGAGGACTCCTTGCTCTCTGCTATGGAGGTAGCAGGCGCAAAGGAAATGCCCGAAGATGCCGAGCGTAAGGGTTTGGGAACCCCTGCAACGAGAGCCGGTATTATCGAAAAGCTGATTGCCACGGGCTTTGTGGAGCGTAAAAAGGCAAAGAAATCTGTGAACCTTATGCCTGCAAATACCGGTGTGTCCCTCATTACCGTTCTTCCCGAACAGCTTCAATCCCCCTTGCTTACCGCAGAATGGGAGCACAAGCTGAAAATGGTGGAGCGTGGCGAGCTGGATGCGGACACCTTTATGGCAGAAATCTCTCTCATGGTCAGCGACCTCGTAAAAACCTATTCTGTCATTAAGGGTGCGGAGGTACTGTTCCCGTCCGGTCGTGAGGTTATCGGAAAATGTCCTCGTTGCGGCGGCGATGTGACCGAAAGCAAAAAGGGCTTTTTCTGCGAGACCAACGACTGCCGCTTCGGTCTGTGGAAAGACAACAAGTTCCTCACGGGCAAGAAAATTTCGCTGACAAAGAAAATGGCGGCGACCTTGCTGAAAAACGGTCGTATCTCCGTTAAGGGCATTTTCTCCGAGAAAACCGGAAAGTCTTACGATGCCACCCTCGTCATGACCGACGACGGAGCCAAGACCCTTTACAACCTGGACTTCGGGAAATAAGGCAAAGCCGACCTATGGGTGTTTCTTATAGGTCGGCTCTGTACATATGGACGAATGTTTACATTTCAGATATATTTTTTTCAAATAAACATCTTGATAAAGGGCATCTCTAAAAACCTCATGCAATATTCGCCCAAATATGATATAATATACCTATGAAACAGATAAATTTTTTTGCCGAAGATAATCGCCTTGACAGGCTCAGTAAAATGGGTGACCCACTTGAAAAAGTGGCAGGTGCGGTGGATTTTGAAATATTCCGCCCCACGCTTGACACAGCAATTCCAAGAGAAAAGGGCGATAAGGGAGGTCGTCCACCAATGGATAATATGCTGATGTTCAAGATAATGCTATTACAAGAGTGGTATCATATTGCTGATGATATGACCGAATATTTGATAAACGACCGTCTGAGTTTTCAGCGATTTTTGGGGTTGTCGCTGGGCGATAAAGTTCCTGACGCCAAGACGATATGGCTTTATCGTGAAATGCTTAAAAACAGCGGAAAATCAAAGGAATTGTTTGATATGTTTGCCGCATTAATGGAACAAGTCGGGGTGATTACACGCGAGGGTAGCATCGTTGACGCAAGTTTTGTTGATGTGCCGAAACAACGCAACAACCGTGATGAAAACAAGAAAATCAAAGAGGGCGATGGCGAGGAACTTTGGCAGGACAATGAAAACAAACGCTGTCAAAAGGACATTGATGCACGCTGGACAGAGAAAAACGGCGAGAAGCATTTTGGATATAAAGACCATGTTAAAGTTGATAGCGACAGTAAGATGATTGTGGATTTTTCGGTTACAGATGCCGCCGTTCACGATAGCCAAGCGATAGTTGATTTGATTGACGATAAGGACAATGTGTTAAATGCTGACAGTGCCTACACTGGCAAGGAACTGCACGATAAAATCAGAGAGAAAAATCCCGATATAATTTTAAATATCCACGAAAAGGGATACCGCAACAAACCGTTAAGCGAGGAACAAAAGGCTTCAAATAAGGAAAAATCAAAGGTTAGAGCAAGGGTAGAACATGTTTTTGGACATATGACAAATTCGATGGGTGGCATGACCACTAGAGTCATTGGGATAGACCGCACAACCTGCGTGATTACCCTTAAAAATCTTGCCTACAATCTTAGCAGATGGGCTTATTTGGTTGGTGTAAAAAAAGCTGCGGTATCCATATAGGGATAAGTCTGCCCATTTATAGAAAATGGGCGGTAAATCGTGGTGTGCATGGCTGTTTAAGACAGATATTTTGATGATTCTACGATAAATTCATACATTTTTTTGCAAAATCCCCTTGATTTTTCGGGGGGGGGTATGATATGCTAAAGGAAATTTGACGTTTTTAGAGGTGCCCTAAATAGAGAGAAAAGAAGTATAATAATGTTCGAAGACGAACAGTTCAAAATGAAAGAAGGTGTGCTTGTGATAAATTATTTTGCACATTGTGTTGATGTCGAAGAAGTGTATAAAAATATGATATCTCCTGTCTATGAAAAATACAGATTGACCTATATGGAGTTTACAGTTCTTATGTTTTTAGCAAACAATCCCCAGTATGATACAGCTACTCAAATTGTTAGATATCGTCATCTTGCAAAGTCCCATGTATCTATTTCCATTCGTTCCCTACAGGAACGAGGATTGATTTTAGGGGAACATAAGGGAGGAAACCACAGAACCATTCATTTAAGTGTGGCTGACAAAGCAAAAGACATCATTGCGGATGGGCGTGCGGCACAGAGCAAATTTTGTGAAATAATATTTGCAGGATTTTCAAGGGAAGAAGTGGAAATGCTGCAACAGTTTACAGAGCAGGTAAACAGAAGGGCATCTCTAAAAACCTCATGCAATATTCGCCCAAATATGATATAATATACCTATGAAACAGATAAATTTTTTTGCCGAAGATAATCGCCTTGACAGGCTCAGTAAAATGGGTGACCCACTTGAAAAAGTGGCAGGTGCGGTGGATTTTGAAATATTCCGCCCCACGCTTGACACAGCAATTCCAAGAGAAAAGGGCGATAAGGGAGGTCGTCCACCAATGGATAATATGCTGATGTTCAAGATAATGCTATTACAAGAGTGGTATCATATTGCTGATGATATGACCGAATATTTGATAAACGACCGTCTGAGTTTTCAGCGATTTTTGGGGTTGTCGCTGGGCGATAAAGTTCCTGACGCCAAGACGATATGGCTTTATCGTGAAATGCTTAAAAACAGCGGAAAATCAAAGGAATTGTTTGATATGTTTGCCGCATTAATGGAACAAGTCGGGGTGATTACACGCGAGGGTAGCATCGTTGACGCAAGTTTTGTTGATGTGCCGAAACAACGCAACAACCGTGATGAAAACAAGAAAATCAAAGAGGGCGATGGCGAGGAACTTTGGCAGGACAATGAAAACAAACGCTGTCAAAAGGACATTGATGCACGCTGGACAGAGAAAAACGGCGAGAAGCATTTTGGATATAAAGACCATGTTAAAGTTGATAGCGACAGTAAGATGATTGTGGATTTTTCGGTTACAGATGCCGCCGTTCACGATAGCCAAGCGATAGTTGATTTGATTGACGATAAGGACAATGTGTTAAATGCTGACAGTGCCTACACTGGCAAGGAACTGCACGATAAAATCAGAGAGAAAAATCCCGATATAATTTTAAATATCCACGAAAAGGGATACCGCAACAAACCGTTAAGCGAGGAACAAAAGGCTTCAAATAAGGAAAAATCAAAGGTTAGAGCAAGGGTAGAACATGTTTTTGGACATATGACAAATTCGATGGGTGGCATGACCACTAGAGTCATTGGGATAGACCGCACAACCTGCGTGATTACCCTTAAAAATCTTGCCTACAATCTTAGCAGATGGGCTTATTTGGTTGGTGTAAAAAAAGCTGCGGTATCCATATAGGGATAAGTCTGCCCATTTATAGAAAATGGGCGGTAAATCGTGGTGTGCATGGCTGTTTAAGACAGATATTTTGATGATTCTACGATAAATTCATACATTTTTTTGCAAAATCCCCTTGATTTTTCGGGGGGGTATGATATGCTAAAGGAAATTTGACGTTTTTAGAGGTGCCCAGAAATATCAAGGAATATACGAACAGTTAGGAGATGTTTACAGTGGAAAATAACAAGGATTTTTTAGGTACGCAGCCCGTTGGAAAACTGCTTTTTAAGTTGGCAATTCCTACGGTGATAGCACAGTTGATCAATATGTTGTACAACATTGTTGACAGAATCTATATCGGTCATATACCGGATGCAGGCGATCTTGCTCTGACTGGTGTCGGTGTGACTATGCCTATTATTATGATTGTGTCGGCATTTGCAGGGCTTGTAAGCTCAGGGGGTGCGCCGCGTGCTTCCATCTCGATGGGAAAAGGCGATATGGACAGCGCAGAGCAAACCCTTGGTGGATGTTTTCTTTTACAGGTCATTACTTCAATCGTTCTGACAGCGGTGCTTTTACTTTTTGGAGAGAATTTACTGTTGGCTTTTGGAGCCAGTGAAAATACGATTGAATATGCTGTTTCCTATTTGAACATATATGCGCTTGGAACATTGTTTGTGCAGTTAACATTGGGAATGAACTCATTCGTAACTGCTGAAGGATTTACAAAAGTGTCCATGGTATCCGTCGCAATCGGCGCAATTCTGAATATCACCCTCGACCCGATTATGATTTTCAGATTGAATATGGGTGTGCGTGGTGCTGCTTTGGCAACCATTATTTCGCAGGCAGTTTCATGTATCATTGTTGTGGCATTTTTGTGCAGTAAGAAATCAACACTTAGACTGAAATATAAGAATCTGAATATTAAGCCTAAAGTTGTGTTCCCATGCATAGCACTTGGAACCGCGGCATTTATTATGCAGGCGAGTGAAAGCGTTATATCCGTATGCTTCAATTCTTCCTTGCTGAAATATGGTGGAGATATTGCGGTAGGAGCAATGACGATTCTTACCAGTGTCATGCAGTTTGCAATGCTGCCTTTACAGGGAGTCGCCCAGGGAGCCCAGCCAATTACGAGCTATAATTATGGCGCAGCCAATACAGAACGTGTAAAAAAGACTTTTCGTGTTTTATTAATGGTAAGCCTGATTTATTCTGTCACACTTTGGCTGGCTGTAATGCTTATGCCACAATTCTTTGTGAGCATTTTTACCCCAGAGACAGCGCTGATCGAGTTTGCGTCAAAAGCTCTGCGTATCTATATGGCAGTCATGTTTTTATTTGGTATTCAGATTGCCTGTCAGATGACCTTCACAGCCCTCGGCAATGCGAAAAGTTCCATTATTGTGGCAGTTACAAGAAAGTTTATTCTGCTGTTACCATTGATTTATATTATGCCGCATATGGTTTCAGACAAAACCATGGGTGTTTACCTTGCAGAGCCGGTAGCAGATTTCATAGCAGTAACTTTTACTTCGATTTTGTTTTATTTCCAATTCAAGAAAGCAATGCGGTCCATTGAATCATAAAACAAAAGATTTACATAGCAGTCTTAGACTTCGGTTTAAGGCTGCTAATTTTTTTGAAAGGAGTTTTCTATGGTTGAAAATGAGAAACAGACCAATAAGGAAAAGCTCAAAGACATCACCGACAGCATAGAAAGAGGGATTGAAGAACTCTTTCAGTCGGACAAGTACGCCGAGTATCTCCGCACGATGAGCCATTTTCACAAGTACAGCGTAAACAATACCATGCTCATCTATATGCAGAAGCCCGACGCCACCTTGGTGGCAGGCTTCAACAAGTGGCGAGACCAGTTTGAACGCAACGTGATGAAGGGCGAAAAAGGCATTAAAATCATCGCCCCCACGCCCTACAAAAAGAAGATTGAGCAGGAAAAGCGAGACCCCGACACGAACTTGCCTATGCTTGATGCAGACGGCAAGGTTATTATCGAGGAAAAGGAAATCAAAATCCCGATGTTCAAGCCGGTGACGGTGTTCGATGTGTCGCAGACAGACGGAAAACCCCTGCCGCAGCTCGCCTCTGACCTGCAGGGCAATGTGCAGAACTACGAGGTCTTTATGGAAGCCTTGCGGCGTTCCTCTCCCGTACCGATTGACTTCAAGCCGATTGCGGATAACGCAGACGGTTATTTTTCTCTGGATAAGCAGAAAATCGCCATCCGTGAGGGTATGAGTGAGGTGCAGACGGTATCTGCCGTCGTTCACGAAATCGCCCATTCCAAGCTCCACAATCAGAAGAAAATCGAGGAACCGAAAGATGCTGAAAAGTATCAAGAGGTAGAGATTTTCGATGTGCCAGGGCTATTCTTCAACGGTCGCATTGACCCTGCCGCCATTCCCGAAGGAATGTATGTCTATGACCTACGTGGCTCTGACGATGACCCAGGACAGCCTATCACGGTGGAAAACCACGTTACTGTCAATCACGCCGGTTCGGTTATCACAGCCAAGCCCCTTGACCTTGGCGAAGAAGGACGGCTGACCTTCACCGAGGAAGAAGGTCTCAATTTTGTCGGCGGTGAGATTTCCGCTTACCGATTCTTCAACGAACAGCGAAAAGACCGCAACACCGAGGAGGTCGAAGCCGAGAGTATTTCCTTTGCCGTTTGTGCTTATTATGGTATTGCAACGGGAGAAAACAGCTTCGGTTATATCGCTACCTGGTCGAAGGATAAAGAACTGAAAGAGCTTCGTGCAAGCCTTGAAACCATCAACAGCACTTCCTCCGAGCTGATTACCGACATAGACCGTCACTATGCCGATATTATGAAAGAGCGTGAGGCTGAAATGACGGTTGAGACCGCAGAGGTAGCTACGGAGACCACTCCCGACGTATCCGAGGACGAAAATCCCACAAGTGACAGCAACGATGTCATTGATGAAATTGCTCTCAAAGTGCAGGAGGAAACCCCTGTCCAGGCTCCCGACAACGGATATATGCCTGACCCGTCAATGTCAATCGAGGCGATGAATGCTTACGGCTATATGGATTCGGATATGCTTCCTCTTTCCAAGGAGCGAGCGTTGGAGCTGTTTGAGCGTGATGTTCCCATTTATATGCTCTACGAGGGCAATACCGAAGCTATGGCGTTCGACACCGAGGACATTGTTCTGTTCTCCGGTTGCTTTGGTATCACCCGTGAGGATTGGGATGCCATCAAAAACGAAGTGCCGCCTATGGATGCCGATATTATCCGCCAGAAGCGTGAGCAGGCGTTCCTTGAAAGTCCCGGTGACACCTACGCTATCTATCAGTTGAAGCGTGACGATGCCACCACGGATATTCGCTTTATGAACTCCGACTATCTGAAATCCAAGGGCTTTGAACCGCAGTACGAAAATTATGAGCTTATCTATACCGGAGCACTCACCAAGGACGGCAGCCAGATGGATAAGTTAGAGGATTTGTACCGTGTTTTCAACATCGAGCACCCCCAGGACTTCACAGGACACAGCCTTTCTATCAGCGACATCGTGGCGTTAAAGCAGGCAGGTGTGGTATCCTATCACTACGTTGACAGCGTTGGATATAAGGAGCTGCACAACTTCCACAATACCGACAATTATCTGAAAAACGCAGAAATGCAGATGGAGGATGACTACGGTATGATTGATGGTGTTATCAATAACGCACCGAAAGAGCCGGTCAAAGCTCCTGTTCCCAAGAAGGAAGAAACCAAATCAAAGAAACCGTCCGTTCTCGCAAAGCTCCGTCAGTACCAAACCGAGGACAGACAGCAAACGACACAGCACAGAAGTGCGGAAAGGGATTTAATATGAACTTCTCAAACGATGAAATGAACCTTATGTGTATCTACGACACGGGTACACGCACAGGGCTTATCGAAGCTCTGTCGGAAATGCGTGGCGAGCTTGGAGCTGATGAAGCCGAGCTTCGCCGCTTGACCGATTCCACCATTGAAAAGCTCTCCGCTATTACGGATGAGGAATTTGCAAAGGTGGAGCTTTACCCCGATTTTGATGATGAGGAGGACGTGGATGCCGAGTAAATTAAGTTTTTACGCTCAAATGGCAGACCACACCGCAAAGCAGGTCACAGGCAGTTTCGGAGAGTGGACGGCGTTCCTTGAAACAATGGGACGGCTGTATAAGTACCCGTTCCACGAGCAGTTGATGATTTTCGCTCAAAAGCCAAACGCAACTGCCTGTGCCGATTACGACCTTTGGAATAAGCAGATGGGCAGATATGTCCGTCGTGGCACCAAGGGTATCGCTTTGATTGACACTTCCGGCGACAATCCAAGGCTCAAATATGTGTTTGATGTTTCCGATACGGGCGGCAGAGAGAACTCTCGCCGCCTTAATCTTTGGGAATACAAGGACGAGCATCAAGACGCTGTTACCGCAGCTCTGGAAAACCGCTATGGCGTGTCCGGTGGAAAAGGTCTTGCCGACCAACTGGAGCAGGTTGCTTCCAAGCTCGTGACCGAATACTGGAACGACAACAGCCGTGACATCCTCGGCATCCTTGCCGATTCCTTCCTTGAGGAGTATGATGATTATAACGTAGAGGTTGCGTTCCGCAATGCCGCTACCGTCAGCACCACCTACGCTCTTATGTCCCGCTGTGGTCTTAACCCCAGCGACTACTTTGAGCACGAGGACTTTTTAAGCGTATTCGACTTCAACACCCGTGATACCATTGCCGTGCTCGGCTCGGCTGTTTCCAACAGCAGCGAACAGATTTTGCGGCAGATTGCAGTTACGGTCAAAAATTATGAGCGAGAAGCAAGCCTGCAGAATCAGGCAGAAAGGACACAGAATTATGGAGAACACATTGAATTACACGAAGAACGGGGATTACTTCATCCCGAATCTGACTCTATCCGACACCGAGACGAAGCCCCTGGGCAAGTACGGCAGGATGAGGAAGAAGTATCTGCAGGAGCACAGACAAGTGCTGTGGAACCAGATGATTCTGTCGGAGACCCTGTACCCGCATCTGAGGGAAATCGACGAGACGGCGAACCGCAGAATGGAACAGATGATGCCCGAATTGATGAAGCTGAACGGCGTGACGGAGGAACTGAAAGCCAGCGACCCGATGATGTGGACGGGCTTGATGAACAACCTCAAAGCACAAGCCGAAGAAACAATTCTCGCAGAACTGATTTACGCATAAACGGTCAGCTAACCCTCTTTGACGTAGGGTTATTCCCAAGTGAACAAGAACAAATATCCTTCATTGATGAAGCGGAGAGTGTAAAACCTGCACCCTTCGCTTTTTCTTTTGCCCAGGAGGATATTGACGATGTGCTTCGCCTTGCAAGCAACTCCGAGAATACTCGTATGGTCGTTGCCGCCGCTTTCCAGAAGCAAAAACCGATGGAGGAAATCGTGCCCCTGCTCCAAAAAGAATATTACGGTGGTGCAGGCTTAAAGTCCGAGCGTGGTGAGTTCTCGGTATGGTATGCCGAGGACGGTATTCACCTTGCCAAAGGCAGAACGGCGAGATATTCCAAGACCGCACAGGTCATTTCCTGGGAGGATGCCGCCGAGCGTATCGGTCAGCTTATGGACGAGGGTAAATACGCCACCAATGTGGAGCTTGCCGAAGCGGAGCTTCACGAGCGTACCGAGCTTTCTCATAAGCTGTGGTATATCCGTGGGGATTTGAGCGATGAAGCCAGGGAGCAGAATGTTCTCGGCACTTTGCAGGACTACCGCAGAGGCGGTTTTCCCGATGCGACCGCAAGGCTCGCAGAGGATTTGAAAGACCACACTTTCCGTGAAATGCTGTCTGCCGATTACTCCGCTTTTATGGATGCCTACAAAGCAGACCGTGATGTGATGCGTTTCCACTACCACAAGCCCGTTGAGATTTGGAACGCTCTGCAAGACCTTGACTTGCCAAGGCGTGAATATACCTCCGATATGGCAGAAGTGCCGAAGGTGGGAATGTTCATCACCGAGGACGAGATTGATGCGACCTTGAACCGAGGCAGTAATGTCGAGGGCGGCAAGGGTCGTATTTACGGTTATCTTACCGGTTCTCACAACTCTAAGGAAAAGGCAGACTTCCTAAAGAACGAGTACGGTATCGGCGGCAGCTCTCACTCTGTATCCGGTCGTGGATGGATTGACAGCTCCGGCAAGGGCATCCGCTTGCAGAAGCCCGATTGTGCCGATGTGGAGCTGAACTGGAACAAGGTTCTCACACGCTTTGAAAACCTTATCCGAAACGGCAGATATTTCACCCCCGAACAGAAAGCCAAGTATGAGGAAATGCAGACCCGTGAGGGACAGTTCCGCAAGCTGATGGATGCTTACAATGACATCAAGCACGAACACCCCGATGACATTGTGCTTTTCCAAGTCGGAGATTTCTTTGAAATGTACGGCGAGGATGCAAAAACCGCTGCAAAGCTGCTTGACCTTAATTTGACTACACACCCCGTTGCCGGTGCCGGTCGAGTGGAAATGTGCGGTATTCCTGCCCACAATTTGGAGCAGTCCGTAGAAAAACTCCGTGCCACCCACGGCGTTACTGTCTCGGAGTTTAACGGCATCGTAAACGAGCATATAAGCCGTTCCTTGCCCGTTCTCCCTGCGGTTGAGGAATTATCCCAAGAACCCGAAATCGAGCCTGTAAGCGTTACTGAAGCCCCAAATGAGTCCCCATCTGCGACAGTTGAAGCTCCCGTTGTCTCCCGTGAAATCACGCAAGCTGAAATTGATGAAGCTCTGCAAAGATGGAATGGCGATATAGAAAGCAAGCGTTCCGTGGTTCGCTATATGGCAGACCACGCCCGTGAGCGTGACACAGCCGCTTGGCTCTCCAAGGAATACGGCGGCGACGTATCGAAGCCCCTGCACATCACCGTGACAGGAACGGACATTGATTATGAAATGTCCTGGGCAAAGGTACAGCGCCGAGTGGCACAACTCATCAAGGAGGACAGGTTTTATACCCAAGAGGAATACGACCGTCTGGACGATATTGACCCCGTGTATATCCGTGCGGAGCTTGCCCAGCGTGGTATCGTGAACGGCGAATTGGTCGAACCCGAAAAGCTCGACAATGACCCTTTTATTCAGCAGGTAAACGCAGATGTGAAGTCACTTTCCGAGTCCGTTGAAGCGTGGGAAGCCGAACAGGAAGCGAAACGAAATGAAGCGATTGCAAGGTTGACCGATGAACAGCAGACCATTGTGGAAGCTATGAACGTGGCAGGCTATGTGTATCAGCACAACGTTGGATATTCCGGCGAGCCTATCGTTTTCTATGCCAACACGGACAGCTATCCTATCAGCTTTGCAAACTGGAACGATGCGTACGACTGGATTGATAATGCCGAGCTGAAGCTGGAACCCGGTCTCCGTGACAAAGTACAAGCGGTTCTTCATCCCGATGAACCACCTCGTATGACCGATGCGGAGTTTGCAGCCGAACACCTTGTCCCTCGTGAGTCCACCTATGAGATTGACGGTCGCAGATTTATCGTTGATAGCGTAAATCTTGACTTCGGAAGCGTTAGCCTGCAGGACGTGACCTTCCAGAACCAAACGGGCTTTCCGATTTTCAGGAGCGAATCTATTGAGTTTATGCGTAGGCTCGTGGAGATCAGCGAAGCACAGCGTACTGCGGAGCTGCCTGCAGAGCCGACCAGCGCAGAACCGAAACCGGAGCTTCACAACTTCCAAATCACTGACGACCACTTGGGCGAAGGTGGTGCAAAAGCAAAGTTCCGTATGAATATGGATGCCATCAATCTTCTAAAAGAATTGGAGTTTGACGGCAGACAAGCTACACCGGAAGAACAGGTTATTTTGTCGAAATATGTCGGTTGGGGCGGTCTGGCAGATGCCTTTGACGAAACAAAGGATAACTGGAAGAACGAGTTCGCAGAGCTGTACGCAACCCTTTCTCCCGAAGAATATGCCGCAGCACGAAGCTCCACGCTGAACGCTCACTTCACAAGCCCTACCGTCATTAAGGCAATCTATGAAGCCGTTGGCAATATGGGCTTTGAGACCGGCAACATCCTGGAGCCGTCTATGGGCGTCGGCAACTTCTTTGGCTGTCTGCCCGAAGCGATGCAGAACAGCAAGCTCTACGGCGTGGAACTGGACAGCATCACAGGGCGAATTGCAAAACAGCTTTACCCCAAGGCAGACATTACTATCGCAGGCTTTGAGACCACCGACAGACGAGACTTCTATGACCTCGCTATCGGCAACGTGCCTTTCGGTCAGTACCAAGTAAACGACCGTGCTTATAACAAGCTCGGTTTCTCCATCCACGATTATTTCTTCGCAAAAGCTCTTGACCAAGTTCGACCGGGCGGCGTGGTTGCGTTCGTGACCTCTCGCTACACAATGGATAAGCAATCTCCCGAAGTGCGTAAGTATATCGCACAGAGAGCCGACCTGCTCGGTGCTATCCGCTTGCCGAACAATGCGTTCAAGGCAAACGCAGGAACGGAAGTCGTATCTGACATCATCTTCCTGCAGAAGCGTGACCGACCGATTGAGATTGAACCCGATTGGGTGCATCTTGGCAAGAACGACGACGGGTTTGCCATCAACAGCTATTTTCTGGACAACCCCGAAATGGTGCTTGGTCGCCAGACCTCGGAAAGCACACAGTACGGCAAACAGGATTTTACTGTAGAGCCGTATGAGAATTTAGACCTTGGCGTTCAGCTCAAATACGCTATCCAAAACATCAATGGCACTTATACCGAAGCCGAGCTTCCCGAACTCGGTGAAGGTGAAGCCATTGATACCTCTATCCCTGCAGACCCGAACGTAAAGAACTACAGCTACACCGTAGTGGACGGCGACGTTTACTACAGAGAAAACAGCCGAATGGTAAAACCCGAACTCAACGCTACGGCAACGGAGCGTGTTAAGGGTATGGTGGAGCTTCGTGATTGCGTTCAAAAGCTCATCGGTCAGCAGATGGACGGTTTCGTTTCGGATGCCTCTATCCGTGAGACCCAAAGAGAGCTGAACGACCTCTACGACAAATTCACAGCAAAACACGGCTTGATTAACAGTCGTGGCAACGCTCTCGCCTTTGCAGACGACAGCTCCTATTATCTGCTTTGCTCATTGGAAGTTCTCGACGAGGACAACAACCTTAAACGCAAAGCGGATATGTTCACCAAGCGTACCATTAAGCCCAGCGAGGTCGTGACCTCGGTTGACACGGCTGCGGAAGCTCTGGCAGTTTCTATCGCAGAGAAAGCCCGTGTGGATATGGAGTATATGTCCTCTCTCACCGGCAAGAGCGAAGAAGAACTGGCAAGCGATTTGCGTAGCGTTATCTATATGGACTTCAACAGAAAGCCCGATGGCTCGTATACTTGGCGTACTGCTGATGATTTCCTCTCCGGTAACGTCCGTGAAAAGCTCGCCTACTATCAGAAAGCTCTTGACCTTCTTCCCGAAGATGCGAACCACCGCAACGAGATTGCCGACAATGTGGAAGCTCTGAAAATGGCACAGCCCAAAGAGCTGGATGCCTCTGAAATCGAAGTTCGACTTGGTGCGACATGGATTGACAAGAGCTATATTCAGCAGTTTATGGTGGAGACCTTTGAGCCTCCGTATTATCTTCGCAGAAGCATTGAAGTGAACTACTCGCCGTTCTCGGCAGAGTGGAACATCACCGGTAAATCTCAGCCGTCCTACAGCGACGTAAACGCCTATATGACCTACGGCACGGACAGAGCCAACGCCTACAAGATTTTGGAGGACACTCTGAATCTGCGTGATGTTCGTATCTATGACACCGTAACTGACCCCGACGGCAAGGAAAGACGTGTGCTGAACGCCAAGGAAACGACCCTTGCACAGCAGAAGCAGCAGGCAATCAAAGATGCGTTCCAGGATTGGATTTGGAGAGACCCGGACAGACGACAGGAGCTTGTCACAAAGTACAATGAGCTTTTCAATTCCAACCGTCCCCGTGAGTACGACGGCTCGCATATTGTGTTCAGCGGTATGAACCCCGAAATCAAGCTCCGTGAACATCAGCGGGGTGCCGTTGCTCACATTCTCTACGGCGGGAACACCTTGCTTGCACACGAAGTTGGCGCAGGCAAGAGTGCGACACGTTCGTAACTGAAAAGGTTACGCACAAGGTCGTATGAAAATAAAAATATTTGAATACGGTTCTTGGAGAACTGATATTCCGACAGGTGGAATGATAGGGTAACGCCTTGAAACGCCTGCCTTAAAACTGCGATATGCGATAATTTCATGCAACGGAAATTATTGTATAAAGCTCGCAGAAGTCGGCAGAAATCTGCCCAAACAAAGCAGAAATGCTGCTGTGGAAAGTGCCTCAGAGGTGAGGTGTGCAGATGATATGCCGGAGGTCTATAAAACATCTATGGTCAGAATAGTCATTGTTGACTGACGAAATCCCGAATGTACGGGTCTAAAACGCGCTGCGGCAGAAATGCCGTATTCCGAATACGGAAGTGTATGAGGGTGAGTAAGAATTTTTGCTATGAAAATCCTTGCAGTGTTACAGGCACTGGATATGCACAGGCTCAGAGGGACACCTAAGGATGTATATGAACAGATAGGAATATCGGAACGTGGAAAGGTCGGACCACAGAGTCGGTTGCAGACATTGAAGTGTTGAATTGGAAAGTGCTTTGCATATAACAATTCTTTATCCGACTGAGAGTAGTGCCACAGTACCGTTGAAGCCATGGAAACACGGTGGAGGGATAGGCACAAGTCAACAGTAATATATAAAATTTCAAATTACACAAATTCAAAGGTTCGAGTATGACTGAGAAAAGCGAAATCCGTTTAAGGAGAGTAACTGACTTTGGCAGACAAGAAGAAAATTCCCAAAAAGCAAAAGCTCCGTAATGCTGAATATTACGATATGCAGTCTGTGTTTGATAAATTGTATGCAGACAGCAAAAAGGGGCTGATTTTTACCGACTTGGTGGAAATAATAAAAAGTCCCGAAAATATCAAGCTGGCATATAGAAATATGCGTAAAAACAGCGGAAGTAAAACGGCAGGAACGGACAAAAAGACGATAAGCGATTTGAATAAATGGAAGGAGGTTAATTTAATATCCCATGTTCAGCGGAAACTGGATTGGTATATTCCGCAGAAAGTCCGTAGAGTAGAAATTCCAAAGGATAACGGCAAAACCCGCCCGCTTGGAATACCGACAATTATGGACAGACTGATACAGCAATGTGTGTTACAGGTATTGGAGCCGATTTGTGAAGCTAAATTCTTTGAGCGAAGCAACGGTTTCAGACCAAACAGAAGTGCTGAAAATGCAATAGCACAGGCTGAACGTATGATGCAGAATATGAATTTGCATTATGTAGTCGATGTTGATATAAAATCATTTTTCGATAATGTCAGTCACGGAAAATTACTGAAACAGATGTGGACATTGGGAATAAGAGATAAAAAGCTCTTGTGTATAATATCAGCTATGCTGAAAGCGGAAATTGCAGGGATAGGATTTCCCGAAAAAGGCACACCGCAGGGCGGTATCATTTCGCCGCTTTTATCAAATATCGTTCTTAACGAGCTTGATTGGTGGGTTGCAAGTCAATGGGAGAATATTCCCACAAGGAATAATTACATTCGGCGTATTTACGCAAATGGAACTCCTGACCGAACAAATACAGTAAGGGCATTAAGGACAACTAATCTGAAAGAATGCTACATTGTGCGTTATGCTGATGACTTTAAAATATTTTGCAGAAAGCGTGCAGACGCTGTTAAAATGTTTGAAGCAACAAAGCTATGGCTAAAAGACCGATTAGGGCTTGAAATAAGTCCCGAAAAGTCTAAAATCGTAAATCTCAAACGTCATTATTCCGATTTCCTCGGCTTTAAGCTGAAAGTAAGGAAAAAGGGCAAAAGCAAAAACGGTAAGCCTAAATACGTTGCAGAAGCACATATACAGGATAAGAAGCTTGATAAAATCAAGTCGCATTCTAAAGAAATTATCGGTAAGATACGCCAGACCTATAATCAAGGAATGGAGTTCAAGCTGATACAGATGTATAATTCCTATCTGATTGGTGTTCATAATTATTACAGCATAGCAACTCATGTAAATTTAGATTTTCAGAAAATCGCTTTTGATGTCAAAAAGAGCCTATACAACAGGCTAAATCACAGGATAACCAAAAAGGGTACAATTACAAACAATTATATAAAAAAGCAATATGGAACAAGCCGTGAAATACGCTTTATCGGCGGTAATGCCATTGTGCCGATTGCATATGTACAGCACCGTGTCCCAATGGACAAGAAACGTATTATCAACAAATATACACCGCAAGGGCGTGAAGAAATTCACAAAAGTCTTAATTGTGTGAATTTTGAAATTCTGCACTATCTTATGAATAATCCGTGCGGTACACAGAGCGTTGAATGCAATGATAACAGAATTGCTATGTACGTTGCACAAAAAGGCAGATGTGCTGTTACTAAAGCAAAGCTTGCGGCAAATGAGATTGATTGCCACCATAAAATGCCCATTGAATACGGTGGCGGTGACGAATACAAAAATCTCATAATTGTTTCTGATAAAGTCCATATTTTAATTCATTCTGTAAATAACAGAACGTTGAAAAAGTACCTTGCATTGGTAAATCCCGATGAAAAGCAATTAGCAAAGATAAACAAATTGAGAATAATGGCATATATGCCTGAAATCTCAATAAATGGTGAATTGCTGACAGTCTGATGTGTAAATTTGAACCAAAATTACTGTTGATGGAACGCCGTATGACGGGAAACTGTCACGTACGGTGTGGGACGAGGGAAAACTCGGAGATTATTTCAAAGAGTTACCTATCGTCATCCTTTGAAATGGTCGCCGCCGCTATGGAAAGCAAACGCCTTGGGCTTTGCCAAAAGCCGCTGTTTGTCGTTCCCAACCACTTGACCGAACAATGGGCAAGTGAGTTCCTCCGTCTTTATCCTTCTGCCAATATTCTTGCCGCAACCAAAAAGGACTTTGAGCCGAGAAACCGCAAAAAGTTCTGCGGCAGAATTGCCACCGGCGACTATGATGCCATTATCATCGGGCACAGCCAGTTTGAGCGTATTCCTGTTTCCCAGGAGAGACAGGAGCGACTTCTGCAGGAGCAGATTGCGGAGATTGAGGAGGGCTTGGAAGAACTCAAGGCGAGCCGAGCCGAACGCTTCACAATCAAGTCCTTGGAGAGAACCAAAAAGGGCTTGGAGACAAGACTACAGAAATTGCAGGACAGTTCCCGCAAGGATGATGTAATCACCTTTGAACAGCTCGGCGTTGACCGTCTGTATGTGGACGAGGCACACAATTACAAGAATTTGTTCCTCTACACGAAGATGCGAAACGTGGCAGGTCTTTCGACCACCGATGCACAGAAGTCCTCGGATATGCTGCTTAAGTGCCGTTATATCGACGAGATAACCGACAACCGAGGCGTGGTATTCGCAACGGGCACACCCGTCAGCAATTCGATGACGGAGCTTTACACGATGATGCGATACCTTCAGCACGACACCATCAGAGGCAAGGGACTCGCTCACTTTGACTGTTGGGCTTCCACTTTCGGTGAGACCACAACCGCCATTGAGCTTGCACCGGAGGGTACGGGCTACCGAGCAAGAACCCGATTTGCAAAGTTTTTCAATCTGCCCGAACTGATGAACCTGTTCAAAGAAGCGGCAGACATTAAGACAGCCGACCAGCTCAACCTACCGACCCCGACACCTATCTACCACAACGAAGTGGCACAGCCTACGGAAATCCAAAAGGCTATGGTGCAGGAGTTGTCCGAACGAGCCGCTGCGGTTCATTCGGGTAAGGTTGACCCGTCCGTGGACAATATGCTCCGCATTACCTCAGACGGTCGCAAGCTCGGTCTCGACCAACGTATCATTAACCCCAACCTTCCCGATGAACCGACAAGCAAGGTCAATATGTGCGTGGATAACATTCATCGCATTTGGGAGGACGGTCACGCTGACAAGCTGACCCAGCTCGTGTTCTGCGATTTGAGCACACCGAAAAACACACCGTCCAAGAGAGCTGCCAAAGCTCCCGCAGGAAACCTTGATAGCCCGGAAATCCGAGCATTGGAGCATCTTGCAGAAAAGGACGGCGGCACGGAGGAAGAACAGCGTTTCACCGTCTATGACGACATCAGAGACAAATTGGTGGAGCGTGGTATTCCGAGAGAACAGATTGCTTTCATCCACGAGGCAAACACCGAAGCTCGCAAGAAGGAGCTTTTCAGCAAAGTCCGTTCGGGTCAAGTCCGTGTTCTTATGGGTTCTACCTTTAAGATGGGAGCCGGTATGAACGTCCAGGACAGACTTATCGCTCTCCACGACCTTGATGCACCCTGGAGACCCGGCGACCTTGAACAGCGTTCCGGTCGTATCATTCGTCAGGGCAACATGAATCCAGAAGTTCACATTTACCGTTATGTGACGGAGGCAACCTTCGATGCGTACCTGTGGCAGACCTTGGAGAACAAGCAGAAGTTTATCTCGCAAATTATGACGAGCAAATCTCCTGTGAGAGCTTGCGACGACATTGATGAAACCGCACTTTCCTATGCGGAAATCAAGGCTCTGTGTGCAGGCGACGAGCGTATCAAAGAAAAGATGGACCTGGATGTGGATGTTGCTCGTTTGAAGCTGATGAAGGCGAACCACCAAAGTCAGCAGTACCGCTTGGAGGACAATCTGCTTCGTTATTTCCCCGAACAGATTGAACAGAACAAGAAATTCATTGAAGGCTTTAATGCCGATATGAAAACTCTTGCCGAGCATCCGCACCCCGTTGACGGCTTCGCCGGTATGACGGTCAGAGGCGATGTGCTTACCGATAAGGAAAATGCCGGTGCCGCCCTCGTCGATGCGTTCAAAGATGTTAAGGGACTTGACCCTGTGCAGATTGGCACTTACCGAGGCTTTACGATGTCGCTCACCCTGGAGGACTTCGGGCGTGATTACGTTCTGACCCTCAAAGGACAAATGACCCATCGTGTCACGCTCGGCAAAGACCCTCGTGGTAATTTGACGAGAATCGACAACACTCTTAACGGTATGGCTGAACGCCTCACCACCGTGCAGGGCAAGCTCGACAGCTTGTATGCACAGATGGAAACGGCAAAGCAGGAACTCGGCAGGCCGTTCCCGCAGGAGACAGAGCTGAAAGCGAAATCCGCAAGGCTGGCTGAACTCAACATCGCTTTGAACATCGACGATAAGACACCGCTTGAAGCTATGGCAGAAGAAGCTCCACCGAGAGCCGAGATTGCCAAATCTGCAAAACCGTCCGTCTTGCAAAAGCTCCATTCCTACGATAAGCCGAGCAAGGCAGACCCGTTAGAACCGAAAAAATCCAAAGAGGAGGTACGCTGATTATGGATAGCGAGAAGATAAATGTGCTCGTGGTTGAACCGGAGAAAAAGCCGTATATGAAAGAAATTTCATCTGAGCTTTCTTCTCTGCAGCACGAGGTCGGCGGCTATATTCAAGCCGTTTATCCCTACGATGAGCCTGTCGCCATTATTTGCGACGAAGAAGCGAAACTGAAAGGAAGCGAACTGAACCGTGTGCTCCGTGACGAGGACGGCAAAATCTATGATGTGATTGCCGGCACATTCCTTGTCGTGGGTTTGGGCGAGGAGGATTTCTCCTCGCTCACTCCCGAACACGCAAAGCAGTTCAAGGAAAAGTTTGACACACCCGAAATGTTTATGCGGCTCAATGGCAAGCTGGTTATGATTCCTATGGAGGAAGAAAGAGTAAAAGCAAAGAAGCCGTCCGTGCTTCAAAAGCTCAACGATATGAAAACATTGGATGCCCCTTCTGCCGTTAAGAAGCCCCACGCAAAGGAGGAACGCTGATGACCAACGAAGAACTGAACACGGCATTGTATGAAAAACTCTTTGCCGAGCAACAGGACTTCAAAGGGTGGCTGGTAAAACAGCCACCCGAAGAAATCCTCAAACACGCCTACGAGTATGTTATCCGTGAGGATATTGTTATCGAGATGGAGTACCACGACTTGACCGACGATGAGGCGAAAGCTCTGCTTGCCGATGAAAAGCCCCTGCAGGCTATCTTCTCTGTATATGAAAATACCGAGGGCGGTCATATGGACGAAATCCGAGATTGCATTGAATCCAGGGCAAAGACCTGTATGGAAAATCAGTGTGAAGCTCTCCGCAATCTTCCCGTGTATATCTTCTCTGCGACCTTTGCTAAAGGACACGGAGAGCTTGAAGAATACCGAGCCTCGTTCAAGGCGAATGTTGCTTGCAGGGATGCCATTGAGGATGCGATTGCAAGCCACTACGCAGATAACCGCTTGGACGGTTCCTGTGTGCAGGAGGTCGTTGACCGTTTCGGTGCGGAGCGTGTTTCTTTCGTTCTTGCCAACACCATACAGCACAAGGATTGGGATGGGCGTATCTCACCGGAAAATAAGGAGTGGGCAAAAGCCGAGCCGGTCCCGAACGACTTCGATGCCTGGAACAACAAAAAGACTTTGGAGTATTCCTGTAACAAAGCTCACCCCGGTCTTATCAATCTGTTCGTCAATCGGTTCCGAAAGGAACAGGAGCTTGAAAAAGAAAAGAAGCCGTCTGTGCTGAAAAAGCTCCACGAGGCAAAAGCGGATGTGCCGAAAAAGTCTCCGAGCAAAACAAAGGAGGCTGAATTGTAATGGCAAATCGCAATCGCCCCGTTCAAGTGAAATTCCGTGTCACACCGGAAGAACGCAAAATGATTGACAGGCGTATGGAGCAAGCCGGTATTTCCAATATGGCGGCATATCTTCGCAAAATGGCTATCGACGGATATGTGGTAAAGCTGGAGCTGCCGGAACTGCGAGATTTTATATCTCTGCTCCGTCGCACGAGCAACAACTTCAATCAGATTGCCCGCAGAGTAAACTCTACCGACCGCATCTATGCAGATGATATTGCCGAAATGAAAAATCTGCTTGAACAGATTTGGGAGGCTGACAATCGAATACTGGAAAAGCTCGCTGCCATCGACTGACCGACATCCTTGTTGATTTTTCTGTTTCACAGTACAATATAGGTGAAAGGAAGGAGGGCTTGTAAATGAAGTTCTTACTCAAGATATTATTCGCACCCGTAATCGTAATTCTCACTCTCATCATATGGACGTTTGCTTTAATCCTGCGGCTCTCCGCTTGGGTGTTTGGTATCATAGGCACAATCTTCGGCATCCTCGGACTTGCCATTCTGCTACTTGACAGCGTGACCAACGGCATCATCGTTCTGGTGATTGCGTTCCTCGTAAGTCCTGTAGGACTACCGATGTTGGCAGCTTGGACGATTGGGCAAATGCAGAGATTCCGCTACTTAGTGCAGGATGCGGTTTACGGATAAAACAACTTCTACACAAATTGCGTAGAAGTTAAAAATGGGACGGGCGTGGCTTCGGCTGCGTCCGTCTTTTACATAGGAGGAGGTGAACGACTATCGCAACAACAAGAATTATTCCAATGCACGTTACCAAGGGCAAAACGCTTGCCCAATCCATTTCAGACAGAACAGATTACGGCTTGAATCCCGAAAAGACGAAGGACGGAGAATTGACATCTGCCTATGCCTGTGACCCTCGCTCATTTGCGGCAGAGGTCTTGATTTCAAAAAGGCAGTATAAGCATTTTACGGGCAAAGATGAAAAGAATGATGTGCTTGTTTATCAAGTTCGCCAATCCTTCAAGCCTGGGGAAGTGACACCGGAGGAAGCAAATCAAATTGGTTATGATTTCGCTTCTCGTTTTCTCAAAGGTAAACACGCTTTCTTTGTTTGCACTCATACGGACAAAGCCCATATACACAACCACATTTATTGGAACGCCGTCACGCTCGATTGTAAAAAGAAATTCAGAGATTTCCGCAGGTCGCACAGAGCCGTCTCACGGCTGAGTGACCTTATATGCACAGAGCATCAGTTGTCGGTAATTGATAAACCGCAGCGGGGCAGTTCCGCATACAACAAGTGGCACGGCTTTAAGGGCAAACCATCCCACCGTGAGCTTTTACGAATTGCCATTGATGAAGCTCTGGAGCAGAAGCCCCATGACTTTGATGCGTTCCTTTCACTTCTTGCCGAACAGGGCTTCAAAGTGAAAAACGGAAAACACCTTACCTTTGTTCATCCCGACTTCAAGCAAAACATCCGAATGTACACTCTGGGCGATGAATACTCGGAGGATGCTGTTCGTGCTATCATCAAGGGGCAGAGAGTGCATCAGCCGAAGAAACGCAGAAAGGTATGGGACGCCAACAGACCGCAGAGCATTATCGACATTCAAGCCAAGCTCGCCGCAGGCAAGGGCGAGGGCTATCGTCGTTGGGCGACCGTTGAGAACTTGAAGCGTATGGCAAAGACAAAGCTCTATATGGATGAGCACGGTCTGGACTATGATGCAATGTCGGCTCGCAAATCCGAACTGGCAAAGAAAGAAAAAGAGCTTTCTGCGAAAATCACAGAAGCTCAAAATCGGATTGCCGAGGTCAATGTCCTAAAGACCCATATCGTCAATTATTCCAAAACAAGGGATGTGTACGTTGCCTACCGGAAGTCCGGTTACTCAAAAAAGTATTTGGAGGAACACGAGGATGACATCATCATTCACAAGGCGGCAAAGAAAGCATTTGACGAATTGGGCGTGAAGAAGCTCCCGACCATCAAGAGCCTGCAGATGGAATTTGCCGAACTGCTTACCACGAAAAAAGAAGCGTATGCGGAACTGAAAAAAGTACGTGACGAGCTTCGTGACATTGCCGTTCACACGGCAAACTATGAAGAATTGCGTGACCTCGCTGAGCGAGATCCACGCAAAGAGAAAGAGCACGGTCGTGAATGACCGTGCTCCATTAGCGTCGGAACGATGCGTAGCCACAGATGAAATCTGTGTTAAAGGGGTTCGGGGATGTTTCCCAGACAAGCGATTTATATGCCTCTGCTTCGGCAGGGGCATATAAATTTTTGCACGAGTGGGTACCGCCGTGCCCTGCTTGCCAAGTATGTTTCCCTCGCTTTGCTCAGTCTAAGACTTTGAAAATCTCACTCTCTATCGAATAGACGTCATCCATCGGAATCTTCGTTCCGTCGTTCATTGTGATGAGCCGTTCGTAATCATCAACCTTTTTCACACTCCCTATCGCCGTCACATAAGCTCCACCGGCTTTCGTTTCATCGGGCTTGAAGTATGTGAAGCTGACCTCTTGGTTCTCATCCAGAGCGTCAACGAGCAGTTGAAATTTCATATTGAGCATATTCAAGCTCTCCTCGTCCATTTCAATCCTCTCGTCCGTAAGCCGTCCTGTTTCTTTGATAGCGGCATCGTAACCCGTGAGAGCTGCGAAAGGAGCGAACTGTGCCGCACGGTCAAGCATTGACATCTGCGGTCTCTTGGTAGAAACGTGATGAGGCAGATTTATAATATCGTCGTACATTCGCACCCCTCCTTCATGCAGAAATTTCACGACTATAGATTTATTATTTCCTCAACAACATCTTGAACGGATTTATTGCAAGTGTCTATTTTAATGCTATCAAGTTTTTGATACAAAGGAATCCGTTCCGTGCTTCGTTCAATAACATCAGCATTACGAATACCTTTTTTGACATCCGCCATCAAGCGTTCCTGGAGACAGGCTACATCTGTCATCAAAGAAATCACCTTTACATCGCAGTTTGTTGTGTTTAATTTCTGCATAATTGAGTCAATGATTTCTTGCTGATGCATTACCCAGCAGAAGATTACATTTTCATAGGCTGTGCAACGGAGAAAGTTGTTGAGTAAATAGCAAATATTATCCGTAACCATAGTTTTTGTTTCTTCCGTTACTTGGAAAGGATTGGAATCCCAACACCAATCACCATCCAAAAAAACGCTATTTTTTAATTCTATTTTCAGCCGTTGGCATACTGTTGACTTTCCAACTCCCATTGTGCCGCCAATCAAATATAATCGTTTCATCGTGAACCTCGTGAATTTTAAGTGTTAAGCCTTATGACCGCCGATTTGTTCGTTGCGGTCTTTAGCGGTCGCTCCTTCTTCAAGGTTCATACCCTTCAGAATGGCGTTCTTTCCAAACTTCTTTTTAATGTCGAGCATAGCTCGTTGCATTTTCTTTTCACGTTCAAGCTCGGCTTTCTCTTTTTCTTGCTTCTCCTGCAGAGCAGCATAATCGGTGAATAAGTCGAGCTGTTCGTAGCCTTCGTTTTTCTTCGGAGCAGATGCTTCGTCCATAACACGAGCTGCCGTGATGTTGAGCCTGCGAACCAAGAGGTTCTTATCTACAATTCGGTCGTACAGCTCCGACACAGCTTCAAGGATTTTCTTCGTAGAAGAAGTGTAGCCGTCAAGGTTTGCCGTGCCGTGAGCGTGTTTAGGAATTTGCCGTCCGTAGTGGTCGGTCGTAATCTCTCCGTGATACTTACTCTTAATTTTAGGGTCGGTCAGATTTTCAATATCGTAACCGACAGTAATCACGATTTGGTCGGTGGCAAGCCCCTTGCTCACCAAGTCCAGCACGAGCAGGTCAGCCATTTCTCGCAACACGAGCTTTGCATTATCTGCCTTGTACGGACAATGGAGAACCTGTCCCGAACCCAGGCTGTTTGTGCTTGGTTTGTATGCTTTGATTGCTTCAATGGTGCAAGGCTCCCAGCCCCAAGCGTGGTCGATAAGAAGCTCTGCATTTTTCCCAAAGAGCTTATATAACAAGTCCTCGTTCTTAATGGAGCAACGAGCAACATCGCCCATCGTGAACATTCCGTTCGCTTCAAGTTTATTTGCGTAACCTTTGCCGACTTTCCAGAAATCTGTGAGAGGGCGGTGTGACCACAGATTTTTTCGGAAGCTCATTTCATCAAGCTCCGCAATACGAACTCCGTTCTCGTCGGCTGGAATGTGTTTTGCCATAATGTCCATAGCGACCTTGCATAAGAACAAATTTGTCCCGATGCCTGCGGTCGCAGTAATACCGGTCGTGTCGAGCACATCCAGAATAATTTTCATGGCAAGGTCGTGAGCAGAGAGTTTATAGGTGTTCAGATAATCTGTAACATCCATAAATACTTCGTCGATAGAGTACACCACAATGTCCTCCGGTGCGATGTGCTTCATATAGACCTCGTATATGCGGGTGCTGTATTCCATGTAGTACGCCATTCTCGGAGGTGCAATGATGAAATCTATGGCCAGCTCCGGCTTAGTCTGCAGTTCGGAAAAGAGATACGATGAGCCTACGAGCCGTCGCCCCGGTGCATCGTGCTGCCTTCCTGCGTTCGCCTCCTTGACGTGTTGCTTCACTTCAAAAAGTCGTCCACGTCCGGAAATTCCATAGTTTTTAAGCGACGGGGTAACAGCAAGGCAAATAGTTTTGTCCGTTCGGCTTTCATCCGCCACAACGAGGTTTGTATCCATTGGGTCAAGCCCTCGTTCACGGCACTCAACAGAGGCATAGAACGATTTAAGGTCGATTGCGATATAGGTTCTTTGCTTCATCGTCTATGCCTCCTTTCGGCGTTAAATGATAATTTAGCGGCTTAATTGTTGACGGTGGCTTGCCCATTCATCAGCATCGGCAATAACCAATCTCGCAAAGCCGTGAGCTTTCGGTTTTCACAGATGTTCTTGCTGATTTGAGCATACATACCTCGTGTGGCTTCGTGATATTTCGTAAGGATATTGTCTGTAGGAACTGCAAAGCGAATAGCGTCCATATCTTCATTATTGACAGCTTCTTGCGTAGCTCCGTGAGCAAGAATATCTTTAATGGTTTCAAAGTAGCTGCTTTCAATGAAGGAAGCAATGAACTCAAAGGACAACTCGGTGCATTGAATACCACAAAAACCAGTTGACAAAATCGTACTGTCAATCAATGGTTGCATTTCTGCGTTGAGATACAGATGCTTCACGCTGTTTTTCATCTTGGCAAACCAAACGCTATTCACGGTAGGTTGCATATTAGCTCGGCTTTCTCTTGTGGCGTATTCAACAATGCTACCGGTAGATATGCTTGTTCCGTTTACTTCGGCTGTTGCGAGATATTCCTTCCGACCAAAAAAGTCTACGCCAGGCTTTATCACAGTTGAAAGAGAATTTTTCACAATGGATGCAGATGACCACCCGACAGGGATTTCACGTTTCAGCTCGTCGTTCCACACCATTTGACCGCCAGAGGAACGGTAAGGCTTGCCGTCCTCGTTCGGAAAGTCAAATTGTGTGAACCAATAATCGTAGATGGTCTTTGCCATCTGCTGTAAATTATCATTTATATGACTGTTGCTTGCAATTTTTTTGTCTATTGAGGTCAGCACATTAGATACAGCATCTTGGACTTTCTTAGACGGAACCGGAACAAGAACTTCCTCAAATGTGCTTTTGCTTAAAATAGGAGTTCGTGTCACGGAGGCGATGGAAAACAAATATTCTTTCTTTGTTTTCAGCCAATAATACAAATACATTGGGTTGTATTCGGGAGCAATATCGGTAACAGAATTTATCTGTTGATTTGTAGCGCAGGTTTCTTTGCATACAGCGACGTTTCCCATATCCCATCCGATACAACCGACCATCACGCTTGTTCCAGATATTGTATTACTCCTTATACTGTCAAACCCTTTCTGCGATATTGTCTTTTCTGATTTTGTGACAACATAATCAGAGTGAAGCTCCGTAGGGGTAATGAACATAATGTCACCATCATAGTATTCGGAAATTGAAGTAGATGGAGTTTTTCCTGTTACGACTTTTCCTATTTTGTTAATTGGAGTATTGGTATAGTTCATAGCTGGTCTCCTATCCAATGTATTTTCGGTGAGCAATCTTGACATTGCTCTGCTTGACCATTGCGTATTGCAAGGTCGTATCTATTCGTTGATGTCCGAGAAGTCGCTGAAGTTGTTCCACGGGCATCCCTTTATCTATCGCCATCGTTGCCAAGGTTCGCCTAAATTTATGTGGATGAACTTTAGGCAAATTCAGCTTTTTACCAAGCTCTCTCAGACGAACTTCAACACCGCCGATTTTCAAACGGTTGTACGGTGCTTTCAGCGAAACAAAGAGAGCAGGATTGTCGTCGTTTCTTGCATTCAAGTAGTTTTGCAGATGTATTTTGGCACGAGCATCAAAGTACACAATTCGTTCCTTGCTGCCTTTGCCGAATACAACACATTCTCGCTCCTCAAAGTTTACATCGTCACGGTTGAGCAGTACAAGCTCACCCACACGCATACCTGTTGAGGCAAGAATATCAATCAATGCTAAATCTCGCAGATTTTCGCAGCTATCACGCATCGTCTCCAAAGCCTCGTCAGAATAGGTTTCCTTAATGGTTGATGCAGACTTCACTTTATGGATTCTGCGAACCGGACTTTTCAAAATATAGTCCTCATCTTCAAGCCAAGAGAAGAAGCTGGACAGTATTCTGCGGATATTGTCTATCGTCACCTTGCTTGAATTTTTTTCGGCTTGATAGCCGGTGAGATAGGAACGGAGGTCATCAGTTGTAATATGCGACACTCCTTTTCCTATCGCCACCAACATAGCATCAATCGTTTTCTTATAGTACGTCAAGGACTTTTCTGAACAGCCCTCGATTCTTTTTGCTGACAAAAAGCCGTTTACTAAATCTTCGTTCGTTGGCTCGTGCGGAGTGTGAAAGGAGCTTTCAGCTATCTCGTAGTTTTCCATCACGATAAACAAAGTCTGTCGAAGTTTGTCAGCCTGAGCGTTGTCGATGTACGGCAACATTCTCTGAATGATGTCATTTGCTAATTGGTTTTTCATAGTCATATCTCCTTACTAATTTGTAGAGAATGACTACGGAGTGGCAGTCCCTTTGATTAACTCTTGCCACTCACAAGAGCTATTGGTAGTAGCGTAAATGATAATTTACAGCAGATGGCATACGACACATATATGCACCTGTTTTTTAAGAAACAGATGAACGGAACGCTTGGTCAAATCATCGTCGAGAACAATAAATCGACCGTCCAAGTGGGCGAAGCCAAGGGTTCAAGTGGGAAGTTGCCGTTTTTTACAAGTGGCGATGCAATTTTGGAATGGAACGAACCTATGATTGACGGTCGTAATTGCTACCTCAATACCGGCGGCAACGCTGGCGTTAAGTTTTATATCGGAGCAGCAGCCTACTCAACAGATACTTGGTGCATCACTGCAAATCGAAACCTTGAAGATTATCTCTATCTGTTGTTGCTGTCAATCAAACCGGAGCTGAACCAGAAATTCTTCCAAGGAACGGGATTGAAGCATCTACAAAAGCCCTTACTCAAAGATAGAAGAATTTATATTCCGTCTGATGAAGAAATTCGTGAGTTCAATTCCAAGATTCAGCCGCTTATGGATATGATTTCTGCCAACACAAGAGAAAACAAGCGGTTAATTGGTCTCCGTGACTGGCTCTTGCCGATGCTGATGAATGGGCAAGCCACCGTCAACGATTAAGCCGCTAAATTATCATTTATACGATTATTGACACGCATTTTTCTTTCGATGTTATAAAGCATATCTCCAATCTTTACCTGTTCCTCATAATCTGGAAGATAGAGGGTCAAGAAAGAGAACATATCCTCATTGAAACTTGCTCTCAAAGTCATAATCGTATTATTGTTGATGACCTTGCGGAAATATTTGCTTCGCAGAAAGAATGCCATATATTTATCATAGGCGATACCTTCGGTCTTGGGACGAAGCCTTTTCACAAAGCCACTATATGTTGCCTTGGGATAATCTTTCAATGCAACACAGCTCATAGCAAGCTCATCTACGGTTTCGCTTGTTCGGGTGATAAGAATGTCGCCCTTCTTAATGGAATAAACCTCTTGCTCACGCTCGGAAGTATCCATTAAATCCGTTAATTCATCGGGCAAAAAATAATTATTGAAAACCGTGCTGAACGAAACGAAAGGTGCTCCGTGACCAGCCTGCTCTTTTGTTGATGAAATACCGGAGGTCATATCGTAAAGGTCTGAAAAGGCATAGCGATGTAACTTACTCATACTTCACCTTCTTCAACTGCTCCATAATCTCTTTTTGGAGTGCGTTGCCTTCGTCAAAGAAAGTCTGAAGGTTCGCCGTGTACTCAGCCATCTTCGCTTCAAACTCTTCCTGTGCCAGCTCAACATAGTCGATTTTGACGTCGAAATACTGACCTGCAGCAAGAGAGTATTTCTTCGCTTTGATTTCATCGTAAGTGACGGCTACGGAGAAGTCCTCAACAGCCTCCTTATTCTGGAAGGTGGAGACAATCTGCTCAATCTCAAAGTCACGCAGACGGCGTTTTTGATTATTTCCGTCCTTGTATTCCTCACCCATCTTGGAGGCATCAATCAGAACAACCTTTTCGGTTTTTCTGGAGTTGTCAAAGAACAGGACAGAGACGTTTGTGCCGGTCGTCGCAAAGACATTGGACGGCATACTTACGCAACCGTAAACAATCTTCTCGTCAACGATGTGCTTGAGGATTTTATTCTCAACGCCACTCTTTGATGTGATGAAGCCGGTCGGAATAACGATTGCACCCTTGCCGTTCTTCTTCAAGGAGTTAATAACGTGCTGAATGAAACAAGTGTAAATTGCCATGCTTTCCTTTTTCTTTGCAGGGACGTTCGGAACGCCAGCCCAAAAACGAGCAGGCATAGCGGCGATTTTATCTCTTGTATCAGAAAAGTCCATTTTGAACGGCGGGTTAGAAACAACGAAATCAAAGGTTCTCAACGACTGCCCGTCATCGCTTTTGTGGTAAGGAGCTACCAAGGTGTCGCCCTGAATAGCGTGGTCGAGAGAGGATACCAAGCCGTTCAAAATCAAATTCAGCTTTAACATCTTATTGCTTCGCTGAGAAATATCCTGTGCAAAGATGGTGCAACGGTCTTCACCAATCTGATGACTTAGAGCCATAAGCAGAGTTCCTGTACCTGCAGAGGGGTCGTAACACTCGATGTTATGCAAGTCGGCATTCTCTCCAACAAGCAGACGAGCCATAATAGTTGCGATGGAGTGCGGAGTATAATATTCCGCATATTTGCCGCCGCCTGCGGTGTTATAGTCCTTGATGAGATATTCAAAGATAGCGGCAAAGAAGTCATAGTGCTGGGTGAATGCCTCCTCAAAAGAAAAGTTTACGAGCTTATCAACCAATGCACGAGCAAAAGGGGCACGTTGTGCTTCGTCGGTGACATACTGTGTCAGTTTCTCAAAAAGAGGGATTTTGGTATTCTGCGTAGTCTGCGTTGCAAAGATAGCCATATTCTTGTCGGCAATATCCGTCATCGTGCTATCAAAGATGAGGTCAAAATCGCCCTTTGCCTGTTGATTCCAGAGGTTGGCAATCAGGTGTTCCGGGTAGAGTTGCGGAACATCGGCGGACAATTCATCTAAAATGTCAAGGCGTTCATCCTCGGTCATTTCAGCGTAGGCAATTTCCCACTTAGGTGCATTAGCGAGCTTGGAATTGATTCGTTTAACCTCATAACCAAACTTGTCGTTTATGAATTTGTAGAGGAACACCTGGGTGATGATTTTGTACTCGTTTCCGTCATTGCCCATGCCATAGGTCTGGCAAGTGGATTTAAGAGCGTCAATCAGCTCGATGGTCTTTTCCTTTATTGTCTTAGTGTTTGCTATAACCATATATGTTTTCTCCTTTTATGCCGCAGGGTAGGTAGCGTTGTACTGGTTGAGATACTGGCGTGTGATACGGCTCTGGATAAACAAGCGGTCCTCACGGTCGCTCGCAAGGTGGAGCCTGTCCATACCTTCTTTTATCTGCGTCATAACTGTTTTCTCAAAGTAGGCATCCTTTTTCAAGATGTCGTTTCGGTCATAAACCTTTTGGTCAATATCTGTCTTAATGGCAAGAAGAACATCCATGATTGATTCATCATACAGTGAAACAATCGGGGTTTTTCCGGTGCCTTGTCGCTTCGCATTTTCCTCACGGATTCGTTTATGAACTCTTGCGAATTTCTCGTCACCTTTGTACTTCCTCAAAAGGGCGTTGTTGCGTTTCTGAAGTTCAGCCAGCTTTTTCAAAACTTCGTCAAGAGCCTTGGAGTGTTCTTCAAACTCGTGAATTGTGTTGACCACAAAACCGTGCTCCTTGAAGCGCTGCATAAACGCTTCTCGTAGAGTAATAAATTCGGGGTCATCTTGGTCAATGTTCTGCGTAAAACTGCGAATAGTCCGTTGCCATTTTTCCTGAAGCTCAACGCCACCGGAAATTAGCTTCATTTCTTCTTCGCCAATCTTGCTGAAGTTGAAAGTGATGTCCTGCATAGCTTCGTTTACTAATTGCTTTGTCGTGTCATCGCTACTGAACGCTTCCTTCTGATTGATAGCATCAATATGATGCTGAACCTCGGAAATCATTTGGGTAAGTTTAGGAAGTTCTAAGGCAGCAAATGCAGCTTTAAGTTCCTCGTCACCAAAAGTGCGAACCATATTGCAACAATCACGAGCCGAAATAAGAGCCTTCTTCAGTTTGAGCAGTTCGGTTTTATCTTCAATGGTGGAGATCTCGGAACTGAATTCTTCAGCATTGTCCGTACTGTACTCAAACAAAGTCTGTCGGACCTCTCTCATCTGGGCAATCAATGCGGCAGGGTCTTCAATTACCTGTTGGAACGTATCAGTCTCATTTCCTTCGCCCACTTCATTAGGGTCGTTGAAACGATTGAGTTCTCGCAGGTATTCTTCGTTGGTATCTTGGAAGTTCTGTTTTATATCTGCAAAGTCAATCACATAGCCATAGCGATTATCTTTATAAGGGCGATTAACACGGGTGATTGCTTGCAGCAGATTGTGGTCTTTCAACTTACGACCGAAATACAGGCGTTTGAGGCGAGGAGCATCAAAGCCGGTGAGCAACATATTGAAAACAATAAGAATATCAATGGTCATATTCTTCTTGAAATCTTTAATAATCTGCTTACGGGTTTCTTTGTCGTCGCTGTCGTGCAGAATTAGTCCTGCCCTAAAATGGCTTTTCAAAGAGGCATCTGCGTTTAGCTCGTTTTGTATTTCGTCGAAATATGCGTACAGCTTGCGAGCCTGCTCACTTGTTTCGCAGATAACCATACCTCCGAGAGTGTCGTCGCCGTGGAGCTGCCGGAACTGTTTAAGGTCAGTTATGATGTAACGAAGCAGCTCCTTTACATACCGGTCGTGCTCAATGATTTCGTTCTTCTTGATGTCCTTTTTCTGGACGAGCGTTTCGAGTTTTTCGTAAATCTCAGACAGTTTTTCACGGTAAGATGTTTCAATATCTTCTCTGATGATTTTGAGCGTATATCCATCTTGTATGGATTTATCGTAATAGTAAGTGTGGAAGTAGTTACCGAACACTTTCCATGAGGCTCTTTCTGCTTTCAACAGAGGTGTACCTGTCAATGCAATTTTGATTGCGTTTTGGTCGGCATCAAAAAGGTTTGCAAGGAAAGAACCAGTAGGATTGTATCCTCGGTGGGCTTCATCCATAATGAAAATCCTCTGCAAATTGGTAGCGTAGGCAGGCAAATCAACCTTATGCTTGTCCTCTGCAAAACGCTGTATATTTACAACTGTGATTTCTTGATTTCCGCTTGAGCCTTCAAGAGCTTGGTTGTTTCTGAACTGCTCCATAAGTTCCTGTCGGGAATTTGCTGTCTTTACGACCAAACCACGGGCTTCAAACTCCTGCGAAGCTTGTTCAAGCAGGTCAAGACGGTCAACGATAAAGTAGAACTTTGCCACCTTATTGTTCTTTGCAAAATAGTCCGAAAGCACACGGACAAGGTGATAGGATAATGCGGTTTTTCCACTTCCTTGTGTGTGCCAGACGACACCGGAAGTCACACCCTCACTTAACTTTTGGCGAATAGCCAATGCAGCGAACATCTGTTGATAACGCATAATGTGTTTTTGGTCGGTAGATTCGATTTTACCGTCCACTTCACGCTCTGACTTCACATACGCAATGCCGTATTTGATTAAGAACAGCAGCCGTTCGGGGGAACACATCGAAGTGATGATTCTGTTAGTGGGCGTGTTGATGTTCAGATTTGTCTGATACTCCGGTGCAGTATGTATAACTTGACAGTTAAAGTCCGTGAGAATTTTCTTTTCTACCGTAGCATCAATATCCTTGTACGGATAATCGTTGATGAAGGGAGCGATTTTAGCTCCAGTGGGATTTTCTTCACGAAAACAGTTGAATGGAGCCTTGTCACGAGCTGCAGTACAATAGAACGCACCTTGAATCGGCACAATGCCACCCATTGCGTCATACTCCATATTGTTGGAGAAAATCATAAGCTGCGTAATATTGATAAATCTTCGGAACTTCTTATTCGGGAAACGCTGTTTATTCATACGAGTGCTTTCCGCAACCATACCGCCGTGATTATTAGGTTTTTTGACCTCAATAAAAACAAGGGGCAGACCGTTCACAAAAAGAGTGATGTCTGGTCTGAATTCATCCTGGTCACGCTTGCAAGTAAATTCTGCCGTACAATGATAGACGTTGTTCTTCGGATTATCGAAGTCAACAAGTCTAACCGGAGATACGGTTGTCAAACGTTTATAGAAGCTACGTCCCAAATCATCATTATCGAGTTCTTGGCGAATGGTTCTTAAAACTTGCTCGGCATCGCCGGAGTAGTCTGGGTTAAGTATTGCAAATTGTTTTTTGAACACATCAATCAAAATGTTTGTTTCCGGGTCATAGACAGTATTCGCCATGTCCTCAGATATCTTACCAAAATAGTTATATCCCAAACGGTCCAAGTGAACCAAGGCAGGCATTTGAACTCGTGTCGCTTCGTTAAATTTATCATGGGTAGCCACAGCGATTACCTCCTATCGTTCATAGTTACAATTTATTCGGAAGCAGCCAGCTTTTCTTCGGCAGGCTCTTTTTTATATTCCATAATATCTCCGAAATCACAATCCAGCACATCACAGATGCGTCCAAGGATAGCCAAATTTACCGCTTCATCTCGCCTGAGTTTTGTCATTGTATTCGGAGCAATATCCGCAGCCTTTCTCAAATCTGCTTTACTCATTTTTTTATCTATAAGCAGTTTCCACATACGGTTATAAGATAAAGCCATACCTATTCTCCTTTTTCCTTTATCCAATAAGAGTCAGTTTGTTTCAAAAACGTCGAACAAGACCACGCAATTCGACATCTTAACTTCTATTATACCACAAAACATCAAGAAAATCAATATGTTTTCGCAATTTCATGCGAAAGATTGCTGTAAATTATTATTCGGTGAGTGCGATTTAACTTTGAGATTTATATGAAAAAAGCACACGTCGGATATACCGATGTGTGCTTTAATGCTTTCCGTTATTCGGTGGACGCAATCATTATCACCACCACAAGTGTTCTTTATCTTAAAAAGTCACTTCGATGCTCAATTCTGCGAAGGTTATAGCCTGTCTCTGCAAGATGGGCAATTTTCAAAGCAACCAGGTTAATATCGGTTTCCATGACCCTTGCAATCTGCTCGGACGTGTAATCATAGTGATATATGTACTCCAGTATCTCGTCTGTATCGAGCAGGATTTCGGATGCGACAATATTTGCCTCGTATTCAGGTGTTGACCTCATATCGTAAAGCATAAATTCTTGGATGGCATTGTTTTTTGCCAGAGAACGGTGCAGTTGGTCATGTCCCAGTTCGTGGGCACAGACAATTCTCTGCATCTGCTCACTCATATCTTGATTGATGAAGATAAAACGGTTTCGTTTAACCACCCTGTACATTCCTTTTAGTGGTCCGAAGTCCTCGCAAAACAAGACCTCAATACCAAGCTCTTTGGCAATCTTAAAAGGGTCTCGTGTGCCGCAGCGTCTTACAAGTGCGCTGCCGACTTTGGAAAGATATTCAGCGGTCATAATCCCACCTCCAATCGTGGAATAGTATATCAAACATATAGTCCTAAAAAACGGATTTATTCAGTTTTGGTTGTTTTGCGGTACTTTTTAGGCGTGTATTTCTTGTTTTTCTCTTTTGCAATCCAATAAGCATCATTAAGTGCTTTCATTGCACCTTCCAGAGCTTCTTCGCTCAAAGAGCCACCGGCGAACATACCGGTTACTTCGCTTACAAGCTCGTCAATGTCTCTGGCTGCTTTGGAACCGCCTTTTTCGTGTGCTTCGGCAACCATGATACCGCTGCTCCCCAAAAGGTACTCTGTTGTTGTGGAAAGTGCGTCGGCAATTTTCTGAACAACTTCAATTTGGTATGGTTTGCGGGAGCCAAGCTCGTAATTTTGGATAGTGCGGGTAGATACACCGGCTTTCTTTGCGAGTTCCGCCTGCGTTAGATTTGCTTCATGTCTTTTTTCTTTCAGTCGTTCTTTGAAAAGCATAAGGCACCTCTTTCTAAAATTTTTATTAACACGAACACTTTTTCGCTCAAACTCATTGACGCGAAAGTATGTTCGTGCTAAAATATACTCACGAACACGAAATACTGTTCGTACTATTATCATACCACGCGAAATTGCGTGTGTCAATATTTACACGAAAGATTGTTTGTGTAAAAGTTTAACTTTTTTGTGAACGGAGGTCAATTATGCTTAGTGTTAGTTGCCGAAAGGCTTATGTGTCGGTCAATGTTGACATCGACGAGGAGGGAAGCCTTCATCCTCGGTTTATTCGATGGGAGGGCGGTCTGATATTTCAGATTGACCAGGTGTTGTATAAATGCCGTGCTGCTTCAAAGAAGGTCGGCGGTGGTGGCATTCGTTATACCGTCATGATTAGAGGAAAGGAGTCCTACCTGTTTCATGAAGGTGATAAATGGTTTGTAGAAGCAAAGGAGGCTTGCCGATGATTTTATCCCACGCAAAAATCGAAGAAATTGCCGCAGCAGTTATCAAAGACTTTAATCTGTTTTTCTTTGGCGAAAAAGCGAGCGAAGCAAGGTCAATGCCGCAGGGAACTCCGATTGACCAGTTTGCCAGCGAATATCTCCGCTTGAAAATCTCTTTTGAAAAATTGTCTGCGGATGGAAGCCTGTGCGGACTGACTTCGTATGAAGATACCGAGTACGCTATAGAGGAAAACGGCGTATCTCGAACAATTCCATTGAAAAGGAATCAAGTTCTTCTGGACAGCAGTTTTATAGCACCGGGTAATGTGAGAAAGCTGTGTGGTAAACGCAGATTTACATTAGCTCACGAATGTGCGCACCAGCTCTTGTTTCATCTTGAATCCGAGGATACGAAAGCCGCTTGCAGAAAGCTCTATGCGGAACGCCGTACATATTCGTTGAGGGATTTGAAGTCAAACGAGGATTGGAATGAGTGGCAAGCAAATGTTCTCGGTGCAGCTATTCTGATGCCGCAAGAGGAAGTTGAACTTGCCATGTGGCGTTTTGCCTCTATGAACCCAATTCAGAATTTTGAGGGATGGCTTCTGCAAAGAGACAAGATGATTGTAAACATGATGTGCGAAACATTCGGGGTATCCAAAGCCGCCCTTTTAATCCGCCTGCGCCACTTAGGATATTTAGTAGACCTGCCCTACTCGGAATACAAGGAGCCTTGGGAGGTGTGGGCATGAAAAAGAATATCCGAATCCAGGAACCATCACAGGAGATGCAGCAAAAAATCGTCCGGGCACGAATGGCAATCGCATCTCAAAAAGAAAGAACCATAAAATGCCCATATTGCTTTCATAACGCAATCACCGTGTATGAGGATACAAGAGGTCATGTGGAAGCCAAATGTAAGAAATGCGGAAGAATAACCGTTTTCAATGTTCTCAGTATGAGAAGGCTTCGTCATCACTTGTCCAAATAAAAGAATCAAAAATTGAATAAATCATAGCTGAGCTGTGGAGCCGCCTGATTGGTGTAGTCATCCCAAGAGCCGCATGAGACAGAAGTACCCCTGTATTTCTGTTTTATCGGCACGGGAACTGTGACCACCAATCATGCGGCTCTTTTTTTACCTTTCTGCTGCTTCTGCCAGCGGAAAGGTTTTTTTATGTTTTATCCCCGTTATCGCCGTACAGTACACCGCTGTCGTGGTCCTCCGCTTGGATTTTTGACTTTCACTCAAAATCAAAAATTCAAAAAACGGAGGAACCAATATGTCCAGCAGATTTAACAGAATAAGCATTTATGCCCTTAACAAGAAAGACCCGGATGCCATCGTTTACCCGACCGCCGATGGAAAGACTGTCCGTGTTACCCGTGAGGACTTTCCAAGTGAGGATGCTTTTCTTGCGTTCAAGGCTTGGTCTGACGAGAACTTCCACGAGGAAGAAAACCTCGACCATAGAGAGTCCAATCACACGCTTTCAATGGATGATTTATCCGAGGCGGCTCTCGCCGTGCCTGCGGTCGATGTTGCTGTGGCTCGCCGCCAGGAGCGTATGGAGAAACGCCGCAAAGAAAAAGAACTCGTTGTTCAGATGAAGGATAAGCTGACGGAGGTACAGTTCCGCAGATTATGGATGTATTTCGTTGAAGAAAACACTTTGGAAGAAATCGCAGACAAAGAGGGTGTGTCTCCGGTTGCGGTTTTCTACTCAATCGAGGCAGCTCAAAAGAAAATTTCAAAAAATTTTTGCAATAAGCCAAAAACACCTTAAAAAAACGCCCCCAAAACGGCGATAGGTGAAGGAACAGTTTTCTGAGTCCTTCACCGCAACGAACGATGTTACTTAAACCCGTTCTTGCAACGGTTCCTTGACAACTGAATAGTCACTCATCAGATACGTTCCTGTGTACCACGAGCTACGGCAGGGTGAGCGCCACGACCCTCTACTGAGGTGAGCGATATATCACCGCAACCTGCGAGATTCGGATTGCTACCGAACCGGCGACGACGGACACAGGGCTAACGATACTTCTGTAACTCGCAGCCCGGCCACAAAGAAGGCGGGGAGGTTCGATTCCTATGGAACAGCTTCGCAAGCTGTCGTCTGGTGAGTCCCACTACCGGGGGATGAGATAAATACGGTAATGAATGTATTCAAGGAAGCGAGCTGCTTCGGCGGTTCGCTTCTGTACATAGCGTGCAAGGAGGACACTATGCAATTAAGAATAGACCCGGAATTTGAAAGCCGGATTCCACCACTTACCGACGATGAGTTCATTCAGCTTGAAGAAAACATTTTAGCTGACGGCGTTATCATCAGCCCCATCATCGTGTGGGGCGAGGTAATCATCGACGGACACAATCGTTTCCGCATTGCGGAAAAACATCCGCACCTTAAATTTGCCACCTGTGAGCGTGACTTCAATGACCGCTACGAAGCTCTTGCCTGGATTTGCAAAAATCAGCTCGGACGTAGAAACCTTACCTTTCAGCAGAAAAAATACTTAATCGGTAAGCGTTACGAGTCGGAAAAAGCATCCTATGGCGGCGACCGAAAAAGTAGTGAAGTGAAATCAAGTTCCCAAGTTGGTAACTTGATTCCCACGGAAAAAACCTGCGACAGAATTGCAAACGAATACGGTATCAGCAGGAACTCGGTTCTTCGTGCCGAGAAATTTTCAAAGGCAGTAGATATTGCCGATGAGATTGACCCAGGTATTCGTTCAGGGATTTTTGCAGGCAAAATCAAACCCACACAAGATGATGTGGAGGCTCTTACAAAAGCCACCCACGAGGAACGACCGGCATTGGTTGAGGACTTACGAAAACCACCGGAGGAAAGACGAAAGGTTCTCCCCGAAAGGCATCTGCTGACATTGGAGCAGATTGCCGCAGAGCTGCCGAGCGAAACCTGCCGAGGAACACCGGAAAGTATGCTCTACGAATTAGAGGATGCTCTGGACACCTTTTTCTTCCGTTGGTCTGTATGCCTCAGCCACAACAAGGATTACTTCTTAGCAAAAAAGCATAATCCCAAAGTCAATAAGCTCGCACAGAACGGGCTTGCCTATCTTAATCGAATACTTAAAGGAGAGATTCCATTATGACAACTAAGACAAATAAGTACAACTACAAAACCATCATTATTCCTGCCTCTCAGCTCATCAGCCCCAGAGAGACCTATCAAAGAGAACTTGTTTCTCCACGTGCCAAGGAAATCGCCGGTAAGTTTGACGAACGTATCGCCAACGAACCCAAGGTCAGCTACCGTGACGGCAAATATTATGTCTTTGACGGACAGCATACCATCGGTGCTCGTATTCTCGTCTCCGGCAATAAGGACGTTCCCATCAAGTGCAAGGTGTACTACGGCATGGACGAACAGGAAGAAGCTCTGCTCTTTGCACAGCAGAACGGCGTCTCTGCTCCGCTGACTGCCGGTGCTCGTATGAGAGCAAAGATTTTCGGTAAGGATTCCGAAGCCACCGCTTTCTATATGGCAAATCTCTCCGTCGGACTTGCACTCGATTTCGACCACAACCGTGGGCTTGACCGCATCGGCTGTATCAAAACTGCGTTCAACGCCTGTAAGCGTATTGGGGAGGAACGCTATATGGAGGCAATGAAGATTTTGAAAGCGGCGTGGAACGGCAACCCCGATTCCTTCCGAACGGAAAATATCATCGCTATCACTTACTTCGTTGACCGCTACCACGACGAGTATTGCCCCCAAAGGCTTGTGACTCAGCTCCGGTCTACTGACCCCTTGAAAATCTACAGAGACGGACGAGCTGTTGGCGTAAATCTGACGGGCTACAAAAAGTACCTGTTTCCGCTGCTCTGCATTTACAACGAAAACGCCGGCAAGAACGAACTCCCGATGAAATTCTAATATATCCCCCCGTGGCGACTGCAAGCTGATTGCGGTCGCTTTTACATATCCATTTTTGGAATGTAGAAAGGACTTAGCCTATGAAAGAAAACTGGATTTACCGCCGTGGTGATATTTACCTCGTTGACCTCGGCAAGAACATTGGCTCCGAGCAAGGTGGCTGTCGTCCGGTGCTGTTGCTTCAAAATAACGTGGGCAATCACTATGCACCGACCCTTATTGTAGCTCCCATATCTTCCCGTTACTGGAAGAAAACCAAGCAGCCGACCCATTCTCTCATTGAGGGAATTGAAAATCTCAGCAGCCCCTCGGTGGTTCTTGCAGAACAGCTTATCACCATCGACAAGGTGCGTGTAAAGAAATACCTCGGCAAAGTACCAGAGGTTCAGATGCAGGGCATCAACAAAGCGGTAAGCATCAGCCTCGGTCTGGAGCAGCCCGATATTACACGCATTTTGGCTTGATTTTTCACATAGTTATGAACGAGACCGTAAAGGAGGGTTGTATGCAATCTTCATCTATTATAAATATGAAAAATATCGACCTTAACACAGTTGACCGTGATGCGCTGGTGGACATCCGGGATGTGAAGGTCAACACGGCACTTCCCAAACGGGAACGTGCCATTGATTTTATCCGCCAGATTGGAAATCCCTACTGTTATAAGCATGGCAAATATGTCGTAAAGGTCGGTTTCTCGGATACAGAGGTATCTTTGGAGGAACGCCTTGCGGGGTACATTCGCTCCAAGTGCTGACATCCTCGACAGAATGGGACAGAAACCGTAAAATATAAGCAGGACTAAAGCGACGCTCCGTCTCGGTAGTTTTGCTCATTACAGAGAAAAGGAGTGTGCCATTATGCAGAATACGCAAAATAAGATTTGGAACGCCACCCTTTATCTCCGTCTGTCCCGTGACGATGGCGATAAGGAGGAATCCAACAGCATCACCGGGCAGCGTGAGCTGCTCCGTGATTACATATCGCAGAGACCCGAATTTCGGGAGTATGCGGTGAGAGTTGACGACGGTTTTTCGGGTTCAACCTTTGAAAGACCAAGTTTCCAAAAGATGATTGAGGACGTTAAGGCAGGACGAACGGACTGCATTATCGTAAAAGACCTCTCTCGTTTTGGACGTAATTATCTGGACGCCGGTGAGTATATCGAAAAGATATTCCCATTCCTCGGTGTTCGTTTCATTGCCGTCAACGACAATTACGATAGCCTCGGAGACAAGAAAGCCTCCGACGACCTTATCATTCCGTTCAAGAACCTCATCAACGAAGCCTATTGCCGAGACATTTCGGTAAAGATTCGTTCTCAGCTTGAAATCAAGCGTAAGAACGGACAGTTCCTTGGCTCGTTCGCCGCTTTCGGCTATCTGAAAGACGAGCAGAATAAGAACAAGTTGGTGGTTGACCAGTACGCCGCCGATATTGTCCGTGACATTTTCAAATGGAAATTGGAGGGTGTCAGCCCACAGGATATTGCCGATGCCCTTAACAAGCTCGGTGTCTTATCTCCTATGGAATACAAACGCTCCCTTGGAATGAAGTTCACAACTTCATTTAAGACCAATGCAAAAGCCGTATGGTCGGCGGGTACGGTCATCCGTGTTCTGAAGAACCCTATCTATACCGGCGTTCTTGTGCAGGGCAAGGAGACCACGCCCAGCTATAAGGTACACAAGCGTGTTACCAAGGATGAAAGTGAGTGGACCGTCATAGAGGACAGCCACGAAGCGATTATATCAAAGATTGATTTTGACAGCGTTCAAAAGGTGCTCAAATGCGATACTCGCCGCAGTCCCGGTGGTAAAGCGGTGGGGCTGTTCAGCGGAATGATTTTCTGTGGCGATTGCGGAGCCAGTATGGTTCGCAAGACCGTTCCTGCAGGCGAAAAGAAATATGTCTATTACGTCTGCTCCGCCCACAAGCAGGACAAAAGCTGTTCTCCCCATCGCATCAGAGATAACGCCTTGGAGGAAATCGTGCTCGATAGTTTGAAGCAGCATATCAGCGAAGTCGTGGATATGAGCGAATTGCTCACGATTACCGACACAGCACCTCTGAGAACTGCACAGGCTCAAAAGGTGCAGAGACAACTCGACAAGAAACACGAGGAATATGAGAAGCTCCAAAAGCTGCTGATGTCTCTGTATGAAAATCTTGCAGACGGCATCATCGACCGTGAGGAATATACACGGCTGAAAGCGAGCTTTACGGCTCGTGCCGACGAAGCTGAAAAGCAGATGGACGCTCTCAGAGAACAGCTTGAAGATATACACAACCACGGAACGGAAAACGCCTGGATGAATGAGTTCATCAAAAGGCAGGGACTTACAGCTCTTGACCGTGCCGTTGTGGTCGCACTGATAGATAAAATACTGATTCATTCAAACGATGTGGTGGAAATCATCTATCGTTGGCAGGATGAATTTGCTTGGCAGCTTGACATTCTTCGGAGTGCAAGATTGCGGGAGGTAGTATAAATGGCAAGGACAAAACGAAAGACAAATCCTCTTGTGCAAGAAGTGGAATCCTCTGCTCCTGCGAGGAAAGCATATAAGACAGCCGCTTACGTTCGCCTATCCGTAGAGGACAGCGGCAAGCCCGGTGCAGATACCATTGAGGGACAGAAAGCTCTGCTGACTTCCTTTATTGAAAACAAATCCGATATGGAGCTTGTTTCTGTGTTCTGTGACAACGGACGAACCGGCACAGATTTTGACCGTCCTCAGTTTGAAAAGATGATGGCGGAAGTACGCAAAGGTCGTGTGAACTGCATTGTAGTCAAAGACCTTTCCCGTTTCGGTCGTAACTACAAGGAGACTGGAAACTATCTGGAGCGAATCTTCCCATTCCTCGGCGTTCGCTTCATTGCAGTCAACGATAACTTCGATACGCTGACCGCAGAGAGAACCCAGGATGGATATATTGTTCCGCTGAAAAATCTCATCAACGAGGTTTACAGCAAGGATATATCCAAGAAAATAGATGCCGCATTAACTGTAAAACAACAGCGTGGTGAGTTTATCGGAGCGTGGGCACCGTATGGGTACAGCAAAGACCCCAACGACAAGCACCACCTTATTATAAATAAGGAAACAGCTTCTACAGTTCGTCAGATTTTCAAATGGCGTTCCGAGGGTATCAGCGTGGTACAGATTGGACGCAGGCTCAACGATGCCGGTATTCTTTCTCCCTCTGCTTATCTCTATGAGACAGGCGAAGTCAAAACCGAGAAATTCAAAGGTGTGCTGTGGCATACGCAGATTATCAAAAGCATTTTGGCACATCCCGTTTACATAGGTCATATGGTTCAAGGCAGAAAAAAGCAATCCTTTTATGAAGGAAAGCGACAGACCTATGTGGACGAAGCCAACTGGATTGTCGTCCGTCATACCCACGAACCGATTATTGATGAGGAAATCTTTGAAAAGGTACAGCAAATCGCCAATCAGAGAAAGAGCGAGTATCACGAACGCCTCGGCAAGTTTGCTCATTTGAAACACAGCGAAAACATTCTGCAAGGGCTTGTGTGGTGTCCGAATTGCCAAAGACCGTTGGTACGATATAAGAACGTGAGCCACGGCAAAAAGCTGTGGTACACCTATATCTGTCCCGGTCACGCAGACGATCCCAATCGTTGTTCCTTTGTGAGTATCCGAGAGGATGAGCTGAACGAAGTCCTGTTCACGGCAATTCAGTCTCAAATACAGATTGCCGCTGATTTGCAGGAGGTTATCAAGCGTTTGAACGCAGAACCGGAATATCGCCGTCAGCGTTCCGATGCCACAGCAAAGTTAGAAACGGCAAGGCGCACTCTGAAGCGCAGTCAATCTCTGTATGACAGCCTGTATCAGAACTATGTGGAACAGCTTATGACCGAGCAGGAATATGTTACGCTCAAAGCAAGGTACAAGGCAGAAGCAGAGAAGGCCGAACAGCTTATCACCGCTTTAGAGCAGGAACAGAAAGAAAGCAAGGTTTATACCGCAGAGAACCGTTTTCTCACAGAGTTCCGTTCTTTTATGGGAACGGACACGCTTACAAAAGAAATGGCAACCGCACTTGTGGAACGCATCTATGTGGATGCAGACAAAAACATTGATATTCGCCTGCGTTATCGGGATGAATATATGGCACTACTGAAATTTATCGAAGGGAGGGCTGCTGTGTGAGAGTAGCAATGTATCTTCGCTTGTCCAGCGAGGACGGCGACTTAAAGGATACCGGCAAAGCCGAATCCGAAAGTATATCCAATCAGCGAGGTTTGCTGCAAAATTTCATTAGCAGCCGACCGGAGTTCAGTGGTTGGGAAATCTCCGAGTTTTGTGACGACGGTTGGAGTGGCAAAAACTTTGAAAGACCGGATTTTCTCCGAATGATGGAGCAGGTCAAGCAGGGACAGATAAATTGCATCGTAGTCAAAGACCTTTCCCGTTTCGGGCGTGATTATCTCGTGGTCGGTAACTACATCAGCCGTGTGTTTCCGTTCCTGGACGTTCGCTTCATCGCTGTCAACGACGGCTTTGACAGCTCCAGACCGCAGGACATCGACAGCCTTGATACCTCGTTCAAAACGCTGATTTATGACCTCTACAGCCGTGAGCTTTCCGGCAAGGTCAAAAACGCCAAGCGTATGAGAGCCGAGAAAGGCTTGTTCCTCAGTCCCTTTGCTCCTTATGGCTATGTGAAAGACCCCGACGATAAAAACCGCCTAATCATTGATGAGGAAGCGGCAGACATTGTTCGGAGAATATTCGCATTGACCGCAGAGGGAGTAAAGCCCGTTGAGATAGCGGCTATGCTTAATCGTGAGGATATTCCCACGCCGATGCTTTACAAACGGGCTGCGGGATGTTCCCGTGACCGTTGGCCAAGTATCCACGAGGAAAACTTCTGGACGCAAGGCAACATATTCAAAATCCTCCGTGATGAACGCTATATCGGCAAATGTGTCTATGGCAAGCGTGAGCGTGATATGGTCGGCAACTTGCATACGGTAAAGAAAAGCAAATCCGATTGGATTGTGGTTGACGAGACCCACGAGAACATCGTCTCAAAGGAACTGTTTCGGACAGTAGCAAACCGTATGAAGGAGTACAAGGAATTTATTCCGAGCACATCCGAAAGAAATCCGCTTCGCCGCAAAGTGATATGCGGAACCTGCGGTTTTGCAATGTCGCTTTCCAACACCAAAAACGCAAAATACCATTGTCGCACATCAAATCTGGAAACGGGTTTTGATTGCACCACCGAGGGTATTCTGCAAGCGGATATTCACGAAATGGTTGTGACCTTAATCCGCACCTATGCAGCCTATGCGGTCAGCTTGGAGCATCTTCTGTTATTACAGAAGAAACGCATACAGGCAGAAAAAAAGCAAGCCCGTCGTGAGCTTGCCGTACTACAAAGCCGAAGAAATCAGCTTGAAAAATCTCTCCAGGATTTATATGAAAAGCTGATTGACGGAACTATCGATAAAGAGACCTACTTATCCAACAAGGCAAGCAACCTGGCACAGATGCAAGAGCTTACCGAAAAGATGGAGCGTCTGGAAAAGTCCTCGCAGACCACCACCGAGCAAGGCGGAGCCTTTATTGAAAAATACAAGGAATACACCGAGCTTGAAACCCTTACCGCTGAAATTGCAAACGATGTGGTAAAGCGAGTGACAGTTTACAAGGACGGCGGCATTGAAATCGAGCTTGCCCTGCGTGATGAACTGGAAGCGCTGCTGAGCTGCCTTGAAACGGTGGATGCAGCATCTTGACCCTCTGAATTGTAAACAAATCTCAAAATTCTTTAGTCCTTACTTGACAGCGGCTGAAGAAGACAGTACCGGGGCCTCTGCCGGTGATTCTTCCCGTGGTCTTGTAAGCCTACATCCCGGACTACAAATATGAACTGTTTGAAATTTCGTCATTGAGAGAAGAAGAGGTCAAAGGGGCGAAACGATTACGCATCTATTTAGACGTAATCAGGCTGAGAGCGCTAAGGGGAAAGGCAGCGATTCGACAAGCGCTGTTCCGAGTCGCAGTGACGATTTCGGAATTGCCGCAGACAGAAGCGAACGAACGATTTTTCCAGGTCTGTACGATCTACCTGTTCGAAACGATGGGCACGGAGAATTTCCGACAATTGTCAGAACTGATGGAAGCGGTATCGGAAGAAAGGAGCGAAAAGATGCAAACAATCGCGGATATGCTCAGGCAAGAAGGAATGGAAAAGGGAATGGAAAAGGGAATGGAAAGGGGAAGAGAAGAATTGCTTTGGAAACTAATATCCAAAAAGTTCCCTAAGGTCTCGCAAAAGTATTTCGAAAGGCTGAAATCCCTTACAATAGAGAAACTTGACGCTCTGGGACTTGAGCTAATCGATATGAAAAACGAGGAAGAGTTAAAGAAGCATTTAATGTAGAGAGTCCGACAAAGGACTTGAACACGATTTGATGGGCCATATGTGGGAAGTAATGGAATGTAATCAAGAAACAGGGGCAGAAGAGATCACGCGATTTTGGTCGGTGAAGCCATCGCGGCGTGAATAGACAAAGGGTGGATCACGAGGTCGTAAAAACCAATATCCTGCGATAACACACGATCAGCGCGGCGTAAGCGCCCCTTCTTTACGCGACGGCGCGATACGTTCGGGAACGACTTTGGAAAGCCAACTGTTAAGTTGGCATGTCTTGAAAAAAAGCTCACACGGAGACCACAGAGGTCACAAAGAAGAGAGGTGTTTACGGCAGTCAACGCCGGGTTTATGTTTCCTCTGAGTTCTCTGCGTACTCTGTGCGAAACCATCTTTTACTTTTTTGAATATGCCGAACTAAAGTTCGTCGTTCTGATTATTGTGTACCTCGATACTATGCCGCACTTTTATTAATACCACTTCCCGATCTATGTTATAATCTGCAAATCGAGAGATATCGATGTGAACGGAGGTCAAAGATGAAAAGGCTCTTCCGATTGTGGCTGTTGATAGCGCTCTGTCTCGCGCTCGTCCGATGTACCACGACCTTGCTGCTTTGGGACAGATCCATCGCTGCGGGGAAAGAGTTTTTGTTTACGGGGGATTTCGAGCGCGCGATAGAATACTTCCAAACGGCGTTTTCTAAGAGTGCAGACGAGTATCAGAAGTCCGTTTCCAAAGCCTATGAAGCCTGGGCGAATATCGGCGTGGGGAACTTCCCGACCGCTATGTCCCTCTTAGAAGAATCGGAGGAGCTCGCGCACAACGAGGTGAGTGCTTCCGGGCGTCTGTACGCGTGCTATATCCAAGGAGATTACACAAGCCTCGCAGAACATACGGGGGATATCTACCGTATCCCTTCGGATTTCTCTCTGAAATTGCGCGGGGATACCCTAACCAAAACCGAAATCGCGAACCTATTGATGCTGGGATTAGCCGCGCGGTACTCGAAAAATGAGTTCACCAACCTCAAACTGATCTTGGATGGCGTTTATTCCGACCCGTTGATCGATGAAATGGAGGCGTTTTTCTTTTGAAAAAACTGTTCGTCCTATGGTTATTATGTATACCAGCAATCTTTCTGGCCATCATGCCACCCCGGACTCCTGTGGAGGAGAGGATCGCCCGCGGAGAGCTGTCAATACCGATCTTGACCGCTGAAGAACGCGGAGAAGCCTATCATACTCCCAGAGCCGTCGGCTCTTTTAGAGCGGTCGTGCTCTTGGTGGATTTTTCGGATCAACCCGCGAAAGTCGACACCTCTTTCTTCCACGACCTCTTCCTAGGGCGTGGCGTCGACTTTAAGGCGAAATACCCCATTTCGACCAATCTGAAAAGCGTCCAGGAGTACTACGAATTTGTCTCGGATGGGCAATACCAGATCACCTTCGATATTTACGGTTGGTTCCGCCTTCCCGAAACCTACGCCTATTACATCGGTTCGAACACGGGACTCGGGTCATATCCTCGGAATGCGCAGCGAATGACCGAGGACGCCGTGGATATGGCCGATTCGGTTGTCGACTTTTCAAAGTACGATAACGACGGCGACGGTTGGGTCGACTTTTTGCTAATCGTTCATGCCGGCAGCGGCGCGGAGTTTGAAGGAGACAAGAATCAAATCTGGAGCCATCAGTGGACGATGAGCACGACCAAGACAAAAGATGGGAAGATACTCTACCGGTATTGTACGCAACCGGAGTATTGGCTTCAGAAGGATGACATGACGATAGGCGTGTATGTGCACGAACTCGGGCACTTGCTTTTCAATCTCCCCGACCTATACGACATCTATCAAAATTCGAAGGGGATTGGCTACTGGGGCCTAATGGGTTCGGGAAGTTGGAACGACAGCGAATCGATCTTCGATAGGGGTAGTCGAGAGGTGAGTGGGTATGGGGGCGCCCCGGCGGAATTGACTGCCTGGAGCAAATACAAGATCGGATGGCTGAAGCCGACCGAAATCTTGGCCAATGAGGGAGAATACACTCTAACACGGGGCACCGCTTTAAAATATACACATCCAAATAATCCACAGGAGTATTTCCTCATCGAATACAAAGAAGACAACTCTTATAATCGGAATATGCCCTCGTGTGAAGGATTGATGATCTACCACATCGACGACGGGTATTCGAGCAACGTGTTTCCGTGGGTTCCCGGCGACGACCCCGACCTCCATTACCATGTGGCGATCGAGCAAAAGGACGGGCTTTGGGAGTTGGAAAGAAATCTGAACCGGGGAACCTCTGACGACCTGTTTTTCGAAGGAGACGCGTTTAGCAGCATCACCCTTCCCACTAGCCACTTCTATGACGGTAGAAAAGGTCTGTCGTTGATTCAAATCGTGATCGAATCGGATCGCGCGGTGATCTCGCTCAACGAAGGGACTTTCGTCTACTTCTTGATGCCGATTCCGGGTACGGAGTATTATGACGTGTTCATTAAAAAAGATAGGGACGCGCTACCCGCGGTGATTGTGTCCACCACGGGGGAAAGGCCTGCGGTCACACGGATACGGGAGTCCGTTTTCCGCTTTCGGATTTTCCGAGAGCAATACGCGTTTACCCGCGTAGACGGGACCCCGCTAAAAAACGCGCCACGCGCCACTGATGCGACGTTATTCCAAAACCTGAGAGCTGTAGAGTAACCGTGTGAGTCAAGTTATGAGGTGGTATAACTAAGAGGTTCATCGCGGGGTAAGTGGTTTTGTAGGGTCAAGAGAAGGCGTCGTGAAGCCAGAGCTGTGCCGCTCTCGATTTCTGTGTGTGAGTGTCCATCACACCACCTGGCAGCTTACCCTCTCCCAGTTTCCTTCTCCTGCCACCTCAAACCGTACGTGCGGATTTCCCGCATATGGCTTTCCAAACGTCCTCGTCAAAAGGGTTATGTGACCTTTAACCGGTGAGCGCTTTCGGTCGGCGGGGTGCCTCCCTACTCCACCTCTGCCGGTCATCCCCGTTGGCGCGTGTAATATTCGGGCGAGGAGGGCCTTTCCAGTTGCCTGAAATGTCCTTGTAACCGTGCTGTCGCTTTTACCCCGCCGGAAGAAAGTCCCGTTTCAGTCAGTCTTCAGAACTTCCTGCTGTCTTCGCTGGGTCCCGATCAGCTCGACTTCCGAATTCACGCCTTCCGAGGCTACTATACGTTCACGGTTGTTACGGCCCGGTTACTCGCTCACCACCCTTAGAGTGGCTTTGTCAACAGACTCCAGAACAGTTCGTTTCCTCCCTGCCTGCTGTCCAAGCTACGGGGTTCTGACTTTTTCCCCGGCAGGCTTGCTTTCTTCCTGCTGAACATTTCCGCCTTATCTGGACATACTACGACCCCGCGATCCCCCTTTTGTCTTTTTTACGCCGCGATCAGTTCGTATAAAACCGCATCGCGCCGTCGCGAAAAGAAGGGGCGCTTACGCCGCGATGACTTTATGAGTTAAATATCGCGCGATCGATCCTGGCCTTGTTTCTTGGCTCTTCGATACATTATTTGAAGCTCGGTGACCATCCGAAAAATATAAATTAAAATACGAGAAATAAAAAGAGACCGCCAGGTGGACGAATATGCGATTAGAGCGGATTATCGAAGCGGTCTATGGGTCTACAGAATTATTACGATAAAAGTTGTTTATTAAGTACGTCTTGTAAATTGTCGAAGAGCCTGTTTCTTGATTACATCTCATAACTTGGCCCACACAAATAACCGGAGTGGCTCTAGGAGAAAAAACTCGCCTGTTCGTAGGATACGGGTGGGTGACCTATGATAAATGACAAAGCCTTCTAAGCCACAATGGGTGAGTATGCTTTCGAGCATCGAGGGCATTAAAAAAAACCGGACATCCGTCCGGTTTTTTTTAATGGTCAATGGGCCCCGTGATGCTGTTGACAGGCCCCCTCTTTAGAGAGTTCGGTCAACCGGTTCTGCTTAATCTCTTCGATCACCTCTTCCACGGTGGCGGCCCTTCTGTTCACGTACACTTTCATCCCCAGCCCGTTGAGTTTGTCGATCGCGCGAGCGCCCATGCCTTGGCACACCACCGCGTCGATGTGGAACTGGGCCAGTTTTCCCGCCGGCTGACAACTCCCGTGTGTGTGCTCGGCTTCTTCGTTGTCATACCATTCGATTTCCCCGCCTTCCGTTTCGACGATCGCGTACACAGGCGCGCTGCCAAAATGGGCATGCGTCTTGGATTTCATCCCGTTTTTCTCAGATACCGGAATGGCTACTTTCATCATCTTCCTCCTTATGAATCGATCCGCCCTCGATCCGGATCGCTTTCCGATTTATGAGGGCGTCCGCTATCTTCGTTCTGGCCGAACCTATGATATTGCCGAAGGTCTGCCGTGATATGCCCATCGCTTTGGCTCCCGCTTCGTGAGAGGTTTTCAACTGGTCGACCCACCGCATCGCCTCCAATTCGTCTAGAGAGAGCGTCACCGCTTTCATTTCTCGCGGGGCGATTCCGAGAGGTTCGAATATCCTGTCCTCTCTGGGTAGGCTTATCCTGCGACACTTCTTCGGTCTTCCACATCTTTGGCGTTTAATTATTGGCATGCGCCAATTATAGAACAGGGAGACGATCCTGTCAAGCGTGGTTTATCGATTCGATATATACCCGATTTGCAAACGTAACACCGCAAAACGGAGGGGTGTTCCTTTTCAAAATGAAGTATGTTATAATGCAGCAATATACGAGTCCGTACCCGAAAGCGTTTGTAGAAGTCCATATTTTGGGACTCTTACGATAGTATTCAACACTATTTGGGGGTGGAACATGAGAAAAGTGTCATTGTTCTTGTTACTTGCAGTATTGGTCCTCACGCTTTCTTTCGGTCAAGTCGCTCTCGAAGAAGCCCGTCCGGCAATTCTTAAAGCCGGTATCCTCAAAATCGTGGACGGCTCTGACTTAACCGCCAATGAGTTTAAAGACGCGGTGCAAAAAGCATTCCCGGGAAAAGAAGGCTACGTCGCGGCGGGCACGAACGCCGTATCTCGTACCGAGTTCATCACGACCTTGGTCAAAGTCCTCGGATTATCAGAGGAAGCTGCCCGCTATGCGGAGGTCGTCACGATGGCGCACGACGAACGCCAAGTGCCGGACTACGCGGTTGGCGCGTTTACGACCGCCTACAGAAGCAACCACCAACTGCTGAACTATCGGTATGGACATCTTTTAGAGCCATCAGCCGCCATCACGAAAGAAGAAGCGGCCTTGTCCTTTTACATGGCGCTCTACCCGCCGAAGGTCGGTGGTACCATCACAACTGCGGTGGGCGCAGACGCCCCCGGATTTAACACCCTCTTCACCTCTTCCGGGTTAACCTGGACTATCTGCAATATCATCGCGGACGGCTATATCGGTTCGAACCAGGACGGGTTCTATACGCCGCGTATGATAAAACGGATTCCCTCCTTGGAAAACGGATTGTTGGTGCTCAACGATGACGATTCGATGTCGGTCACCTTTGAGTTGAGAAAAGGCATGAAGTGGCATGATGGCGCTCCCGTTACCGCTCGCGACGCCAAATTCCAGTGGGAAGTCATGACCTCCGGCGCCCCGGTGACCTCCAACTCCTACGAAATGTCTGTCGACCGAGTCGATATCATCGACGATTACACCTTCACGATCCATATGAAAGAGAAGTCCGGAAGCGGTTATCTCGGCTCCTCCGTTTACGCCTACTATTTCGGATGGTTCCAAATCCCCGAACACGTCTACCGAAAGGACTTCGAAGAGGCAAAAAAGGCCAATCGTTGGGAAGATTTCGTGCAGAAGGTGACTCGCAATCCGATTATGACTGGTCCTTTCAAGTTTAAGGAATATAAAGAAGGGCAATACATTATTATGGATGCCTTCGACGATTACTATATGGGGCGGCCGAACATCGACACCATCGTGATGAAGATCATTCCCGACGCTGACGTCACCTACGCGTCCGTGAAAAACGGGGAACTGGACTTCGGGCGTTACACGCTCACGATGAAGCAGTCGCTGCAATTAGAGAAAGAACACTCGGATATCTTCACTGTCTACTACGTCCAAAACATCGCTCCGGACCTGATCTTCACCAATTTCCGGGATCCCGACAACCTGTCGAAGACAAATTTCTATTTCGGAGATATCCGCGTTCGGCAGGCCCTGTTGCATGCGATCAACCGCGACGCCATCAATAGCTTGGTCTACAGCAACAAAGGCCAAGTGTGTGACACCTGGCTTACTCCTTTACACATCATGAGGGACGCGCTCACTGACCCGAGCGTCAAAAAATACCCCTACAATGTGCAGAAAGCCAAAGACCTATTGGCGGCAGCCGGTTGGAAAGCCGGAAAAGGCGGAACCCTCGAAAAAGACGGTAAACCGTTCAAATTCCCTATGATCGTTGCGGCCGGCAGCACCGACGCATTGACGATGGCTCAGATGATCCAGGGGATGCTCAAACAAGTGGGTATCGAGTTGGAAATCGATACCAAACCAGCCGTGTTGGTCTGGGATATTTTACCTCAAGGCAAGTTCCACGCGGTTCTCTCCGGTTGGGGATATGGGTTGTCGGATGAAGCGGCTTACTATTGGACTGAGGATATGATTCCGTCCGAGGAGAACGCCTTCGGTGGCACCAATTACACGGGCTGGGCGAACAAAAAAAGTGACGAATATGTCTACAAAGCCTTCGCGGAACTCGATTTCAACAAGAAAGTCGAGTACTATATCAAACACTTGGCGGAATGGTCGAATGATCTGCCCTATATTCCGTTGGTTGCTCCTCCAACCCCGTTATTCGCGAAAAACTACATCAAATCCTTCAATGCAGGTTACGATAACGGTCTGGGCTGGATCATCCAAAACTGGTACGTCGATCGATAACCGTTAGCGCTTGAGGCTTTCATAACCAACGTTAACAGAAGAGCGCGGGACTTCGGTTCAGCGCTCTTCATTTGAATCGAAAACGATCTCAAAGAGGAGAGTATACAGATGCTATTCAAAGAACTAATCCGAGATATCCCTGATTACAAACGGTTTTTTACGATTGATGAGATGGACGAGCGTTCGAAAGCGCTTGCGGCGAAGTATCCCGATCGCGTCAAAATCACTTGTGCCGGCTATTCGCGGAAAGGCGCGCCGATACACGTTCTCGAAATTGGGAAGGGGAAGCGTAACGCCCTGCTCTTCGGGTGCCCGCATCCGAACGAGCCCATCGGCGCGATGATGTTGGACGCGTTGAGCGAACTATTGGCGAAAGATGACCCGCGATTGAGAGAACTGGATTACACGTGGTACCTCATTAAATCGATAGACATAGACGGAACGAAACTCAACGAGAAGTGGTTTGCCGATAGCTCTTCAATCCGCAAATACGCGGAGAATTTTTTCCGACCAGCCGGTTACCAGCAAGTCGAATGGACCTTCCCCATAGAGTACAAAACGTTGAAATTCAACAAACCCCTTCCAGAAACTCAAGTATTGATGGATCTCATAAAAGAGAAGAAACCGATTTTCTTGTATTCCTTGCACAATTCGGGGTTCGGGGGGGTTTACTACTACGTGACAAAAGACCTTGGAGAAGGACTATTCAAAAAATACCAAGAGCTCCCGGGACTCTTCAATCTTCCGTTGAACTTGGGGGAACCCGAAGCGCCTTTCCTCAAGAAGCTGGCGCCAGCGATTTTCCAATTGTTTGGGATGAAAGAGGAATACGACTATTTAGAAAAACACCTGCCCCCGGGCACCGATCCCGCGACGATCATCCGGGCGGGCACGAGCTCGGACGACTATGCGGGCGCGGTCGCCGATTCTTTCACCTTGGTCTGTGAGATGCCCTACTACTACGACGCGCGTGTGAACGATCAAACCCATCTCCCAGAAACCCGGCAGCATTATTTGAGAGAGTCGTTAGGGCGCTCGAAGGAACGTTACGCAGCGCTGAAACAAATCTTCGACGCGATTGATCGTGTCATTCAGGATAGAGACTCCCCTTTCTACCACGCTCTCACGAACTACCTCGAAACCGTTCCTGGAAGTCTCAAGGCAACGGAGAATTGGATCGAAACAGATGAAACTCTGAAGAATCCTGCCACCGTCGCGGAGATGTTCGATAACACTTATTCGACCCGTTTCTACGAATCCCTCAGCTTGGGCATGCTACGGCGACTTCTCGACGAGAACATCGTCTTGGGAGGCGACAGAGCCGTGTTGGAAAAGGCGAAAAAGACGGCGGACGAAATGTTCGAAACGACGATAGCATTCCTCGAAAAGCACTTGCGGTATCACGCGATCCCGATCAAAGACCTTGTTTCCGTACAAATGCTCGCGGGATTGAACACGATGGCGGTCTTACAGCAAAAGGAGTAATAGCTTGAAGGTATACTTCCTGAAACGCTTTTTAGAGTTGATACCGGTATTTTTCGCGATATCATTCATCATTTTTATGCTGATCAACCTGATGCCTGGGGATCCCCTGACGCAAATGCGTATGGAGAACCCCCGTTCCTTTATGAACGATCCGGAGCGGCTCAAGGCCTTGCGTGAGTACTACCACCTCGATGACCCTTTGGCCATCCGATATTTAACTTGGCTGAAAAGTATGCTGACCGGCGATTTTGGTTACTCGAGTATGTACAAGCAACCGGTGAAAGACCTCATCTTCTCAAGGCTACCGAATACGCTATATTTGACGGTCGTTTCTTGGTTACTGGGGCTGGTGGTCGCCATGCCGATCGGCATTTTGTCGGCCTTGAAAAAGTACTCGGTCTTCGACTATACGGCGACCGTTGCCGCTTTTATCGGGATATCGCTACCGAGTTTCTGGTTCGCCCTGATGGCGATCATCGTTTTCAGCGTTCAGCTGAAGTGGTTACCCGTGTCTGGGATGAGCACCTACGGCCTGACCGGTCAATGGCGCGTCTTTTGGGATAGCGTTCGTCACCTCATTCTGCCCGCCTGTGTCTTAGGATTCGTGCAGGTCGCTTCTTGGGTGCGGTATATCCGTACGTCTATGTTAGAAGTCCTGGATCAAGATTATGTCCGGACAGCTTACGCCAAAGGGGCGCCGGAACGGAAGGTCATCCTGCGTCACGCCCTCAAAAACGCGATGATTCCGATCGTTACGATCATAGCGCTCGACATCCCCTACTTTTTCGGCGGTGCTTTGATCATAGAAACGATCTTCTCATGGCCCGGAATGGGCCGGTTGATGTATCAGGCGGTCATCGGGAGCGATTACAACTTAGCGATCAGCTGCTTGATGTTCTTGACGATCATCACGCTCATTTCCAATCTCGTTGCGGATTTGCTGTATGTGTTGATCGATCCGAGAATACGTATTACGAGAAAGGCTTAGGGTGCGTTATGGGTAAGTCATTCCGATGGTATCGAAAAAAAGTCGAAAAGATCGAAGAGGCCGCTTCTCCGCTCAACATTGTGACCTATAGAAAGCTGGTTTGGATTAAGTTCAAAACGCACCGATTGGCGCTGATGGGAGCGGTCATCTTGATCCTGCTGGTTCTCTTTTCCTTCGTAGGTCCCCTGTTTACCTCCGTCAGTTACGAAGATATGGATTTCGGGTCGATATTCTCGCCGCCCTTCACGGAAGGACATTTTCTAGGGACTGACGAGCTGGGACATGACGTATTGGTACGGCTAATGTACGGCGGACGCGTCTCCCTTTTCGTGGGTTTTGTCTCCGCATTGCTGACCACGATCATCGGGACGGCCATAGGTCTTTTTTCCGGTTACTACGGCAGTATCCTGGACCGCTTGCTGATGCGTTTCGTCGATATCATGCTCTCGATTCCGACGCTCCCTATCCTCTTGACGTTGACTTTGGTTTTCGGTTCCGGAATCTCGGGGATTATATTGGTGTTGACCGTCTTCGGTTGGATGGGAGTTGCCCGTCTCGTTCGAGGACTGACGCTCACGATACGTGAATCCGAGTACGTGGTTTCGGCGAAAGCGGTGGGCGTAAGGAATTTGTCCGTCCTGTTCAAACACGTGCTGCCAAACGTCTTGCCCGTGATCATCGTGTCGGCGACGCTCAACGTGTCGTACTCGATTCTGACCGAATCCTCGCTGAGTTACCTCGGCCTGGGAATACAACCGCCTATGCCCTCTTGGGGCAATATGCTCCAAAAGTCGATGAACTATATCCTCGGAACGGCTATGGGAGTCACCCCGTGGTGGTTGACCTTCTTCCCCGGTATGATGATCTTTTTTGCCGTCTTGAACGTCAACTTTCTGGGAGACGGCTTGCGAGACGCTTTAGACCCGAAATTTACGAGCCATACGTGAAAAGGATAGATAGCGATGGAAGACAGGATACTGAAAGTAGAGAATCTAGAAATATCTTTTAAAACGCAATTCGGTCGCGTCAAACCGGTGGATGAGGTCAATTTTTATCTAGATCGAGGGGAGACACTGGGCATCGTCGGAGAATCGGGCTGCGGGAAGACCGTGACCGCGTTTTCTATCATCCGACTCCTTCCGAAAAACGCCATCCTCGGAGAGCGGTCACGTATCTGTTTCGAGGGCAAGGACTTGGCGGAGTGTTCCAAGGAGGAGCTGCAGAAGATCCGTGGGAAAAAGATTTCTATGATCTTTCAGGAGCCGATGACCTCTCTTAACCCGCTTTTCACGATCGGGCAGCAATTGGCTGAAGTCTATCGCCTACACGAAGGTCTATCGGAGAAAGAAGCGAAGCAAAGGAGTATCGGTCTCTTGGAGATGGTACGGATACCGGAGCCGAAAAAACGCATCGACGACTACCCTCACCTGCTATCCGGAGGGATGCGTCAACGGGCGATGATCGCGATGGCGCTTGCCTGCAAACCGTCGCTCCTCATCGCCGACGAACCGACGACTGCCTTGGACGTGACGATACAAGCGCAGATTCTGGAACTCATTCACGAACTGAAGACCGCACAAAATACCTCTACGATCGTCATAACGCACGATCTCGGCGTGGTCGCCGAAATGTGTGGCCGTGTGATCGTGATGTACGCGGGGCAGATTCTAGAAACGGGTGGCATCTTTCAAATATTCGACCACCCGTCTCATCCCTATACCCGTGGCTTGATCAACTCGATCCCGAAACTGACAATCGACAAGAAATCTCAAGGGAAGCTTCACGTGATCGAAGGCTACGTGCCCCATCCCTCTTCCTTTCCAAAGGGGTGCCGGTTTAACCCGAGGTGCGAAAAGGCGTTTCCAAAATGCGTGCAGGAACCGCCCCCTCTATTCGAAATAGAATCGGGACATAGGGTAAAATGCTGGTTGTACGCAGAAGAAGGGGAGGTGCCTGGTGGCTGCGTCAGCGATACTCCGAGTTGAGAAGTTAAAGAAATATTTCCCGGTCAAATCACTCCCGTTCTCGCGTAAAAGATCTTTTCTCAAGGCCGTAGACGACGTGACTTTTACGCTCCACGCCGGAGAGACCTTAGGCATCGTCGGCGAATCGGGGTGCGGGAAAACTACGGTGGGCCGGACGATTATGCGCATCTACGAGCCCACATCGGGTCAATGTTGGTGGCGGGTTGGGGATTCGGCGGAAACGATGGAAGATTTTTTTTGCTACAAGAATGCGCAAATGCGTAGGATACGACACCAAATCCAAATGATTTTTCAGGACCCATACGCCTCTCTTAACCCTCGAATGACGGTCCAGGATATCATCTCGGAAGGATTAAAAGCGAACGGGCTCGTGAGCGGGGGACGAGAGATGATCAATACCGTCGCCGACATTATGGAGAAAGTTGGGTTGCTCCCAGAGTATATGAAGCGGTATCCTCACGAATTTTCCGGTGGTCAACGCCAAAGGATCGGTATCGCGCGGGTGATCGTGATGAGACCGAAAGTCGTCATCTGCGACGAGCCCGTTTCGGCTCTGGACGTTTCGGTGCAAGCCCAGATCATCAACCTGTTGGAAGACCTACGCAGCGAATTCGGTTTGACCTATCTCTTCATCGCTCACGACCTTTCTGTCGTCAAGCACATCTCAGACCGCATCGCCGTGATGTACTTAGGGAAAATCGTAGAAAAAACCGATACGGACCGGCTCTTCGAAGCCCCGCTGCATCCATACACCCAAGGGTTGCTGCAGGCCATACCCGTTCCGGATCCGCACCAGCGGAAATCCGGCCATCGGATGCTGATCGCCGGGGACATCCCATCGCCTATCGACCCACCGGAGGGGTGTCGCTTTGTAAAGCGTTGCTCTAAGGCGATGGACCGATGTCGGGTGGAGACCCCCGCCCTCTTGGAAGTTCGAGAAGGTCACGAAGTCGCCTGTTTTCTATACCCCAACCCAAGGGAATAACGCTGTCGAAGCGCCGCACGGCTGGGAACGCCGAATTAAAAGTTCGGCGTTCCCAAGGCGCAAAGTGCTGACTCCCGTTAGGTGATTCTTTCTTGCGTGAGCATGATGGCTTCCACATAGCCTTTTGTTCCTTCCTGCTTCACGAGATTAAGGCCACCACCAAACGCCGATAGTATCTTGTGCGCGACGACGGGAGCCAGCCCCATAGATTCCGCTTGGGAAGAAGCTCTGAAGGTGGATTCTATGTTAAAAAACGTTTCCGCCTGTTCATGAGTTAGGTATAGCAAGTCTATGGGAATCTGGACGCTAAGATGTTGTTCACCCGCCAATCCTAAAAGAGAGACGGGCTTTTTTTTGGACGAGAACTTCCTCGCCAATAAAAGCGTGGTTTCGAAGGCTTTTTTTAAGAGAACCGGGTCGGCTTTGAAAAACACCTTTTCGGGATCCACTTGGGTTTCGACCGTGATCCTCACCTCAGGAAAGGATTCCCGGATCTCTTGCAGGAGATCGCTAAATGATACGTCTATATCGGTATCCTCAATAAGGCGGTCGATATCGCCGAGCAAACTGGCATCATCGATCAGTTTTCGTAACCTACTGCTGCATTCGCGGAACATCTCCTCATAGTTGCGCGCATTCTCCGATGGCGGGCAGAGTTCTATAAGCAATTCTCCAACTCCAAGCAGCCCGTTCGCGGGGGTGCGAATTTCGTGCGAGATCATCGAAAGGAAATCGTCTTTCAGCCGATCCAATTCCTTCAGCCTTTCGTGGGCCCGAGTCAATTGTTGGGTTCTCTTTGCCACCAACTCTTCGAGATTTTCATTGTGGGCTTTCAATTGGCGTTGCAGGAACACGATCTTCAAGTGGGTCCGAACCCGTGCCAAAACCTCTTCTTCTTTAAACGGTTTCGTGATGTAATCGACACCCCCTTGCGAAAGCGCTTGAACAATATTCGCGGTGTCATCCAAGGCGCTGATGAAGATCACCGGAATGTCTCGAAGTTTTTCGTCAGTTTTCAACCGGCGATTCACCTCAAACCCGTCCATCTGCGGCATCATAATATCGAGAAGAATTAAATCCGGTTTCACCCTGACGCAGGCGTGAAGCGCCGTCATCCCGTTTGGAAATTGTAACACCCGGTATCCTTTGGCGTGCAGCATTTCGGCCAATAGCTCTAGGTTGGCCGGGGTATCGTCTACGATCATAATCGAAGCCCCTTCTAAGTCCGGGTTCATTAGCTCGACCTCCTTATCGCTCTAAAAGGCGGCTCAAGTCCTCGTAATTATACTGCTTGGCCAATACCAACAGTCTTTCCGCGAGGAACGGCCGTTTTTCTCCTATCTGAGCGATTAATTCTCTCAATCTCAACATTTCTCCGTTTGACAAGGCTTTTCGCATTTCGGCTATCTCGTCGTCGGATAGAAAATCGAAATCTTCGGCCGTGAGCGGCCTCGGTTGACCGGGGGGATCGGACAACGTATCCTGATTCGCCGTGGGGGCGTATAGGTACGTGATCCCCAACTGTTCGCTCAGGAGCGCGAGTAGGTCTTCCCCCCGCAAAGGTTTACGCAGATACCCGTCCACCCCCGTCTCTAACACTTTTTTCTCCTCGTCTCCGAAAGCGCTGGCTGTGACGGCGATGATCGGGACCTGCCGACCTTCTTCGGTGCTTTTTAGGCGCTTGGTCGCTTCGTAACCGTCCATCACCGGCATTAGCATATCCATTAAAACAATATCTGGAGACCAACGTGAAAAGATTTCTATCGCGGATTCTCCGTTTTCGGCAAGGCGTGTTTGGAAACCGATCGGGTCCAGGATATCACGCAAAAGTTCTCGGTTTTCGGCTTGATCATCGACGATCAATACCCTCGGGGGAACCGTGCCCGGCTTCAATCCGATGATGGTCCGGTCCTCCGAACGGGGGGCTGCGGCGAGGGCGTTCACTTTGTCGAGACAGACACGCAATCGGAAGATGCTCCCTCCCCGAGGACGGTGTTCGTAAGTGATCGATCCGCCCATCAAGTCGATGAATCTTTTGCTGATCGATAGACCCAAGCCTGTTCCTCCGTAGGCCCTCCCCGCTTTTAGTGAATGAAAGGACTCGAATAACCGCGGAACTTCTTCTTCGGGTATCCCCGGACCCGTGTCTTCCACTTCTGCGACGAAGTCCGCGAAGGAGCCCCTCTCGCCGGAGTCTTGTCGAAGGGTGATCCGGGCGCGAAGGACGATTCCGCCGGTCTGCGTGAACTTGTCCGCGTTCCCTAAAAGGTTGATGAACACTTGCCGTATTTTCCCTTCATCGCCCCTCACATAGCACGGCACCGGCAATTTTGGCTCGTAAAAAAAGCGAAGCCCCTTCTCCTCCGCACGTAACCGGAAGATGTTAACCAGTGACTCCATCAGTGTGTTGAGGTCGAACTCGGAGAGGTCCAAACTCAGTTTCCCCGCTTCTATCTTCGAGAAATCTAAGATGTTGTTGATCAGTTTCAAGAGATGCTCCCCGCTCTGCGCGATCGTCTGCAGTTGTTCTTGTTGCTTGCGGGTCAGCGTCGCGTCTCGTCTTAAAATTTGAGCGAACCCGATGATGGCGTTCAGCGGAGTTCGTATCTCGTGGCTCATACTCGAGAGAAACACGCTTTTTGCCTCATTTGCACTCTGGGCCTGATGTAAAGCCAAATTCAGGTGCTCGGTCCGTTCCGAAACCCGCCGTTCCAATTCTCGGTTATGGGCTTTCGTTCGTCGGTAGTCTCGAAGGAAGAGGAACACCGACAACATAGTCATTAGGACTAAAATAGAGACCAACAGTGTTTTCAGCCAAAAGGGAAAGGTCGTCTCGATCGATAGGTTGAACCATTGGTTTAAGGCGCGGTAGTAGGGAGAACCGTAATCGTTTTTCATAGAGAATAACGCGGTGTCGAAGGCCCCGACGATGCCAGGATCGTATCCTTTACGAAACGCGAAATAGACCCCGTTGGGTTGCAGGATGACCGGTTTTGGAATCACATTCTGCGGCCTGTCTTTGGAAAAGTAAAAAAACCGATCCGCTAAAAATAGATCGATTTTTCTTCCGATCAGCGCCTCAACCTGATGGGGGTAGTCTGAAAACGTTTCGATCGTATAATCGATCGAGAAATCCTCTTTGAGTTTGTCTCTCAAATAGCGGTACTGGGTGGAATCCGAGAGGGCGCCGATTCTCTTTCCCCCGAGATCTTGAGCCCTAAAGATCGTGGTCTCAGGGAGCGAAAAGACCTGGATCCACGATTCGATGATCGGTATGCTGTTCAACGAAAAACGCGCGGCCCGCTCGTCTGTGTAAGAGACGTCCACGAGCATATCGAGCTCTCCCCAGTCGAGCTTTGCGATGTTTTCCGCCCACGTCCCGAAAACGTAGGAGACCCTTAGCCCTACGCTTTTTACGATTTCGTTCACGATATCCACGAAAAATCCCGCAGGCTCACCCCGCTCATTCAAAAAGACCTTTGGACTGTTTTGGTAGATGCCAATTTTGATCTCCGCAACTCCAAAGAGCGAAGCGTAGACAAAACAGAGGAAAAATAGCAAGAGGATTCCGGTTTTTCGATCGGTTCTAAAATCGACCATTTCCTCTACCCCCGTGTCTTTCAAGGTGTCTCTAACATAAGTATACCACGAAAAGCCGCTAAAAAACGAAAGCGTGTGGGTAAAAATATCGGAGTGCCTAAACTTGACGCACACTCGGGTTGAATAATCCTTTCCGCTTGTGTTATAATCAAGCATAGGACCTAAAGGAAGATTAGAAAGGTGAGGATATGGGGGTCGAACGACTAACCGGAAATATGCCGCAAGGCGAACTGATCTCAAAAACTGAGAACAAGAGAAACCGAGTCGTCGAGAATTCTGAGACGAATGGGAAACCGGCCCTCGTGGAAACTGAAACTTTGGAGAAATCCGATTTTGGGAGCCTGAGAGCGGAAGTTTTGCGCTTGGACCCGGCTGCTTTAGATTCGTTGCATCATATGACTCGGGAACGGGTTATCGCCTTGTTGGCCTAACCCGAGCGCTGGCGCAGACTAGCGAGGGGATCGCGCTGCCCATTTCGTAGAAGGGACTGGGCTGACAGGAATACCGTCAAAGCACAAAAATACGCGAAGGGGTTCGACCTTCGCGGTTGTTTTGATGGTTGGACGTCGCCGAAGCGCTTCTACCTTAAGATTAGAAGAAGAAGCGCTCCGAGAATCCAACAATAATAGGCGAAATACCGCAATCGGCTCCTGAGAACCGGTTTTCGAAAGAGGAACAGAGCCAATAACGCGATGAAAAACGCGATGACGTATCCGGGTACGAGTTCTGAGGAAACAGAAAAAGAACGGAGTTCTAATAATCCCGACCCCAAAATCACCGGTATCGACAGGAGAAAAGTGTAACGAAAGGCTAACTCCCTGGGTAAACCGACGACCAAACAGCCCACCAAAGTGAGCCCACTCCGAGATATGCCGGGTAAAACGGCGACCGATTGGAACAATCCGATCGCGAAGGCTTGCCGCCAGGTGATCTGAGTCAGTGACATAGAGGGAGTTTGGTCTCGTTTTATGAAGTCTGACAAGAACAAGAACCCTCCGGTGATCAACAGGTTTATCCCGATCGCCGTCGGGTTGGCGAAGGCGGTCTCGAGAGAGTCCTTAACCAAAAACCCGACGAGAGCGGCTGGCACGCTAGCGAGCAAGAACCCCCAAAAGAGCCGCCAATAGGCCTTATCGAATTGTAACATCCCGGCCAGGATCTGCCGGCATTCCTTGCGCAAATAGAGGATAACGGCCAATAGGGTGGCCAAATGTAATCCTACAGCCGTCGCGAGGGAGAGATCGTAGCCGATCCATCGGCTCAACAAAAAAAGGTGTCCAGAACTGGACACCGGGAGACATTCCGTTAAGCCTTGAACCAAGCTTAAAACAATAAATTCCAACACAGTGTGGGTTGACTATAACCTTTCGGTGATTTTCAAAAAGATCGAGGCGATTTTGTGTCCGGTTTTTTCTGCGATCTCCAACACCTGTTCGGCCGTGAGCGGTTCCAGGTCTTCTGCAACCGCGCGATCGGTTATCGCGGATACGCCTAGAACGCGTATTCCGGCGTGGACCGCACAAATCACTTCGGGAACGGTCGACATCCCGACCGCGTCCGCACCCAAACGGCGAAGCATCCGCAACTCCGCGGGCGTTTCGAAATTCGGTCCGGTCACGGCGACATAAACGCCTTCCTGCAGCTTAATCCCGAGTTCTCTGGCGGCTTCTACCGCCTTCTTTCGGAGCTCGAGATCGTAGACCTCCGACATATCCGGAAAACGAGGACCCCAGGTATCGTAGTTCTGCCCGACTAAAGGGTTGTTCCCCATGAAATTGATGTGATCGGTGATCAGCATCGGTACGCCGAGTTCGAAATCAGGGTTCAAGCCGCCGGATGCGTTCGTGACGAATAGCATCTCCGTGCCGAGCAGCTGCATCACCCGAATAGGAAAGACGATCTCTCGCATCGAAAAGCCTTCGTATGCGTGGAGTCTCCCACTCATCAAGAGCGTTTGAAGGGCGCCAATCCTTCCGAAGACCAGCTCCCCTTTGTGGCCTGGCGCGGTAGAAACGGGGAAATGCGGGATTTCTTTGTAGGGTAGTGTGAATGGATCGGTGAGCGCGGCAGCCACACTCCCGAGCCCAGAACCGAGAACGATTCCGAGTTTGGGTCTTTCCTTCACGAACCTTTTGATGTATTCCGCTGCTTCCTTCACCTGTTTCTGGTATTGATCGTAGTTGATGGTCCTCACCTCCGGAACTTTTGAGTAACTATAGTGTGGCTATTTATAGAATCGCACCACGTTTGACCAATTGCTTTGAAACAGGATGTGATTGGTAGACACTATCGCTCTAACCCGAGCGTATAGGGGTTCATTCTCTTTCACGTAACGTTTTGGTATGTTTAACGTGTGGGTACCGGGGGCTATAACCTCGCCCTCAAAAGTGTCGGCGGGCGGGAAAGTGGAATACCTGGAGAACTGGATAACGTATCGGGTTAGGATTCCTGTCATGGCGCCATAGGGGTTGATGTGGGAGAAGGTCACGCGCGTCGATAGGTAGGCCGGATCCTTCAAGTAGAGCGGAATGACTTCTTCGATTCTCGGCGGTTGTACGGAACCGTCTATAATCCAGAAAGTGCTGACATCTCCCGTTGTGGTGGAGATCCCATCTGTGGCATCCACCCGTATAGAATAAACGATACCGTTGGCGAATAGGTAGTTGATCGCCGCGCTCTTGGAAGTTGTCCTATTGGTGAGAACAAAATTGGAACCCTCTTTCACATAGACCAGGTAGGTGACCGTATCCCCGGGATCGACGTCCTCACCTTCGGACCAATAAGCCCACAAGCCTGCGACTGGATCGGGTACGGACGTCACTAGTCCGATCGGTGAGATCAGTTTCGCTTTTCCGGGCTTCCTGTTCGCCACGTTGATAGAGAATTCTGTTTTTGCGGAGGCCCCACCGCCGTCGATGGCGTAGACCGAATAGACTACCCAACCTTTCGTCGGTTTCGGGTCGTCAAAGACGACCTTTTCGGCGTCGGTCAAAAAGGCCCTTCCGATGAACTCTTCGATTTGCGAGGTTTGAATACGTTCTGTAGAAAGCGAAACCGCTTGACGATAGATCTCATAATAATAAGCGTCAGCCGATTTCGAGAATACCAGTCTGTACTTTTTACCGTCTCCTGTCCAGTCGTGCTCCAGCAGCTGAGGGGCCTCCGGGATCGCGAACACCACGTCGAAGGTCTTCGCTCTTTCGAAAGATGTCACGTTCCCGAAGATATCCTTGATAGAGATTTTCAAAGCGAGCTTCCCTGTGTGCGGTATCGGCACTTGGTAGGAGTTCGAGGTCGCATAGATGCGGTATTCTTGCACGAGAGCGGGGATCTCTTTGTAGGACGAGGACGCTTCGTCCCATTTCGAGAGCGCCCAGCGAATCTGGTAGTTCTGAATCTGGCTATTTGAGATGCCTTCACTGGTCAAATCCGACAGGACGAACTTAACGATCTGGTTTTTCTTCAATTCCGACAGCGAGATTTCGTGATCACCTGTATCCTTAGGTAGGATCAAAAAACTAGGGGTACTGGCTTTGATTTCGACCGTCTTATTGTTGGTCGATTTCGACTGGTAACTGTTTCCGTCTTTGTCTTCAACGGAGACAGACAGGACGAACGTCCCCGTGAAGAAGACATTGGGAGACCCGAAAGTATAGTTGGTCGTCGCAGAAGTGGCCGTAAACTGGAAGTTTTTACTCGAATCCGTCTGATGGGTAAAGTTCCATGTCACTTTTGAAATCACCGGGTCTTTCGCAAAGAGATTGCCGATCCCCCCCAATTTCGACGAGGAAAGCTTCACGGTGAAGTTCGCTGCAGACCCGACCGTGATCGAGGTAGGACTGTCGATCGTAACCGTAATACTAGAAGCAGGGTTAGGCTTAATACACCCCGTAAAGAAAACAAACACAAAAATGGTCATGATAAGAAAAAGAACGGACTTTTTCACTCCCACCACTCTCCTATCTTAAATCTACCTATGAGTTGTACCGAAGGAGAAAAAACGATCTCCTGAAAAAAAGGAATGTAGTGTTTGAGGACCAATTGAAGAGAGTAACGACCGTAGCTCAAGAGAACACCCCCTCCAACATAAAACCCGCCTCTTTCGATAAAGAGGAGGTCATCATAAGAAATCCCCCAACAGGTACCCAAACCCACAATAGGTGTGATCACCCAGTCAATCTTACCATAAAGATCTAGAAAATTCGCAAATCCGAAATGGTCTATGTATGTTCCGCTGTGTTCGATAGAAAAGAACCGATCCGTAATCGCGAAGTTGAGCGCGGGGTGGGGATATTCTTCCAGGTAGAAAACGCCGCCCCCCGCCCATAGGGCCATACCGCAGCCGATCGTCACCACAAACGCGAAAAGAAGTAGCCACAGGTTTTTCTTCATTCCGTTTTCTCGGACCCACTACCCCAGTTCCTTAATCAACGTCGGCTCGATCTGAGCCTCGATCTGCGCCTCGAGCTGTTTATGGTTTTCTTTTGCCATCTCCGTGCACAGCATCTCCCTTAAGAACTCACCGTCGATGACCTCTTTTTCCAGCAAGATCTCCGCGAGTCGATCAAGGAGGTTTTTGTACTTCCGTATTATCTCTTTGGCACGATTATAGCACTTCTCGATGATTTTTTTCACTTCGTCGTCTATCACTTTGGCGGTGTCGTCGCTAAAGTTTTTCATCCGAGAGAAATCTCGTCCTAGAAAAACCTCTTGCTCCTCTTTTCCCCAGGAGATCGGCCCGAGAGCGGAGCTCATCCCAAGTTGACAGACCATCCACCTCGCCATTTCGGTTGCCCGTTCTATGTCGTGTGAAGCGCCGCTGGTGATCTCGTCAAAAACGATCTCTTCAGCCGCGCGTCCGCCCAAGATCGAGCTAATTTTGTCATATATCTCGGACTTGCTCATCAAGAACTTGTCTTCCAACGGAAGTTGTAGCGTGTGGCCGAGCGAAGAGTGGCCCCTCGGTATGATCGATACCCGATGGACCGGGTCTGCGTTTTTTAATGCGCTGGACACCAAGGCGTGACCTAATTCATGATAGGCAATGATACGTTTTTCCTTCGGACTGATGATCCGGCTTTTTCTTTCCGGGCCGGCGATGACCCGATCGATCGCCTCCTCCAGTTCTGACATCCCGATCAAATCCTTACTCGCTCTAACAGCTAATAACGCGGCCTCATTGCACAGGTTTTCCAGGTCGGCGCCCACGAAACCGGGGGTGCGCCGCGCCAAAACGGACACCTCGATTTCCGGGTCCAACGGGCGTTTCTTCAGGTAGATGTTCAAAATCGACTCTCGGCCTCTCACATCTGGCGGATCGACCACGACTTTCCGGTCAAAGCGTCCGGGGCGTAACAACGCGGGGTCCAGGATATCCGGTCGGTTCGTCGCGGCCAGCACGATGACTCCTTCGTTGATTTCGAACCCATCCATCTCCACCAGAATTTGGTTGAGCGTTTGCTCGCGTTCATCGTGGCCGCCTCCCAAACCGGCGCCACGATGTCGGCCGACGGCGTCTATTTCATCGATGAAAATTACCGAGGGCGCAGCGTTTTTCGCCTGGTTGAAGAGGTCTCTCACACGTGCCGCCCCGACCCCGACAAAAAGCTCCACGAAGTCCGACCCGCTCATATGAAAGAACGGGACGTTCGCTTCGCCGGCGACGGCCCTAGCCAGAAGCGTCTTCCCCGTGCCCGGAGGACCCACTAGTAAGACCCCTTTCGGCATTCGCGCTTTCATTTTGTCGAATTTCTGCGGGCTTTTTAGAAAAATGACGAGTTCTTGCAAGTCTTCCACCGCTTCATCGACACCGGCGACATCCTTGAAGGTGACGCGTTTTTTACTTGCGGAAACCATTCGCGCCGGGCTCTTCGTGAAGGTAAACGCCTGGTTGTTCTTCCCGGACATCGACCGCATCATCCCGAAAAATATGAACACGAAAAGCAACAATGGAAGAACGTTTAACAACAAAGCCCAAATAAAATCGCCCGAACTCTTCTGGCTTTTTATCTTCACTCCCTGCTCGATCAGTTCCCCGAGGATATCCGGGTTATTCATCACCCAAGGCACATAGGTCTCATAGAGGGTTTCCTGGAAACCGGTGGTCGTTTTGAATTGGATGTTTCCGGTATCCTCTATCACCACTTCGCGAACCTTGCCATCCTTGACCATCGACCAAAAGGTGGAAAAATCAACGGCCTGAACGCTGGAAAAATTCGGGCTTTTGTAGGCAAAAAAGATCAGCACGACCAAAAAAATCATCAACAGCAAAAAAAACAGTTGGTTGGTCGGCCTCGGCGGTTTTTTATTGGGCATAAAGCGTGGATTTCTTCTCGGATCTTGATTGGAATCTTTGTCGTCCGAATTCGATGCGAAAGAAAGAACGAGGTCTTGTGGGGTCTCTTCCAATCCTGTAATGTCTCTTCTATGTTTAATCAAAAAACTGCGGAATACTCCGCTCCCTCCCTTCAATTCCCTTTTCGGGTTCCAATTGGCACCGCACTCGCAATATGTGACGCGTGTCAAGGGTTATCTTTACGGTATCCGCTATCCGAATTCCGATACACCAAATTATATCACTTTTCCGATTGATTAACAGCAGTAATTCTTGACGGTCTCTTATGGGTATTTTTTGGTCCGAGCAGAAACGGGCGAGTCTTTTCTCCTCCCTCATTCCCAAAGGCCGGAAGCGATCCCCCGATATCGGTGCGCGAAGGGTCAGGGGAAACTGGACCTTGTCCTCGTCAAAAAGCGCCGTCCAACGATCGGTTTTCAAACTATCGATCCGCTCGGGGCGGATACCGCGCTCAGCGGTGAACGTCACCTTTCTACCATCTTGGGTTCGGAACTCAAAAGGGCGATCGGGGTTTTCCCAAACTCCCTCGTCGGACCCAGAGCCCGCCCTCTCGAGAGCGCACACTCGCTCCGGTTTCTGAGACGTAAAACCGCATAGATCGTATTCTCGAAAGAACCATAGGTCCTGCCGGAAGGGTAGAACGAAGTGACCGGCCAACCGCGATCTTTCTATGGCTCGGGTCAATTTTCCCGCCTCGATTCCGTACGGGTGCCCTCTCCATCGTTTGCAAGCCCGGACGAACAGTTCGGACAAAAAAGCATCGGAGTATTCTTTCAGGTCCTCCCAGGAAAATGTCACCCGGTCTTTTGTGTAAACGGCCGAGTGTATATACGGCTCTAACAGTTCATCGATGAGTTGAGAAGCCGAAGACAACAGTTCCTGATCCCGGATCAACACATCGGGGATACGCGGGCCAAAACGTGAGGACAGGAAGGGTACGAGCTCATTTCGTATGCGGTTGCGGAGGAAACGGTTATCTAGGTTCGTATGATCCTCATAGTAGAGGAGACGATGGGCTCGGGCGTATCGGAGCAGATCGGCCTTCCAGAAAGTGAGAAGGGGTCTGTGGAAGGGTGGGTCGACCGCTTTTAGGCAGTCGTATCCGGACAATCCACTCCCACGTAGCAGACGCATCAGAAAGGTCTCAAGCAAGTCGTCACGATGGTGAGCGGTTACGATAACCTTTGATCCCCAAGAAGAGGCTGCGCGGGTGAGGAAGTTACGCCGCTCGATTCTGGCGGCGTCTTCCAAACTCCTACCAGGATAGGCTGTTTTAAGCAGTCCGGGGACATCTATGGTCTCTCCATAAAAACAGACGCCCTCTCTGTCACAATGTTGCCGCACTCCGGCGTACTCGGACAAGGAGGCCTCTCTAATGCCGTGGTTCAAATGCGCGACACAAAAACAGCTCCGCCGCTCGGGCAGCCCCGCAAGCATAACGTGAAGCAAAACCATCGAATCAACGCCGCCAGAAACTGCTATCACAAACCGAGTCTCTATAGGAAAACGAGAGAAAAAGAAAGCGACCACACGGGAGATATCGGAAATAAGATCGTTAACGATCGAATAGCCCTCCAAAAATATGGAGCCAGCGACAGGAATCGAACCCGTGACCTGCTCATTACGAGTGAGCCGCTCTACCGACTGAGCTACGCTGGCTTCCGTTGGCATATTCTACCAGATCGAACCGGCTTTTGCAAGTCGGTTTTTTTCACCCAGACGTGCGAATAGGTTGAAAACGATAGCGCTTGCCAATTCAATAGAAAAAAAGCGGGGCGACTACCCGCGTTCTTTCGAATTTGGCTCTTTCGCTTTGACTGACGCGAAGGCCAGAGCGACCAGAAGCAAAAGTGCGCCAAACCATTGAAAGCTAGTGAGGCTTTCTTGCAGGAACAGCATCGCGAACAGGGTGGAAAAGATCGGTTCCCCGACGAAGATTAAGGCGGCCGTGTTGCTCCCGATCTTTTTTTGATACTTCATCTGTAGGAAAATTCCGATGACCGTGGCGAAACAGGCGGTATAGAGCGCCACCCCCCAAGCGGGCAGCGGTACGCTCCACGACTGGTTCAATCCGAGGAGGGTGTTCGTGATCGCCACTGTTCCGAACTGCCAACCCATCAGGTGCGTTTCGGAGGTCTTCCGGGCGAAAACCGTCAGGCTGACGACGTGAACCGAAAAACTAAGAGCGCACAACAACGTCAAAAAATCGCCGAAGTTGAACCCTGAGATACCGCCCGACAAGAAATAGGAACCGACTAAGGCGAGTGGAAAGCCGATCTTCTGAAAGAACGTCAACCGTTCCTTTTCCCAAAAATACGACACGACCGGCACGAAGATAATGTAAAGGGAGGTTATGAAGCCGCTCTTGGAAGCCGTCGTCAGGGTGAGCCCCCAGGTCTGCGAGATATAGCCGCAGGTTAACAGGAGGCCGATCAGCAGCCCATATTTAAGGTTTTGCTTCGGTTGGATGATAAAAGCGAAGATCGTCGCGATCCAGAAACGTATCGCGTTGTAAACGAAGGGAGAAACCCCTCCTAGGACCATCTTTTGCAAAGGGAAGGTCGTTCCCCAAATGGCCGTAACCACGAGTAACCAAAAGACAGCGCTTAAAATACCGACTCCTCCTTGCGTCGCTTCGCTTTTCGCACCCTCACCGTTCGCTTCTGACCGCGCGCTCGAAGCGTTCTCTTGGATCTTTTATGACACCCGTATATTTCGCGTAGGGCAAAACCTCGGGATTATAACACGTTTCGAGACGAAGGGTAAGAACCGTGTGTGGTTATCGCGGGGTAAGTGGTTTTTACGACCCCGCGATCCGCCCTTTGCCTTTTTTACGCCGTGATCAGCACGCATAAGAAAGTATCGCGCCGTCGCGAAAAGAAAAAGCGCTTACGCCGCGATGCTCGTGTGCGGTTATCGCGGGGTAAGTGGTTTTTACGACCCCGCGATCCGTCCTTTGTCTTTTTTACGCCGCGCCCAGCACGCATAAGAAAAAGTATCGCGCCGTCGCGAAAAGAAAAAGCGCTTACGCCGCGATGACTACATAGACTAAAAATCGTGCGATCAATTCTGGCCTTGTTTCTTGAGTATACCCCATAACTTGACACACACAAAGAACCGAAAAAACAATATTATTAAATCGGACTTTGAGATTATTCATTTCTCCGCTTGACTCTTCAAATTCGTTGTGCTATAATAGAAGAAATATGAAGCGAGGAGGTAGGGAAATGCGGAAAACATTCACGACTTGCCCGGCCTGTAGCGGGGCCTTGCATATCACCGAGTACACGTGCGGCAAATGCGGTACCGTTATACGCGGTAAATTCGAACTGGACGAGTTCCTTCGATTGTCCGAGGATCAGTTGTTTTTCCTAAAAGTCTTTATCAAACACAAAGGCAATCTTTCGGAGATCCAGAAAGAATTCGAAATCTCCTACCCGACGGCGCGGAACAGATTGGAAGAGATTATCAGAAGAATGGGGTTTGAGCTCCAGGAGAACCCGGAGAAGACCGAATCGCAGAGGATACTCGAAATGCTGGAGAAGAAAGAGATTACGTCGAAACAAGCGATGGAGATGCTTCGACACCTGAACGAGAAAGAGGGAGGCGTTTCGTCGTGATCGTTCTCTCGATACTCGGAGGGATATTTCTCGTGTTTTTGGCTTTTAAATTCCTCTCCGTCATCTTAGGCGTCCTGATTTCGGTCGGAGTGCTAGTCTTGGTGGGACTGATATTTGCCGGTATCCTCACCATTCTTGGTCCCCTTCTCATCCTCATTCTCGTGATCGCCGGCGGCATTTGGCTTTTAAAAACGATATTTTAGCTTAACCTCGAGCAACCGAAAGGAGGAAGGACTATGTCTCAATATATGTATACGGACGCCTCGAATCACTCGTTAGAAGGAATAGAAGAGATCGTGATCAACGCGATAGAAGCAGATATCACCCTGGCGAACGCGTCTGACAATCAGGTCAGTTGGGAGGCGGACTGGCGGGACGCGGTCGGCCACCCCGAAATCATTCGAGAGGGCAACCGATTGATCATTCGCTTCAACGAGCGAAATATCTACTTCAATTTTTTCGGCATCTCTATAGGAAAAACGAGAGAGCGAGCATGGAAGGGCTCTTTAGAAGCAGCCAAGATATACATTCCGAATGGGTTCCCGCGCCTATTTGTGAACCTTGTATCCGGCGATGTCTTGTTCGATAACTTGAATCTGGAACGCTCCTGCCGTTTCAACACCCTCAGCGGGAATGTCCGAGGGGCCCATTTACACGCGAAAGAGGTGAAAGTAACCACAAAAAGCGGAGATATCAGTCTGAAGGGGATCATCTGCGAAAACCTCATCCTAGAGACCTTTAGCGGCGACGTCAACATGATAAGCCATTCTTGCCGGCGGGCTCATTTGAAAAGCAAATCCGGGGACATTCGCATTTCCGAGGGCCTCGGTGACCTCAAGGAATTGACCGTGGACAACATTTCGGGCGACATTTTCGTCGATCGGGCTCCCGCTATGTCGAAATTAACGTCGATCAGCGGAGATATTCGGTTTTCTTCCCGAGAGAAAAAGGGGATCGATTGGAGCTTAAGAAGTGTGAGCGGGGACATCGTTTTAGAAACGGCCGACATCCGTTCTCGCCTGTTCTTTTCTACAATATCCGGGGAAATGCGTTTTCTGAACGTGAAGCCCGGATACAGCGCGAAGAACGAATATGTGTTGGGGACGGGCGAGGATGGGAAGATCGCATTACAAACGGTGTCCGGAGACGCGCGATTGCAGTTTATGGAAACTGACCCCTCGCAATCCGTCAAAGAGGAGCCAATTGCCAGTGCGGAAGGAGACTCTGAGCGTAAAGCCTACACCAAGCGATTCGTACAGCCGGATGAGAACGTCCAGAAGGTCGTCCAAATGAATAGTCAGGGCATCCTTTCCAAAGAGGAGGCCGTGGATTTACTGCACTCGATGGGGTACAAAGAGGAGGAGATCGCCCTCTTTCTGGAAAAAGAGGAACAACAGGAAGGGGAGTGAGCGCCTCGTTCTTAGCGAGGCGCTCCCCCATCGAATCCCGTTTTTTTTCTGTTCAGAATTCTAAGCGGCGCAACAGGTGTTCCATCGGATCGATCAAAGCGTGGCGCCACTCCGTCCAGAAGCGGCTGTGTAAGGCGATCGGGGACTTTTCCGTCTCTCTCATGCGGGAGACGAATTCGGAGATCATCGCCATCTGCCGGGGATCGGTATTCACTTCCACGGCGAAGACCCCCAACGGCGCCTTTTCCGCTTCGTCTGTGGTCCGATCGAATTCGCGTGATGTCCACAAAAGGCTGACGAAGAACTCGAACAAGTTGAATATCCTTTCGTAATAGGTCCTGTTCACGAAATGCTCCTGGAAAAAATCCCATAACAAATCCCGCAAATAGTAGTTCCAAGCGAATGGCCCCTTGTGCGCGTCGACGGAGTCTCCCGTTGAGGAGCCAGGCGCCGTAATTCGGCCGTACACGTTATCCGGATGGCAGCGACAGAAAAGGGGTTCCAACTCCCCCTTTTGTGCAGAGGCGGTTAAGTGGAGAAGCTCGAACAGAAAAGCGTATCGATCCTTTTCCAAAGCCATGATCCCGACGCCATAGGCGAACAACAGCGTCGGATAGTCTAGTAGGGCGCGAAGGCGTTCTTCGGCGTGATGTGTTTCGAGCTCTTTCGAACCCAGGAAAGTGCGAAAGGTCTTGCGGATGAGCAGGTCTCTCTCCGCGCTAGAAGCGGCGAAAACCAGATACCCGAGCATTTTTGTCAGTTTACGGCAGGCGTTTTCAGTTTTGCGCAAACACGTCCGTGTCGGTTCAGAGGGCAGCAACGTCGACAAAAAAGAGTAGAGCGCCTGCATCTCTTCTTGAAACAGCAGGTTCAACATTGAAAGCTTCTGCGAGTTGGTCGCGTACTCTTGTACAAGCCTAACGGCCACCCTTTCCGAAAAGGGTTCCCGCGACACCCCTTCCTCCAAAGCGACGACTTTGTCCTTCAACTCTTGAAAAAAGGCGTCCCCTGATTTGATCGGAACGAACTCGCCTCCCAACAGGCTGACCAGAGAAGCGGCGTTTTCGTTTTGAGTGGCCGGGGTGAGTTGACAAAAATATAAGCCGTAGCGCTTTTTTGAAAACCGGATAAGGGCTTTTCTGAGGGCGACGTCGTAGTTGGCGGACCAACCGCATATGATCAATCCGAAGTCCTCGAATAGCCGTTCAAAGTATTTGTCATAGATTTCGGGATAGGCCTCCAGTTCTCCAGAGAGGTTCCGTATCCGGGCGTCTTTGTAGTCTCCGTTGATCTTCCAGATCGTGCAAGCGGAATGAATGTAATTAAGCGCGCCGCTCCATATGGCATCCTCGGTAGAAACCACATCCGCTATCACCCCCTCTTCTTCCAAAGCCTTTTCTAGCAGGCGATCGAAGTTGGTGGTGACGATCATTCGAAAGTACCCCTTCAACACGAGAGAGGCGATCGCCCGATGGGCGGCGGTGGGCACCTTCACCCCTTTCGCCCGCTCCTCGGGGGTAGCTTCGTAGTATTTTTGCAAAACCCCCTTTCTTTCTGTCCGGGTTTGAGAGATTTTTTCGAGCAGCCGCGAATAATTAGGGTCCTCTCCAAAATGAAGGCGGTACCATTCCGTAGGATCGGGGGTATCGACTCCGCTCGCCCTAGCGAGTTCGGACAGGATCGAGCGCACGACCTCGACACCGGTCGGAATCCCCGCGCTTTGAGACAATCCCGAGCCGATTAACAGGGCGAATTTCCCCGGATTATTGCGAACGGTCAGGGCGATTTTCAAGGTCACATCTATCATAATGGTCTCCTTTCGGAGCAGAACGCTCCAGAAGAGGGCTTGTGAACTCAAAACGGCGGCAAATTGAGGAAGGTGTCCAAAAGGGAAGGATCGAATTGCTTTCCACTTAGCCGCGCCATAATGTGTTTCGCGTCTCCGGGAGCGAGGCCGGTGCGATAGGCTCTATCGCTGGTCATCGAATCGTAGGTATCCGCTAAAGCGAGAATTCTAGACAGCAGGGGAATGTCAACCCCCGAGAGCCGATCGGGATACCCGTTCCCATCCCATCGTTCATGGTGATGCTTGACGATAAACGCGATCTCCTGCAACTCTTCCGAGGTGTTGAGAACCTGATATCCCCACACCGGGTGTTTCTTAATCATCTCGTACTCATCCAGAGTCAGCTTTCCAGGCTTGTTGAGAATGCTCGCAGGGATGAGAACCTTCCCGATATCGTGCACCCAACCTGCCCAGTACAACGTTTCAAGATCGGACACAGGCAGTTCCAGCGCCTTTCCCATCTGTTGGGCCAGCAAAGTGACCTGCTCCGAATGGCCTCTCGTGTAACTGTCGTATATCTCCAAAATTTTGACCATAGAATAGACGATGTCCTTTTGGAAGCGGCCCTGCATCGTAAAGTACTTGTGCGTGGTCATCAGCGACGCGAGTATCCGACAATAGTTTTGGAAGTCTTGCTTGGTCCTTTCGGAAAAGGAGTGTGCTTTGTTTTTTCGGATATCGATACGGAAATTGCCAATCACCTGACCGCCTACCTCCAAATCCATCGTCAAGCTCTTGGACACCGCGGGACAGGCAGCCGAGAATATTCCTTTCAAGTAGGGTGGAACACGGTCGACCCACGCGTCCGTAGCGTTGTCCAGTTCCGTAAGCGTCGGGAAATGGCCGAAATACTCCCGTCGATACCGAAAAGGCTTCAGCCTTTCGAAATCGTACCCACTACTGGCGAGAAACGCCCAATCCTGGCGGTCGATTTTCGCGATAAACCCGCAATCCGCTTCAGGAAATACCTTCAATATTTCGGTCATAATGGTGTGGAAAAACGCGTCCTTACCCACCAGGTCGCTTTTTGAAACCAAGCTGACCAAGCCCGAAAGGTTTTTCAATCGAACGGACAAGCCTTCGTTTTCGGTGCGAAGGCTAAGGATTTCGGTTTTCATCGCTGCGATTGGGGCGGCGAGGTCCTCCTCTTTCATCACCCGACGAGACGCTTGTCTCTTCGAATGGATCCACAGAAGAAGTAGAAAGCCGTTCAGCAAAACGGATAGCGCAAAGGCCGCAATCAGCACATTTCTCATCTCTTCCAATATAATCTTGGGAGCTGTTTTCCAGCGAATTATAGCAGACGATCTTTTCTTAGATGTACCAAAACACGAATTTCATTCTTAACGGTTATGGTAGAATAAGGCATAAGACGAAGAAGGAGAGAAAAGAATGGATTACAGGACTTGGGACAGAGAACTGTTCGGAAAACATTTCCGTGTGGAACTGGGGAGGATGGCCAAGCAATCCGCCGGTTCCGCCTACGTGCAAATGGGCGACACGGTGGTTCTGGTGGTGGCGAACGTATCGACGGAAGGAAAAGTCGGAGACTTCCTGCCCTTAACGGTCGAATTTCAAGAAAAATTTTACGCGGCCGGGAAGATTCCCGGAGGATTTTTAAAGCGGGAAGGGAGAACGGGAGAGACCTCGATCCTTTCTTCCAGACTGATGGACAGACCGATTCGGCCGTTGTTTCCGGATGGGTTTTTCAACGAAGTGCAGATCATAGCGAACGTATTCTCTTTAGACAATGATTCGCCGCCGGACGTTTTGGGCATCCTGGGCGAATCGATCGCGCTCAACACTTCGGTTATCCCTTTCCAAGGCATCGTTGCCGGTGTTCGCGTCGGTTATCTGCAAAACGCGCCCGTTCTCTTTCCCACGGAAGAACAGCTTGCGGATAGCTTGATCGATCTAGTGGTCGCGGGGACAAAAGACGCCATTTTGATGGTGGAGGGAGAGGCTAAGGAAGTCGACGAGTCGATCTTGCTCGAAGCCTTACAAGCAGCGCACGAAGCGATTGGGCGGCTATGCGATTTTCAAGCCGACATCTTTGCCGAGCTCGATTTGCCCGAAAAAATGAGCTTCGCCGTCTCCAGCCTTTCGGAAGAAGAAGCGAGCCGGCTGATCGATCTGATCGACCCGGCGGCGCTAGAAGAAAGGCTGTTCCTGTTCGGGAAAAAAGAGCGAGAGAACGCATTGGCGGAGTACAAGAAAGAGGTACTGCAGGCGTTTGCGGAACCCCTTCCGGAAGAGGAGCGAGAGTCGAAAACACGGTTAGCCGAGGCATTTTATGAAGAGAGGCTTCGCAAGATGATGCGCCGATTTGTCATCGAAAAGCGCCGGCGGGTCGATGGCAGAACCCCCGAAGGCATACGCCCGATACGATGCGAGACAGGCATTCTCCCTAGAGCCCACGGCTCCGCCCTCTTCACGCGTGGCGAAACCCAGAGCTTAGGGATCGTCACGTTGGGTGGTCCCGATGACAGTCAGATGATCGACACGATCTATCAGCAGGGTGACAAGACGTTTATGCTGCACTACAACTTTCCCGCGTTTTCTGTCGGAGAGATCAAACCCTTAAGGGGGCTTTCGAGGAGAGAAGTCGGGCATGGCCACCTTGCGGAGAGGTCGGTAAAGCACATCATTCCTCCTCTAGACGACTTTCCCTACACCGTTCGAGTCGTTTCTGAAATCCTGGAATCCAACGGCTCCTCGTCGATGGCCTCGATCTGCTCTGCCTCGCTCGCGCTCATGCACGCTGGAGTCCCGGTGAAGAAGCACGTGGCGGGCGTGGCGATGGGTATGGTCTTTGAGGAAGACGGCGTGGAGGTCTTGAGCGACATTAACGGAATGGAAGACCATCTCGGAGATATGGACTTCAAGGTGGCGGGGACAAAAGACGGCGTCACCGGGTTCCAAATGGACATCAAAGTCGGCGGCATCTCGCAGGAGATTATGAAACAAGCGCTAAACCAAGCCAAAGTGGCTCGACTTCATATCCTGAACCTGATGAGCGCGGAGATTTCCGCGCCGAAACCTGAAATATCCCCGTACGCCCCGATGATCCTCTCGATCGACATACCGACGGAATCGATCGGAGAGCTCATCGGCCCGGGTGGGAAGACCATCAAGCGGTTAACCAAAGACTTCGAAGTGGACATCGACGTGGACGACTTAACCGGAAAGGTCAGCATCTGTGGGATCGATCGCGACAAAACGAACCTGGCTTACCAGTACGTCAAGAATATGACGACACCGCTGGTCATCGGCGAAAAATACGACGGCATAATCACACGGGTAGAAAAGTACGGCGTATTCGTAGAAATCGCGCCGGGAAAGGTCGGTTTGCTGCACACGTCAAATATGGGAGAGAACGTTCGGGACGCCACAACCGTGATGAAGATCGGAGACGCGGTGCAAGTGGTGATAGGGAAGATCGAACCCACCGGCAAGCTCGATTTGAAACGGATCATCGATGGAAAAGTAGCGGCGAGCACGAGAACCGGTCCTCCTCATCGCCCCGCAAGAAAACCCCCGTATCAGAGAAGACGTTCGTCCGGCGGGGGTATAGATGCAGAATAAGGTTTCTGAAAGCAGGAAAAAACGGTGCCTTTCAGACAATCTGTTCTCGCAACGGATGGATGGCGTTCGGTCGGTTTGCATCGGGATTGCGATCAAAGCCGGGTCTTCGTACGAACCGGCCAGAAAACCTGGGATCGCCCATTTCACCGAGCATATGGTCTTCAAAGGCACCAAGTCGCGCACCGCATATGAGTTGAAAGAGCCGATCGAAAAGTCCGGAGGAACCATCAACGCCTTCACAGGTAAAGAGAGCACGATCTATTTCGCTCGTGTGCCCGATTACCTGGCTCGAGACGCGATTAACATCCTGAAGTCGCTCTGTTTCGAAGCCGAGTTTCCGGAAAGCCAATTTCATATGGAAAAACAGGTGGTGCTAGAAGAGATCCATTCCACCGAAGACGACCCTGTCGAACAAGCGTACGAGGGCTTTTTCCAAGAAGTGTGGCGGGAATGCCCTTATGGCAAACCGATATTGGGCAACGAAAAATCGATCAATGGGCTCACGAGAGAAGACCTTTTCGATTTTTACGATTCAAAATACGTATGCGAAAACATGGTCTTTTCGTTGGCCGGGAATTATAACCCTCATCTCATCGACTCCCTGGAGGGATTCCGGCACGGGCGAAAGAACAGAAAAGAACCGGAGATCATCTATTCGCCGCGCAGCGCGCTCATCATCAAAGAAAAGGAGGATTTGCAGCAAATTCATCTGTTAATGGGAATCGAAGCGCCAAGTCGAACAGATGGCGATTACGAAGCCCTGCAAGTCCTAAACACGGTCCTGAGCGGCGGGATGAGTTCGCGGCTCTTTCACGAGATACGGGAAAAGAAAGGGTTGGTCTACGCGATCGACACGGGCTTGGTTGCCTATCCCCTGGGCGGGGTGTTTTACTTGTATTCGGCAACGACGGGCGAAAAGATCATCCCGCTCTTGGACGAACTGAAACGGCAGCTGGCTTCGCTGGTCGAAATCGGGATCACCGAGGCAGAACTCGCTTACGGAAAAGAACGGTTGAAAGGGAAGTTGCTGTTATCCACCGAAAGCACCTACGCGACAATGATGCGGAACTTGGATACCGGCATCGCTTTCGGTCAACCGTTGTCGGTCGATGAAATGGAAAAAAGGATCGACGGGATTACGGCAGAGGGGATCCGCAACGCGTTGCAAAAATACTTCACCTCTTCTTGGGTGGTCAGCATGGTGATCCCGGCGAAATCGTCGGAGATGATAAAGAAAACGGAGCTTCATATGAATGGGGGGTTTTTCTTGTAGCCCTGGCAAGCGGTGAAAGGAGAGCGATTGTGAAAACTCGGTGGACACGTATCGATGAGGTGCGCACGGGAAGTGTGAACTCGGAGGATATCTTCGATCCGTATAGCTTTGTGTTACTAGTTGGTAAAGGGACCGTCATAGATTCTAAGACACTACAGTTCCTCAAAAAACGTAATGTAACCTGGGTGCCTGTGGAAGAAGAAAGCGATGAGGTAGAAAAAGATCTCACCCTGGAAGCCGAGAGCGCGATCGCCCAAAGTAGCCAACAGATGTTGGTCCCGGACTTGCCGCTCATCCTATCCGATGAAAAATACCATCTGTCTATGGACCGTTTCCACGATTTCGCGTCGGTCATCCTGGAAACGGGAGTCGCCAACCTAACGGATATCGAGGACCTATCCAACGATATCGTCGCGGAGGTCATAAAAACCGAACATTCTATTCTGAATTTTATGACCGACATCGCGCCCGGATTCGTGGTCAAGCACGGTATCAATTGCGCCATCTTGGCCGCGGCGATCGGCCAACGCATCAAGCAGCCTTGGCATTACCTGGTACAGATCGTTAAGGTGGCGCTTCTTCACGATATCGGGCTCATCCATGCGACGAAAGAAAAGTCACTATTCTACGTCGAGAATGTTTTGAAGCAGTTCGCGGTAACCCCTATTGACCGGGTGCGGGCGCATCCCTTCCTGGCGGTAAAACTGATCGAGCGTATGAATCCGACGTTTCTTGAGCCGGATGTTTCGCGCGGGATCGTGCATCATCACGAGCGTTTTGACGGGTTTGGCTTTCCGTTGGGTATACAGGGTAAGAACATCAATTTTTTCTCGCGCGTTCTAGCCGTCGTCGATGCGTATGATACGCTCATCACGAAGGTGGATGGGAAATCCATTTTGGATCCCTATCACGCGCTTAAGTGGATTATCCACAATGTGAAAGGCATCTTCGACCCGGATATCGTGAGGGCTTTCATCGATATATCCGGGTTATACCCGACCGGGACGATCGTCCGTTTGAACGACGGACGAATCGGTTCGGTCATATCCAGGGGAGATCGCACTATCGCGCGGCCGATCCTCAGCATAGAAGGGAAAGAAGTGGAAACGGAGAACGAATCCGGTTCCTATATCGTGGAGGTTATGGGTATTGATAAAATGGAAAAAAGTCGACGAGTTGAATAGAGGGGACATCATCGTCGAGAGCATCAGGGGAGACGCCGCTTCCGATGTCATTGTAAAATACGGAGACGCTGTCGATGAGGATTTGATCCATAAGCTTCAGATACGCGGAATCCAATGGGTCTCCGTCCACCTTGCTCCCGAAACGCCTTCGGATATCACCCCCCTGTTCTCCGAAGAAAAGATAGACCACTTGGAATCGCAAATCAACGACGTTTACGAGCAGATCGTCTTAGAAAACCGTATCGATTTAGAGAAGACACGTGAAATCAGCAAAGAGATTTCGGAGTCCGTGGCGAAAAACTATGGCCCCTATATCTGGCCAAACCTCGCCAAACTTAAAGAGATGGATGATTACACGTTCACGCACCAGGTCAACGTGGCCATTATCGGAGCCACCTTAGCCTTTGAGCATTTCCGCGGCGATTTGGAATTGGTCGACAGGTTCACGGCCGGGGGCCTCCTTCACGATATAGGGAAGCTGTGGATCCCCTCGGAAATCCTGAAAAGCCGAGAGCGGTTACCCGAAATGGAGTTCAACATCATTAAAAAGCATCCGATCTACGGCCACGGTATCGCGAAACAATCCGGGCTGGAAGACCCCGTTATTCTGAACAGTATTTTGTACCATCACGAGCAGTGGGACGGGAACGGTTACAATGAAGGAAAGCAAGGCGAGGATATTCCGTTTGAATCGCGTTTGATGATGGTGGCCGATGTCTACGACGCCCTGACGACGGTGAGACCTTATAAAAAGGCGTGGACTCCGTACGAGGCGACGACATTTTTGATACGAGAGAATAAAAAGAAATTCGACCCCTCCATCGTGAACCTCTTTTTGAAAGTGTTCGGGTTGTACCCCGTGGGCACGCGAATAGCCCTTTCCAACGGTCAAACCGGGGTCGTGGTGGGCAACAAGACCGGAGCGGTCTCTCGCCCCCTCGTCTCTCCCGACGACGAACCCGACAAGATCTTAAACCTGTTTACCGATAGGCGGGTCTTCATCACGCGCGTTATTCCTGACGCTTCGCAACCGGAAGCGAAATAACCGTCGTCGAAGTAAAGGCCGAAAGAAACTCGATAGATCTTTCGGTAACGGGAGGCCTATATGCAAAGAGAAGCCGCTTCCACCCCGACGGACGGGCGTATGATTCCGCCCGACTATGGCTCGGATTCGATCTTGGGGTTAGCCGGTGGGATTTTGGATTATTTCGGTGTCGCGCCGACCCATCCCGCTTTGCCGATTCGGCGCTTATTTGAAGAGTCACGGAACCCTAAAAAGACGAAGATCGTCCTCGTCATCTTGGACGCTATAGGTTGGCGCAATTATCTCCATTGTTTGACGGACCCCGCCTTCTGCGAATTAACCGCTCCTTTTTCAAAAATGAGGATCAGCAGCACCTTCCCGACGACGACCACGACCGCCCTAACCACATTGTACACTGCCTCCACACCGTTAGAACACGGGATGTTGGGGTATATCCTCTACTTGAAACGGTTTTTTTCACTGGTGAATATGCTGGATATCAGTCCCATCGGAATGGACCGTGACCTCCTGACTCGGCACGGATTCAACCCGTTCAAATGGCTGCCCGTGAAGACCATCTTCGAGAAACTCTCAAAATCCGGTGTGAAGTGCTTGAGCGTTACTTCCAATCTATTCAAGAATTCAGGGCTCAGCAAAATGCACCACGTCGGTTCGACGCTGAAGGGGTATTCGGATATGGTAGACATGGTACTACTGTTGAAAAAAACGCTTGAAGAGGATGGGCCGCTTTTCGTCTTCGGGTACTGGGGATTGACCGATTCCTTTGGCCATCAGTACGGCCCGTTTTCTCCGGAGTACGCGTTGGAGTTGAAGACCTTTTTCTATCTCATACGGAACGTCTTCGCGGAATACTTCGCAGGAAGCGAGCACCAAGATACCGGTTTGCTCATTTCGGCCGACCACGGGCAACTCGAAACGGCGTGGAGCGATGAAGAGTGGATTAGTCCCAAAGACAAGCTGGTCAAAGAGTTCCTGGACATACCCCCGTTCGGAGAGCCGCGCGCCTTGTACTTCATCCCGAGGGAGGGGAAGGCCTTTCGTCAATTCTTTCAAGAACACTACTCGAAACGCTTTTTACTTCTTTCCCGAGAAGAAGCGATCCAAAGCGGGTATTTCGGCCCTCCCAGGGACTCGGAAAAACGTGACGAAATCCAGGAGCGGATCGGTTATTGGATCGCGTTGTCCAAAAAGCGCAGCTCGATCCATTACAGGTATACGGGCAACGAAAAGACTTTCCGGGGAAAACATGGAAGCGTAACGGCGGATGAGCTGTATGTTCCGCTTCTTGCGTTTGGATGAGGGGCCGAAATCGTTATGTCCGCAAGAGTATGCGTTCGGCTCCTCAAAGACTTCTCCGTCTTAGGTAAAGCAGGAACGGTTCACGTCGTCACGAAAAAGTACGCCGATGAATACCTCCTCAGAGAAAACATCGCGCGGATCGTTCCCATCAATACCATATACAAACCTGCGCAGACGTTGGAACCGCAGGTGCGGCCCACGCTCGGCATCGGCGACTTGAAGACCACCCCCGTGGAGATTTCAACGAAGGGGCTTAACTTGCCGCCGATGCGCTTCCGTTTAAAAACTGCAGGCGATTTGCCGATACAAACGGTGAGCTGGGAGTGGGTGGAACCCGGTCGATTAAGGCTACTGCCGCGTGGAAACATCTATGTGAAGATCGCCTATGGGAAACGGAGTTTTTTGGCGACCTTGGAGTACTTAAAGAGCTTAACATCAAGGAAGGTCCGAAAACCGGTGGTCATCGATGGCAGCAACGTAGGGTGGTCATCGGGAGAACCTTCCGTCTTAGGTCTCTTTGACGTTTACTATTACATCGCCAAACGCTCGGACCAGTTCTATTTCCCTCTGTATTGGGTCTTCGATCGGTCCTTCAGACGCACGTTATGGTGGGAAGAGAAAAAGATATTCGACGAATTTTGCCGATACGCGGGGGTGAAGGTGGTTGATTATGCGGACAGAGAGGTCTTCGAGATGGCCAAGTCCGTGAAAACGCCCTACATCCTTTCTAATGACCGGTTTAAGGAGTTTTTTACGGAGGGATATGTCCGCATCTGTCTATGAAGAGGCGAACGAAAGTTCTGATGCGCGTAACCGTCACGTATTCTACGACTTTTTTGACGCTTCTCGGTAAACTATAGTAAAATAGAGGCTACAGGATGGAAAAAAACCTGCTGGAAGCGATTTTGGAGAAAACCGTCAATATCGGGGTCTATCTCAACACCCTGGAATTCGAAGAGATAGAGAAGATACAGCCTTTGATCGACGAGAGGGGCGAGTTGCTTCGACAGTTTTTTTCCGTGAACAGGAGTTATTCGGAGCGTGAAGTCGCGTTGCTCAGGAAGATACGGGAAGCCGATATCGTCGTGCAGCGGATGCTGGAAGAAAAAAACGCGGAGTTTATAAAAGAATTCTCAGGTATAAAAAGGGGAAAACAAGCGATGAAAAACGGATACCTGAAGATCGTGGAAGAGATCAGGCCACAACGCAACTTTTCTTCGGAAGGATAAAAATGATCATACAAAATGTGGCAGTTCTGACCAAAGAGGGCGTCTCTACACATCAAGACCTCTACATCCGTGAGGGGAAGATCGCGAAGATCGGCGAGCACGATCCGGAGGCGCGGGACCCCCAGACCATCTCTTTCGGAGATCGGCGAATCCTGGCGATACCGGCCTTGGTCAACGCCCATACCCATACCGGTATGGCTTTTTTACGGGGGGTGGCCGATGACAGCCCGTTTGAAACGTGGCTGTTCGAGCGCGTTTTACCCCGCGAGGACCGACTAAATGGGCAGGACGTCTACTGGGGCGCGCTTTTCTCGCAGATGGAGATGGCGCGTTACGGTATCGCCCTGTTCAACGATATGTACATGTTTACGGATCAGGTGTGCCAAGCCGTAGCGGACTTCGGGATGAAGGCGTGCGTCTGTCGTGGTTTAGTGGACCAAGGAGGCGAAAACGGAAGAGCCGACGAAAATCTCAGGACCTTCAAGCATTGGCACGGCTATCAAAACCGGATTCGAGTAGGATTCGGTCCGCACGCGCCCTACACCTGTTCCGACCCGTACATCGCCCGGATCGTCGATCTCGCCAAAGAAACAGACAGTTTCGTCCATATCCATCTTCGCGAATCGAAAAGGGAGCGAGAGCTGTACACTATCGAATCTCTAGCGCGGCTCGGCTTGTTTGAGGTTCCGTGTTATATGGCCCACTGCGTTCACGTGGAGGAGCGCGATCTCGAGCCGATGAAAGGATCGAAAGCGATCGTACTGCACAATCCTTCCTCGAATCTTAAGCTCGCGAACGGCGTCGCCCCCCTTTCGCTGTTCAAGGAAGCGGGACTGCCGGTTATCCTCGGGACGGATAGCGTCGCGAGCAACAACGCGCTGGACATATGGCGCGAGATGCTATTGACCGCTATAGTGCAAAAGGGCGTTTCGGGTGACCCGACCGTCTTCTCCGCAGAAGATGTCTTTAGGATGGCGACCGAAGACGGGTACCGCTGGCTTGGATTCCCAGGTTCCGGTTCCATCGAGAGGGGAGCTCACGCGGACTTGGCTTTCCTCTCTATGGAAGATGTCAACTACCACCCATTTTCCTTCGAGGATCCTTGCGCGCCATCGAAGATCTATTCGTACCTCGTTTACAGTTCCTCGGCAAAAGACGTGATCGGAACGATGGTAGACGGACGCTGGGTATACTTGCGTCGCTCTGAGGGCTCTGCCCCGTCCGCTTTTTCTCCCGGCGATTTCCCGACGGTTGACGCGAAACGGGTGATCGAAGAGATCAACCGGATGTCCATACGTATCAACACTGACGGTTGAAGGAGAGGCCCGATGTTCTTTGGCGAACCCTTCGAGTGGATACGGTTTTTAAGGGCCTTCGTCACTAGAATACCCGCCGTGATTTTCGCGCTGGGGTTGCACGAATGGGCCCACGCTCGTGCGGCGGTGGCTAGGGGAGACACGACCCCGATCCTTTTAGGAAGGGCTACGCCGAACCCGTTGAAGCACCTGGACCCTATTGGTTTAACGGTCTTTTTCCTGTTTGGATACGGGTGGTCGCGGCCGATTCCGATCAATCCGGTCAAGTTGAAAAAAAAGCGGGACATATTGGTTATCGCGTTCGCGGGTCCTTTGTTCAGTTTAGTTCTCGGGTTCATCACCGGACTCGTCTATTATTCTTTTGGATTGCACCGATACAGTTATTTTTTTAACCCGGAAGCCAGTCAAGGAACGATACTCACGCGGTATCTCTCCGACCTGATGGGATTTTTCATGGTTTCGAATTTCGTCATATTTATCTTCAACCTGTTCCCGATTATGCCATTGGACGCGGCCAACCTGTGGATGACGCTTTACACATCCAAGCATATGAAGAAAGTGATCGGCTATCAGGTTTACGGAATCGTGATCTTGTTGTTCCTTGTGGTTTCGGGCCTCGCGGGGATAATTATGAACCCCGTGGTGGATTTCTTTCGACTACTCTTGATACAAACTTCGATGATATGGCCTTGAGGGCCGAAAAGGGGATCGGACTGTGAACGACGAGCGTTTGCGAAAAATCCTTAAGATGGAAAACACCCCTTTGCGGGCGGAGTTGGAGGAGTATATCCGACAATACACCCTATATGCCTTGTTGCCCGACCATCTTTTGATCAGCGATCGAAAAGTGGACTTCCAGGGAGTGGCCCTTTTCTTTTCCGAAGGCGAGATCGAGGGCTATGTGGATAAGGAACGGGTTTTTAAGATATACGATTCGACGAAAAAAGAAAACGTCTATTTAGCGATGAATTGGGCCTTCGAAGAGGCTAATGAGGAGTACCCTTTTTTTTATTCCAATCAGTCCGTCAGAAAGCGGCTGATTTCGGTGTTAGAGCCTTTGGTCGTTTTGATGGAGGTGGAGGACACACGAGGGTATAGCCACTCGCAAAGGGTCGCGCGTCGCTTCTTATCCTTCTCGAAGGTTTTAGGGCTCCCCGAAACCGAAGAAAACCTCTTTTTGCGTTACGGGATGCTTCACGATGTGGGAAGGATCGGCCTAGAGCAACTGATGCTGTATTCTCCAACACGGCTGCGGATTTTTGAAGACACGGGGCAAGACCATACGGTGGCCGGCAGCATCTTCATTTCGACATTGGAAGTCCTCAACGATTTCTTACCGTTCGTAAGGCATCATCACGAACGCTACGATGGTAAGGGTTTCCCGGACCGTCTGCAAGGGGAGCAGATACCCTACTGGGTTCGGGTTCTGTCGATCGTCAATTGGTATGACAACGCCCTGAATACGGTGGATTCTGAGTTTTCGACGGGCGTCATGTCGCCGACCGAGGCCTTGCGAGTCATACGCGAGGATCGCGGGCGTTTTTTCGACCCCAAGATCGCTTCGGAGTTCGTCCAATTCGTTTTGTTTGATAATGATGAGGTATGAGTTTCCTCCGCTAATCGCTGCGATTTGGGACGCGAAAACCACGATCGAAAGAATCCGGAAGTACCCGGGCGATACGGTCTTCATCCTCAAGACGGACTTGATCAGTGTTCAAGGACAGATCAAAGCGTTGAAAAAACTCTCCTTCCGTGTCTTCGTCGACATCGACTTCGTTGATGGCCTTTCCGGAGACGAGTACGGGTTCCGCTTTCTGAAACTCCAGGGTCTAGACGGCATCATTACCGTAAAACCGCGATTGATCGAAGTGGCGAAGAAGTACGCGTACCCCGCGATACTCAGGTCATTCGCCCTCGATTCGAGCGCGTTGCGTCATTTGCATGAAACGATCCTCTCCTGCAAACCCGAAATCATAGAAATCCTTCCCGGGTGCGCCTTCCCCAAAGCCATCTCCTTTTTGCGAGAAAAGCAGATCCAACCGTTTCCCGTCTGTATCTCTGCGGGCTTAGTGGACGAGGCCCAAGAAGTGAATAATCTAATCAAAAGCGGAGCGCAAGCGGTCTCCAGTAGCTCCGAAACCTTATGGGAGCAATATCATCACATCAGAAGAGAGGTGTCAAAATGAAGTACGCGATGATTTCTTTGTTAGCCTTACTGTGTTCGGTACCGGGGTATTCCAATTTTCTGGTGATCTACCCGAATCAACTCGCCTACATCGGACTCGAAACGGAGATCAACAACGTTGCCGCCGAGATAAATGTGTTAAGCGGCATCCTCGCGGATACCTTCGCGACGATTCCGGCCTATAAAAGCGCCGTCTATCGGGGGATAGAACGGTACGATGAGACCAGGCAGCTGAAGGATAGAGTGGGAAGCGAGATCACTTGGCTGTTTAATGACGGAAAGAAGGGCACGTATACCCTTATGAATGCGGAGCCCGTCCTCCTAAAAGGGCTTGATGGCGTATTTAAACCGCTCGACGGGACACCGGTGTTCTCCTCGATGCCATCCTTCAACACGGAACCGAAAATGTCCGTGCAGTTCGACGAAAAAGTTACCCGCGCGCAGGTATCCTATCAGTTTCGTGGGATGGGTTGGCAGGCTTTCTATGCGCTGCACCTTGAAGAAGAGACCGCGACGCTTAGAGGTACTTTGAAGATTTCAAACGCCCTTCCTGAAACCGTCCATACGGACAATCTAATCCTCTTCTCCGGACAGGCCAACCTAGTTAGTAAGGACTCCTATTCAGCTCGAGCGCCGCGCGCTATGTATCTTTCCGCGGAAGAATCCAGCCCTTATGGCGCGGGCGGAGTGGATTTCTCCGGTTACGTCTTATACCCGATCCCAGGGAGCTTCGATTTCGCTGGAGAACAATCCGTCTATCACCGCTTTTTGGAATTCCGACAGCCTTATGAAAAGCGCTATACCTTTCACAACTCCTACTACAGAACTGATAGCTCCTTCGAGCCGTTAAACCAAACGATCCATATGAACGATCTCATTAAAGCAGTTCCGGCCGGTACGGTCAGCGTCTATCAGAAGCAGGCTATGGACACGATTTTGATAGGTGAGTCGAGCCTTCCCGACAAACCGGCTGGCGATACCGTCGACATCGATATCGGTGAAACAGTCGAACTCCAAGGGAATTTCGAGCTCATCGAGTCGAGAGAAGAAGGGAAAGAGTCGGTTCGCAGATACCGGCTCACCATAAAAAACTACACAGATAAACCTCTGAACGCCTATACCTACACGCAGGTACCCGCCGATTCGGCCTTGTGGCTAAGCGACCCGCGCGTTGAACGAACGAAAGCCAACGAATTGTTCGCGCTCGTGGAAGTGGCTCCGAAGTCCGAAGAGGTCGTTTTCTTTGGCATACGCTACCCTCGTTAAAGAGCTCCGGCGTCTGGCCAAACTGAATGTCACGGACGAGCGAGCGGCGCATATAGCCGGTTCTGAGGACTATGCCTATCGATTGTGCGCCAAACACCGACTGCCTTTTGACCCGGTTCTGATCGGCGTTTTGGCGCACGATCTTTTTCGTGATTGGCCGGTCGAGCGCTTGCGAAGCGTTGCGAAGCGTTCTGGTATGGACGCGAATCCCTATCTCGAAAGAGCGCCGATTCTGTATCATGGTATAATTGCTGGGCTTTTTTTGGAAAGGTGGCGAGGAGAGCTGCGGTCCCGTCCCGAGATCGTGGAGGCGGTCACCCATCACTCCACTGGGTACCCGTTTCGCTCTTACATCGGGAAGATCTTGTTTATCGCGGATTCGCTGGAGGAAACGAGAGATTATCCGGGTGTTTGGGAATTGAGACAGATCGCCGACAGTGACTACGAAAAGGGATACATCGCTGTATTAGAACACAAAATTGCCTATTTTCTTGAAAAGAAGTATCTACTTTTACCCGAAACCGTTGCCGCATGGAACGCCGCGGTGACCGGCGAGGTTTGGAAGGTGTGAGGTTTTGTACTCTCTACTGAATATGAGCAACGAAGAACTGAGGGAAACCCTGAAACAGATGGGCTACCCGTCTTTTCGAGCGGACCAGATCAACAATTGGGTTTTCCAGAAACACGTCTATGAACCTGAACTCATGACAAATCTTCCGAAAGAAATAAAAGCGTTGCTGGGCACGCAGATCGGGTTCGACCTCCCAGAAGTGGTGCAACGTCTCGTTTCGCCGATCGATAGGACGGAAAAATACCTGCTCGGCCTCGATGACGCGCAAACGGTCGAGTCCGTCCTCCTCTACCATATGGACCGAATCACCGCCTGTCTTTCCACGCAGGTAGGCTGCGCGCTCAAATGCGCGTTTTGCGCCACCGGAAAGGGCGGTTTCGTGAGGAACCTCTCCTGCGCGGAGATCATCGGTCAGGTCTTGGTGATGGAGCGCCCGCCGGGTTCCGGTGGAAGCGAATCGGCGCAGAAGATCGGTAACATCGTTTTCATGGGGATGGGGGAGCCCTTGCTGAATTACGAGGAAGTGAAGCAGGCCATACGTATTCTGACAGACCCGAAACAGTTCGGGATCAGCAAACGCCGGATCACGGTGAGCACCGCCGGCGTCGTGCCCGGTATCGAACGGCTGGGGACAGAGATACTCGAAGGCGCGTCGTTTCTAACGGGGATCACGCTTTCGGTTTCGCTCCACGCGCCAAACAACCGGATTCGGGACTTTTTGATGCCAATCAATCACAAATATCCGGTGGAAGAACTGGTCCACGCGATACGAAAGTACATAGAAAACACCGGCGACAGGGTCACCATCGAATACGTCCTGATAGAGGGTGTGAACGACGCCGATGAAACTGCGCAAGAACTGTGCGAATTGTTGAAAGGGATGAAGGTCAATATCAACCTGATACCGGTGAACCCGGGGGCCGAACCTTATCGGCGGCCGAAGGCGGAGCGGGTGGCCCGTTTCCAAGCGATACTGACGAAGAATGGATTTGACGCGGTTCAACGCGCCGAAAAAGGCGCGGATATAGAAGGGGCCTGCGGACAACTCAGGAATAGGGGGGTAAAAAGATGAAAAAGTGGATTGTGGCCATCATCGCCATCGTGGCTTTAGTGTTGCTGGGTTTCTTTGTGAAAGGGGTTTTCGACAATACGATCCAGCTGCATCCGATCGCGTTCCGGGTCGGACCGTTTGAGGTCCATTGGTATGGGATCGTTATCGCGGCGGGGATCATTTTCTGCTATCTCATCGCGAGCCGTATCGGGATGAGACAGGGAATGAATGAGGAGCACATGGCGGAGGCCATCATCGTGTGTCTCTTCTTTGGGATCGCAGGCGCGCGACTCTATTACGTATTCTCTCAATGGGATATGTACAAAGACAACCCATTGGAAATCTTTATGACCTGGCGCGGAGGTTTGGCTATCTACGGAGGGGTTTTAGGCGCCCTCCTCGGCGCCGTTCTCTACACCCGATACAGAAAAAACTGCTCCTTCACCCTCTTTCAGGGAACGGATTTGGCCGCTACCTTCCTGCCCTTGGGCCAAGCGATCGGCAGATGGGGTAACTTCTTTAACTACGAAGCCTACGGGAGCCCGACCGATCTCCCGTGGAAGATGTTTATTCCGCTTAGTTACCGTATGCAGGGGTATGAAAGGTACGACTACTTCCACCCCACCTTTTTGTACGAAAGCGCTTGGGATATTCTGACCTTTTGCATCCTCTTCTATTTTTACACAAAAAAGCGCAAGCATCACGGCGAGGTGACGGCCCTATACTTCATCGTATACTCTTTTGGCCGTATCTTCGTCGAATCGTTACGATTGGATAGCCTCTATTGGGGAGGATGGCGCGCGGCGCAGGTCACCGGCGTCGCCCTTCTGGTGATCGGTCTCCTGATGCTCTTTTACTTCCGTAAAAAAGGCCGGCCTATCTCGGAATCGCCCGTAAAACCAACCGAAGTTTCTGCCGGCAGAAGAGACTAGACTCCTGTGAACGCCGCCAAACGATCGGGTGGCCGAGGGAGTCATTCTGTGAAAAATGTTGACTGATCGGGGTACGGTGATCAGAAAATTCTATAACTGCGCGAGGCGCTTCGGTAGTGAACCCAGGGGCAGAACCTCACCATTCGAAGGCATAGTGCAGTTTGTTTCTACGCGCTATTGGCGGAGAATGGCTTTGAGACGGTTTAAAGGGTAGAAAAAGGCGCTAAAATAGAGGGGAAATATGAAAAAGTGGATTGTGGCCATCATCGCCATAGTTTGCTTAGCGTTGCTTGCTATCTTTGTGAAAAGGGTATTCGACAATACGATCCAACTGAATCCCGTCGCGTTCAGGATGGGATCGCGTTCCTTTCGTTGGTATAGCGTTTTTATCGCTTTAGGGACAGTGTTAGGCTATCTTTTTATGAGCCTTTTCGGGGTTAGACAAGGAATGAAAGTGGAACATATCGCTCAAGCTTTCATCTTCGCCATCATCTTCGGGGTGTTGGGCGCGCGGCTCTATTACGTATTCTCTCGCTGGGATAGGTACAAGGACAACCCATTGGAAATCTTTCTGACCCAGCGCGGAGGTCTGGCCATTTATGGAGCGGTTCTAGGCGGCTTTCTCGCCATAACTCTCTACACGCGATTTAAAAAAAACTGTTCCTTCACCCTCTTTCAGGGCACGGATTTGGCCGCCGCCTTTCTACCCTTGAGCCAAGCGATCGGCAGATGGGGAAACTTCTTTAACTACGAAGCCTACGGGAGCCCTACAGACCTCCCTTGGAAGATGTTTATCCCGTTTACTCACCGTATGCCGGGGTATGAACGGTACGAATACTTTCATCCCACGTTTTTATACGAGAGCTTTTGGGATGTTCTCACCTTCTTCATCCTCTTTTTCTGCTATACAAAAAAGCGCAAGCATCACGGCGAAGTGACAGCGCTTTACTTCGTCGTATACTCTTTGGGTCGCATCTTCATCGAATCGTTGCGATTGGATAGCCTCTATTGGGGAACCTGGCGTGCGGCGCAGGTTACCGGCGTTGCCCTCATAGCCATAGGCCTTATGTCGTTCTCCTTCTTTCGAAAAAAAGGGCGTCCAATCTCTAATCCCATCCTTAAGGAAACTTGATTACTATGGCAGAAGGAATTAGACAACTGCGAACGCCTCCGAACGATACGGAGGCCGAGCGCGCCGTACTGGGATCGATGTTGATCGATCCGGAAACGGTGAGCGACGTGATGGAAGTCATCACTAGCGAAGACTTCTATAACGAAAAACACAAGATCGTTTTCCGCGCGATGGAAAGATTGGTGGAGAAGGCCGACCCCGTCGACGTGGTCACGCTCTCCGATGTCCTACGCAAGGAAGCGGCGCTCGAAAAGATCGGCGGAGAGGTGTTTTTGGTCCAATTGGCCCAGGGCGTGCCGACCTCCGCGCATTGCGTCGAATACGCCAAGCTGGTGCGAGAGAAATCTGTCTTGCGGAACCTGATCAACACGGGCAGCAAGATCGTAGAAAACGCTTACAGCTTGGAAGAGGTAGAAAAAATCCTGGATCAAGCGGAGCGCTCGATCCTGAAAATCGGGGAAAGGACGATAGATCGCTCTTTCCGCCCTATAAAAGCCATTATCGACAAGGCCTTCGAGAATCTCGTCGACATCAAAGTCAAGCATGACAGCCGACAGGACAATAAATACGTGTCGGGTGTTTCCACCGGTTACGATGCATTGGATACATTAACGACGGGTTTCCATCACACCGATTTGGTGATCGTCGCAGCAAGGCCTTCTATGGGAAAGTCCGCCTTGGCTTTAAATTTCGCCTACAATATGGCTCAACGGACGGACCAAATGGTGGGGATATTCAGTCTAGAGATGTCGGCGGAACAGATCGCGCTCCGGTTATTGAGTATGGCCTCTCGTGTGCCCTTCTCGAAACTTCGAAAAGGCGACATCACGAACGACGAGTGGGATCAGCTGACCAATGCCGCGAGTCGGTTGACGGACATGAACCTCATCATCGATGACGATTCGATGTTGGAGCCGCGAACCCTTCGGACGAAAGCGCGGCGTATTAAAAAGGAGTACGGACTCGACATCGTAGTGGTCGATTATCTTCAGCTGATGAACTGCGGGAAGGAACGTGAAAACCGGCAACAGGAGATATCGGAAATCTCACGATCGATGAAACTCCTCGGAAAAGAGCTCGATGTCGTCGTGATAGCAGCCTCGCAATTATCCCGATCGATCGAACAGCGAGAGGACAAACGCCCCCGCCTGTCCGACCTCAGGGAGTCTGGCGCAATCGAACAAGACGCGGATACCGTTCTGTTCATCCATCGCGAAGCCTATTACAAAAGGAAAAAAGACGGTTCTGACGAAAACGAGGTGCAGATTATGAACGAGCCCCACGAGGCTGAAATCATCATAGGAAAACAGCGAAACGGCCCGATCGGAACTGTCAGATTGACCTTCGACCCGAACTACGTCTCCTTCTACCCAGTCGATTACGCGCGCTATTGACGTCCCCCGTGAGCGCCGACTCCGAAGGTTATCGCGGGGTAACCAACGGGACCCCGCGATCCGTTCTTCGTCTTTCTCAAAAAACGTATCCCGTAAGGGTCATCGCGGGGTAACCAACGGGACCCCGCGATCCGTTCTTCGTCTTTCTCAATAAACGTATCCCGTAAGGGTCATCGCGGGGTAACCAACGGGACCCCGCGATCCCCCTTTTCACTTAGCGCTTACGCCGCGAAAACTACTATGAGGGAAATCCGCACGTACGGTTTGAGGAGGCAGGAGAAGGAAACCGGGAGTGGGGAACCCGTCAGGTATGTGAAAGACACTCACACACAGAAATCGAGAGCGGTACATCTCTGACTCCACGGCGCCTTCTCTTGACCCTACGTTCGGCGCGGTTTCTCTCCTCCTGGAAACGCTTTGGGACCGCCTCCTGGGAGCGCCGAACTTTAGTCCGGCATATTCTCTCTCTGCGCTTCCAGAGGACTCAGATCATTTTCAAAAGAGGCCCGGTACTCCTCTTTGATCGTTTGGACGAGTTCCTTTACCGAAACGATCTTCTTCACGCGGTAGGCATTGGCGCCGCAAAAGACAAAACCCTCTTCCAGAATTCCTTTTTGCGCGTTCGTTAAGGCCATCGCGATACAATAAGGCGCGTTAATGAAATCGCAGGTGCTCAAACAGTGGTATGGGCAGACGAACGGCTTCTTCAAACCGCCTTCCACATCGATAATGAACTGATTGCGCAACGCCCGCCCCGGGAGTCCCACCGGACTTTTTATGATGGTGATGTCCTCGGGCGCGCAACGCAGGTAGGCTTCCTTAAAACGGTCCGAAGCGTCGCACTCGAAGGTGCCGACGAACCGCGTGCTCATCTGGACTCCCTGAACGCCCATCTCTAAGACTTTTCTTATATCCCCGCCGGTGAAGATTCCTCCGGCGGCGATGATCGGAACCCGGCGACCGTACTCGGCTTCCAGCTCCTTGACTTGCTCGACCATCTGGGGAATCAATTGTTCCAATTGGTAGGCGGGGTTATCGATCTGCTTTAAAGAAAAACCCAAATGCCCGCCAGCCTTGGGCCCTTCGAGAACTAATGCGTCCGGTACCCTACCGTATTTTCTATCCCAATACTGGAAAATCAAACGGGCCGCTTTCGCTGAGGAGACGATAGGCACCAGTTTGGTTTTCGCCCGATGGATCACGTCAAGCGGGATTTCATTGGTATCCCAAAAAGGCAGACCCGCGCCGATAAATATGAAATCAACCCGCTCTTCCAAAGCGACGCGAAACAGAGAAGAGAAATCGGTCAATGCGGCCATAATGTTCACGCCGATCCACCCTTTGGACAGAGACCGCGCCTTATGAATCTCCAAACGTAACCCTTCCCTATCTAGTTCTATCAGTGACATCGTGCTCTGATTCCAATCGAAATGGAAGGTGCCGATCCCTGCGCTCGCGATGACGCCGATACCGCCCTCATTCGCTACCGCGCTGGCCAAGCCTGCCAATGAAATGCCGACGCCCATACCGCCTTGCACAATAGGTAGTGGGATCACATTGTGTCCTATACGCAACTCCGGTAACTGAATCATATCCAACTTCTTATCATCTCTCTTTCTATTGAACGAATTCAAAGCTTCAAAACAGGCCTCTCGTTTTGTGGCGATTATACACGAAATCGGACCGCTCAGGAAATGGCCTGCGAATTTGGCCCTTAAGCGAGGCGATTCTTATAGGTTAGACGAAAACGGGACGCGCGCGGGAGCGTCTGGAAAAGCGTAAAAAAAGACGTGCCGGACTGAAGTCCGGCGCTCTCAGGGTTGCGCCCGAGAGCGCTTGGAAAAGCGAAATCACAAGTATGCCCAATAAACGTTCGGCGTTCCCAGGCGTTCACAGAGAGATAGGCTGACTGGAAGTCGGCCCCACGAGTTTTCTTCAGTCTTTTCTCTGTGTTCTCTGTGCGAACCCTGTTTTTCAAGACACGTACAAAAACGTATCGCGCCGTCGCGAAAAGAAGAAGCGCTTACGCCGCGATGCGCGTGTGTGGGTTATCGCGGGGTAACCAACGGGACCCCGCGATCCGCCTTTCTTCTCTTTAAATGCGTATCGCGCCGTCGCGAAAAGAAGAGGCGCTTACACCGCGATGACTACGTTGACTAAAAAACGTGCCATCGACTGGTCTTGTTTCTTGATTGCATCTCATGGCTTGACCCACACCTATACAGACCCTTAGGGTGTTTTTATGATATAATGGAATCGAACATAATATAGAAGGGAGGAGCATTAATGAGAAAAACACTTCTTACACTGGTACTTTTATGCGTTTTGTTTACTTCGATTCTGTTCTCCAACACCACCCTCCGGATGATTCAGGTCTTTGCTAGTCCCGAAAGAACCAAAATCATCGAAAACATCATCGAAAAGTTTGAAGCCTTAAAACCTGGCGTCAAGATCGAGTTGATCTCACCCCCATATGAAACGGCGGTGTCGAAAGTCAACATTATGATGAGTAACGAAGAGCCTTTGGATATTGTGGAAGTAAGCGATTGGCTGCTCAGTGGGCTTGTGAGCATGGGTGTTTTGGAAAATTTGGAACGATACATCACTCGCTCCGAACAAGCCAAGTATTGGGTGGATGGGGTAGTGGAAGCCGCGAGAACGGTGAACAATACCGCCTATATTATGCCGAACGCGATCTACGTAAAGACCCTCTTTTACCGACCGGATATCTTGGAAAAATACAACATCCTCGGCGCCCCTCGCTCGATGGGAGAAATGATGGCCATATGCCAATACATCACAAACGGGAGAGACCAATACGGGTATTCCTATCGCGGGATCGACCCAGTCAACTTTATGGACCTCGTGCTCTGCTCCTTCTTCAACGACATCGACCCCGCTTGTATGTACAAAACGACCTCCGGAAAGATCATCTTCGAAGACCCCAGGGCGCTCGAAGGATTGAAATTCTATATAGAACTGTATCATAAGGCCTCACCCAAGGACTCGATATCCTGGGGTTTCGATGAGCAGGTGAACGCGTTCGTTTCGGGCCTCACTCCCATTCTCTTTCAAGACCCGGACACCACCGCTCTCCTGAACTACCTGCTGACTACCGGGGTATACAAAACGGCGCCTTTACCTGTGGGACCCGGAGGGAAAGTCTATCCGACGTTCGGGTTCGGCGGCTGGGGAATTCCATCGTATTCTAAGAACAAGGACATCGCTTGGGAATTCATCGAATTCTTCAATCTGCCGGAGAACGCCGCGTATTTCTGTAAAGAATACGGCGCCTTGCCCGTGGATTCCCGTATTTACGAGAGTGACCCGTATTTCGGTTCCGCAGTGTTTGACGGTTGGGCAGCGATGTTTGACGATCCCGTGACCTACCAGATCACTGCATACCCTATCGACAACGAACTGTGGGGCGAATGGTTCCGACTGCAAGGAGATATACAGGAGCGGCTCCTGATGAACCGAATGACTCCGGAAAGAGCCCTCCAGGAGTTCACCAATTTCTGGAAAGATGCCGGGATCTAAGCAAAAAAAAGGCGCGCAAGCGCCTTTTTCTTCTCCCGAAATGCGACCTCATCATTCTCTAAAAAAGAAAAGCCGACGATTCTTCTTTCTGTTGGCTCTTTTTATTCCTACCTTCTCGGTCATCGGATTTCTCACGATCTATCCGACGATCCGAGGTTTCATACTGTCCTTCCAAAACTACACCGTCTTCAATATCCGGCGAATCCGATACATCGGACTTCAAAATTACGAACGGGTTTTACAGAGTGGCGATTTTGGCCTGATTCTTTGGAACACCTTCGTGTGGATTTTCTTCTCGGTGTTGTTTCAGATGCTCCTGGGGTTGGGTTTGGCGCTCTTAATGCGAAAACCTTTCAAAGGGCGAGGAATCTACGCGGGGTTTGTTTTCTACCCCTGGGCCTTATCCGGTTTCGCGATCGGTTTGATTTGGAGATGGCTCTTTGATGGTTCTTTTGGCATCATCAATGATATTTTGATACGGTTGGGGATCATCGAGAGGGGGATTAGTTTCTTTTCGGATCCCGTTCTCGCTATGGTTGCTGTCATCACGGTCAACATCTGGTATGGCTTTCCATTCTTCGCGATTATGATTTTAGCCGCTTTACAAGGAATACCGCAAGACGTTTACGAATCCGCCTGGATGGATGGAGCCAATCCGATCAACACCTTTTTCAAGGTGACCCTGCCTTTCATCCGACCCGTTCTCATCAACACCGTGCTCTTGCGCGTCATTTGGGTGATGAACTATCCGGACATCATATACGCGATGACCCGGGGCGGGCCGGCTAAAGCGACGGAGATTCTCTCCGTTTATATGATCAACATCGTCTTTTATGAAAACAACAACTTCTCCAAAGCCTCCGCCGTCGGCGTGATCATCATTAGCATTCTGATGGTCTTTACCACGTTCACATACCTCGTAACGAACACTAAACGGATGGAGTTGTAGAGCCTTGCGCGTGAAAAAATCGGTCAAAAAAACCTTGAAGGCGCTCGCGTTAGGCCTCTATTTAGCCTTTGCTATCGCGCCTATCCTATGGATATTCCTCACCTCTATCAAGCCGCCCGAAGACATCTACACCTTTCCGATCAAATACTGGACAGAAAAGCCGTCTTTCGACGCCTATCGGTACCTCTTCGGCTTCGCCAAGTTTTCAAAATACTTTGGGAACAGTGTTTTCGTCACCATGTTCGCGTCGATCGTATCGACGTTTTTTGCCCTCTTCAGTGGGTACGCGCTTTCAAGGTTTCGTTTTAAAGGTAAAGGCTTTTTGTTGATCTTCTTATTTTTCACGCAGATGATCCCGGCCTATCTATTGATGATCCCGCAGTTCCAGATGTTCTCCGGAATGAAACTCACCAACAACCTGTTCGGGATAATTATTATCTATATCGGGTTGGGAGCCACCTTCAGCACGATAATGTCGAAAGGGTTTTTCGACCGGATACCGGTAAGTATGGAAGAAGCCGGGCTGATAGATGGGTGCACGCGTCTCGGGGTTCTATTTCGGATCACGGTGCCGCTGCTCTTGCCCGGATTGGCCGCGGTCTTCAGTTTTTCTTTTGTCAACAACTGGAACGAACTCTTCACCGCCGCGCTCTTTCTGGACAGCGACGCGAAGATGACCGTGCCGGTCGCCCTCTACTCCTTCATATCGAAAGCCGGAATCCAATGGAACGTGCTGGGCGCGGGGATTATCGTAGCGCTCGTCCCGACGATGATCCTGTTCTTCTTCGCGCAAAAATACATCATCGCCGGTCTCACCCAGGGCGCGGTGAAAGAATGATCACGAGTCGGGTCCATTCTCTCAAACCCATTTAAAAAACCGGCTTTCGCCGGTTTTTTTCATTGTATCGAGCGCCTTCTTCTACTGAAGCGGGTAGGAAACGAAAACGCTGCCTTGGCCTGGGATGTAGAGGTACAGAGCGACCGATGAGCCCTTTTTCAAGGTCTTTTCGATTTTGTCGAAAGCCTCGAGGGTTTTAACCGTCTGTCGGTTGATAGAGACCAGAATCGCATTTTTCCTGACCCCCAGCTGATAAGCCGCGCTCTTTGAATCTACTTCGGCGATGTGCAGCCCTTCCACGTTGTTCGGGATCGAAAGCTGGGAACGAATATCCGGAGTCAATGTGGCGACGGTGAACCCCAGCAGTTCGGATGCGACCGTTTTCTCCGCCGGTTTCACCACGATGGGCGCGGAGGCGGCGGAGCTCGTGTCTTCTAACTCCGAGAGTTTGACAGAGAATTCCATCTTCACCCCATTTCGGTCGATGAGCAGACTGACGACACTTCCGATTTTCTCCTTGCGCACCAAGTTGACCAAGTGATCGGCATCCTCAACCTCAGCGCCATTCACGCTGACGATAATGTCCTCCGGTTGGAGCCCGGCCAATTCCGCGGGGGAATCCTTATCCACTTCCACGATGAGCGCTCCCTTGGTACTTTCGAGGTTCAGCGCCTTTTTGGTATCCTGGTCGATACTGACGATACGAACGCCGAGGTACGCGCGTTTTAGCTTGCCGAACTTGATCAGGTCTTCCAAGAAATCCTTCACTTTGTTGATCGGAATGGCGAATCCGAGGTTCACGCCCTCCATCGGGTTAATGATGGCGGTATTGATCCCGATGACCTCCCCGTGGATATTCAGGAGGGGCCCACCGCTGTTACCCGGATTAATCGCCGCATCGGTCTGGATCAGATCGGTATAGGTCGTTTTTGTGTCGTCGACCTGTATCGTACGTTTCAGCGCGCTGATCACGCCGAGGGTCACCGTGTGTTGGAAACCGAGGGGATTGCCGATGGCTATCGCCCATTCTCCGATCTGCAAAGCCGAGGAATCGCCAAAGGTCAAGTAAGGCAACACGTTAGAGTCCATCCCTTTAATACGGATCACGGCGATGTCAGTATCCGCGTCGCCACCGACATACTCCGCGTCGTACACGGACTTGTCCAGCATCGTGACCTGGATCTTGTCCGCATTCGCGACTACGTGATAGTTGGTCAGAATATGTCCGTCCTCGTCGAAAACGAAACCCGAGCCGACTGTCTTTTGTGTCCGGTTGCGGTTATATCCGAAGGGATCGATACTGTCCCCAAAGAATCGTCTGAAAAACTCGTCGAAAAAAGGATCGGTCGTTACCGTTCGAGAAGAAACCACATCGATCTTGACAACGGCATCGGCGGTCGTTTTCACGACTTCTACAACTGGATTCTGATAACCCGGATTCACGTAAGCGAACACAGAAAGGTTCAACGTCAACACCAGCAAAAAGCTGATCACCAGAAACTTCTTCATAGAATCGCCTCCAAAAAAAAGAATTCAATCGCTAAAAAAGACGACAAAGCCACGTGAGTTATTCGGAAACGCCCGGGACCGCTGGGGTCACCTGGGAGCGCCGGACTTCAGTACGTCCAGATAAGGCGGAAATGTTCAGCAGGAAGAAAGCAAGCCTGCCGGGGAAAAAGTCAGGACCCCGTAGCTTGGACAGCAGGCAGGGAGGAAACGAACTGTCTGGAGTCTGTTGACAAAGC